>Ga0307509_10003881_pt1 | contig 22135 bp, 23 predicted proteins | sample 10_EM_MG_FD_202245 | JGI IMG/M metagenome (GOLD analysis project Ga0307509, IMG submission 202245) | Populus trichocarpa ectomycorrhiza microbial communities from riparian zone in the Pacific Northwest, United States - 10_EM | ecosystem: Host-associated > Plants > Roots > Unclassified | place... | reverse complement strand
AACAAAGCAATCTCTGTCAGCACCCATGGTCCCCATTTAGTAGCGCGCACGGTTTCAAGCTAGCGTCTTGGTTCATTGAGGGTAAAGTACCTAAGTCACGAATCAATGAATACTTCTCGAGTGGTCTTGGTAATGCTTCATCGGCCGGGTATAGTTCCATGCATACGCTTGAGAACCTCCTCCAGGCATTGGATCCTCACAGTGCATATCTTCAATAGAACGAAGGACAGGTTGATGATGGCAAGCAAACATTGCTATTCTTCTATCAGAACGTTCTAGATTGCGTCAGATATCTCCTGCGCCAGATCGCCTACAGAGATGACTTCGTCTACGCACCGCGCAGGGAATACGACACCAATGGACAACGGATATACGCAGAAATGCACACGGCGGACTGGTGGTGGGATCTTCAAGTACAGCCTCATAAGCCTTTTTTAAGTAAACAACCGCTTACTGAAACCAGGAGACACTTCCGCCAGGTGCGACGCTTGTTCCGATCACAGGGATGTCTGATCAGATGCATCGCACAAACTTCTCCTGCGACAAGAAAGCATGACCTGTCTATATCATGCTTGGAAATCTTCCGTCCGGCCGGCGCAACAACCCCACATCCATGGCAGTTCTGCTTCTTGCATTATTGCCCATTCCCCCAAAACTATCAAAGTCCTCCAAAGCAGATCAACACCAGAGACAAATCAACACTGACACCCTACGGGACGGATTTGAACTCATCTTTGCGCCTCTACAAGATCCGGCGCATGCCGGCGTACCAATTGACTGCGCCAATGGGAAGGTTCGGAGGTGCTTCCCAATTTTGGCCGCGTGGATTGCGGACCACATGGAAAACGTTGCACTGCATGGAATAAAATCCAACGTCTGTCCTAGATGCGAGGTGCCTGGGGTCGAATTAGGCACCAACATGAAAGTCTATCCAGTTAGAGATTACGCAATATATCACCATTACGACTATGAAAATTGGATCGGAGAAACTGACCACGCCGACATCACGCCTGAGAGTCTTGGTATTAGATTAGGTCAAAATGTTTTTTACGGGCTCAACCGCGTTTCGCTGTCAGATTTACACAAACTAGACATGCTCCATACAGTTTATCTCGGGTTATTTAAGCACATGATGGACTGGATCTAGGGCTTTCTGAAAAACTACGGACGACTTGAGGCATTTGACGAAGTTTGGAAGGCATTACCGCCTTACCCAGGATTCCTTGTACCCAAAAAAGCCTACCGCGAGCTTACACAGTCGCAAGGGAAAGAGATGCGACACCATGGGCGGTGTGTTCTAAGTGTTCTGGCTGTGGCACTGCGTCATCCTGGGAGTGCCCAACTCATACCGTTCAAGCGTGCTCTCGGATGCGTCAGGGCGCTGGTCGATTTCAATTTGATAGCGCAATACTGAAGCCACACAGTGGAAACTATCACCTATATGGAAGACTATCTGGACACATTTCACAAGATGAAGGATATCTTTTTACAGTTTTGGGTAACTAAACGCACACGCGCGAAGATCGATGAGCAACGAAGGGAGCTGCGACATGATAGGCTTAAGACAAGGGAGCGTATCGCACCCTCGAAACGGCGCGGGATGCGCGACGCAGAAAGGGAAGAAGAAACCGAGCGACGTATGGATTTGATCTTTTGTGAATCGCATTTCAACTTCATCAAGATGCATTTGCTCAGTCACTTTTGTGATCATATATGCCAGTTTGGCAATATTCCAATGTATTCAACCGAGTTCAGCGAGCTAGCGCATAAGACCCAAATCATGGCTGGATGGCGGCAATCGAATAAAAACGATGCCTCACGGCAAATTGTGCAGAGCTATAGTCGACAGCATGGCATTCAAATTAGACTATTGAATCTGGAATCTGTGCGACCTTGCGGTGCAGATCCCTCTCCCGATGTGGTGGAACAGTTGGACACAACTAGCACCACAAGAGTGCCTGACATTGGTAGGAGGATGCTGGAGGGACGCCGGGACGATGTTTCCAACAGGGCCGATTTTGGTCAGGTTTTGGGGGTTTCCATTCAAATTATATGTCGTGGATTGATCCGATAGAGCCGGCATAATCTGCCGCCAGAGCGCCGTCTTCTGGAGGACCCTGAGATACTGGAATCACTTCCAGTGAAGCTACTGACACAACTAGAAATTCCAGTTCTTGCGTTCAAAGAAACAGAAATATACGACATCCACTGTGCGCGATGCACGGGGGCTCTCAACTTTAGCAACCACGGGAGTCGCAATGATTGGGTTTTGGTGCGGGCCGGAACGGAAGACATGTATGGTGCGCTCTGGGGCCGTCTTTCAGCCAAGCTAGTTGCACTCTTCAAAATGAGAGACTACGGATGCGAGGATCGAGTGCGCCGCCTTGCTGGCATTCAGTTTGTGAGAGCAGTGAACTCAGGGCGGATATCAGACGTACATAGCCTTGTTGCCATCCAAATGAAGGAGGATGCTTGGGAGTTTACTGTAGTTGACATAGGGACAATTCTCGGCCTGGGGCACCTTATCCCAGAGGGGGATCAGCACTGGATTGTCAATAGCCGTATGGAATTTGAGAACATTTAACAAGGTATAATAAGGGATCCGGATATCAGAAGGCATCTGCGATGCTATTTTGCGTCGGGGACTGATTGACGGAGGAACCTAGTGCTAGTATAGTAGTATAAAATCTACCGATGAGTAAACAAGCTATAGAGTAGAATCACCAGATCCATAAACTACGAGGGCGGATGATCAGTAGTTTATAACCCGCGCACGGAAGACATGATTTAAAAAAAAAGTGCTTGTACTCCCGATGCCAGCCGACGCAACGAAGACTCGATAATAGGCTGCATCCATTAGCAGATCGAAGTAACTTGAACGGGTGGGTGCCTGGAGGTATTCAGGACGCTGCTATGAGGCAACCTCCCATCCTGACAGAAAGAGGCTCGCAGCGCGGCCCGGGTGGCATGGGATGCGAGCCGGCGTTGCGAGGAAACTCAGGATGGATGGAATTTGAGCGGGTGTTGCCAGGCAACTCAGGACGCACAGGACGCAGAGGATGCAGAGGACGCAACTCAGGACGCCCAGGACGCAGGGGACGCAACTCAGGGCCCACAATACGCAGGGGACGCAGATTCAACGTCGTGTGCGTCAGGACGTGATGGTGCCCTATCTGACACAGGGTAATTTTTTGCTGATGCATTGTACTTTCCACCAGATGCTTCTTGTACCAGACAAGTGACTCATACTCAAACAAATGTCCCGATGATGGATTCAACAATTCTAGAAGAGAGTTATGCGACTGCGCTTAATGATATACTGTAACAGGGGCACCCTATAGAGAGGTGAACTCTAAGGTTGCGACCGCACCAAACACTCAAAGTGAAAGAGAAAGATGAGGTAATAATTCAAAAGAATCAAAACAGTAAAACTTAATATCGTTAAGCTGAAAGCTTCACTCCATAAGTTCTATCAAGGAAAAGTTGGGTATCGAAGTAGAATGCCAAACGCTTAAACTTAAGTAGATATCAGATTTAAGCCTTTGATATTCACCACTACTTAGACCTTGTGCGAGCACCCTGCCCTGCTCAGGGTCTGTCCGAGGTCTACCCTCTATCAGGATTTATCCTGCTGGAAGTGTCGGACCAACTCGGGTACACTTAACTCCTTCAATAGGATATGAGTTTCTGCAATGCATCTCCAATACAACTGCAGGTGGAAAAACTCTTCCTCTCGAAGTCATACCAGTGGCTAACTGTTATGACAACAACCGGAGTCAATACCTAGGTGGTGGACTCACTGGCCCAGTGGTAGTTTTGTCTTTACAAGATATGCAGTCCATTATTTAATCTAGGCGACTATCCCATGTGATAAATTGACTTGCAAGATCCCCGGTAAGATGTAGCTGATGGTTGGCTAAGTGGGCGCTACCCATAGCCAGCCTCTCGGGACATACTCTACCATGATAAGACTCATACCTCTAGGGTCCAATAACAACCCATAGTAATGCTACAAATCAAGGGGGGAAGGTCCGGGCTGGTTACTCAGGTATTTGTCTCGAAAGCACCCTGGCCTTCTAAGACTACCTGAATACCACTAGGAAGACTACCGTACAACCCGTAGGCTAGAATAGACTCCTAGGTGCCCGAGAGACCATATATGAGCGACCCCCATTTTGGCGGTTACCCAGACTCCCCTTATATATCCTGCGAACGACATTCAGTCGGACGGACGGCAATGACTTATACGGTGTTACAGCAGCTCCTCCAATGACCTCGTTTAACTAGCAAACGAGCAATTATGCAGCCATCTGCCTATGAAGTGCCGTCCTAACGCTGGGGCCAGAGGGGGGTGTTAGCTAAACCCTCCCAAGTTCAATAGCATGTACGGACCACCATTACTCTGTTATGGGGCTTGTTCTGGCAGATGCGTGTGCCCCCATGATCATCTAAGCCCATAGAATGTGAGGCAATCGACCTCTAAGTTCTAGGATGACTTTGCTGGTGAAGGTAGGGTAACTTGGACTCCACAGTAGGGTAACTGGGGTCCATTGGCAAAAAGGTCAAATTCCCAAGGTAGGGTAACTTTACCTTCTTATGCTTCTAACCGCTTCGGCAGTCCGCCCCTCAACACCAAATGTTGTCTTGGAGGTCCGTGTAACGTTCCCATAAATTCCTTGACTTTATGCGAACTTACTCCCGAAAGGTTACCCTGCCTCGTAGAGTACCCAAGGTTACTCCACTATGTTCTAGGTCTCGTCCTAGGTTAACCAGCTATTTGTATATTAAGTATACCAGACCATACCACCTCTGGTTACCACTTGGTTTACCATTTGGGCTAAGGTGATAGTCATTGTAGCTATCTATCGTAGGGTCATTACAGCTATCACCAAGCAGCGGCATACGAAAGGCACCTGCAAGCAATGCATCATGATATCGTTTTATCCCTCCAGGCAATTGCAGACCCTACCTGAGTCTTACAGTGAACGACTAGTTTTGTACCTTATAGAAGCGTCAGCCAGATAAACTCTGACTACGAATCTGCTGTTGGGCTGAATATTGCAGATTGCCAGGTATTAGCTGAAGGGATTGGTCATATGCAGCACAATTCAGACGAGGAGGACATTTCCTAACCACGAGCATGTGGACTCCTATCGAGTCTAGATACTATTCCAGGGGCTGGAAGACCACGCGGCAAAGTCAATGACTATAGAGAACTCAATCAGACAATAGCAGATGACACCTGGAACTGTAACAACTCTATGATAGGTAGTTATAATAACTAGGACCTTAGCCCAAATTGTATACCAAGAGGTAACCGAAGGTAGTATGGTCTAGTATCCGGTAGATACAAGAAGGCTTGTTCACCTAGGGCAAGGCCTAGGAAACAGGAGAGTAGCCTTGGGTACTCTATTAGAAAGGGTAACCTTTCCGCAGAAGATATGCACAAGGTCAAGAGAATTATGGGAATGTTACACGGATATCCGAGAAGACTTTTATTGTCGATTGGAGGACTTGTGGAGCGGTTACAGGCATAAGAGAACCAAGTTACCCTATGTTAGGAATTTGGTCATGGAACTCAGTTACCCTACTCTAGTATCCAAGTTACCCTACCTTCACCAGCAAAGTTATCCTAGCACTTGGAGGTTGATTGCCTTAAATTCTATGGGCTCTTAGATGCTCATGGACGCAAACATATCTGCACGGGGAGGCCCCATGCCTGAGTAAAGGTGGCCCGAACCTGCTATTGAACTTGGGGTGTTTTGCAAACACCCCCCTCTGGCCCAAGCGTTGGGAAGGCATATCATAGGCAGACGGCTGCATAGTTGCTCGTTTGCTAGTAAAAAGAGGTCATTAGAGTGGCTGCTGTAACACAGTATACATCGTCACCATCCGTTAGTCTCAATGTGGTTCATAGAATATATAAGGATAGTATGGGTAACTGCCAAAATGTGAGTTACCCATATATGGTCTCTCTGGTACCAAGGAGGCCAGGGCGCTGTCAGGACAAATACCTCAGTTACCAGGCGGGACCTCCTCCTCTTAATTTGTAGCATTACTATGGGTTGTCAACTGACTCTAGAGGTATGAGTCTTATCACGGTAGGGTATGTTCCGAGAGGCTGGCTATGGGTAACCCCCATTTAGCCAACCATTGGCTACATCTCACTGGGGGAGCTTGCATGTCAAATTATCACATTAGACAGTCGCATAGATTAAATGATGGACTGCATAGCTTGTATAGACGAAACTACCACTGGGCCAGTGAGTCCACCACCTAGGTATTGATTCCAGTTGTTGTCATAACAGTTAGCCACAGGTATGACTTCGATAGGAAGAGTCTTTCCACCAGCGGTTGTATTGGAGATGTATTGCAGAAACTCATATCCTATTGACCGAGTTAAGTGTACCCGAGTAGGTCCGATACATGTGGCAGGATAATCCCTGATGGAGGGTAGACCTCGGACAGCCCTGAGCAGGACAGGGTGCTCGCGCAAGGTCGGAGTATGAATGTCAAAGGCTTAAATCTGATATCTACTTAAGTTTAAGCATTTGGCATTCTACTTCGATAACCAACTTTCCTCAAGAGAACTTATTGAGTGAAGCTTTCAGCTTAACGATATTAAGTTTTACTGTTTGATTCTTTTGAATTATTTACCTTATCTTTATCTTCTACTTTGAGTGTTTGGTGTGGTCACAACCTTAGAGTTGACCTCTCTATAAGGTGCTCCCGTTACAGGAACCCTTTCTCATCAGAAGCCGACTTTAATTTTGTAAGCTGCTTTGTCTGTAATAAGGTAGCCAAGTTGCAGATTGACACGTACTTGGCAGCAGGTTTGGGTGGCACAGAATCAAGATTGTTCCGGTCTACATACACTATGCAACAACATCTGGACGTACTGGACCCTTTTGGTGATTATCTCATGTGGACACAAGCTGAGATTAATGCTAGCCGACATCTGACAATATTGTATTACCGGAATGTTATTGACTGCGTCCGTTACCTGACCCGCCAGGTACTGTATAGGTCCGATATGCTCTACGAACCTATTCTGGAATACAATTGCACTGGGGAGCGATTATACTCCGACATGCATATGGTGGACTGGTAGTGGAAGACACAGGTATGAAATATGCCCAGACAAGCTTCAAGGGGTAAGTGTTTCCAGTGCTAACTTCTTGTTCTGATCCCTTATAGAGCACTCTGCCCACCGGGTCTATTGTGGTACGCATTATCGGATTATCTGATCATCACCTTACCAATCTTTCAAGAGACAAGAAAGCCTGGCTGGTACATGTCATGATCAGCGAAATCCTTTCACCCACGAGAAACAGCCCTGTCAAGATGCCTGTTCTGCTTCTGGCATTGCTGCCACTGCCATCATAGCTCGCTGGTGAATCAACCAGTTTAGACGTAGCCCAGCGGCAAATCGATGCAGAAGCTCTCTGGGCTCTCTTTGATCTTATCTTTGCACCATTGCAACAGGTTGCCCAAGAAGGCACAGTAATGGACTGTGCAGATGGCAAAACACATCTTTGTTTTCCCATCCTGTCGGCCTAGATAGCCGATTATGTGGAGCATGAGACCTTGCACAAAATATGTAGCAGGTGGTGCCTAAGGTGTAAGGTTTCATGCAAAGAGTTAGTGAGAATCTGCAGAAGATGTATAAGGTCTGCGACTACACCCGTTATAGAGAGAAACCCTTGGAGCATGAGCTGGAAGAGGTGGCTGCTATAGCACAATATTGTCAGCAGCTGCGCATAAATATAGGCTGCAATGTATTCACCGGCCTCCACAGAGTGAACCCGCCGACCTAAATAAGCCGGACCTCTTGCATAACATTTATCTCGGCCTGTTCAAACATATGATGCAATTAGTAGAAGGGTTGCTGAAAAAGCACAAACGACAGCGGGCATTTGACAATGGCCAGAAAGAAATTCCGCCCTATCCCCGATTTAGCGTACCAACAAAGGTCTATCTGGAAGTCACAGAATGGCAAGATAAGGAAATGTGCAACCTCAGCTGCTGTATTGTGGCTGTATTAGCTTCTGCATTGCGAAATCCACACATTTCACAATATCACGATTTCCAGAATGCCTTGAAGTGTGTTAGCGCACTGGTTGATTTCTCCCTCCTGGGCCACTATCGCGGCCATACACAGGATACACTTGATTATATGGCAAGATACCAGACAACATTTCACTGCACAAAAGACCTTTTCCTTGAGTTTTGGGCCAATACCAATGTATTCCACCAATATCAGTGAGCTAGCACATAAGGAACAAAGTAAACAGGGCTACTGCCAGTCAAACAAAAATGAAGCCCCCCACCAGATCTTGTCACATTCTGGCCGCGAGCATGCTTTGGGAATGAGGTTGCAGACACTGGAAACACTGTTGGAAGGAGAAAGTGTGATCACAATAGATAACAGTGCGGGAGAGGTGGCGGCTGTGAGCCAAAATAGACCCCGTTGTGTGCTGAACGGCCGGATGAGGAATATCTGCACGCTGACTGAGGTTTGCAGAACCTGCATCAGCGATTATGGCAAGGTGATAGAGGAGATGTTATGTTTTATCAAGCGGACTGTAGCGGATAACCCGCCGCGGCCTCCTGATCCCACCGAGCTGGGGTAACTTCCCGTAGAGCAATTTACAAACCTTGAAATTCCAGGCACTGAATTTCAGGAAACTGAGGTGTTCCAGATTCACCAGGCCCGCTGCCCTGAAACAAAGGCTTTGCACACCAGCCGCCCCAGAAACGATTTGCTATGGATGGAGGCTGGTGGAAAGAAGAGTTATGGAGATCTGCGGGCACAAGAGATGGCAAGCTTGGTTGGACTGTTCCAGATAAGGAATATATGAAGCGAGGCCAGAGGTGTCCAGCACCTGGCATTACTTCGCATACTCGATCCGATCAATACAGGTAGATTTCACCTGGCAAGCGGCTATATACGAGTTGGGAAGCAGATCAGTTGTCAAGATATGAGAATAGTTGATATAGGGACAGTAATTGGACAGGAACATGTAATTCCCAGTGGGAAGAGGCAATGGATAGTAAATCACAGGATTGATCTACAGATATTCATGAAATATATTGAATTGTTCTATATAAAATTATTCTACAGTGTTGTGTAAAATACGCACATGGCCAAATTGAATCCAGATACAGGAGATGGCAATTCCCATCCAAGGACCCAGCTTCAACTCAGCTGCGACAGTCCAGCGGACTATTAAAGAAGGTTGTAGAGTAGATAATACTCGTTAAAAGCAATAGAAAGCCAATAATGTTCCAGCAGAATGAATGTGAATGAACCGCACAGGTGGGTGAGAAGAGAGTGAAAGCGGAGGAAGGTTGGAGTCCACATACAGAAGCCAAACCTCTTGGGTGTAATAAACAGTTACTGGGGAGCCGGTAGGGCGTGGATGATAAAAGAAGAATTATGGGTTGTCGCCAGATGAATTTAGGCCGCCAGAGGCGGCAGGAGAAAGAGGAGGTCAGCGGGTGCTAGAGAACTAGTTTGAGTATGCTGGAGCCCCCGGGGGAGAAGTGAGGAAGGTAAAGGTATCAGGTGGAATTGGGACGAAATAAGACCCGGACAAGCGTGTTAGGTGCTCAAGACGGAAATAGGGAAGTTGGGAGGCACCGGATGCAGGAAAATGGAAGATACAACACTTGGACGATGTGGGCGTATGGGACGAAGAGGGTGGACAGGGCGGACTATAAGGAAGTACGGAGGGCTTGGAACGGAGGCACCCCGTCCGGACATGCGGTTTATGTCTCCGAAGCAAACATTTTTTGCTCATATATTGTTAAGCTAAATGCTTCACTCAATAAGTTCTGTCGAGGAAAGTTGGTTATGGAAGTAGAATGCCAAACACTTAAACTTCAGTAGATATCAGATTTAGCCTTTGATATTTACCACAACTCCGACCTTGTGCGAGCACCCTGTCCTGCTCAGAGTGGTCCGAAGTCTACCCTCTATCAGCGATTATCCTGCTAGAAGTAACGTAGCAGCTCAGATACGTTTAACTCCCTCAATAGGATTTGCGTATTTGCAATTTATCTCCAAACTCCTGCTGGTGGAAAAACTCTTCCTATCGAAGTCATGCCAGTGGCTAACTGCCATGACAATAACTGGAGTCAATACCTAGAAGGTAAATTTACTATCCCAGTGGTAGTTTCGTCTATACAAGCCATGCAGTCTATCATTTAATCTCCTCAATATGATATTTTGACATGCAAGCTCCCCCAGTGAGATGTAGCCGATGGTTGGCTGAATGTCAGCTACCCATAGCCAGCCTCTCGGGGCATACTCTACTGTGATAAGACTCATACCTCTAGACTCCACTGACAACCCATAGTAATGCTACAAATCAACAGGAAAAGATTCTGGCTGATTACTTAAGTAATAGTCCCAAAAATACCCTTGTCTCCTGGGACTACATAATTACCTCTCGGAAGACTATCCTACTCCCCATCGGTAAAGATAGACTCCTAGGCGCTGGAGGGACCATATATATGTTACTCATATTTGGTAGTTACCCATACTGCCTTATATATCCTACGAACGACATTTAGTTAGACGGAGGGCGATGATGTACACAGTGGTACAGGCCAGAGGAGCGGGTTAGCTAAATCTTCCCAAGTTCAATAGCCTATTCTGGCCACACATGCTCAGGCATCTGACCTTTCTGCGCACGTGCATGTGCACCTATGAACATCTAAGAGGCCATAGAATGTGAGGCAATTGACCTCTAAGTTTCAGGATAACTTTGCCGGTGAAGGTAGGCTAACTTGGATACCTCAGTTGGGTGACCGTGATCAATGGGCATAATTGATAAGTTCCTAAGGTAGGGTAACTTTACCCCCTTATGCCTTCAACCACTTTTGAAGTCCGCCTGTAGACACCTAATGTCATCTCGGAGGTTCGTGTAACATTCCCATAGTTCTCTTGACTTTATATGAACTTACTTCAGAAAGATTACCCTACCTAATAGAGTACCTGAGACTCTTCTATGGTACCTTTGGCCTTGCCTATTGTTATTCTGCCTTTTGGATACTAAGTATACCAGACCATACTACCTCTGGTTACCACTTGGTATACCATTTGGGTTAAGGTGATGTTCATTGTAGCTACCTATGGTAGAGTTGTTACACAATCTAACTGTGAAGGTTTCACAGATAACGGGGCTAATGTAGCTGCCAAATTAGAAGACCAGAATTTGACTAACGTTCTGCTATTGACAGCTCCATCGAATAAAACTCCAATAAATCTGTGTCTTGAGGCCCTGGTTGATAACCAAAACAATTTACAGACAAGTAAAGTGTCTGTCAATTTAGGTGCCCCTTTAGCAGGGGGGCTTCCCAGATATCTTGATTCGGATCCTATGAGCCCAGATAATTCACCAGCGGAGACTGTAATACTAACTTTAGACGGAGAAGTGAGGTTGACCCCTTGCTTCATGTATTTCCATATAATGGGGGTACCCGATACACAGGTGAACTGTAAGGTTGTGACCGCACCAAACACTCAAAGTAAAAGATAAAGATGAGGTAATATAATTCAAAAGAATCAAACCGTGAAACTTAATATTGTTAAGCTAAAGCTTCACGCAATAAGTTCTCTCGAGGAAAAGTTGGTTATCGAAGTAGAATACAAACGCTTAAACTTAAGTAAATATCAGATTTAAGCCTTTGACATTCACCACTACTCCGACCTTGTGTGAGTACCCAGTCCTGCTCAGGGGGGTCCAAGGTGTAATGACCCAACGATAGGTAACTACAATGACTATCACCTTAGCCCAAATGGTATACCAAGTGGTAACCAGAGGTGGGATGGTCTGGTATACTTAGTATACAAATAGCTGGTTAACCTAGGAAAAGGCTTAGGGGATAGTTGAGTAGCCTTGGGTACTCTACAAGGCATGGTAACCTTTCGGAAGTAAGTACGTATAAAGTCAAGGAATTTATGGGAATGTTGCACAGACCTCCAAGACAACATTAGATGTTGACAGGAGCACTTCCGAAGCTGTTAAAGGCATGAAGAGGCAAAGTTACCCTACCTTGGGAATTTGACCATTATGCCCATAGTCCCCAGTTACCCTACTGAGGAGTCCAAGTTACCCTACCTTCACCAGCAAAGTCATCCTAGAACTTAGAGGTCGATTGCTGCACATTCTATGGGCTATTAGATGTTCATGAGCGTACACGCATCAGCGCAGGAAGGCCCCACGCCTGAGTAATGGTGGCCCAAACATGCTATTGTGCTTAAGAGGGTTTAGCTAACACCCCCCTCTGGGCCCAGCGTTGGGACGGCGCGTCATAGGCAGACGGCTATATAGTTGCTCGTTTGCTAGTAAAAAGTGGTCATTGGAGTAGCTGCCATAACACTGTATAAGTAGTCACCTTCCGTCCGACTGAATGTCCTTCGCAGGATATATAAGGGGAGTATGGGTAACCGCCAAAATAGGGGTCACCCATATATGGTCTCTCCGGCACCTAGGAGTCTATCTTAGCCTGCGGGTAGTAGGGTAGTCTTCCTAGTGGTACTTAGGTAATCCAGGGAGGCCAGGGTGCTTTCAGGACACAATACCTTAGTAACCAGGCAGGACCTTCTCCCCTTGATTAATAGCATTACTATGGGTTGTTATTGGACTCTAGAGATATGAGTCTTATCACGGTAGAGTATGTCCCAAGAGGCTGGCTATGGGTAGTGCCCACTTAGCCAACCATCGACTACATCTCACCAGGGGAGCTAGCATGTCAAATTATCATATTGGAAAGTCACGTAGATTAAATGATGAACTGTATAGCTTGTATAGACAAAACTACCACTGGGCCAGTGAGTCCACCACCTAGGTATTGATTCTGGTTATTGTTATGACAGTTAGCCACTGGTATGACTTCCATAGGAAGAGTTTTTCCACCTGCGGTATCTATTGGACATGCATTACAGAAACTCATACCCTATTGACAGAGTTAAGTGTACCCGAGTTGATCCGAAACCTCTAGCAGGATAGTTCTTGATGGAGGGTAGACCTCGGACAAACCCTGAGCAGGACAGGGTTCTCGCACAAGGTTGGAGTAGTGGTGAATGTTCAAAGGCTTAAATCTGATATCTACTTAAGTTTAAGTGTTTGGCATTCTACTTCAATAACTCACTTTCCTCAAGAGAACTTATTGCGTGAAGCTTTCAGTTTAACGATATTAAGTTTAACCGTTTTGATTCTTGGTGAATCATTTACTCTATCTTTATCTTCTACTTTGAGTTTTGGTGAGGTCGCAACCTTAGAGTACACCTCACTATAGGGTGCCCCCATTACACAAGGTCTACCCTCCATTAGGAAATATCCTGCCAGAAGTATCGGGCTAACTCGGGTACCCTTAACTCCGTCAATAGGGTATTAGTTTCTCCAATGCATCTCCAATACAACTACCAGTGGAAAAACTCTTCATATAGAAGTCATACCAGTGGCTAACTGTTAGGACAACAACCGGAGTCAATACCTAGGTGGTAGACTTACTGGCTCTGTTGTAGCTTCGTCTATACAAGCTATCCAGTCCATCATTTAATCTACTTCACTACTTCATGTGATAATCTGACATGCAAGCTCCCCCGGTGAGATGTAACAAATAGTTGGCTTAACAGGTGCTACCCATAGCTAGCCTCGTGGGACATACCCTACCGTGATCAGACTTATACCTCTAGAGTCTACTGACAACTCATATTAATGCTACAAATCAAGAGGAGAAGGCTCTGGCTGGTTACTTAGGTAATCATCTCGAAAGCACTCTGGCCTCCTGGGACTCTCTAAGTACCACTAGGAAGACTACCCTACTACCCGTAGGTAAAGATAGGCTCCTTGATGCCGGAGGGACCATTTATGTGCAACCCCATATTTGATGGTTACCCATACTCGCCTTATTTATCCTGCGAATGACATTTAGTCGGACGGACGGCAACAACCAATACAGTGTTACGGTAACTATTCCAATATCCTCTTTTTTACTAGCAAACGAGCAACAACACAGCCGTCTGCCTAGGACACGCCATCCCAACGCTGGGGCCGAAGGGCGGTGTTAGCTAAACCCACCCAAGTTCAATAGCATGTTTGGGCCACCCTTACTCAGGCGTCGCCCTCTCTGTACAGATAGCTATACACCCATGAACATCTAAGAGCCTGTATAATGTGAGGCAATTGACTTCTAAGTTCCAGGATGACTTTGCCGGCGAAGGTAGGGTAACTTGGATACCTCAGTAGGGTAACGGAATCCATGGGCATAATGGCCAAATCCCTAAGGTAGTGTAACTTTGCCCACTTATACATTTAACTGCTTCAGAAGTCCTCCTGTAGATACCTAAAGTTGTCTTAAAGGCCAGTATAATGTTCCTATAGTTCTCTTGACTTTATATATACTTACTCGCGAAATATTACCCTGCCTAATAGAGTACTCGAAGTGACTGTATTGTTCCCTGGGCCTTGCCCTAGGTTAACCAGCCCTTTGTATACCAAGTATATTAGACCATACCACCTCTGGTTACCACTTGGTATACCATTTGGACTAAGGTGATAATCATTGTAGCTACCTATCATAGGGTCGTTACATTCTAAGCCTAGAGATCTTGGCACCAGAATACGAGAAACTATTCATAGTAACCGGAAAGAGTGAGAGCAGGGAAATAGGGCGTGTGTTTAAGAAGGCATGTAACGATTAATGTCTTTATTAAGTAAGATATTGTAATAATAGTAATAATTAATTCGTATTCCTATAAAGACATAGAACCAAATAAGAAAATAGTAAAACTCATTACCACAGAGTAGGGAAAGAAAGAAAATTCAAGCCTTGAAACATAATAATACCATTATAAGTTGTTTATCCAGCACCAAACAGCATCCTACCAGAGTCAGGATATCACAGCAAAGTGTCAGAACAGATCATGTTAAAATCTTGATACGATTTGAAGAAGTAATGACTTATCTGAAGTTGACGCATAAGAATTGTGAGATCCTGAGGCAGGACTAAATAGCAGAGATTGCCAAGATTGAATGTGGCAAGATGGAAGAAGCCCTGACTATGGGGGAGAGTGATCCGGCATCTGGACGGAAGAAGCCAGTATCAGAAGATGAGAGCATCAGGTTGACCTGATCTGGGGCCATGAGAATGGAACGAAGGAGGACTTATGAAGATCAGGACACAGGTGCATAGCACTAGATGCTAAGAGGACACACGAGCATTGCACCAGACCCAGTCACCACATACACAGGGCATAGTGGTCTGAGTCAGGGTGTCCGGACACCGAGTACTAAAAAACGCAGAATCAGGACACAACATCAATTTGACATTGCATCCGATTCACAATTGACATTTTGTGTGTCAGGTACATCAGACACACTGGACACTCAGGACCCAAGCTACTTTTTTTTGCTGATCTATTTCTACTTAAACTCCCCTGCTCAGCTTCCTTCAAGGTATTTCACTATGATTTTATGAGTTTCCCTAGTTATTGTTTCTTTGTAGTTGTAGGAAAGTGAGAGCAGGGTGATTTTTCCTTACTTACTCTTGTTTTTCTTATTATTTGATAAGAAGGATTTACTTTACTTACAGTTTTTAGTCATCCTTGGTCATGCAACAGGGCTCAGATAATCCCGCTTGGAGACATTTTGCATATATTCTTTGATTTTTGTTATTTTATTTGTTAATTGTACACAATCTGTCTATAGTCTCTGGAAACATATACCTATCCCAACATACAGTTCCTATTTATTGGCTCGTACTAGTAGGCTTGGTTTAGTGATTTCAACAACTCCCCAGTGAACTATATATTTGCTTTGGGTGTATATTTTCCAGTTCCACAAGTACAAATACTCACAGTATACAGAGAAAATACAGACTGCAGGATATAGAGACAGTAGGTACGCGCATGTTCTAAGGTGTTTGGGAGGGAGAAAAAGACACCGGGTGTAGGCTATATTCAATACAGCTGGGTGGACTGGGAAAAGAGCATCTGAAGAGTGGGAGGGAGGGAAGCGCAGTGGGGGCAGCATAGGATTCGCTGGAGGGGAGGTCAACTGAAGGATAGCTCAAATATGTTTCTGTAACTGTTGGTCATTTTTCTTACCTGTTGATTGCCCTTTTGATTAAAATCATATATTGTGAGAACCATAAGAGACTAGTCTTTACGCCTGTTTAGAATTCACTCCTATGACTAGCGTCCCTACTAGTAGTCAATTCCAAATACACGATGAAATTGCATCTAGATGAATAAAAGGTTAAACCACCACCACCACCACCACCACCACCTCTACTTACTTTTTTGAAATCCGCCCCCAAGGGGATCAAGCTCTTGACCTGACAAATGTGGGAAATCACGACGGTACAGCCAGTTTGGTAATTAGTTATTATCACACACAAGCTGCCCAACGGATCCACACACACCTTTTAATTTACTGCGTACAACGTGACATATCACTTTTGGCTCTACCAACACACACCTCACATCCGGTACAGCAAGGGAATAAGCACACCTCGTCAAAGTATTCAGAACCCTTAACAAACACTTCTCGACACTTCAGGAAACAATTGCAAACCAAGTAACTGACTGTTTCCCCTCAAGGTTGTCCTCCTCACCCCTCAAACACGTTCAAGGCTCGCCTGACCCCCGATCACCCCCTGCCCGCTCTTCCCCCAAGATTCTAAGCAGGAACTCCCCATTTAGCATGCCTCTTTGAGCCTGCCTACCCCAAGGCTCCAAAGTTACCCATGCCCGAGGCTGCAGCAACGCAGACATAGATGTACTGAGCCTATACGCCCTCCCCCATACTCCATTCCCCAGCGTTCGCAGAGAAATAGGATGCACCGACTACTGTTACGTCCTACTAGCAACCGATAAGGACCGTGGGGCTCCAGTCCTAGCTCCGACCCCAAGACCAGGAAACTTCCAGACAGCCCTAGCCACAATATTTGGCGATGAATCGGTCAACACAGTCGACACCACCGCCCTGGCCCACCTGGCTTCGATGGCCTCCTCCTACGAACCCTCTCCGGACCCCACCAACGGAATCCAAGCTCCAGACTCCCAACCGACTCAACCGGAAGTCCCCTTCCTTTCCACCCTGCCAACCAACCCCGCCTTACACTCCTCCACACTCATCCCATACGTCCCAGAATCATCGGCGCCTGAGCTCCCCATGGACCTGGGAGAGGGAAAAAACACAGAAAACACAGGATTAGGAGACAGCCAACACGCCCACAGTGGGAAAAGCACCGGGACAAGCAAAATATCCCCAACAGGAACCCCTGCAACCCCCCAAACCGTACATCCATCCTCCTGGCCAAGCTGTAGCTCCGGGATCAGTCACAGACCGACAACCCCACAGAAAACGGTCCACTTCTCGTCACCCCTGGCCGGTATCTTGGGAAAAAGCCCAAGGACGATACCGGACACCCTTTCAGGGAACACCTCCCAAACGAGCTCCACCGGAGGGAGCACACCCGACTGCCCTCCCTCAACCTGGCCGAACTCATAGAAAATGTAGGGGCAACACCAGAAAACACCGGCTTGTCGCTCAAGGAACTTAACGGTATGACTTCAAAGAAAGACCTAATCAATTTCATGGCCGTGCTGGAGGAGAGCAGCGAGAAGAAAATGCAAGAAATGGAAGTAAGAATCCTGCAAGCAATCCGTGCCAACCTCCCGAAGACGCACTCCCACGGACCCAGCAACCAGAGACAGCCCCCAATCCAAGCCCAAAGACAAGTCCCAGCACCAGGTACCCTAAAGACCACTCCGGCCCCCCCTCAAAAGACACCCACAAATCCCAACCCACAAAGCCCCAAAACGGCACAAGCAGTCAAACAAACCTGGACAGGGATTTCCGCCGCAGAGATCGATACCGAAGGATTCAAACTGGTACCGGCCAGGAAAAAGAAAACTACAACTGGCCCAGGGATTGGCCAGGCCCAAGGCCCCTCCGCACCTTCCACCCCGCATGCAAGACAACGCTGGCTCATCATAAGGTCCATGGAAAACAACAGGCGAATCGGCGCTCCGGGCTGTTCCCCGGCACACATAAGAGACGCCGTCAATAGGGCCTCCAGGGTCAAATTTGCCTTTGCCGAATACAACCGAGCTGAAGAGCTAGTCCTCACCACCATAGAAGACGTACCGGCTACCCCCGCACTCCAAGATGAAGAAGCCATCACCCAAGCCCTTAACGACATGGACATTTATGTCTTTAGCATTATGGCCGACACTCCGACCATCAACCTGGTTATCAACAGCGTCCCTTTGGGGGATGAAGACTGGGAGCCATCCGATTGGGGCGTAGATAGTGAGAAATGGTCCGAACTAGAAGGAGAACTGACCAACTTCAACCCCCACATAAGGCTAATGGACAGGCCCAAGTGGATCAAATCCCCTACCGCTCAAAAAGCCAATAACAAGGCGAGGTCATCCATCATCGTGGCAGTAGAGATGAACTAGTGGATCAAGGACCAGGCCCAAAAAAGAGAACCTGCCCTGGCATTATACGGCCTCAGATGCACCTTCAGGAAGTATATTAGCAAGGACTCCTCAACCCACTGCGAAAGATGCCTCCAATACGGCCACCACGTAGCCCACTGCAGGCTTCAAGCAGTCTGCAAGTTCTGCCAAGAACACCACCACACCAAAGACCAGACGTGCCAACAGATGTACTGCATGGCAGGCAAAGGCAAATCATGCTCCCACATCGTACGCAGATGCCCCAACTGCAAAGCAACATCCCACTTCACCGGCAATAGACACTGCCCAACCAGAACAAGGGCCAGATCCCCCACCATAGCCGAAAAAGGAAAAGCTCCGGCAGAGCCGGCCAGCTCCAAACCCCATTACTAATTATGGTGACCGTTGATATTATTTATCACAATGTCAGCAGGTCCATGAATGTTGTCACAGAGCTTCTCAGGGCTACCTCAAAACTGAAACCGAAGATTTACGCACTACGAGAGTGCCCACTAGAAAATGAAGATTGGATATGTATAGATGGATTTACATGCTACGCCATCACAAAGGCAAGAAGATACGGCTGTGCCATTTATATCCACAACGAGTACGTTAATATATTTGCTGTAGACCGAATAACGGATTCATACATTACAGTATGGACAGAAGGAAAAGAAATATGCTTCGCATACCAAAGACCAGACCAACGAACCGGGGGCGGCACCCACGACCCCAACAATACAAGGAACAAAGGATCATCAAACCTTCTCATTGGAGACTTGAACGCGAAGAACGCCTCATGGTCGGACGGGAAATACAACGCGGCGGGAACGAGACTCAAGAACTGGATGGAGAGCAGAAACCTACAAGTTTGTAACCTCTTCATGCTCACCCACGAGGCCACTAGGACTGCACACAGCAGCACTACCATAGACCTGGTCATCTCAGAACCGGACAAGACACTGTTGATACGAGCCCTGCACATAACCACCACGGACCACAGAGGCATATGCATCGCCATCAAGATCAGATGAAGGCCAACTAGAGACGGATTACTGAGATACGATAAAGCAGACTGGAATCAGATCAGGACCGAGATCACACTCATGAAGGAAGAGGATTCCGACCCAAGATCGGTCCAATCTCAACTCACGGCGATCATCGTAAAACACACCCCAAGGGCAAAGCCGAACGCCAAAGCATTTTGGAACAGTGAACCGGAGAATGAAAGGAAGGAACTGATGAAGGCGTGGAGAACCAACCCCCTAGACCCAGAACTCACAGCAAAGAAGAAAACGTTTCGCAAATAAATTGCCGAGGCAAAGATGGAAAGCAACGCCAGATGTCTGCAAAAGGAAACCGACCCCGAGTGCTTCAGAAGCGTCAAACCGAGAGCCACCATACACCCTATTCCTGTATTGGTAAGATCCGACGGGACAATGGCAGCTGAACATCAGCACATAGCAGAAGAATTACACTCAGCCTTATACCAAGGAGAGAGCTGCAGACACCCCAGGGAGTTTAAACCCCCGAAGGAAGCTCTCAACACTGGCAACCTAGACGCTGCCTTAAAGAACTCCCCGAACGGAGGGGGAGCCGGCCCCGACCACATCCCCACTCGCATGATCAGGGTATTCAGACGACTGAGAGAGAGATTATTCTTGGCCACAATAAACCAGGCATGGACACAAGGAATACCATTATCATGGAAGTTAAGCTCTACCATTCTGATCCCGAAGCTCAACAAACCGGCATATACTATCGCCAAAAGCTGGAGCCCCATCCACCTCTAGTCCATTGTGGCTAAGGTCCTCGAAAGAGGGGTAGTGGACTGCATAGCCAGACTTGACATTCTCCCAGACAATATGTACGGAGGGAGAAAGAGATTCAGCACCACGGACGCAATCCAAAAGCTCAACGACATCGCTACGAACAACTCCAAACACCACACATGCTTCACCGCACTAGACATCGAAGGAGGTTTCGACCACCTGGACCTAGAAATGACATGCCAGACACTTAGCGTAAGGGATAAGCACCTAGCCGGATGGATATGGAACTGGGGCTGTGAGAGACACACAGTGTACAGATTCAATGGCACGACCTCCAGGACCTTTGCCACAGACAGGGGCACCCCTCAGGGCTCCCCACTCTCCCCAATACTCTTCTTGGTATCGATTATAGAACTAGCCTCTACACCACCACGGTCGGACACTAACACCAAAACAAGCATCCTCACCTACGTAGACGACTTCCTGATAGCCACAACGTACAAACACAAGGTCCACGGCCAAGCGGAATGCCAGGACACCATAGACAGACTCACCAAGGGGGCCTGCGAGCTTGGATCCAGATTCGCACCCAGCATAGCAGAACACATCTTTATAAAGACCCCCCCATCCGAATCCTTTGAGCCTAAGCTGCATGGTAATGTCACCAAGACCCAAAAAACTATGAGATGGCTGGGCTACCACATCAGCGAAGATTGTAAATGGGACACCCATGTCAAACTGTGGATCACTAAAGCGAACCAATCGGGCAGGAGGCTCCGGGCCTTAACCGAGAGATACAAATCGGGCGGTCTAAACGCCTGGACTACATAGCGTCTCATCCATGGTCTTATCATCCCTCAACTCACATACGGCATCGAAACCTGGGGAAAAGCAAGCCTCATTACGGAAGCACAAACCACCCTAAACCAGATTGTCTGAAGGGCCTTCGGCCTGGAGAAAAAGACCCCGCCCAGGCAATGTGGGCCGAGCTCGGAATTGCCCCACTCAACCTATATACTAGGTACAGATACAACCTACTTGCCCTCAGAGCCAGAACCATTGACCGACCTACAAAATGGTCTGAAATGTGGCTACGCAAATCCGGGATTTCCATCATCATCAACAATGCATTCGGCCAAGCACAGGGGAAGAGGAGTCTCAGAGAAAACCTCCTACAAGAATGGACAACACCCACATAAGGTACGAAGGCAAACCTAGCAAGAAACACATACACCTAAGGGCCGTCACAAGATACCAAATGAGGGACATCATATACCTACGGGCAACGGCTGGATGGCCCTCATCCTCCGTCTCCTCTACACACCCGGCGATTGAAATCTCAACACCACGAGATTCTCACCACTTTTCCAAACTCCACCCCCCGTTATGAGTTCGCTCTAGGGGGTGGAGGGCATCACCCCTTATCTTCTCCTGCCCTTAGGTTTATCCCTTTGGGTTTTCTTCACTCTGGGTTGATGGATTTCGTCTTCTTTTGATGATGTTTCCTCTTCCTACCCCGCTTTTGCTCTGCCTCGCTTAGAGCATCAGCACGGTCGGCAACACTCTCCTCACCGCCCAGGTTACAGACGGCCGGGTACACGGTTTGCAGTAAGAGAGAACCTTTCAACAGGCCACGGTCAATTTCTCTATTCTCTTTCTCTTTAAGAGGCTGCCTAGTCAAGACACGAACGCGTTTTCCGATAGTTTCTACGGCACAGAGTTGGGTCTACCCCTCTTTCTTCTCCTCCTCACACGGTCGGATCGGCTGGCACCCTACTGCTTCTTCACCTTTTTGGCTGGTACCCACAACTACCTGGCTGGTATCCATAACTACTTCTTCACCATTCGGACTATGACCACGGTCCATCACGGCTTGCCT
>Ga0307509_10003880_pt1 | contig 22138 bp, 24 predicted proteins | sample 10_EM_MG_FD_202245 | JGI IMG/M metagenome (GOLD analysis project Ga0307509, IMG submission 202245) | Populus trichocarpa ectomycorrhiza microbial communities from riparian zone in the Pacific Northwest, United States - 10_EM | ecosystem: Host-associated > Plants > Roots > Unclassified | place... | reverse complement strand
TTATCTTGTGCCTTTCTCTGTTGGGGATTTGCGGTTGGTTCCATACCAGAGGGACCTGGGATGACTTGTTTTTTCCTTGGCTGAAGGGGGTGGGCTTTCTTTGCCATGGGATTTTTCCCGAATGCAGCGGTTTGTGCCCGGGGAAGTGTTTACTTTTGTTTGCATGTACCTAAAACAATACCACGGATTTAACAAAAAAAAAAAAATGTGGATGGATGGATGGATACCGTAGGATGGAAGTGGGATGCGATGGGATGGGTGGCTGGGGCGGGGGGCTAAGCTGATACGCTCCGACCCGAGGTACAAGTATCGTATATCTGGCTAGTGTGTGGGGGGGGGCTGATGGGAAGGGTTAAGCTACCGCTACCGGTAAACCAACTCGCATTGGGGAAAGTTTGTCCCATCTTTTGCCCCCCAAGCTCGGGAAAAAGGAAAAAGAAAAGAAAAATAATTAACGGAAAATAATTGGTTGAGATATCGAGTGAGAATTTGTGATCCGGATATATTATTCGAACCTTTTCCTTGTTCTTTTCCTTCTCTCTCTCTGGTCAAGGTTTCTCCTAGAATTATTTTTTTGATATACGGATCGGAGGAATTGGTTTAATCTTCTTCCCTCTTTCTTTTTTTTAAAAATGGGAAATCAAAGAAGGAGTTATGATATGACGTCTCCATCTAGCTGATATGCACTGAGTACGAGTAGTGGGAGCAGCGACTTTTAGAATTTAGGCTTTATTGAGGTTAAGTTAGTATCATATGGTGGGCAAAGTCTTTATTTATTTATTTATTCTTGTCGACCAAACTTAACTGCGATGGTGTGCGTTTTTACAAAAAAAAAAAAAAAGAAGTTAAAATCCATCTTATGAAAGATAGCTTCGGGAACGGTCACTGGTGAATTGTAAGTATACCGGTACTGGTAGCTGGGTTCGTAGCATAACCTTTTCTTTTTCTTTTCTTTTCTCCCTATGATAAGTTAACTCCACAGCACAGTTTCCTTTTTTTTTTTTTGGAACCAACATTAAGACAACACATACCGAGGGATGATGATGGGGGGACTACCTGGTTATCGCTAATATGCTTGGGGAATTGGGCCTGATTTGCGCTGTGCGGGTCTATGTTGTTCACGGTGGTTATCTAGCATAAGGTAGCATGGAACGTGGTGATTTGACATGGCATGACATGCGGTGCTCTGCAAAGCATCGAATCGAGGCACGGTGCTGTGCTGTACGGTACGTGAAGCGGTTCTATGATTCTGATATTGATATCACGATACTGTACTATACTGTATTGTACTCTGTTCTTCTCTGCTCTAAACATAAACTCGTACTTTTTCAGGTGCAGTACGAGGCATGAGGTTGTATGGTACTCTAGATTACTGATACCTCTGCCACCACTACCACCACCACCAATCGGAGGAAAACTCTGTCTAACTCTAGCCACACCAAGACATGAATGAATAACAACATCTCAAATCAAGTCCGATGAGCATCGCAGGACATACAGCAGCGATACCGTACTCCCATATATAGTAATCACCGTACCTTCCTCGCAACCCAGAACCGTGCCTCGTAAGCATTCCGACTCAAACTCTCCTTATCCCAACCATACCCTGTAAGGCACCCGCGCACTTTCCCCCCTCCACTCGGGAACCCGACCGTTGAGGCTATCCGCACCAAAGCGATCATCCGTGGTCAGCAGCAGCAGCTCGAATCCCAATCTCTGCATCAGCTGCAGTATCGTATCTCCTCTATGATAGCGATGGCTCGACCCACAGACTAGTTCCGTAGAGCAGCGGCCCCAGGTTAATCCAGGTCCCACCAATCTTGAGCACAGCATGAAATAGTATCGAGGCACTCAGCAATGTTCCTAGCCGTGTCTATGAAGAACAAAAGGTGACGACGACGTCGTAGGATCCCCTTTCATTATCATCATCATCCAGGAACAGCTTTGTAAAGTCCCCCCCCTCCGGCAAAGTGTGAGCGCCCTCGCTGGAAGGGTGGGCCTTCGGGAAACGGTGACGCCTCGGAGCACATTCCCGCTCTCCCGCTGGTGCGACCACCAATTCAGGAATGGGTAGTACGAGTACAGTGCTGGTAGGTTGTGTTGAACCTTTCTCCTATCGTGATCGGCGGCCAGCGATAGCGCCCATCTGTGCGCCATGGACATGTAGAAGCTGTGCTCGTTTGCGATGGTGGTGAACCCGAGCGCGCTTATCTCGTACGCCAGTCTGCCGAGGCCGGCGCCTGGCACGAGGGTTTTCTGCTTGGTCCTTAGATCTCCTCCTTCTTCTGGGGAAAGGGTTTCCAGGGTTGAGAGGATTTGCGCAAATGTTGACTCCCGCTCGTGGGCTCCGGCTGTGGATGGACCAGTCGGGGACAAAATGGTTCAGGGATTGCACGACCGAGGTGTGGTCGTCTATTGATCGCTGATCGGACTTGTCTGCAGACTGGAAGCGCGGGCAGGAGGTCCGGGAAGGGTATGTTGTAGAATGCTAAGCTGTTGTAGAATGCTAAGCTGTGATCGAGAATTTGCTTGGCTATCTGGTTCTTTTTTTAATGAGGTTGGATGTTTCGTTCAATCTTTCAAGGTATTATAGTTGGATGGCATTATCTACCGTAGGGTTCATCGGCTTCAACTAGAATAATATAGAACAGAACGTATCGCTACGATGCGCGGAAGAGCTAAAGCCCGGGTCTCTCTTTGCCTGTCATTGAGCTTCCACCACCACCCTCCTCTCTTCTCCCCAACTCTGGCCCGCGCTCTATCGCTGTACTCCAGCCATCCCACCATCGCTGCGAGCAGCCTCCTTCTTGGATGGCTCTCTAATCTTTCCCATTCCGTAGTTGCACGCACTTGGTTTAGGATATCCTTCCTCCCGCTGCCTCTTATACTACCTGCGCCTACAAAGTCTGCAATGCCGTCGCCGGAGACTTCTGGAGAGGGGATGAGGGAGCTTTTAGGATAAATAATGCTCCCGAAGTAATATGTTAGGAACGGATGCTGGACAGCTGCTATAAGTCCCAGGCATGCTAGGAGCATCCAGATACCTGCGCTTCCCGCACTTTGTGCTATTTGGTCTATAAATGTGGGGGGAAGTATATTTTCTAGCATATGGTACTTGTGCTGTAGTGGGCGAGGGGAATAGCTTGTGGTTGTTGCGCAGTTCATGTTTCTTAGGGAGCTGGACAATGTGGCCACAAGGGTGTCTGCCAAGAGCTTGTTCACGTGGGAGTAGGGCGCTCGAGTATAATACCAGTAGCTCAGGGACTACCAGTAAGGGATGACGTGCCTGCTCTACCAGTGCTGATATAAAGTTATAAACAGTAGTTTTGAAGGCACATGATATCGCGTTTTCGAGCCAGTACGGTACATGTGCGATTAAGGCTACGGCTCTGTCGAATGTAATAGAAGTAGCTTAGAAATTGGAATGGCATCGGCACTACGCTAATATATGGGCAGACAAAACTCAAATCCTTAAATTATTTCCGTAATTGATAAAATCCCGGCGCATATTCCAACAGCCAATCCTTCTCAATCACGGTAACCTGCAAGAACTCAGTTAGCAAACAAAACCACTCATACCCAAGCATTGGGACGATAATATAAGATAAAAAGGAAGTAAGAAGAAGAAGAAGAAGAAGAAGAAGAAGAAGAAGAAGAAGAAGAAGAAGAAGAAGAAGAAGAAAGGTCTTACATCTCTAATAAAAGTCTTCTTCCCAGTCTCCACAACCTCGTGGAAAACGACCCAATCCGCCTTTCTATTGAACATAACACTGCTCGGATGGGCCCACAACTGCATACCATTAACACTTCGAAAACTCCCATCAGGCTGCATCCTAGCCGCATGCGCGAAATAGCCCGTTGTCAAACACCTCCTTATGCCCTCGGCCGTCGGCGCACCACCCCCCGCACCAGATACCCGTAAGTTGAATCTGTCAACGTACCTCCTGAGCTGTTCGCGGACGGAAACGGCGCGCGAGAGTGCCCGGAAGTTTAGGTAGTTATCTTTGCACCACTTCGCGGCATTGGGTTTATTGGCTTTCGGGGAGAAGGCTTGGTAGACGTTCAGGAGGGTCAAGTGATCGCCCTCTTCCACGGCGAATCTACGCTTTGCGGATTCTGCAGGCTTTTTGGAACCCTCGTGGGTTATGAAGACGTTTTGCACGCTGGTCATTGCCGCTATGCTCAAGATTTGGTCGATGCATTGGAAGGTTACCGAATTTAGTAACTGGAAAGATTATTGTTAGAATGCGGTAATTGTACGGGTATAATACCTGAGAGGTGGAAGAGGGGGGTGGGGGGCTTACTATCTTCGCTGTCATGGGATCCACGGGGATCTCGGCCATTCTCAGCCCCAGCGGTTTGGTAAGTCTAGCATAATCATCCAATGCCCCCAGGCTGAAAAGCAACTCCAGCGCTCGAACCATGAGTTCGCTAGGAGGCGGAGTGATAAAATCAAAACGGACTACATTATCTATGCCCAGAGCTTTGAGTTGTAACAAGACCGGAGCAAGATTACTCCTTTGTATCTCTGGTATGCCCATCTCAGCCATGACATCGTTAAACGCCCCCTGGGTGTACAACCTAAAGCACTTTCCCGCTCTTGTCCTCCCTGCCCGACCCGCCCGTTGCGTTGCCGACGCCCTCGAAATCGGCGCACCGCTCAAAGTTTCAATCCCCGTCCTAGGATCAAAGGTACGCAGTTTGACGAAACCACAATCTATCACAAACACAATATTCTCGATCGTGACCGAGGCCTCGGCGATATTTGTCGACACCACGACCTTGCGGTGGTTCTCTGGAGCAGGGTCGAAAACGGCTAGTTGCTCGTCGCTCGGTAGCCCCGCATATAACGGGAGCGGTAAAAGTTGCGGGCCTCGTGGGTGAAGATCTTCAGCACGCTCCCTTATGGCGGATATAGTAGTTTCGATTTCCTCACGCCCTGTCAAGAATAGTAGAATGTCCCCCTCGCCCTCCTATATTTATACAGTGTTGATGTCAGAGCCTGCACATGTAATAGTTTATCCAAGAGGTGTGTGTTCATGGATCGTGCCTTTAGGTGTACATCAAAAACAGTCTGTACTGCCTTCTCCACATAATTTTCCGTGGGCTCTTCAAGATAGAGCACATCGACCGGATAGCATCTCCCTTCCAAAGAGATGATCTTGGCCAATTCCTTCTTTTCCTCATCCCCACTTCCGTCATCCCCATCTCCATCCCTCTTGTTTTCCCCTCTTTCTCCTTCGTCCCCAAAAAACCTGGCGAACTCTTCCGCCTGCAGCGTTGCCGAACTAACCACTATTCTTAGGTCCTTCCTCCTCCGCCTTATTTTCTTCAGTATGCCCAACAACACATCAGTGCTTAAGCTACGCTCGTGTGCTTCGTCGATCATGATGACTGAATACCTGGATAGCAGCGGGTCCACAAGCACCTCTCGGAGCAACATTCCGTCTGTCATGTACTTTATACGTGTTCGTGGAGAAGTCATGTCTTCGAAACGAATTGAATATCCTACCTATACAAACAAACGATGAAATTATGCGGGTTTTGCGAATCAGCCACACCTTGCACCAGAAGGTTCCACAAGTGAGGAAATAAGGGGAGGAAGGGGGAAGAAAGTCACAATAAGATAAGGGGGCCCACGCAACCTCTTCTCCTAGTCTCACGCCCATTTCCTCCGCTACTCTTGTCGCTACTGTAGTTGCGGCTACTCGTCTAGGCTGTGTACAAGCAATGATTTTGCCTTCCTCTGTCCACCCCGCCTGGTGCAGATACTGAGGCAATTGTGTAGTCTTTCCCGATCCCGTTTGCCCAACAACTATCGTGACTGGGTAGCTTTCGACTAGGTATAGTAAGGCATCCCGGTGCCTCGTAATAGGTAGTATGGTAGATGGGCGGTAAAGGCTTACAAGGCATTCCTCTGATTCTGTAGCACGGTCTGCGGAAGCCATTCGGTTATTTAGAAAGGTCGGGGATTCACTTCTTGAGATTGTGGTTGTAAATTTATTAGGATACCGGGTGTTATGTTACACCCGGAGAGATTTCTTGAAAGCGATCTGACGCCAAGAAGATTTGAGCCGCATCACGTGAAAGTGCACAGACCAAGGTATTTAATAAATGGTCTATGGCTCGGCAAGAAAGCCTCAAATGATTCCCTCCCGGCTTATTTCCGGGCAAGAAAACTTGTGTCCCAAGATATCCCCTTGTAAATACAGACTTAGAAATTGCCCGATGAGATATAAAAAAAAACTGCTACTGTTGCTGCTACCGTAGTCCAACTAGCTAGCTCTTTTTCTTTTTTTTCCCGTCCTTCCCCGAGGAAGGGAGGCAATGAAATAGGAACTGGGGTAGACCTGCGAGACCCGAAGCCAAGAGAAAATAAAGATAACAGGTGGAAAGGTATGCTTTTAACAACCAGGGAGGTGGCGGAATGAGCGCAAGAAGGTTAATGAATGCATCCATAATAATACGCCTTTAGGAATTACTCCAGAACATGGGGACAGAAAATATGAAATACGAATCGAAGAGGATCATGAAAAAAAATATATAAAAATGGGGGGAGAAAAAAATTGGCCCTAAAGAAATTAGAGATATCACGTGATTCTCCTTTTCTTTTGCCCGAGCTTTTTTCTATCCGCAAATACATATCCCACCGCTCCCCAAACGTGATTTTGCCTGACAGATTGTCGTCTCTGATACGCGAGCCAGAATTTAGTTTGCTGGCTTCTTTCTCGTCGGCTTTGGCATTTTCTCGTATGCATTCGGACTGGAAGCTCGCTTGCCGTCTCTTGACTTCCCCTTTGCGCTTCTTTTAGGGCCATGTCCACAATTTTTGCTGTGTGTATGGCCATGGCCTTCATCTTCGCTATCTTCGTCGGAGGATGAGTCGCTCTCATCACTCGAGGACTCGTCGTATGCTCGGGGACGGCGGTAGATGCAACACACTATTACAAGAAGGTGTTAGTTTATGCTCAGAGCTTCCATAATTATAATATTGTTTTTGGACATGTAAAACAAAACAACAGCATGACGATTTGTGGCAAAACAGTGAAACAAACCCTTTGAGCTCTTCTTCCCCATGCCTTCATTGTCAATAACATCAGCGTCCCATCTTACCCGCCTGTTCTCGACTGGGCCACCACGAAGTCTGAGTGTGCCATCTGGAATTCTCACTGGACGGATCGATGTTTGCACCGAAGGATCTGTTTCAGTTTGGGTAGAGGACGGCAGAGCAGGGGTCAACTCGCGGCGGTCTGGGGGAGGAAGGAGCATTGTGAGAGCAGTAACAGAAGTGAAGATCGTGGGAGAAGTGGAGGAATCGAGGATAATGAGCAAGCAGGACGAAGAAAAGACCTGAGCGATGGAGGAGGAAGTGCGGTCGAAGATAAGGAAGAAGGCTGGCTGCGGTTCGAGAGGGAGGGGGGGGGGGCGTGCCGAAGGAATGATAAGGAGCGCTGTGCGCGCCCCGCGGCGCCGGCGGCGCCCGCCGCCGCCCCCCCCCCCCCCCGTGCCGAAGGAATGATAAGGAGTGCAGAGGATGAGGTTTGTTGAGCAGAGTACCGTAATTGCACGTAAGAGCTTTTGCGGTGGTAATGAGTAGGAGGAGTGGTGGTGGTGGTGGTGGTTGTAAGAGCAGGCAGGGGGTGGAGCAGCAGGGGGAGGGGGTGAGGGTGTTGAGGGAAAGATGAGCAGGTCCGGAGCAGGTGTTCGGATTCACTCCACCACTTCGCGTGCACTAGTACCTTTAGTTTTATTCTTTTTCTTTCAGTTTTTTATTTTCCACTTCCTATCCTTTTCGTTCATTTTATTTTCTTCGCTTCCCATCCCACCACCTGCCCTGCTTTCCTTTTTACATGGCTGCATAAGGTGTCCGATGGGCCCTGCTGCTGCTGCTGCTGCTGCTGCTGCTGCTTTGTGTGGATAGGATCCAACAAACCCTTGAGGAATTACGGTTGTGCCATCAGTAGATCAGATTAGATCTTTCGCTCACATGTTTTTCCGTTAGAGCTGTTGTCGGTTCACTGCACCAGTACCGGTACGGTATCTGCGCTGGCTGAGCCTTGCTCGCTTTGTGCATGGAGCCAACCAAGCAGAGACAAACGTTGGTGGGGCTGTGCTACCGATATCGTACGGTACCGGTAGCTATGAAGATTGCTCTTGCTTCTGCTCCCGCTCGCTCCTCCACTGTTTCTGCTGCCTCGGCCGCCTCTGCTGCCTCTACTGCCTCTGCTACTGTATTTCCCAACTCTATTTTCTGCAGCTCAGCAACTTTGCACTCACTGCACAGCTGCTCTACCTCGGAGGTACATATTTCCCTACCAAAATCCTCAACATATGCGTCCTCCCCCCGTGTCAATGGAAATATACCGGTAATTTTTACTGGCATTATTCCAGGGTCCAAGATCCCCCCCGTCCATCGATCCTTTAATATTTTCAGTCCAACAGAAACAGACATCAGAAAATAACCGGTGGTGTTTATTGAGTGGCTTGCTTATACTTGTAATGTTTATTGATTGATTGTCTGATTTACCGGTACAGTACACAATCTCTGGATCCACCCGGGACCCCACGACAAATGACGTGACACCGCGTCCCTCCTTCTCGCTCACCCTCCCTCCCACCTCTCTCACCACACCCTCTTATCTATCTGTCTTTCCTAATCATCAAATGTTCATTACCCGCCCGCCACCCAGAGCCTACTAACTTGGGTTTCGTGCTTCGATCCCGACTTTATTCTCGATTTAGCAAACCCTCCTCATCCCCCGCTCGTGTCCAAGGAGCTGGAACGAACTTACAATCGCAGAACCGCACATCTCGTTTCGCTGCTGTACGAGTACTCGAGTCGCTCCCGCAACATTTGGCAATCGTTTTCTCCCTTTTTGTCGACACCTCTTCTCTCCTCTGAACCCCTCCACCATGCTTACCGCCGTTACCAGCCGGCTGAAGCTCGCAGCCCTGCGTGGCAAGCAGGCTGATACTATTTTGCATAGAGGCTGGAGCAAAAAAGCAGAAGAGGTGAGAAAAAAATCAAAGAAAAAAGCTGTCCTCCATTTGGGGTCTTCTGCTCTCTGGCCCATCCATGCGTACCGAGGCCTTCAGGGCCGACGACCAGCGAGTCAACGTCTCGCTCTCAAGTCTTCCCTTAAGGTAACATCAATGGGGCGAGATGGGCTCCTATGCCCCCTAGGCCACCGAGGCAGGGCACCCCCCGCATTATAACTCCTGAATAGCTTACTGTAGTTCGCTTCTACGCAGTGGGTACGGTACGATTGGCGTTAGACTAAAGGATTCACACAATAGAAACGGGTCGTCTGCTAGCTTGGCCAAATCCTAGTTGAACGCCGGTACGAAGTACTGGTACACGAGAGGGTCTCTATCATACCACCAAACAGCACCCACGGGGGTTTCTTGGAAGTTTTGAGAGCCTATTCGGTGAACCATGTTATTTGTACCCCCATTGAATGCCTACATAACACAAATAGGACGTGGAGCCATAGGATGTGTACGTAAGGGAAAAGAATCTTCCTACGAATAATTTTGCAAAACGGGAGTTTGCTTGGCTATCGTGGCTTCCTAGTCGAGGTAAAAATTCGGGCAATTCGGGCCGGGAATTTAATCTTCAGACTCACAATAGGGCTTCACGCATTGACCTCTCTCTTGATAAGCTTGGATTCTCCGGAACCCCTCTCACGGATTGGACCAATTTCTGTGGATGTTTCCGTCCCGCCGTTCGCTGCCCAGTTTGTACAAACCCAGCACAGCAGCAACAGAAATGTTCGCCCTACCATACCCTGGCCCAATACTTGTTGCCTTTTTCTAGAGCGGTTATGCTGCCCCCCTTTCCGCCCTTTTTTTCTTAGAGACAAAATGGACACATACAGCGAAATTCCACTGTGGGCTCGCCCCAATGCGGCCAACCGGAGAGAATGTCGTGGATGACCACCTATTATCGAAGAGAGCCTTTGACCGCGCAATACCCGGGATTAAAGTGCCGGCCCGTGGGTAAGTTGGAGATGGAAAGTGAAAAAACTCATCAGAGTAAATCGCTACTGATAGATCATTACTATATTCGAGGGAGGGGAGGACTGGAACCAATGAAACCTGTAAACCCCCAACAGAAATATGGATGAGCTGGAACGCGTGGGTTAGCAAGTTCCGGGTGGATTATTCCCCCACACCTAACATTTCCGCCTACCGACCCCCTTCCCCGGATTAGACTTTTCACAGGTGAAATAGTTAAAACGAAATGAAATAAAGAGGACAGGAGAGGGGGGATGGTGTGCTGTTTCCTATTTACAGTACTGTACAGGAGAGTACCATACTCTAGATACAAGAGGATGCGGTACCGGTAAGTACTGCACAGTACTTGTCACCCGTAACCAACCGACTCCAGGCGACATTAGAATCCTGTTTCTCCCTTTTGCAATAGTCTCGCTATCAGCTCGCGCAAGTGCAGGCTAGATGTTTTTGTGGGGGACAGGGATTGTTCTGCTGGTTAACCTAGACTAAATATTCACTAACAGAAAACCCCGTTACATTGCTAGCAGTCTTTAATAAAAAAATTTCGCTCACTCACTCACTCGCCCATTCACTCATTCCCACCACTCCCTACGAGAGCAGGACCCGTTAACCGGAACAGGAAGGGAGTATTTGGCTAGTTAGCTTCGAGTAACCGTTCTGCAACTTCTTGCGAACCTTTGTGCTCCTGACTGCAGTATACGTCTCTTTACTCACCAAATATTCGAGAGGCCTTCTTGGCAGGGGACGCATGAGCGTATTGCTTGCTTGACAGCTAGTGAAGAATGGAAAAAGACGTTTGCCCATGTGCCATTACCCATCCGAGAGAGCCGGTTTAACTCTTTCCAATTATACAGCCGTAGATGGCCTCCTCAATTGTCATGTTCGTCCACCATTGCGGGGGAATAAAAAAGCAAAACCTGACAGCTCGCCCGACGTGAATTCCGACCCCATACAGTAGAGCTAGCCTGACAGCGTGCCAGCTAATAGTTAGTTGATTTCTGTAGTTAAACTACCCATTGAGTTCAAAAAGAACTGAAGAGAAAAAACTCTAGGCATTTTAAAACTAACTACCTTCATTTGATTAGACGCTCTCTTGCTTTTTTCATTCTTTCACTCCTCGTTCCAAGTCCGACTTACTCCTTTTCCTTCTCCTATCGATGATACTAACTACCTGGTTTGCCTGAGCATACAGCTCACAGCAATGAGATAATGCGGTCGTCCCTGCGAACGAATGGATCAATCTCCTTGCTCGTCTCGCATCCTCTCTTCCCCCTCCTTGTCCGGTAGAGCTAGTATGAGCTCTTTTTCCTTCCCCCGGGTTCTTTCTTGCTACCGCGATACGATCCCCCCTCCTCCCCCCCTCCTTCCTCCATGTGTCCGAATTTGTTTTGCCGCAGTGCCAATCATTGATGCTACCGCAACTTGTATTGCACGGCACTGTATGATATCAAACCTGGGAACAACACTCTCCTTATAGCTAAAGCTCTAATGCCCTATATCTCCCACCATGCACTAGTCTTTCAGAAAAGACTAGCCATCCGAGGAGGGGCCCTTTTTGTTTTTCTCTCTCTACCTTTACATTAATTTTTTTAATTTTTTTTCTCTATAGTGGGTCTTCGATCGGTGGATCCAGCGGATTTGCACGGGTATCGAATCTGGTGTGAGGATCTTTGGTATGATAGTACGGTAATAGGGTGGGGTGGATTTTTCTGTTTTTGTGTGGATTGGTCTGACGAGTTGTAGGTAGGTGAATAGTGAGGCCCCACTAAGAAATGAACAGGAATGGGGAAGGCGGATTGACGAATTGAATTGAGAAGGAGAAGGCATGGTTTAGGAAGAGATAACTGCACAAGCAAGTGGTGTATGAGAAGCTATCTGGCCTTTACTTTGTGTTTAAGATTGTATGTTTACACTATTTGTGTTCCACTCGGCAGCTGTTGTAGCAGTGTTTATGTAGTTATTGTAGTCTATTATAGCTACGGTAGTTGATCTGATAGCTGGATAGCTAGCTAAATTTATCATGTTGAGTACGGTATGTAGCTCGCCAGTTCATCAGCTTACTTACAAGCACTAGCTAGCTTTCCTTCTTACCGTAACTCCTTGCTTACATTCCTGTCAAACAAAGGAAGTCCCACCCTCCAGCTTATAGAAAGCACCGCACCGATAAATACAAGGTCTCACTATCTAGAAGGCTAATTAGCCCTCTCTTTCTCTTTCTCTATCTATTTCTCTATCTTTCTCTGTCTGGCCTTCGCCGGACGCCCGGCTTATGTCGGGTCGACTCGCCTCTATTCGCGCCTATTACCCGCTGCACCAACAGCTCTGTTTTAAATCCGCCCTACTAGTACTGTACTCGAGTACTCTCGTAGCTTATAGTAGAGTGCAGTACTGCACGTCCGCCAAGTTTCTTCAACTAACCAATCAACCAACCCAATACACCAAAACAAGGAAGAAAAAAAGTCCTAACGCAACGAGCCTCCATTGAGAGATCTGTGATACAGTATAAAATTGTATCTGTTCTTTTCAATTTAATCTCCAAAGTTACCATTAGTTCTCCGAATAGCACGAATGCCGTATCGTGATGGCGGTGCACTAGCCACCAGGGGCGGCGGGGGCGGCTGTTCACAAACGAGCCACTAGCGGGGGGGGCTATTCAACCCCAACAGACAACTGCGGATCTGGTGTGACCTTTCTTTTTTTTCTATCATGTAAATTCCCACAATAAAGATTTACCCAGGGATACAGAAAAAGATAAAACTGACCAAACGCCATGAACTTGATGATCCGTTGTTCCATGTATCCCTCCTAATAACTTATACCGTAAGAATTCGAATAATTAGACCATGTACTAGGAAGTTGGAGCTGCCTCTCTTAGTAAGGTGTCACGTGTTGTTACTTCTATTTGTCTTGGAGAGCAGGCTTCTTGGTGGGTTTGTATAGTACCGCATTTCGGAAGAAGGAGGTTCTGGACTATCCGGCACACGGTCCAGTGATTCAAGTTCTTGCTGTATGCCTAAAAGAATAAAACACCCCTGATTCCGCCTCAGAAGAGTAAGGACATCCTCACCCCAATATGGTAACCGAATCTCTCTTTTTTGTTGTCCACCAGCGCGCCGTTCAGCAGAAGTCTTAGAGCCTGAAGCAGGGCATCGGTATGTGCAGCTAGCACCTATCAGTTGGTATTTGTCCCGATGTTGTATTCGGTAAGCTTTACTTATCATCTAATACAAGAGTGTCTGTAGGTGTCTTAGGAAAATCAGGTATCGGCTTATTGTTGATACCCAGTAGTGGTTTTAGGGGAAGCCAATTCCCCCAGCAACTGTATTAAAGACAAGCGCCTCATCGTTGGCATTCCTGTTTAAATTTGTCAATACCGCTCTCTCTAAATGAAATGCAGAAGGTCTGCACACGAGGGTGTCATTCCATGGCAGATTTGAACCATGTTCTGGTTTATCTGAGTTATGTGCGCCGGGCAATAGTGACTGGTGCAAGATTTTGTATTCCGTTTATTTCAGTTGCACCAGTACCCAGCCCCACGGCGGCATCGCTAAGTTCATTCGCCACGTTGATCAGAGGGGGATAGGGGACGTGTTGTCGGGTTGAGCTAGGAAGCCCTTGAGGTGTGGTGGATTGGTGGTGTTGGGGTAATTGGGGTTTGGCGGAGTGAGAATGATGGAGAAAATGGAAAGATGCAAGAATCCTGGGAGAAAAGCGGCTCTTCTATACAGCACTTAACACTACTGCCATGCATACTATTGGACCGCAGTGAGTACTGCACTGGCTGGTCGAATTCTACTCGCTACTAGAGGCAACCAGCCTAGAATAAGGTTGGTAGTGTAAGGTTAGAATTGGTCTGGATAGGATTCAGGCAGTCACAAGAGAAGAGGAGGACTGGGAGTTGGATGAGGCAGATGATTTCGATGCTCGTGTTGATCTTGTAGTATGATTTGTTATTTTCCCATGTGTTTCTTTCTTAATTTCAACCCCTTTTCTTTTTCATTCATGCCTAAACTTAAGCTTATATTTATTTTCAACCTAAGGCACGTATTAAACAATTTTACGAAGTATGACCGGATCTGGAGCTACTAATCTGACACAAATCAGCTGTCGCTAGTGCCGGGTCGAGTTTGACCATTCGATGGGATAGATGGCTTAAGTGCACTCGTAACGTCACGAGGTTTCGGGCACATTACTAGTACAGTGCGTTGCGGCCGATCGCACACGGGGTTTACCGGTACTGTACTCCTACTAGTTGTAGCGTAGCATCTTTCTAGGTGGGTGGATCAAAGAGGTGGAACTCGAGTGAAGGGTTGTGATAAATAAATTGAGTTTGGTGACTTGGATGCATGGGCTAATGCTGCAGTCATGCAGTGTCACTCGTTAGGACAGTAGGAATTGGTTTTGAAAATAATCGATGCGGAGGTAATGATCGGCAATGAGTGTTTACGCAGCTGAGTGGAACGGCTCAAGTATAGAGACAGAAGAGGGAAAGAAAAGAGGGAAAGAAAAATGGGTGGGAGAAAGAATTTCATATGATAGCTTGCACATCTTCCTGCTAGTGCATAGGCGTCAGGCTTGTGAGGTGGAGTCTTTTTTAAAAAAGAATTTCGTTTAGCCCTCCTTCCGGGGAGCTAAGAAGAAAGGAAAGGGAAAATAGGGTGTTTTTTAAGCCCTGTTCAGCATACAAGAAAAATAGCATTTTTCTGACTTTTATAGCATTTTTTCCTTCATAAATATAGATATATATGTTTTAAAAAAAGAAGGCTTTTTTGGCATATTAAAATGGAATTTTTTTAAATTCTAGGCCCTGTTTGGCACATCACCATTTTTAAAAAATATCATTTTTTCTAAAAACTCTATTTTTGCTAAAGCTCAGGTCTCTTTGGCCAATAAGTATAAAATTTTCCGTATCCAGATAGTGTGATAGCTAACATTCTGACTATTTTAATGAAATGAAAAGTCCAGTATCAGGCCAGTAGGTTGAGCTATAATCAAAAAGGTGCAAGGTTGCAGTATCTCATTTGCGACAAAAACGCCATAAAACTTGGACAAATGACATTTTTCTTACTCCGGCGCAAAATAAGTTATGGTGCACTCCCTCGTCGGGCGTGACAGCCGGTACTCCCATTAAAAATACCCGAGCAACGAACCTCAAACCAATTCTACAAAAAAAACACTTGACAATAGTGACACGAGGGGGGGGAGAAGATAGGACAACCAAAGTTGAGTCTTGTGTGAAGAACAGAGGATGTTTGGCCGGGGGTCTGCGTTGCACCATAACTTATTTTGCGCGGGAGTATGATATATGCCAAATAGGGCTTTAGTTCCTTTTTTTATTATGGCATTTTTTTTGTGAGATGAGTAGAGTATTATATCATACTATTTACCTCTTGCACAAGTGACGGGGCCCCTAATGCTGCCCAGCCCAACCTAAGTTTCGAACGAGAATACGATCACAAAGGATCACTCGGGAAAATAGAATACCGAACCTGAAATCATAAACCAGTATTAGATAGAACCATATCGGCTAATCCTTCTAACTGATTACCGCAACAAAAGCTATATATATATACAAGCTTCCAAGTCCAGTGCAACCATCAGGATTTCGTCCATTCCCATTCAAGCCCTCGTACCTCCGCCCCTCACAACCACACCTGGCCCAGCCATAAAATCGACAATACCGACCGCCGTTTCTGCAATACCAATCATTTCTGCAATGCCAGTACAACACATTCCGGAGAACAGAGCCTAATATGATTTGTCATACGTTACCCGAAGAATAACCTCGAACATTACACTTTGACTACCAGAGAGAGCCTACACCTCATGTCCCGGAAACCAACCCAGCCCCTCCCCCTCATTTTCTCCACATATCCATCCCTTCCACTCCAACCTACTACTACAACCTAGCTTATACAGTGAAAAAAAAATTAATACCGGTCATCATGATGCAAAAAAGACCAACCAAAACAAACAGCCAACAAAGGAAAGAAGAAAACTCCGAAGCGAAGGTATAAATTATTAGCACTCATCAGTGTGTATATATACACCGAAACCCCTTCCCAGCTCCCCAAAAATCACCAAAAAGCGAAGCTCCCCAACTAAACCCTCTCTTCAAACTGGACTTGCACCTCCGTTTTGACTTTCACACCCTCCTTGATCCCTCCATGCCCACCAGTACTCTCAGTCTCATTCAAGCACTCCTCACTCCCGGCAATGCTCCGGTTACCCGTTTGTCCCTCAATCTTGGTAGAAGGTCCGAGGCCGAGCTCCTCGGTCGAGGAACTTGCCCCACGATGCGATAGAGGGTTAAGAGAGCTGAGTGCGTAGGATATGGAAGACTTGGGCTTGGTGCGCTTTGAGTTGCCGCCGCTGCCGAAAGTTCCCACTGTGGGGTGGGCGGAGGAGGATTTGGTGGTGGTGGTACCGAGGAGGCCGGGGAGGAATTTGCTGAAGAAGGGCTTTACTGCGGGGGCGGAACCGCAGATTATACTTATAGATGCTTCAACGCTTGGGGGGTTGTTAGTTATGTTTGCTGTGATCAAGGGAAGGGGGAGCTACATTGACCACAGGGATAGATCCAGGGCGGCCCCTAATTTTGCTCGTTAGTTCCCTAAAGCTGGAATATGAAATGTTGAGTGAGCATACATGAAGTGTCCTTACTAGCCACCAATCCCTGGATAGCAAACAATCTCAAGATCCCAGCAAGTACGCCCCTATTGTTTCCCTCTATTAGCCCACCTTACCCCCTCCCCCCCTAGAACGGAATACCCACAATCCCCCCAAGGCAAAAATCGCAATCAAACTCGCCTTCTGCCTCCGCGGCAACTGTATACCCCAAATCATCTTCAATTGCAGCAGCCAGATGACAATGTCCGTGAGTATATTGATTGCTGGTAAAGTATACTGCGTAACACGCTGATCCAAACACGTCCCCGGCAGATGCTTCCCCCCTGGCGCAAGCCACCTCCATTGAATACCTACAGGCAGGCACCCGAAGATGGAGATTAAGAGAGCGGATATGCTGTAGCACGAGACGCCTATCAGAAGACCCCATGATACCCAAAGAGTTGTCCTTGAGGAGGTTACTCTCATCACGAAGAGAATCAGAGAGGCTTTGCAGAGGCCTAGGGATGCGAAGTAGAATATTTGGGCTACATAGCCTACCTAGATGGGAGATATTATTAGTACATAGAATATGAATGGGGAGGGAGGGGGAGGGTAGTTACCTTCCGAGCAGGGGAAGCCCACGTTTTCGGCAGAGTCCACCCATGTCTCCCTGCTCCGTAGTGTATACAAGCTAACATCGCCATTAATACCACGAGAAAATGTAACCAAATATCACAACCAAACAAGAAAGCCCAAAAAAATGTAAGTATCACAAACCTATGAAGTTCGGCACTATAAGTCCCAATAAAGTAAGCTACAAACCACCAAATCCCCAATTACTAAATTAGCCCACACTCTCTCTACCCCTACTAATACCTCCTCCTCCAAGGAATCTCCCTAGAACACCAACCCAACCTAGACATACTCACCGCAGCAGCAACCATAGTCCAATCATCAGCCCCCATATTCCTGAGCAGATAAGCCCTACAATAGACCCTTATGGTAACCACCAAATACACCGCTGTAAGCAGTATAATAGAGCTCACTATCAGCTGGGCGGAATTGTTATCGTCATCGTGGACAGGCGCGTGGCTGAATAAAGTCCTCTCTAGCAATCTCATATACATCTTTCCGCGAGCGAACGACAAAGTGACAAAGGGCGGAAGAAAAGTTAGAAGACGTTGTGGAAAAAGATAGACAAAAAAACGGAGACAATTATATGTGTGCGGGGGGGGGATGGGGGTCTATTATGTATCATGTTCGAGAGGCACTTGCAGGCACTTGCAGGCACTTGCAGTACTGCACAGAGCACACCGTGAGGAGGAGGAGGGGAGGAGAAGGAGGGGAGGGAGAGAGAGAAGCATAACGTGAAGATTAGACATCTAATCAGGTCTCGTCGACCACCGTGCTAGTACCATGTGAAGTGGCTGATCTTAGCCCGGCCGGCATTTTCCACAGCTCTTCCTCCCCCATACTGGAGCACACTGGAGATCACGCCATACCACAGACATTATTTCTACCAGTAGAATTAACCTCTCCCAGCAGTCTAGCAAGCTATACTATAACCTACTTAGTCTTCAAAGTACTAGTTTAGTTCAACTTTTGCAAATGGGAATTGCAACGAGAAGCCTGGGGCGAAACAGGACTTCTTGGTTTGTTTGTTTTTTTCTTTTTCTTTTTTTCTTTTTCCTCCAGTTGGCGTGGAACTGACTGCCAAGGAGATTTATTTCAATGCAACCCGTATCATATCGTGCTCTAGCACTGTGTCTACTTGTACGGTAGTCTAGTGATATAATAGTGGGAGTTTAGATTTAGGTTTAGGAAAACCTGGGGCTGGGACGGGGCACTTTGAGTTTGTGGGAAAGGGGAATCCCAGCTGGTTGGCTGGCTTAGATTAAGCGAGCGAGTGGAGATGGCAACTCTAAAGAGACGAGAAGCTACGGCTGGGTACTCGTACAGTGCAAGTCAACGGTGCTCTGCACTATCTATTGATCCCCTATCAAATCCCCAATCCCAGGTACTCTCCACCGCAATACCGGAACTGGTACTCGAGTACGGTACCCCAGCCGACAAACCCCGGCACACCACCGTGATGGTCCCTGTGTTGTGCTCGAGTACCCGAGTAATTGCACCCGCACATCCCAACGCTCATCTTTCCCCTACGAGTAGACCATTCAAATACCGGTATGGTAACAGAGTCGTGTGCCATGTACCGGGAGTCGAGAACTCCCCACTTTAGAAAAGGGGGGGAAACTCAGCAGAAGAAGAGCTGCTCGCCCCCCATGAGAGACATAAGAAAATTAAAAAAACACTAGACCATACTAGAGGAGGTAACTCCAACGACATATCATAGGCTCCATCGTTTGAGTTTTACGGTAGTTGAATTCGAAGCTCACCCTCGTGGAGTAAGCGCAGTCATCAGCCGAGATGTGATAGATTGGGGCATCCTCCCTTGGACATTTATGGACTTTGTGATTTCGTATCCGGAGTAAAATCCAAGCAATCTGGTTGGTCCGGAACCACATTTGTCCCACACCCAGAGTCTTTCCCCAAGGCCTCGATTAAGTCTCAGTTTTCTCTGGTGCCAGTGTTCGGGCACGGTACGCAACCTCTCGGGGCATCCTCGCCATCAGGCGGGGGGTTTCGGGGAGCCGTGAGGGGCAGTTTTCCAGCACCCCCCCTTCCTGAACCGAGACAGTGGCTTGCTTCCTCACTGAACGAGAAGGAGGAGAACGAATACGAACGCGACCCACCGCGGTGATTGATTGCTTTTCTTCTTTCCCCTTTCGACCAGACGAAACTGCGCGAACCTGTGTGAATGCGCTCTCACCGTGGACGCTTGTCCAAAGTCGAACCCGAATACGGTACCCATCTGACATGCACGAAGGAGTCCAGCTTGCCTAGCAGTGGCGTCCTCTTTCCAGATCTAGCATTGTTCCCCTCAGTCCAGAGTCTGGCGAGAAGTTATTGAACAGTTATTTCAGATTAACGAGCCGAACATATCCCTGCCCGCCCAGGTTAATTGTTCTCTTGGAAGAGGCCAATGTGCTGTCTACAGAGCGCAGAGCTTCGAACAAACCACACACCAAGCAAAACGGGAATACCGAAAAACCAAGGGAAAATATTGGGGTTCTGCGACCCTTTCTGCCCGAATCTATCTAATTTTGGACTTTGGTTGGTGAGTTGCGAACCCTTTTGGTAGAGGTCCTATAAGAAGTTATTTAGCAGTTATTTAAGGCCAACCTGCCAAATATATCCCTGTCCGCTTGTGTCAACTGTCCCCTACCCCTGCACCTGTAACTTCTGCTACCTGCATAACATCTACGCTTTCCCTCAAGTCACCTTGGTAAACTTGGATACACGACGACTATAAACATGGAGATATCACTGGCTAACACAACGAAGTAAACTAATGCAAGTTCCCGGATTTACCCGTTATTCGAGCACTGAAAAGCGCTGAAAAATCATCTCATCCGTCACTCTACGAGCACTGTCCAGTACTCGAGTATGGGGCAAGCACCTCGGGCCCACCAGTTGTTAAAAGATTTTGGCTGGTAAGCCACTTTGGCGATTGCGAAGCCTTTATGCGGGCCCCTTGGGCTGCCCGCACTATTATCATCCGAGCGCAAGTGTCACGAGAGATGATTTGGCACAATAGGACAAGAACTATTTCTGCAATTAACCTATATTATGATAACTATCGATGAACTTTAAGGTTGTGCTATACTTGCCGGATTCAGGAGTATTGTGGAATGGGCTGGCTGGCCAAGCACCCAGGGGAAGTAGGCTTTCTGATTTATCAGCTCGTCTTCATGTTCACTTGCCCCAGATATCTCTGCTACAAGTAATCTTGTTTAACTTTTCTTCATGCTGACACCTGTCACTCGGCCATTTCCTTCCTAACCGGGCCGGAGATCTTGATACCAAGCCCATAGCCCATCTCTGAATGTTTTTGGTTCCGGCAAGTATCGTGAGTAATACGGTGCTCTCTCCGCGAAAAAACAAGACGGCCAACCAAGCAAACAAGCAAATACCGGTATGATCAAGGACATCACCATCCCCACCACCGGCAAACCGAGTCAACTTCGGTGTCGGGAGCGATAGGGGGGGGGGTGTGTAACCCCCCTGGCCACAGACTGGCTTGCGTGCAAATACAGTATTCAGTTTGTCATGCATGTTCTAAACTTTAAAATACGGTAGTCTACTCGAAGTAGTCGGCTGCTTCTAGCCAATCGAAAGGATGAAGTGGGAGGGTTACACACTTCCCCCTCCACGGCTTCTGGCACCATACCCCACCAAATTTAACTACCGGCACAAGCCACTTTTAAGAGTTTTCCGGAAATCTTGCAGCCAAGATAGGCTGATTTCAGGATATGACACTTTTGGACCACTAGTTTAATCCAACGACAACCCCCCCTTCAAAATCCACCCTCTCACTGAACACACTGATAGAGGCTCTGGGCATAGTTATCTACCATACCGCAAAAAATCTTTCGATTCGCTATCTCCGTGGACTCAACATAGGTTTAGTTTGACAAGTTAATAGGATTGAGCATGCGACAGTGGTTAACAAGATCCAATACATCCTCAAGGTTGATCTTTTTTTTTTCCATCACAGGAAGGCACTAACCATTTTTAAGACCTTTGTCTCTGATTCCGGAGATACAGCTCCTGCGGAGATAGCCAACGACAAGAGTTCTCTGCAGTGCATATTACTCGTACGAGTACAGTACATTTCTAGAGAAACTGGCAAGTTGAATAATCTCGTGGGTGCACTTCGAGTGCTCTTTCCTGGCAGCAAGGTCCGGTTCTACCCTGCACGTTACGCCTAGAGATCCATGCCAAGGGAGAAATCTGTACACTACACCGGCGTACCGGCATGGCGGTACTCCTCGAAGGTTCCACCGGGGCATCTTTCAGTGTTCGAAAAAAACCAGCAGAGTGAGTACTGGCATAGGAAATATAGCCTAAACCCATGCAAGGAAGGTTCGGACGATAAAAATCAAAAACTGTGGCGACCCAGGAGGGTTTGAGGTCAACTGTGCCTGGGTGGGGCCAACCGTTCTTGTCCGCTTTTACATAATACCGCATGATCTTCGCGTGAAGTTGACCGAGCTTTTTATGATAGTTCGCACCATAAGCTATTTTCTTCTTCCCCTTCTTCCCCTCCAATCACCGCTCATCCTAGTCAAATACCTGACGTATCATACCTCCTGCGACATGATGTGCATGATTGGGCAGGGAGGGAGGATCCAGGCTTTGCCGGGTAGAAACCCGGACACAGGAGGACAAAAGCAACCAAAATGGTGAATTTTGACTGCGAAAAATTCATCACCTCTCATAAAAACTTTGGGGGGCAAAGTTCCTGGGTGATCAGTGCACAGCGGACTACTCGTAATTCTCTGACGTTTGTGAACACAACTGCTATTGCATACACGCAAAAAGTCGGCCGGAGCCTCAAAAATTTGGTGTATGCAATAGCAGTCGTGTTCACAAACGTCAGAGAATTACG
>Ga0307509_10003879_pt1 | contig 22146 bp, 17 predicted proteins | sample 10_EM_MG_FD_202245 | JGI IMG/M metagenome (GOLD analysis project Ga0307509, IMG submission 202245) | Populus trichocarpa ectomycorrhiza microbial communities from riparian zone in the Pacific Northwest, United States - 10_EM | ecosystem: Host-associated > Plants > Roots > Unclassified | place... | reverse complement strand
CCCCAGGACTGGCGAACCGCTACTTGAAATTTCCAACTATCATATAAAAATTGGACACAATTATAATGGAGATCCAACTACGGCTACGCCCAACCTCCGCCCAACCATAGTCATTCTGATTTCGCTGACTGGGGAAACTTGGGTTGAAAGGGGAGGAGGTAGCGTAAGGATTGTTTGTTGCACGATATTATAGGAGCGTATATATGAGGACCCCCCCCCCTTTTCGATCATGAATATCTCATCCATCCTCCTTTCCATACTTTGCAGCCCAAAAGAGGGGTGTTAGGCCAAACATCTTCTTCTTCTTCACCTTTTATTGTCAGTGCCGCATATCTAATAATAATATGTCTATTGTATATCCTGTATTCTGGTATCATATATATATATATATATGCTGGTTTGGCGGCGCTAAGGTAATGGTATGATGTATTGCATTGCTCGCATTCTCCTCTCGGGATACTTACGGGCGGGATATGGCAAGGGTTTTTTTCCCCCTTCTTTCTATTTGTGCGTGCGTGCGTGCGGGGGGGAAGGAGATCACCGAGCTCCATATTCTTAGTCTACAATCGGAGCACTTTTTCTGCGATTTCCAGTCTACAGGGTAAATTTTGCAAGGTATCGATCAACAATAAATTGTGTAAATTATAATAATACTCATGTTACCTCAAGGGGATGGGACTGATGACTAGGTCTATCGCTCGTTTCACCAAGACGCCTATTTAACCAAAGCCAGACCCACACCATACAGCTCCCGGGAGTCCGATTACACCATATACGCCAGCCCAGTAACTAGCTCACTGCTCTGCTCCAACCCGGGTCCTACACTTCCCGCCGCCCTTAACATAATAGTGAGATAACTCGCCCTGAGCATCGACAGCTTTGCATGCGCGAAAATCAGCCTCTCTTTATCATGCGGGAAACCTTCGCTCTCTGAGGTGGCTCTGCAAGCCTCTGCTACGGTTTGTGGCCATGCGGTGACGACGTCACTGGCGCGGCCCCACGACGGGGCGCCCACTTCTGCGAGTGGGGGGATTGATGCTGCCACGACGCGATTCGAGTAGTTGCGGATCCCGGGAACTTCTTTCTCGAGAGCGTGAGAAGCAGCATCGGCATTCATAATTACCTCCCAAGCAGCGGTGGGAGTGACAAATTGACTGGGATCTTCGGTCTCATTTATACCGGTTCCGCAGGAGAGCAGGTCCTGGACCGCAAGATTGAGGGGTTGCAGGTGCTCGATAGGAGTGTTTAAGATTTCTGGGATTGTATTGGCGAGGTGAGTGTGGTGGAGTTGATCCCAAGTGATGTGTGGCGATGAGGCACCATGAATCTCGATTATGTTTGCTCGGACATGACGGAAATCTGGGGGGTATGTCACTGGCTCCGTGCCTTGAATTTCATAGAGATGGGCTTTGACGATAACCTCTGCAAAGTGCGCACACCAGGGATGAATGCATGTCGGTGGGGTAACGATGTAGACGTCCACTGTGGCTAATGCCATAAACCCTGCGGCTCCACCGATAGTATCCGTATAGCTATCTGCTGGCCATCCATGGCGCCGCAAAATACTTTCCTTTGCTCTTCGGAGCATGGCAAAGTCAAGGAACCCGCGACCAATCCCCCGATCATTGAACTTTCCGAATACCGCATTTGCCCACACTCCCTTCCCTTGGTTCACTGCCCTTGAGTGCATCCTCATCTCTTCCAGGCTTTCATCCGTTGTCGCTAGAACGCCAGGGGTGTAATGCATCAACCCCCCCAAGACGGGATGTACAGCACTAGTAATAGCCCCGATTTCTCCGCTCATGCCAATCTCGCCAGTTGCAGGAGAGTACCTGGAGAACTTCATACCCGCCGCAACGCACAGCAACACAACTGTGATAACATCAACCTGCACCGGTGCAACAGTAAGATCTTCCGGAACCCTGTCCCCACTCTCCCATTTCCTCCCGAGATTCTCGGGAAGGATGCACGGCGCCATATCCTGCACAAAAGAAACCCAGCACCCCTGACTGGTCTTCCTCTCGGGGCGCAGTTCTACCGCCCGGTCCCAGAGCCCCTTCGTCGTTTCCGGGGTCACGGACACGGCAGGACTGACGTTCAGAGACGCGTACAATTCCAGTGGGAAGCAGAAGGTTAAACCTTCGTAGGTCACGGTGAACCGGAATTGTCGCCAGTGCCAGTGGCGTTTACCGCCTTTCGTGAGGTTCCCACTGATTATCCGGTCGCATTTGCGGATGGTGTACCCCGTTGCCAGGAGTTGTTGGGTGAGCTGGAGCCCCGAGACCAGGAGGGCTATCAATGCTACTATCAGGGCTACCGTCGAGTTCAGATCGGCCATACTCCTCCAGTGGTCGTGATTGTGGTGATTGTGGTGATTGTGTTTATGTGGTTGCGATGGCGAGTTGGGATGATAGGCAGGGTTGCTCGCGGTAGGGGTAATGTATTGGAACAAGCAGGGGTCAAGATGGCCAATGCGAAACCCCCTTCATTCAAATCCCGAGATGCCAAAGAAGGGAAATACCGGTAACTGCTCTTGTTTTTGTTCCTCGCACAGACATTTGCCCCCATGTCTGTTCCAATACTTTACCCCTACCGCGAGTACTTACGGGGTTTTATCGTATCTTAGGCAGAGGCTTTGGATTTTCTCGCAGACGGGAGTGCTCAGCGATACAGCGTCCTCGACCGGGCTTAGCGAATATTAGCGAGCACAGGGTAGGGTAGTTTCAGCTGATTCGCACCGAACCTCAATCCCAGTCTGGCGTATCGGGGGGGCGCATGAGTTGAAGCCTTGGGGCTTCCAGAGAAGCAACAACATCATGGACTGCGGAAGTGAGCATTTGTGCTGAGCTGCTGGCGGGGAGGTTAGAGATGCGTGGCTACCAGCCAGGTCGCGGATGGAATTGATAAGGTTTAGCCTTAGCCGTTCGCTTCTGAAGGGACCGTCCATGAGGAAGACTTGATGTTCAACGCGCTTCCGTTCGTCAAAATACAGGTAAGATGCGCACGGCCGGTGGTGAAAAAGACTGCAGGCCTCCTCTTCACCCGCCCTTCCTCATTCTTGACCACTAGGCCTACTCGTACACTCCGCACCCACGAAATCGCGTCATCAAGCGGCTGATCAATGAATGCTCATTCGAAGGGTCGGCTTAAGTCAACCGAATAGCTTTCGTAGGAACGCAGCCTTAACAAAAGACTCTCCTATCACCTACCGTAGTCCTAAATCACATTTTTTAGGCCAAGGTAAAACGGAATTAATATGATGCACGTTCAGTGTTAGCGCTGGCATCTTCTGGGGTTCAAAAGTGCTTACCTGCCTGCGTGAACCCTACAATTTTTAATTTTGTCCATTTTTGTTTTTTCTGATTGGAAGCCTCCAGTTTTGCTTGACATTCTTCTTGGTCTTACATGGTTTTCCTATGATAGCGAGGTACGATTGTCTTGGTCCTGTAATTCACTCCGGGCAAGGGTAAGTCTGGTGCTGTATGATAACGAAATCCCACTCCAGGTGTGCTCGCCCTTCTGCCTTCGGGGTGCACCCGATTTGTTGCCGTTACTAAATCATACTCACCAGGTATCACTCGATCAATCAAACAATCATTCTCTGGAATTCCTCGGAGGGGGGGTAGTTGGAGGTAAAGAGACTCCTGGGGTTAGATTTTGCCCCCACCCCCCTCCCCCCGACCAGACGTTTCATATGCACTTAGAAGTTGCGTGGTTTCTTGTGTCAAACTTACATAAGGTAGCTTTTCTCCAAGTTGTATGTAGGACCCTGTTAAAACCCACCAAGGGTGGTCATTCTCACGGAGAGCCTGCGTGATTTTGGTATGTACTGTATCTTTTCAACCGAGTTGGGTACCCCCACAGAATCAACAAAAGCTTAGTATAGTCTTTTTTTTTCTTCTTCCAAGTCGAGGTTATAATTTGCATGTTTCCCATGAAGCTAGATAGCCCCGCATAACGCACAGATGTTACGTATAATACGGTAGTCTTTTTTAAAGAAAGAGGACATAGGTTACAAGATTGACATCCTTCCAGGCCACCCGGACAGATTCCGGTGGGTGGGCTTCGTATGAGGGAGTGGGAAGTGTTTAGTGAAGCCTACTGTCTAGCGATCGGGATGTAAGGGGCAAGGGTTGGGACCGCTCTGGCTGGGTATTATAGGCAGGCCGTGGGCTCTCCGGGGATGGCTCTAGATAATCGAGATTTTTCCTAATAGAAGCCCACATCTCCAGGCCCTGGCCCCTGGGCAAACAACGGGAATAAATTTATACTATTCGGTACTCATAATTGAGCGGCGTTCTTGGACACAGGTGCGATTTCATATTAAATGACGCTTTTGTTCACGGGTTAGGGCCTACATACGGGAGTACCGCCCCGTTTGGCTCCCGGGATATTTGGAATTTCTGATTCCTGGAATGGGGTATTTCGAGCGAATGTTGAGAACTTGGGTGGTCATTAGCTGGTGATACCGGTAGTGGTAGCCTTATATATTAATATTATGATGGGCGTAGGAAGTGAAGTGTACATCCTTCCATTATGAGTAGAATATTTCAAGGGGTCAAAAACTGGTAAGAGGGGGAGGGATAGGCTAAATTATCTAAACATCACCTGGCCAACGGACCGGTACCTCTATCTTAAGTTATAGAAAACCCAAGGGTAAAGGTAGCTCTTGCCAGCCCTCGACTAGATACTTCGTGATCTAACTACCGTATAAGGATACTCAAGAGAGCTACTCCCAACATAGTGAATAGAAGAATAAATCAGCCAGCAGGCATTATGGGTAAACTGGTACACGTCCTCGCTTAGGGTTGCGTGAAAACAGTGGCTGGTGGAGTGGTTGGAGCGTTGACTCCATCGGACTCCAACTGGTTTTGGTACCATACGAGATGACCCGCATCATAGGATTACTGGTTGGGCTATCTGTCACGAGGGAGGGAGGGGGAGCTCAAGCCTTAGAGGTGAGGAAGGGAGGGAGGGAGGGGACAAGGGAAGAGACATTGTTTGAGGATTCTAGTGGCAGTGGGATTGAAAAAAAAAACTGCCTGAAATACTACGGGGCTGCTTAATTCTTATTGCTGGTACGGGTTATGCGACTCGGGCTTCGGTGGTCTATGTTTCTATATCTTATCATGCACTGTACAGTACTGTACTCGAGTATAGTACGGGCAAGGACATAAAATAACCAGCATCATCAACGTGAGATTGGATTGCCACATTTTGGGTGGCTTGGGTGGAAGCCCCGCAGTTATCTACTCAAGAGAACGGCTGAAGACCCGGCTTTTGTTCATCCCCCAGAAACTCTTCAACCGAGAATACCGGTATTCAACAACTCCTCCACAATAGCGGAAATGTCTCAATATCACGCTAACTCTTTTAACACGAACTCTTTTAATAATGTGTGGAACAGCTTCACTGTTACCGATGATCGGTCCCAACTCCTGACCTGGCTATCACCCCTAGAGCCTAGGCTACGGCACCAGGATATCCAAGAGCGCCGCGTCGATGACATTGGGAATGGCTCATGCAAACCCAAGAATTCAGAAGTTGGCATGATTGGAGTGGGGAAGGTGAAGGCTGTACGGCGGTCTTGTTTGGCAATGGAGACCCGGGGGCTGGTAAAACATTCATCAGGTGATAAATATTATTTTTGGGAAGAGAAGAGAAAGAGTTAGTGCTAATATGCCACGGTGTTAGTTCGCAGGTGGTGGACAGGTTGTGCGACGAAGCTAGGGGACAAAACACTACAGTTACGTGCTTTTACTTTGACTTTGCGGCGCGGAAGGAGCAGTCTGCCACAGCCATACTGGGTTCCTTGCTGAAACAGATAGTTAGTGAAATGGAAACGGTTGCGGAGGATATATCGCGGGCCTTTCAAGAGGGGAAAAAGGCCATTAGTGAGTAGGGGCCACAACTCACTAATATTGTGAAGATGCTACAGACCATCACATCCTCACAGCGCACATTTGTGTGCATAGACGCTTTGGACGAATGTGCGGCGGTACATTGAGTCAAGATCCTTGATTCACTGAATCAGATCCTGGAGAGGTCCCAGGGCACACAAATATTCATCACTGGAAGGCCCCATATTCGGGCTGAGATGGAAAGCTTCTTGACGGACAAGTGATAAGTGTATCTCTATGCCCTAACAAAGAAGATATTATCAGATACCTTCGTGTAAGGCTGGGCGAAGATGAATCACCAGATGCTATGGATGAGAGTTTGGTAGCAGATATTATGGAGAAGATTCCCGGAATTGCATCAGAAATGTACGTAGGGCGATGATACTTGGAACCCCGCCCCAAATCATCTGCTGATAGATATCTAGGTTTCTACTGGCTTCACTAAATATCGAGGCAATCTTACATAAATCAACAATATATCGGAGGCAAGAAAAGCTAAGCAAAATGACGGATGGGTGGGAGTTGGGAGATGTTTATGGTGCGACAATCGCAGGGATAAAGGCGCAAGATGGAGATAAATTGAGACTCGGGATGGCAGGGTTGATCTGGATCAGCCATACGGAACGGCCTTTGCAGACGGATGAGCTCTGCCATGCCCTCGCAGTCGAGCTAGGCTCCACAGGCTTCAATACGAGCAACCTGCCTTCGATGTCGACATTGGTTAACTGCTGTCAAGGGTTGATTGCTGTAGATAAGGAGGCATCAACTGTGCGATCGATCCACTTTACTCTCCGGAGTATCTTTACGCTCACTCCGATCTATTCAGTAGACCTCACTCGGCAATGGCGGAAATCTGTTTGCCTTATCTGAGGTCACAACAGGTGAAAGCCCTTTCGACCTGTCCTGCTCCTGATACCCTGAAAAAACCCTTTCTGGAATATTGCTCTGTGTACTGGGGAGTCTATGCGAAAAGGGAGCTCTCCGACTACGCAAGATCACTTGCCCTAGAGCTATTAAGGGGGCATTACGGCCAGATGGCGACGGAATTGCTTTTAGCGCGAGGAGGGGGATTGGATCTTGAGGACTTTACCACTTGCTTTCCGTTTAGTGCGCTACACTGTGCATTTTTCTTCGGAATTATTGAAGTTGTACCCTGTTTGATAGAGATGGGATGTTATGATAGCGACGGAACAGATTTTTCCAGCTGCACGCCGCTTGCATGGGGACATGTGGGAGTGGTGCAAGGCTTACTCGAGTGGGAAGGGGTCAATCCTGATAAGCCAGATAATAGCAGTCGGACACCGCACTTGTTTGCCGTTAAGGGAGGACGTGAGTAAGCGGTGGAAATTCTGCTTGGACGGGAAGAGATTAATCCTGACAAGCCAGATAATGACGGTCGGATGCCGCTCTCGTACACAGCTCTGAATGGGTACGGGGGAGTGGTGAAAATACTACTCGGATGGCAAGAGCCTAATCCCGAGAAGCCTGATAATGACGGCCGGAAACCGTTCTCGTATGCCACTTTGAAAGGGCATGAGGGAGTGGTGAAAGTACTACTCGGACTGCAGGAGGTCAATCCCAGCAAGCCTGATAATGATGGCAAGACACCGCTCTCGTATGCTGCATGGTTTGGGCATGAGGGAGTAGTTAAAATACTACTCGGAAGACAAGAGGTCAAACAAGAGGTCAAACAAGAGGTCAATCTTGACAAACCGGATAATGATGGCCGGACACTTCTCTTGTATGCCGCTTTGAAAGGATATAGAGAAGTGGTGAAAATGCTACTCAGACGGCAGGAGATCGCCCCCGAAGCCAGGTAATACCGGCCAGACACCGCTCTTGTATGCCGCTTCGGAAGGACATGAGGGAGTGGTGAAAATGCTATTTGCACGAGAAGAGGTCAATCCCATCAAGCCAAATAATTTGGGTGAGACACTGCTCTCGCTTGCTACTTGGCGGAGGGGTCATTATTAGATAAGAAGATTAAAAGTAGAAACAATCAACAAACAACCTGATTCCCGGAGGGACTGAGAAGATGAAAAAAGTTGCCAATATTTCTTTTTAGTTTTGTTTCTATATGATCCTCGTTGCCAAACAAGTGCGCGACTGACCCGTCCATCCCTCGCAGTAAATTTAATCAAGATTTCCTCTGAGAACCAAAAAAACTGGGCACAAGAATCTTGGCATGGTTAGTCAGCCTTGCCAGTGAACACCACGAAAGAAGACCTTCGCTTGTGCTTTCACCCTTTCCCTCCCTCCCCCTCCCATCCTTCGTGAACAAACAGCTTTTATCAGAAAAACTCCTTGTACAACAAGCGAATCCTTTTGCACATTACATTTTCTTCCTCGCTCTTGCTTCCCTTGTTCCTTCTATCCACCTGTTTATTGGGCACAGGGATTTGCCTCCATTTTCTTGCTCGCTCTTGCTCCCCTCGCTGAGATTTTCATCAGCAATCTATCATTTCCCTTCTACCTTCTCTTCATTCACTCAAAATCTCCTATTTCCTGCCCGGGGTTACTCCTTTCGTTTCTTCTATCCATCGGTTTATTGGGTACAGGGAATTGCCTCCATCTTCTTGCTCGCTCTTGATCTCCTTTCGGAGATTTTCATCAGCAATCCATCGTTTCCCTTCTACCTTCTCTTCATTCACTCAAAATCTCCTATTTCCTGCCCGGGGTTATTCCTTTTGTTTCTTCTATCCATCGGTTTATTGGGTACAGGGATTTGCCTCCAAGGCTCCGTTATCACGGCTGCCATCTCCTCATTCTCCAACAAGCCAATTTCAACTGTTGCCACCGAGTACTAGGGTCATTCCCTGGGAATAGGGTAAAAAAGTAAGTACAGTCACCCACAGCGAAACGAGTCCACGGTGAGGCGAGAACGCCCATAGCACATTTATAGGACAGGGATTATTTGTATGGGAATTCTCGCTATGGTATGGAATACTGTATGACTATTCCAACTTTTAGTAAATTACTAACACGCTTATAAGCTCTTAGATGGTAACAGCTCTATTATACTGTCAGCTTACACCACAACCAAATGGCCCACCAGATTTCGTGCAAGTCCAAAAGCACCTGATCAGAAAAATTCCCACCATATCTCGCTGTGACTCGGATTCTGCCTCTGGGACAGAAGTCATTTATGCGAATAACGGGGGTGTTTCCCTTCTTGAATCACTCACTACCATTGAACAGGGTGTCCAGGGCTTGCAGAAAAGTGTTGAGGGGCTAGAGACGAGAAATGATGAATTGGAGAAAAAGAATGATGTATTGGAGAAAAAGAATGATGCATTAGAGCAAGAAGTCAGGGTTCTCCGCCCTCTCAGGTTCACTGCGATAAATATCCGGTAGCGTTTTTTCGCAGTTTGCTGTCGTGAGGAGAATCGGAACTTTATAGGCAATCGATCGGTCATAATATCTGGAAACATGTCAGCTCACAATAGCGATGTCGAGACTGATGTTTGTTTGTTCAACAATGGTCTGCTGCACTATCCTCAGACCTTTGAATGGGTTTACGGAATGAAGTGGAAGGAGGCCGCCACACTAATACGTAAGCTGCTTCCTTCTTGTAAGTTATATGTATATATTAATTTCTAATTCTGGATGGTGGTAGCACATCGACACATGGTCAAAGCCATGAACAAGCGAGCGACACTTGTTGCTGATCCAAAGAAAAACTGGAAGGAAGAGAAAAGTTTTCGAAGCCTTGTTCAATGGACAGAAACCGCCAGTACTGAGGACTTGAGGCAACTAGCAGATGACCTAGAGAAACTATCAGATGACGAGTTGGCAAAGACTCCGGTTGGGAGGCTGATTTGTAATGTTTCATTCAATAGGTAGTGATATGCAGCTAGTAGATTCCCTTTTTTTTTGTTAGTTTTCAGTTGGGGGGTTATTGTTTTTTGTCTGTTCAGTAGCACAGACTTTCTGTAACTTTATTTTTTGTTGAAAAATTGTTATTTCTGGTACGATTGATCCACTTTACTATCCAGGAGTATATTTCTGCTTATCCCGATATGTTCAGTGGACCTCACTCGGCAATGGCAGAAATCTGTTTGACCTATATGAGTTCACAACTGGTGAAAGCCCTTTCGACCTGCTCTTCAGACGCCCAGAACACACCCTTTCTGGAATATTGCTCTGTGTACTAGGGAGTCCCCATGAAAAGTGAGCTCTCTGACTAGGCGAAGTCACTTGCCCTGGAGTTATTAAAGAATAATAACCAAACTGCTTTTAGCCTGAGTAGAGGGCTTAGCTCTTTGGAAGTTTTGTACCTTCTTTCTTTTTATGGGGCAACACTGCGCATCATTCTTTGGAATTGTTGAAGTTGTAGCTGGTGTGATAGAGATGGGATGTTATAATATCGACGGAGAAGATTTTTCTGGCTATATGCTACTTGCATGGGCTCTTCATAATAAAAATGCAGGAGAGGTCAAAGCTTTACTTGATCGGGAAGGGGTCAACAGCAGCAAGTCATGTAATAGGGGCCGGACACTACTCTTAATTGCCGCTAGGGGTGGATATGAGGAAGTGGTGAAAATTCTGCTCAGATGGGAAGAGGTTAGCCCTGACATGCTGGATAATAGTGGGTAGACACCGCCCATGTGTGCCGCTTGGAAACGACATAAGGGAGTGGTGAAAATACTACTCGAACGGCAAGAGGTCAATTCTGGCAAGCCAGATAATGACAACCGGATACCACTCTTCTATGCTGCTTGGAAAGGACATGATGGAGTGGCGAAAATACTACTCACACCGGATGAGGTCGATCCTGACAAGCCAAATATTGATGGTCGGACACCGCTCTCGTTCGCTACTAAGAATAGAGATGAGAGGGTGGTAGCACTGCTACGCTCTCGCAACCCGGTGATCCCCTGTACGATTTAACGTCCTCTCTTGTGGAAACAGCCGCCGCCCTCTCCTCCTAGAGTACTGGTATGTTACCCATGGCGACTTTCCTTAGACATCACCCTCTATAGATGAAGGAGGTCTTGTGAGCTGGGAATGCACATATACACCATACCTCCTGAACCCCCGCCTGGGATCCGCTTCCAATGTTGAGCGAGGATTTATGAGTTTCCGTTACAATGTACAGTAGTTTGTAGCGTGGAGTAATCATTTTATTTTTGTGAAAGGGTCTAGTCCATAGCTTGTAGTTTTCATGCCATCATTTATCTTTTCTCCGCCTGTAAATTATTCCCTGCGCTTTTCTTTTTCTTTTCTTTTTTTTTATCTTGTTCAATCTTTTTCTTCCTTTTCTTCCTTCCCCTAAACTATAGATAGCTTGTGTATAAAATCTTATATAGAGGAATACTGTATATGATGGCGCCTATATTTTCGAGGTTATCATCGTTGACAACAATATAAAAGCCATATTACACCGACAATAGGGACTGGTTACCTTAAATGAAGTGGCTGAATGGACAATGTGTTATCGTACTTAGTGGATACCTGACAGCTCACCCTTCTATACACCTAAGCATGGGGAGTGGGGGATGGCCAACAGACGGCTTTTTATGTTACTCACAAGTTTCCTCGTATTAGGCACTCTACAGACAGGCAGGCCAGTGATCGAGGGATCATAAATGCTTGGAGGAGGCCACATAGGATATATTGCAAGAATAGGTATCGCCCATATTATAATATGGGAAAGATATACTGTACTTATACACCTCTGAAGCCATCCCAGGTGGAGTATTTAAGCGGCAATGATTTAATAATGGTGATAATGATACCACACTGTTACAGTGTGAATGAATTCTGAAGGTATGCTTTTTGGCGGGAAAACTCTTAGACCAACTCCAGCAGATGAAACAGTGGATCTCGGGGTTCTTCCGATGAATAAAAGGGGTTAGCAAATGGAGGCGGGAGAGATGTAGTATAGTGTTCGAACAATACGGTACGTTACCGTACCTTACACGGTTGATACCATACGGTAAATTACCTAAATTACACTAGGCAGATAAAATACCGGAAAACGGCCTCTCTCACCTTAGATCCTGATGTTAGGTAATCCTGTCTTCCGCCCTCTGTGTTTATGTCAAAGCCGAAGTGTTGAGAGCTATCTGATCGGAAGGAGTGGAAGCGAGAAGCTTCACAGGTTCAAAGGAGAGTGGTCACCGAAGATAGCGAAAGACTTATATTGCTTGTTGAGTAAGAAGAGAATTGAGTAAATAAAGAAAAGAAGAAAAATAACAAGACAAAAGAGAAAGACAGAAGAGATGCTAAGATTCAGAGAAAGAAAAGGGGGAGGGTGACATAGGTAGTCATGACGTATCACTTGTAACTACAGCAACATACAAGAAGAGAGCACACCCGTGAGTACAGTTTCCAACACGAAGCAACCCAACACACAAAAGATCAGCTAGGCTAAGGTATTCTTGGCTATGACATGAGTATCGCACTAAGATCCAAGATCATGATAGTGAACTTTATGACGGTCGGCAAACGGCGCCCGGTAAGTTTACTGTACGTTACTGTACGTTACCGTACGTTACCGTATTGTATCGTATGGTAACTTACCGTACCTTACAATTCGAACCCTAATGCAGTACGAGTGAGATTGTGTGTAGCTGGAGCTAAAACCCGGCAGAGGCGGGGGAATAAAGAGCCAAGAGAGACCACTGCTGAATCACCAACAATGACAGTCTTTTAGGGGCAAAAGAGGCGATATTTATCCGACCTGGGCTGTGGTGATAGTAGGGCGTCACTCCGTGTAGTTGGAAAGGGCTGAGGTGAGTTGATAGAAACAATTTAACCCTACAATGTTGTTTAACTCTCGAACTGCTTACTACAGAATGCCTTTCTGCAAAACTTTGGTAACTTTGGGATTTTGGACACTCCCTCTTTTCCCCTACTTAGGAACACTAGAACTGGGGACTGGTGGATCTCTGTTGATTTCGAGGGTGTCACTCTCGAAGTGTTGTTTTAAGTGTTGTTCAACCGTGGTCCATATATTCAGCCGCCGCCCCAAAGCCACCCCCAGAGGCTAGTACTTTTATCAGCCAGGGAACACCCACCGCACTGTAAACCAGCACGGGTACAGCCGCAAATGTCCAAAACAAGCATTAGGGAAGCCACCCAAACACCAGCGATTATCTGGACCCTCAGCTCCACTCCATGCACCTCTAATAACAACCGAACCTTCTCCTGGGGGGACGAACCCTAACGCTGGCGTACCAAAGGCAGAAAGAAAAAACAACACTCCAATCGGATAGAGCTAGTGAGGAAATCTCTCAGAGGAAAAAGTTGGGGAGGGGGGTGGGAGTGCGATTGTATGGTGGGGAGTTTTTGAGATTCTATACCTTGGTCGATCGTGAGAGATTTCTTCTGTATAAATCGAGTCATCTTCTCTTTTTATTTTCTTTGTATCTAGATACGTAGTTGGAGACCTAGTGTATTTCTAGATACATGGTTTCCAGTGCTCGACACACAAAGTAGTGACGGTGTCATCTGCTCTGGTATATTCGACTTTGGAGGGGTGGCAGCATTTCCCCCAGGACTGGCGAACCGTTAGTTGAAATTTCCAACTATCATATAAAAATTGGACACAGTTATAACTCGGAGATCCAATCACAGCTGCACCCAACCTCCGCCCAACCATATTCATTCTAATTTCGCTGACTAGGAATCACTTTGGCTGTCAATAGAAGAGATAGCGTAGGAATTGTTTGTTGTGCAGTACGATATTATGGGCGTATATATATGAGTGGACCCCCCCCCCCTTTCGATCATGAATATCTCATCCATTCTCCTTTCCATATTTTGCAGCCCAAGAGAGGGATGTTAGGCCAAACATCATCATCATCATCATCATCATCATCTTCTTCTTCTTCTTCACCTTTTATTGTCAGTGCCGCATATCTGATAATAATATGTCTATCTGCTATCTTGTACTCTGGTATATCTATATGCTGGTTTGGTGGCGCTAAGATAATGGTATGATGTATTGCATTGCTCGCATTCTCCTCTCGGGATACTCCGGGTGGGATATGGCAAGGTTTTTTTCTTCCCATTCGTGCGTGCGTGCGTGCGGGGGGAAGGAGATCACCGAGCTCCACATCCTTTGTCTACAATCGGAGCACTTTTTCTGCGATTTCCAACAGTCTAAGGGATAAACCCTGCAAGATATTGGACCAGCAATAAATTATATAATACCCATGTTACCTCAAGGGATCGATGACTAATGGCTAGGTCTGTCGCCCGTTTCACTCTTATTCAACCGAAGCCCAAACCCACACCATGCAGCTCCCAGAAGTCCGATTACGCCATATACGCCAGCCCAGTAACTGGCTCACTATTTGGCTCCAACCCGGGTCCTACACTTCCCGCCGCCTTTAACATAATAGTGAGATAACTCGCCCTAAGCATCGACAGCTTTGCATGCGCGAAAATCAGGTTCTGTTTATCGGGCGGGAAATTTTCTGCCGCTGAGGTGCCTCTGCAAGCCCTTAGTACGTCTTGTGGCCATGCGGTGGCGCGGTCCAACGAGGGGGCATCTCCGAGTTGGATGATTGATGCTGCCACGACGTGATTCGAGTAGTCGCGGATCCCGGGGACTTCTTTCTCGAGAGCGTGAGAAGCAGCATCGGCATTCATGATCACCTCCCAAGCAGCGGTAGAGGTGACAAATTGACTGGGGTCTTCGGTCTTATTTGTACCGGTTTTGGAGGAGAGCAGGTCTTGGGTCACAAGATTGAGGGGTTGCAGGTGCTCGATGGGAGATTTCGAGATGTCTGGGATTGCATTGGCGAGGCGAGCGTGGTCGAGTTGATCCCAAGGGATGTGTGGTGATGAGGCACCATGGTTCTCGATCATGCGCGCTCGGGCGTCAGGGAAATCTGGAGGGTATGTCACTGGCTCCCTGTCTTGTATCTCATTGAGATGGGCTTTGACGATAACCTCTGCAAAGTGCGCACACCAGGAGTGAATGCATGTCGGTGGGGTAACGATGTAGACGTCCACTGTGGCTAATACCATGAACCCTGCGGCTCTTATACCCTCATGTCGTAGCCATCCATAGCCCGGCATAGCATCTTGGATTGCTCTTTGGAGGATGGTAAAGTCAAGGAACCCGCGACCAATCCCTCGATCATGGAACTTTCCGAACACCGCATTTGCCCACACTCCCTTCCCTTGGTTCACTGCCCATGAGTGCATCCTCATCTCTCTCTGGTTTTCATACGCCGTCACTCGAGGGACAGGGGTGTAATGTATCAAACCCCCCAAGACGGGATGTACAGAACTAGTAATCGCCCCGATTTTTCCGCTCATGCTAATCTCGCCAGTCGTAGGAGAATACCTGGAGAACTTCATACCCGCCGCGACGCACAGCAAGGCAACCGTGATAATATCAACCTGCACCGGTGCAATAGTAAGATCTTCCGGAACCCTGTCGCCACTCTCCCATTTCCTCCCGAGATTCTTGCGAAGGATGTACAGTGCCATATCCTGCACAAAAGAAACCCAACACCCCTGCTGACTAGTCTTCCTCCTGGGACGCAGCTCTGCCGCCCGGTCCCAGAGCCCCTCCGTCGTTTTCGGGCTCACGGCCACGGTAGGAATGACGTTCAGCGACGCGTACACTCCCGGTGGGAGGCAGAAGGTTAAACCTTCGTAGGCCACGGTGAACCGGAATTGTCGCCAGCGCCAGCGACGCTTACCGCCTCTCGTGAGGTTCCCGCTGATTATCCGGTCGCATTTGCGGATGGTGTACCCCGTTGCCAGGAGTTGTTGGGTGAGCTGGAGCCCCGCGGTCAGGAGGGCTATCAATGCTACGATCAGGGCTACCGTCGAGATCAGATCGGGCATCCTCCTCCAGTGGTCCTGTGATGATTGCGATGATTGCGATGATTGCAGTGATTGCGGTGATTGCGGTGATTGCGGTGATTGCGGTGATTGCGGTGATTGCGGTGATTGCGTTTGTGTGAATGGGATGGCGAGTTGGCATGATAGGTAGAATTACTTACGGGGCCTTATCGCATTTTAAGCAGAAGCTTTGGATTTTCCAGCAGACTGGGGGGAGTGCTCAGCGGGACAGCACCCTCGGCCGAGCTTAGCGTATTCGCGTGTACGGGTGTAGGGTAGTTTTAGCTGATTCGCACGGGACCCTCAATGCCAAACTGTGCCAGGGCTGGCTGAGGGGCTGGCTGGCAGAGCACTCCCCCAGTCTGGCGTATCGGGGGTGCAGGAGTTGAAGGCTCTTCCGACTCCAGCGAAGCAACAACAGCATGAGCTGCGGAAGTGAGCATTTGTGCTGAGCTGCTGGCGGGGAGGTTAGAGACGCGTGACCACCAGCCAGGTGGCGGATGGAATTGTTGTTCCCTGACTATCATTGGCTGAGTTCTCGGTGGAAGCCGTTACTTACGGTAGGTTACCGGTAGAGTACTGTACCTTCGGTTGACAACAGAACGGACAGTTGGAGTAGGGAATTGATAAGGTTTAGCCGTTGGCTTCCCACGGGACGGTTCGAGAGGAAGACTCGATATTTGGTCAACGCGCTTCTGCTCGTCAAAATAAGATGCGCACGGACAATGGTGAAAAAGACTGCAGGCCTCCTTTTCATCCGCCCGCCGTTCGTCATTCTTGACCGGCCTACACTCCCCCACCAATGAAATCGCGTCATCAAGCGGCTTACTAATGGAGGCTCATTCGGAGTGTTAGCTTATCACAAGTCAACCGAGCAGCTTTCGTAGGAACGCAGCCTTGACAAGAGACTCTCCTATCATCCACCGTAGTCCTAAATCAGATTTTCTGGGCGAAGGGCAAACAGAATTAATATGATGCACGTTCAGTGTCTGCGCTGGCATCTTCTGGGTTTCAAAAGTGCTTACTTGCCTGCGTGAGCCCTACGAGTACAATTTTTACTTTTGTCAATTTTTGTTTTTTTCTGATTGGAGATTGGACGCCTCCAGTTTGGCTTGACATTCTTCTTGGTCTTGTGGGGTTTTCCGGTGATAGCGGGGCGTGGTTTTCTTGATCTTGTAATTGAGTCCGGGGAAGGGTAAATTAGGTCTGGTGCGGTATGATAACGCAATCCCACTCCAGATGTGCTCGTTGCCCTTCTGCCTTCGGGGTGCACCCGACTTGTTGCCGTTGCTAAATCATACTCACCAGGTATCACTCGACCCATCACACAATCGTTATCTGGAATTTCTCAGAGGGGGGTAGTTTGAGACCGGGAAGAGACTCATAGAGTTAGGCTTTTGCCGCCTCCTCCCCGCGACCAGACGTTTCATATGCACTTAGAAGTTGCGTGGTTTCTTGTGTCAAACTTACATGAGGTAGCTTTTCTCCAAGTTATATGTAGGATCCTGGAAAACCCCACCAAGGTGGTCATCCTCACGGAGAGCCAGCGTGATTTTGGTATGTACTTTATCTTTTCAACCGAGTTGGGTACCCCTACAGAATCAAGAAAAGCTTAGTATAGGCTTTTTTTTTTTTCTTCCAGGTCAAGGTTATAATTTGCATGTTTCCCATGAAGCTAGATAGCCCCGCATAACGCACAGATGTTACGTATAATACCATAGTCTTTTTTAAAGAAAGAGGACATAGGTTACAAGATTGACATCCTTATAGGGCACCCGGACAGATTCCGGTGGGTGGACTTCGTATGAGGGAGTGGGAAGTGTTTTATGAAGCCTGCTGTCTAGTGTAACGGGACACCCTATAGAGAGGTGAACTCTAAGGTTGCGACCGCACCAAAACTCAAAGTAGAAGATAAAGATAGAGTAAATAATTCACGAAGAATCAAAACAGTTAAACTTAATATCGTTAAGCTGAAAGCTTCACTCAATAAGTTCTCGCGAGGAAAGTTGGTTATCGAAGTAGAATACCAAACGCTTAAACTTACGTAGATATCAGATTTAAGCCTTTGACATTCACCACTACTCCGACCTGGTGCGAGCACCCTGTCCTGCTCAGGGTTTGTCCGAGGTCTACCCTCCATCAGGAATTATGCTGCTGGAAGTGTCAGATCAACTCGGGTACACTTAACTCCGTCAATAGGATATGAGTTTCTGCAATGCATCTCCAATACAACCGCAGGTGGAAAAACTCTTCCTATCGAAGTATTGCCAGTGGCTAACTGTCATGACAACAACCGGAGTCAATACCTAGGTGGTGGACTCACTGGCCCAGTGGTAGTTTCGTCTATACAAGCTATGCAGTCCATCATTTAATCTACGTGAGTATTCAATCTGATAAATTGACATGCAAGCTCCCCCGGTGAGATGTAGCCAATGGTTGGCTAAGTGGGTGCTACCCATAGCCAGCCTCTCGGGACATACTCTACCGTGATAAGACTCATACCTCTATAGTCCAATAACAACCCATAGTAATGCTACAAATCAAGGGGAGAAGGTCCGGGCTGGTTACTGAGGTATTTGTCTCGAAAGCACCCTGGCCTTCTGCGACTACCTGAGTACCACCAGGAAGACTACCCTACAACCCGTAGGCTAGAATAGACTCCTAGATGACTGAGAGACCATATATGGGCGACCCACATTTTGGCGGTTACCCATACTCCCCTTATATATCCTGCGAACGACATTCGGTCGGATGGACGGCGACGACTTATACGGTGTTATGGCAGCTGCTCCAATGACCTCTTTTTACTAGTAAACGAGCAACTACACAGCTGTCTGCCTATGACGCGCCGTTCCAACGCTGGGGCCAGAGGGGGGTGTTAGCTCAACCGGCCCAAGTTCAATAGTATGTTCGGGCCACCCTTAAACAGGTGTGGGGCCTCCCCCCGCAGATGCGTGTGCGCCCAAGAACATCTAAGAGCCTATAGAATGTGAGGCAATCGACCTCTAAGTTCTAGGATGACTTTGCTGGTGAAGGTAGGGTAACTTGGACTCCACAGTAGGGTAACTGGGGTCCATTGGCATAAAGGTCAAATTCCCAAGGTAGGGTAACTTTGCCTTTTTATGCCTTTAACCGCTCTGGCAGTCCGCCCGTCAACAACAAATGTTGTCTCGGAGGTCTGTGTAAGTTCCCATAAATTCCTTGACTTTATGCGAACCTACTCCCGAAAGGTTACCCTGCCTCATAGAGTACCCAAGGCTACTCTGCTATGTCCTAGGCCTCATTCTAGGTTAACCAGCTATTTGTATACTAAGTATACCAGACCATACCACCTCTGGTTACCACTTGGTATACCATTTGGGCTAAGGTGATAGTCATTGTAGCTACCTATTGTAGGGTCGTTACATCTAGCGATCGGGCTGAAAGAGGAAAGGGTTGGGACCGTCCTGGCTGGGTATTATAGGCAGGCAGTGGGCTCTCCGGGGATGGCACTACATAATCGAGATTTTTCCTAATAGAAGCCCACATCTCCAGGTCCTGGCTCCTGGGCATACAGCGGGAATAAGTTTATACTATTCGGTACTCATAATTGAGCGGCGTTCTTGGACACACGGGCTATTTCATATTAAATAACACTTGTGTTCGCGGGTTAGGGCCTACATACAGGAGTACCGCCCCGTTGGGCTTCCGGGATATTTGGAATTTCTGATTCCTGGAATGGGGTATTTCGAGCATATGTTGAGAACTTGGGTGGTCATTAGCTGGTGATGCCGGTAGTGGTAGCCTTATATATTAATAATATGACGGGCGTAGGAAGTGAAGTGTACATCCTTCCATTATGAGTAGAATATTTCAAGAGGTCAAAAACTGGTAAGAGGGGGAGGGATAGGCTAAATTATCTAAACATCACCTGGCCAAGGGACCGGAACCTCTATCTTAAGTGATAGAAAACCCAAGGGTAAAGGTAGCTCTTGCCAGACCTCGACTACATACTTCGTGATCTAACTGCCGTATAAGGAGACTCAAGAGAGCTACTCCCAACATAGTGAATAGAAGAATAAATCAGCCACCAGGTATTATTGGTAAACTGGTACACGTCCTCGCTTAGGGTTGCGTGAAAATAGTGGCTGGTGGAGTGGTTGGAGCGTTGACTCCATCGGACTGCAACTGGTTTTGGTACCATACGAGATGACCCGCATCATAGGATTACTGGTTGGGCTATCTGTCACGAGGGAGGGAGGGGGAGCTCAAGCCTTAGAGGGGAGGAAGGGAGGGAGAGAGGGGAGAAGGGAGGTGACATTGTGTGAGGATTCTAGTGACAGTGGGATTTAAAAAAAACCTGCCTGAAATACTATAGGGCTGCCTAATTCTGATTGCTGGTACGGGTTATGTGACTCGGGCTTCGGTGGTCTATGTTTCTATATCTTATCATGCACTGTAGAGTACTGTACTCGAGTATAGTAGGGGCAAGGACATAAAATAACCAGCATCATCAACGTGAGATTGGATTGCCACATTTTGGGTGGCTTGGGTGAAAGCCCCACAGTTATCTACTCAAGAGAACGGCAAAAGACCCCCCTTTTGTTCATCCCCCAGAAACTCTTCAACTGAGAATACCGGTATTCAATTATAACGACCCTACGATAGGTAGCTACAATAACTACCACCTTAGCCCAAATGGTATATCAAGTGGTAACCAGAGGTGGTATGGTCTCGTATATACTTAGCTGGTAAACCTAGGATAAAGCCTTGGGAATAGTTGAGTAGCCTTGGGCACTCTACTAGGCAGGGTAACCTTTCGAGAGAACATTTGCATAAGGTCAAGAGAATTATGAGAATGTTACACGGACCTCCGAGATGACTTTTGTGGTCAACTAGTGGACTTCCGGAGTGGTTAATGGCATAGGAGGACAAAGTTACCCTACCTTCGGAATTTGGTCATTAAGCCCATGGACCCCAGTTACCCTACTGAGGTATCCAAGTTACCCTACCTTCACCGGCAAAGTCATCCTAGAACTTAGAGGTCAATTGCTTCACATTCTATGGGCTCTTAGATGTTCTTGGACGCACACGCATCTGCGCGGGAAGGCCCCACGCCTGTGTAAGGGTGGCCCGAACATACTATTGAACTTGGGCGGGTTGAGCTAACACCCCCCTCTGGCCCCAGCGTTGGGACGGCGCGTCATAGGCAGATGGCTGTGTAGTTGCTGATTTGCTAGTTAAAAGAGGTCATTGGAGCAGCTGCCGTGACGCCATATAAGTCCTCGCCGTCCGTCCGACTGAATGTCGTTCACAGGATATATAAGGGGAGTATGGGTAACCGCCTAAATGGGGGTCGCCCATATATGGTCTCTCGGGCATCTAGGAGTCTATTCTAGCCTACGGGTTGTAGGGTAGTCTTCCTATTGGTACACAGGTAGTCTCAGAAGGCTAGGATGCTTGCGAGACAAATACCTCAGTAACCAGCCCGGACCTTCTCCCCTTGATTTGTAGCATTACTATGGGTTGTTATTAGACTCTAGAGGTATGAGTCTTATCATGGTAGAGTATGTCCCGAGAGGATGGCTATGGGTAGCGCCCAGTTAGCCAACCATAGGCTATATCTCACTGGAAGAGCTTGCCGGCAAATGTATCACATTGAATAGTCGTGTAGATTAAAGGATGGACAGCATAGCTTGTATAGACGAAACTACAGCTGGGCCAGTGAGTCCACCACCTAGGTATTGATTCCGGTTATTGTCATAACGACTAGCCACTGGTATGACGTCGATAGGAAGAGCTTTTCCACCTGCGGTTGTATTAGTGATGCATTGCAGAAACTCATATCCCATTGACGGAGTTAAGAGTACCCGAGTCGGTCCGACACTAGCGGTAGGATAAATCCTGATGTAGTGTAGACCTCGGACAAACCCTAAGCAGGACAGGGTGCTCGCACACGGTCGGAAGTAGTGGTGAATGTCGAAGGCTTAAATCTGATATCTACTTAAGTTTAAGCGTTTGGCATTCTACTTCGGCAACCAACTTTTTCTCGAGAGAACTAAATTGAGTGAAGCTTCGAGGTTAACTATATTAAGTTTGATAGCGACACTCTGATGGCAGCTCGCTCACAACCCAATGATAACTGGGGTAGTGTAGGTAACGGCGCGAAGCACGGAGAAAAGCATGTAGGTAGTGGTTCCGGTATGTGATGATAACGATGTGGATGTTCGATGTACGATACAGGAAGCTCTCTACTGGTAGCGCAGACTAAATACGGAAGAAGAGAGCGCACAAACACACAAAACAGGAAAAGCCCACACAACGGGAAATACCCCCAAGTGGCAGTCACGACCCTAAACCGGTCGTACCCCAAACTAACTATCATACCCTAACAACTATGGGATTCCAGCTATCACTCCCCTGAATCCCATGCAGTGACAAACACATGGTATGATTG
>Ga0307509_10003878_pt1 | contig 22147 bp, 15 predicted proteins | sample 10_EM_MG_FD_202245 | JGI IMG/M metagenome (GOLD analysis project Ga0307509, IMG submission 202245) | Populus trichocarpa ectomycorrhiza microbial communities from riparian zone in the Pacific Northwest, United States - 10_EM | ecosystem: Host-associated > Plants > Roots > Unclassified | place... | reverse complement strand
CTTGCCAAATTGGGTGCTAAAGATCAGGCAGAGCTTCATATTTAGGATGATCCCCCTATAGGGTTATCTTCTTTTCTGCTTGCTGACTCTATGAACATTTGTTTTTGTAGAGGTTCTTAGTTTCTGCTTTTTATTTTCCTTGTACCAAAAAAAAAAAAAAATTCATTCAAAAGGGTTTTTAAAATAATTAATTTTCTATTATGAAAGTTGTCGATGGGATAAAATAAATTATCAAAGAATATTTGACCCCATCCAATAAGAAAATGCAAGATTTGATAGAATCAACCAAAAAAGAAATATGTTATTTAGAAATCAATCCAAAAATTCCTTATCAGCATTGAAACCAACAAATATTTGCCATATTGCATGAAACGATATTAGTGTACATTAAAGGTACCTGTTTGGTATTTTACTTAGATAGACAACCAACATTATGTCACATGCCATATTACAATTTATTTTCAGCGTAAAAAAAGATGTTTAGGCAAAAAAATATTTATCAATATTATGAAAATACACCTTGCCATGATTCCAAAAAGATTTATACAATTTTACTAGATAATAAAGTAAACCATACATGGAATTTAATAATAAAAATAAGTAAAATACTTTTCTAAGTTATCTAGGAATAAAAAAAATCAAAATAATATTTAAGATCAAAATAAAAAAAAAACATCAAAACATAAAAAAAAGTTGAGGTAACCTCGATTTAAACATCAAACACATGACTGGAGTTATGAGAATGTGATGACCTCATAGAAACCAAAAGAAAAGAATTACGAAGTTCAATTCCTAATCAGCGTAACACTGAAGGAAGAAATTAATTTTATTTTATAAAAAAGACAAAAAAAAGTCCGAGTTAACCTGAATTAATATGATAACACGACCCAGGTCATGAGGCCGAGATAATCTCACAGAAATAAAAATTCAAAAAAAATATTATGAAATTTAATTCCTAACAAACCCAATGTAGAAGGATAAAATAAAAATAATCAATTAACAAAAAGGACCTTAAAAAAATAAAAAACTAGTAAACCTCGGTAAGACTACCAAACTATACAACTCAAATCATGTGAATGAGATTATCTAATAAAAAAAATTACAAAACCTGATTTCCAAACGAACTAAATATTGAAGAATGAAATTAGAAAAATGTTCAATTTAAAAAAAAAATGATAAAAAGACTTGAGTCAACCTGGGCTAAATTGCTAAACCTGCAATCCAGGTTATGAGGCCAGAACAACTCCATAGAAAGAAAGGCAAAGAAAACCATAAAGCTTAATTTCCAACAAATCTAATGTTAAATGATGAAATAAAAAAAAATAAGTGTAAAATAAGGACCAAAAAAAGACTGATATTGTCAACTCGAGTTAACTTTTCAAACCTATGACCTGGGTCATGAGACTGAGATTATCTCATAAAAAAAATCATAAAGCCCAATTCCCAATGAAGCTAATATTGAATGATGAATTGTAAAAAAAATTAATTTTTTAAAAGGACCAAAGACAAAAAAAAAAAAAAAATACAATCAGAAGAATAAGGAATATATTTGACATAAAAACAAAATGATATGACACATTTCAATTTTGGCTAGACAACATGGAATTCAAGGAGAAGAGAGAGAAAAGAGGGAGGAGAATAATAAAAAAAAAATATTGTTGGAGCCTCATTGATGCTTGCCTGATGACATGAGTTGCTTCGTCTTATTGTGTCGCTTCCAATGCCACTTGGAAAAGCAGTGTTTGGACATCGAAGAAAGTCACACGCGCTACTATAGTGCGCCGACTTCCCTTACACGTTGACATTTTTTACACGTGTAGCCAAGTTTCCCTTACATATTGACTCCAGTTTACCATATTTGTTTTAGTTTTAATTTTGATCCCTCAACATTTAATTATTTTATATCAATAAAATTTTATTTTATATTTCAAAACTAATCATTAGCCAGGAACCTTAATATTGTGTTAATCTAGGATTGATCTTGGCGATTTATTTGTTATTCCCATGTAAGGGAATCTTGTGGTATCAAAAAAATATTCTATAGCTTGGTTAATGCTTGGTTTGAAAAATAAAATTTAATTTTAATGATTTAAAAGAATTAGAGATTCAAGGATCAAATTTGAAGCTTTAACAAATGTTTAGTCCTTTTTTTTTGCTAACATTATGGATTAATTTGCCCAGGCAATAGAAAAGTTCATGTTCTTTTTTTTTTGTCACTTAAGATTTTTTAAAAATTTGATCCTTTGATTTTGCCTTTATTTTGACTTAGCAATTTATTTTGGTTGCCTAAATATGAGAATCTCACAATATCAAAGGGACCAATATAAAAAAATTAAGAAATAAAAACAGGAATCATTCTACAATGAATCCTCTTGTAGGGCACATGGAATCATTAAACCCTCTTAGTTAGTTTTTTTAATAATATATTCAGTGAAAGTTATTTTTATAGGAAATCTATATATTTGTCAATGGATGGCTAACTAATAGGTTTGTTAATGGATGGCTAACAAATAGGTTTGGTGGTTATAATATTGCACTTGGTCTTTATATGCCTTTTGTTTTGGTGATATATGATTTTTTGGACTTATGATAAAATCAAGAACAGTGGCTCAAATAATTAATTATAATTTAATCTCTATAATTTATCAAAACTACTTAATTAGTCCTTGTAATTTTATAAGTTGTATGATTAGTCTAATGTTCTTCAATCCATTTATAATTTAATAATAAATCTAGGATAATGTAGAGTAACTGATCTCCCTCTCACATGGACTCTAACTCCATAAATCTCCAACAACTCACTCATCAAATGCATGTATTGAATAATGTTATTATGGCCATACTAGAACATCTTCGTACTCTTCCATTCCACCAACAAGAAATTCAACACACAACTTAATTACGAGCACCAGAAGCATAAAAGTAACTATTGTTTAATTAAAAACAAGACGAAAATGACATTTAAAGTATGCACAATATTCTTACTCTTTGAAAGAGCTGCTATAAAAAAATCTCCTTCATAGATCCTAGCTATAGACATGGCTATTTGCATCAATTCTTCCCTCACTCTCACTTGTATACTCCTAGAAAAAAAAAACTTATATGCAACACAAGATCAACTCCTAAGAATGAACACCAGTCTTACTAGGTGGGAGACTTTTTATTTTGTCATAGAGGGTTACACACAGAGTGTCACTGCAAAGGCTGCACGTACAAAATGTTAGAAACATCATGGAGCTAATGACAACAAAGAATGATGCCATGCACAATATTTTCCTTGTAACTTTTCATGGATCTGTTAAGGTGTGGTATCATAACATTGATCCTAAATCTATCCTAGGTCTTCATGATCTTTGCATGAAGCTCATCACTCATTTTAGCACCAGTATTCTATCTAAAAAGAGCACAACTAAGCTCTTTGCCATCACATAATAAAAATAATGAAAGCAACATGACATATCTCTAGAGATTTAATAAGAAAATACTTAATGTGAAAAATTTACTTGAACTAATTTTCATTGAGGTCTTAATTAATAGGGTCTATAATTACTGATTGTGGGAGAACTTGTATACACTACCTAACAAGACTCTATTTAATGTAAAACAAGTAGTGAAAAATTAAATTAGGGTGAAAAATCCAGCATAACCAAACAAGGTCACCTATGTTTTCACCGAGTAGAGTTTCTATAACATCAATAGTCTCCAACCAGAGCATCTAAAAAGAACACCAAAAGACATACTTATGATCACTTGACATTTACCAAGCTCTTAACTACCCCTCTAACCACCACATGGATTAAAGTACTAGCTGTTATCAAATGAAAAGAGTTTATGCAATATCCTCATTCAATAAAAAATGGCGTGAACATGAGGAACCATAATAAATCTTGCCTTTTTCACCATGACTATAGGCATGCCATCGAGGAATGCCACGCCCTAATAAAGAAGATAAAAAATTAATCGTTAGAGATTACCTTCAATAGTTCATAAAAAAAAAACATGAGCATGAAATGAAAGAAGTCCACACACTTGATGATCTATTTGAGATCAAATAATCTCTAAATTAGCTCCAAGAATTGTATCTTTTTGTTTTAAACTTTCAATCAAAGCAGTTATTTTTCTCCATACCTCCAATGTATCCAACAAGAAACTCCATTAAAATCTACAAACTTGTCTTCATGAAAGTCTCCACGGGCAAGATCTCCATGTCTCCATGAAAATCCTTATATATATATGGTCACCACTCACCACACCATGTGTCATCATCCCACGCCATGTATGATCACCACCACACTTCTTTCTACGGTCACCATCACACGTGCATGGGTGGTCACCACCCCTACGCTATTCATGCTCCCCAACCATGCCATGTGTTTTGGGTCGTGACCTAAATGACCAAACATCTTCCTCCTCCTCTCTTGTTTTTCACCCTATAGACTATCCATTACATACACACCTAAACATTTTTTAGTCTTAAGGAGTCAGAACGCAGTGTCGTACTACCCATGCTTTTTTTCTTTTTTATGATTAAATAATATATTCTCTGTAAGTACACATTTTTATATAGGGTTTACACCATAATTTTTATCCAATAATTGATAGTGCAAACACGAACTACTTTCCATTCAAATTAGCCACCTACATTAAAACCAATGGTTATTTCCATCAAATGCATCATTGACAGTCATTCACTTCTCAACCAATGAAGTGCAAGACACTATAATCGATGGTGAGCACTAATATTTCCACTAATCATGAAACTTTACACATCCCAAGATGAGCATGACCAAGGTCTATAAATACATTGGATCACCAGGTAAAAAACACATGTTATAATTTTCTCAAACTCAATATTTCACTCTCATTCTATATTTTTCTTATTTCTCTCTTATGTTTATTGATTTAAGTATAAGAGAGTTACCTGTTTCATGAAGAAATTAATTTTTAAGAATAACCAAGCCCATATTTAAGCCCACACATCTTAGCCGAGGATTGCAGCTCGTAGAAAGCACAATTCTTGCGTGAATTTTTTTTTTTTTATGAGTTCATCATGTATGTGTGTGTGTGTGTGTGTATATATATATATTAGTTTAAATAATACTTTTTATGTTATTTATATCACTAGAAAGATTATATGTTGGTTGCGAGTTTTAGTAAATTCCATTATTAATTTTTACTTTTTTTTATCATACACGTATACAAAGGAATATTTTTATATATTTATCTATCTAAAGTTATAACCTCTATCTAGATAGAACAATAAATTACTAAGAATTATATAGATAAAGAGTGATAAGGGTTAGGAGAGGGATAAACTAATAAATAGACCTAAGCAGAAAATTAAGTGAATTAGAGATGTTTTAGTTGATAAAGGAAAATAAAAGTTACTAAAATAACATGCACAAATTAATTATGTTCTATTAATTACTAAAATAAGAGCATGTTCAGACAAAGAAGCAGGTAGATGCTTAACACCTTATTAATTATGTTCTATTTATAATTATTAAGATATCATAGTTAGATTCTTTATTATTCAATTGTATTATTATCTGATATGGGATTGTTGCCCTATTCTGGGTTGGATGACTAGTTCTTGGTTTAAGAACTAGTGCCCCATTCTAGGTTGGATGGCTAGTTCCTCAGCTTAAAGACTAGTGCCCTGTTTTGGGTTATGAAACTAGATATTCTAAATAGAATTAATGCCCTGTTTTTAGGCAGTAAAGAGTTTACACTGAATGAGGATCTATTACCCGGGTCGAAGTCAAGGAAATTGTTTTAATTAATATGAAGAAAATATAAAGAGGAATTAAGTTAATTGTTAACTTAATTCCCAATGGATGTGTATACTTTAAGTTATTCCATGAATTTATGATATTGCATTTAAAAACTTTATGGCATATTAATTAATTAATGGTAAAAAATAACTCTAAAAGTTGTAATATTAATGAGAAGCTAAGCAATGATTTCATGTGTTTATAGAGGACGTTACGGTTATAGTGATGGTGACTAAGGTTCTATGATGAAACTTAGCACCGTGATGATGGTGACTAATGTGGTTTATGAATGATATTTAGTGACCATAGTGTCAATAACTAAGGTGGTATGTGAATGATACTTAGTGACCGTGGTGTCGGTAACTAGGATGGTATGTGAATAATACTTGGCAATCAAGGTAACGATGGCCAAGGTGTTCTTATAGCTATTATACTTAGTCACAAAGGGATGGTAACTAAGGATAATGCATGTTGGTATACTTAGTCCCCGGAGGTGGGTAAGTAAGGTCATGATTTAAATGCTTATGTAGTCACCTAAAGTGATTAAAACAAGCTTGCATGTTAATACTTAGCTGATGTAGTATAGGTAACTACGGGTATCGTATGTTTGGATAGTTAGTCCCAGAGGAGGGTGATTAAGGTTTTGGTGCAAATAAGTACGAGGTCATTAATTGTAAAGTCGATGACTATGATGGAGACTACGATATTGACGATGTCAATATGTAATTGTCGAAATATCGATCATGAAAGAGATAAATTATTAGTTGTTGAATCAACATTGATATTATAGATTATTGGGATACCGATGATTAAGAAAATCAATTATGGATTGTTAAGGATAACGATGATAAAGAAAATCAAATATGGATTATCGAGAATAATGATGATTAAGGAAATAAATTATGAATTATTGAGAACAATGATGATTGAGGAAATATCTACGGATAAGGGAATGACTTATGACTAGGAAGGAATGGATGTTTTATGTTGGGAAATCGACTTATGATTTTCCTTGTAAAAGAATAAGGAATGGATAACAACTATTAAGTGGGAATAATTGTATGTGGGATCAATATCGGAATGATTATACTACATTGACTTATCTAAAAGAATGACAACGATGATATTCTTATATTACTCGATTTTGTGTTAGAATTAAACGAAATAATTAATGATGTCATCAAATAACTTTTTTTGCTTAACTATTATTTATTTCAGGTTCTAGTCATATTATAAACATGTTCTTAGATCTTCTTATCTTCCTTTTAAATTCTATGTAAACTTATGCCCAAATAATATTAGGTTTTTATAATAGCTTTCCTTATATGTATGGACTTAGTTATGTATGAAATAAACAAGTTGTGTACATGTTCAAATATGAAATATTTTGAATTGAATATTATATTTGTTGTTGTAGAAGATAATTAATAAGTGTTAATGGTGACTTATGAGATAGATCAACTACACATATATGTTCTGATAAGTAATATACAAATTCCACCCTTTCTTCTCAGTCCAGTAGCAGCTGTAAGATCTTTATCCTATCAATCCAGCAAACAGCCGACTGTTCTCTTCCTCCAGCTTAACATTCAGCCCCTGACAGCAAGATCCACCATGCTCCTTTGTTTTCCAAGGCCAACATCCATCATCTTCTCATCTGTGGGTAACAGGCGTTGCGTTCCTCAACCACACCAACAATGTAGGAATATGCAAACAAAGGAAAGAAAACCCACACTGTGGTTCTGTTAATATATATATATATATATATATATATATATATATATATATATATATATATACACACACACATACATACATACATGAGTGATTGTTGCCTATATTACAGGTAACTGCATAATTATAGGATTACAAGAATCCTTTTATTGTTGTGATCAATCACAGAAATCCTGCTGCCATATCTCTATTGCCAGCTGTGATTGATTGTTATCTTATCATCCCCCCTCATGCTCAAGGCGGTTGAGACCCAATGAGGAGCTTGTCACGATTGGAAACAAACTTGTCCGAACAAAGTGGTTTGGTCAATATGTCTGCAAGTTGAGTAGTGCCAGCAACATGTTCAAGCAAAAGGGCACCACTAGCAACATGTTCTCTGACGAAATGAACATCGATTTCAATATGTTTTGTGCGATGATGAAACACTGGATTCTTGGCCATAGTAATAGCATTGATATTGTCACAGTACAACTTTGGAGGTGGAAGACAATAACCAATGGATTTTAATAGATTCATGAACCATATAAGTTCAGCTGTGGTAGAAGTTAGAGCACAATATTCTGCTTCTGCCGTAGAGCGAGATACTGTGGCCTGCTTTTTAGCACCTCATGACAGTAAGTTGGCACCCATATAGATGGCAAAACCAGATGTGGAGCGTCGATCATCCTTACACCCTGCCCAGTCAGCATCACAAAATCCATGAAAAGCAGAAGGGCATGGGAACAAAATGAAGACCAATATCAAGAGTTCCTTTGAGATAACGAAAAATTTGTTAAACAACAATGAGGTGAGGTTCTCGTGGGGCATGCATGTATTGACAAACATGATGAATAGCATAAGAGATGTCAGGGCGGGTAAGTGTGAGATATTGTAGGGATCCCATAAATTGACAAAAAGGCATGGGATCAGATAACAAGGTGTCGTTAGTGGCTGATAAGCTGGTACCCGATGCTATAGGAGTGGCAACTTGTTTAGCACCAGCTAATCCAAACTTGTGTAGAAGTGACAGTAGATACCTTTGTTTGAGTAATGGTGAGTGCTGTGTCAGTCCAGGTAATTTGCAGACCAAGAAAGTAGTGGACATCGCCAAGATCTTTCATGCGAAACATAGATAAAAGATGAGTAATGAAAGCAGATATTTGAGATGGAGATGACCCAGTAAGAAGAATGTCATCGGCATAGATCAGTAGAAGAACATTTGAACCTTGTTGACGATAGAATAAAGACTGATCATAGGGACATCGTGTGAAGCCCATCTGATGTATGTGGTAGCTAAATTTTAGATACCAAGCACGCGGTGCTTGCTTTAAACCATAGAGATCCTTATGAAGAAGACATACATGATGTGGATGAGCAGGATCCTCAAAGCTCGGTGGTTGAGCCAAATAGACACATTCATGTAAATCACCATGAAGAAATGTATTGCTGATATCTAACTATCGAATAAGCCACCTGTGAGAGAGACCAATGCTAAGAATTAACCGAATAGTTCCTGGTTTAACAACAAGACTAAATGTTTCATCATAATCCAATCCTGGAAGTTGAGTAAAGCCTCTAGCCACAAGTCTGGCTTTATACTTGTCAATTGTGCCATTAGATTGTGTTTTAACTTTAAATATCCACTTACTGCTTACCAGATTCATATCTGATGTCTTGGGTACCAAGGTCCATGTGTGATTGGCATGCAGGGCATCCATTTCATCTTGTATAGCCTTCTTCCAATGAGTAAGTCGAAGAGCTTGACGATATGAAGAAGGCTCTGAAGGCTATGCTGTAAGATCAGCAAGAAAACATACAGGTATTGGATGTCTAGTTGTGAAGAATGATTTTGGTTTAAGGTTGCCTGTTTGAGCATGTGTAACCATGGGATGAATACGTGATGGTAAAATGGAAGTTGATGACTTGGTTGGGGAAGAGGGCAAGACTGACTGCAGGTGAATTGGGACTGCAGGCTGAAACTCTGAAGATTGATATGTTACAGGTTCTGTAGCAGACACTTCATTGGTTGGCAAACTGATCGGTTGCTGAGGTAGAACATGATTTTCAAGAGACTTAGGAAGAGTTTGTAGCTGAAATAATCAAGGATTAGTTGACTTTGAAATTGCAGCAGTTTTGAAAGGAAAGTGCAACTTATTGAATTTGACATGCTTGCTAATAAGGAGACGACCAGAGTGCGGTTCAAAGCAACAATATCCCTTGTGGTTGGCTGAGTAACCAATAAGAACACAACAGACTGATTTATAGTCCAGCTTGGATAGACCAAAAGGGGACAGTAAAGGGTAGCAAGAATAACCAAAAACCCGTAAGAAGTCAAGACTGGGGGAAGACCCGAATACAAGCTCATGAGGATACTTATGCTTAACAGCTGAAGATGGAAGGCGATTGATAAGAAACACAGCAGTTCGAAATGCTGCTGACCAGTATTTGGTTGGAACAGATGCATGGGCCATTAGAGTGCGTCCTGTGTCAACAACATGACGATGTCGCTGTTCAGCCAGACCATTTTGTTCTGGTGTCCCAGGACATGAGAGTCGATGGATTATACCATGAGCTGCAAAGTGATTCTGCAAAACTATGTTGATGAATTCACCACCACCATCACTTTGAACAATTTTTACAGATGTACTGAACTGATTTGCCATTTGTGTAATGAATGTAGGAAATATAATTACAACATCAGATTTGCGAGCCATAGGAAACAACCATATGTAACAAGAATATTCATCAACAATAATAAAATAAAATAAAAAACCATCAAAAGAGGGGACTGATGCAGACCCCCAAACATCAGTATGTAATATATGCAAAAAGGAAGTGGAATAAGATTGTCGAGAATGAAAGGGCAGCTTTGCAGACTTGCCCAACATACAACTCTCACAAAAATCTATTTTCCCATGTAATGATGGCAAGGATAATATGCTAATAACTTGAGAATGAGGATGGCCAAGGCGTGCATGCCACAGGCTGCCTGGAACTTTATTTGCTAATAAACTGAAGGAATGATGTGGAAGCTGCCGCAGATTGATGGGATATAAACCATCTGCCATGGAACCTTTAAGAATCACTTGCTTTGTCTTCATGTCCTTGAGAAGGAATCCCCATGGATAAAAAAGAAATTAGCAATTATTATCTTATGTAAATTGAGATACAGATAATAGTTTCTTTTTGATATCAGGAACAACCAGCACATTATTGAGCTTAAGAGTAGTGGTAGGTAGATTAGTGTGTCCTGTACCTACTATAGCGAGGCCATTACCATTTCCAACCATAACAGTATCAGTACCAGAGTAGGAATCAATACCTTGCACCTCACTGGGATTTGATGTCATATGTTAGTTGGCACCAGTACCAGGATACCAGCTATCCTCTGCATTGTCTCTTACTTGAATGGCAGTAAAAGCTTTATACTGTGCAGCTTCATCATTTGAAGCAAAACAACCATCAGCTTTGTGATTTGGACCAACAAAGTGAAAACAGGTGATACCTCCTCGTCTGCGACCAGAGCTGCGACTTGTACAGGTGAATGAAGGCAGTTTTGTTCTAGAGGAATTATCACCAGATTGTGTGTTGTAAGCATCTCTGTTACATCCCTAAAATTGCATTTTGGAATAGCCACTAGGACGATCACGCATATTAGAGCTTCCTTGAGGTTTTGTATGAGAATGATTTCTGTTTTTGTAAAAGGCAATATTGGACGAAATAGTTTTGGCATTTTGAAGCCTGATTCAAAATCACGTAGCTTGCTAATCACGCCTTCTAGAGAAGGAAACATATCACGAGCATTAAGTGCTGCAACAATAGGATCAAACTCAGATCCTAAGCCACACAGAATGCAAACAATGAGGTCATTGTCACCCATTGGTTTGCCTGCACCACGAAGTGACAAGGCCAGAGATTTGGCCCTGTGCAGATAGTCTTCCAAAGAATAAGAACCTTTGCTGAGAGTCTGCAACTCTCCCTTTATTTGTTGTATATGGTCTCGGGTGTGACTTCCATTAAGAGTCTCTAAAAAAATCCAAGCATAATGATAGGATTCACTATTGATGACTTGAGAAAGAGGACCATCTGACAAAGAGCTGTTGATCCATCCAAGGATCAACTGATCAGTACGCAGCCAAGTTGCTGCTGCTGGATTTGGTTGCAAGGTGCCATCTGCACCAGCAATGGTTGAGTCAGGACAAGAAATATCATTGGTTATATAACCAAGAAGACCATGGCCTCTTAGAATTGGTATGACTTGAGCTTTCCATAACAGATAATTATTTGAGGCAAGTTTGATGGAGATGTCAGGTAAATGAGTTTTGGCTGGTGAAAAATCAGGGGCAGAAGGCATGGGTAAAACGGAGGAGGTGGAGGAGTCCATTTCAGGCTCTGATACCATGTAGGAATATGCAAATAAAGGAAAGAAAACCCACATTGTGGTTCTGTTATTAGACGTGTGTGTATGTGTGTGTGTGTGTGTGTGTGTGTGTGTGTGTATATATTACATGAGTGATTGTTGCCTATATTACAAGTAACTGCAGAATTATAGGATTACAAGAATCCTTTTATTGTTGTGATCAATCACAGAAATCCTGCTGCCATATCTCTATTACCAGCCATGATTGATTGTTATCTTATCAAACAACTCGAACCATGAGCAGTTTCAGCACAGAGAAGGACCTTCCAACAACAACCATGGTAACTCCTCTTTCCAGTGGTGTTACCATCTTTGCACCTCCAGCAGAATCATGCCATTGATAAACGAAGAATTAGCTTCAATCCTGTAGAGGGTTCCCATCGCTAGTAAAGGTTCATTTTCAGTCTAGCAGAGGTTGCATCTCTTCAGTCCTCTCCTGCAGCTCAATCGCAGCAGCAATAGAGCTTTAATTTCAGCTTTCAACCAAGCAACCTTATCTCTTATGTTCCAACCGAGAGCCACGATAACAAAATCTTCAACCATGAGCAACAACCTTGTCAACCATGAGAAACAGCAGCACCCGAAAGTAACAACAAAACTGTGAGTAACAACACCTAACAACAACAACAATGACATAGGAAACCACATTTGCTTCATTGCCACTGGTAGCAACAGTTCCATACTCCAAGTTTTCTTCCTTTCATATGAAATCTCTTGCTTGACCATAAAGAAAGGGAGCATGGTGTAAATATAACAAGGGAGAAACTTTCCCTTACAATGTATCTTATAGCCATCATGCTTGGACTTCTTATTTCCCATATGTATGCATAAAGTTAATTTCTTGAATGTTAAAGTTGGTTGCTTGGCCGAGTGGTTCTTTTAAAAAAGAATTAATTAATCAAATATTTTAATTAAATATGACCACGTATCTTAAAAATAAAAAAATAAATTATATTTACATAAATAATAAAAAAATATACATGGCATGATTTTTTTTTAAATACCAAAAATTCAAGAAAAATAGTTTTTATTTTGCATGCATATTGAATTTAATAATTAGTTTATTAAAGTAATGAGAACTTGGCCTACATTTAAAAAACACAAAACAAATTATTTTTTTCTTTTAATATATGAAATTATGAACTTATACGTAAGATATATTCTCGATATTAAAGAAAAAAATAGTTTCTTTTATTTTTATGTTTTAACTCTAGAATGACTAGACTTAATTCCTAAAGTTATGATCCACTTTACTGAGTTGGACCGACTTTAATCATTAGACAAACTAACATTTAGAAAACATAATATTATTTTAGTTTATATTAAACAAATAAACAATACAACTTACCTTATGTAAGGTGTACTAGGGTTGATACATCCTCCCTATACACAACCAGTCCTCTTATCCAGACTCTAAGACTAGTTAGGGTTCCTAGTGACCAAAATACTAGGTGGCGATTCTATTATTGTTTCTTTTACTGATAAGAAACAAGAATTTATTATTCTTTCCAACCATCACCATAATATCCCGGTTCAGAAGGATGCTCGTTGCTACGCCACACACATACGACACCTTTCATCTAATGTACCAGGGTGACAACTTTCTCTACTCTAAGTGTAGTATTGGAAGCATCGGCTATCCTTGTCGCCATTGCTTTAACCAACCGCTGCAGAAAGGCAAGGTTTGAATATGGTATAGGTGCGATAGTTAACACCATCAGTAATGGCCTATTTGCCTGCCCCTGTCTATTAGATGCCTTAGGAAGTGATACCTCTGCTCGCCGAAAGACAAACTCATCATGGTGTCCGGTTGGTTCACCACTCTTGAAGTGTATTGAAGCCACAAGTATATGTAAAGCAGTATCTACAAATGTATCCTTCCGTTCTCATCATCATTATGGAGTATATTGTACTCTCTTCTCCGAACCAGGGATGAATCAGTCTTTGTTCTATATGTAGTCTGGACCATTCTAAAATACATTCCAGATTAAGATCAATCATCAATCCAAGTCTACTAGATCAAAGTCAGTGTTATGTTACCAACTATAATAGCGTTGATTTATAGGAAAAAAATACATGTTTTAATATAAAATTACTAAGATTTTTTTTTTATATCATGTACTCTAGCACAAGTTCTAGCAAATTTTTGGCAGATTTGTTTCTATAAAAAAACATCCCAAGTTATCAATTTAAGCTTGTTTTACTTCTATTCACAATCTGAACCCTTTGATCCAATCATCTTGGATCATAATCCATATCAATTATCTTACAATATTTGCAAATCATTTATATCAACATATTAACTATAAAATGTTGAGAGTTTATATAAAATTCTAGCATGCATAATTAAAAGTGAATAAATATAAAGTCATATAAATTCATACATGCACAATAAGAGTTAAGCATTAATATTTACATGTTTAAATAAAAACACATTACAATATAAAATGAGCATATTATACCTAGTATATGTAAACAAAAGTAATAAATAAGTCTACTCTTGTAGTGTGTGAGATGACCCTGAAAAACACAATAAACAAACATAAACATATGATATAATTTAACTAATAATATTATATTAAATAAAATATAGCTAGGTTTTCTTTTCTTTATCTCGTGTTGACAAGTAAAATTTTTTTATTCCATTTACTTATCATTCCTTTATCTTTTATTCCAATTATCAATATCAAACATCTTATTATCTTCACCTATAATCAGGGGTCAACTAATCGGTACTTTTATCAATTTCAAATTGATATCATTAGCCACCACCTTGAGTGTGGCTAATCAAAGGTATGCCAATACCAAATCTACCTGGTATCATTAACTTCCATTCCATTGGCTAACTAATCAAATTCTCTAGTACATGTCGATGCCAATAAACCCATTGAAATCATTAGCCTTCCTATATTCTAGGAACAACTAATCAAGTTCATTTTCATATATTCATTTCATGTTCATGTCAATTCCAATAAATCTATTGATACCATTAGCCTTCCTATATTCCAGGAACAACTAATCAAGTCCATTTTTATATATTCCTTTCATGTTCATGACAATGCCAATGAATCCATTCACATCAATAGCCTTCTTATGTTATGGGAACAACTGATCAAATCAAATTCCATTTATTCCTTTCATGTTCATGTTGATGCCAATGAACTCATTAACATTATTAACCTTTCTATTTTCCAGGAACAACTAATTAAGTCCAATCCTATTTATTCATTTCATGTTCATGTTTATGTTAATGTTAACGAACCCATTTGCATCATTAGCCTTCCTATGTTTCGGGAACAACTAATCAAGTCCAATTTCATTTATTCTTTTCATGTTCTTGCCGATGTCAATGAACCTATTGACATCACTAGCCTTTTTATATTATGGGAACAATTAATCAAATCTAACCCCATTTCTTTCGGACTTTCACCTTTTATTCTTTCATTTATTAATCATAAATTATAAATTTAAAGAAATTACTGTTAAACAATTCAAGTGATACAAATAAAAATATCAAGGTGTAGAACACTTACCTATTGCACATGAGGTCCCTTCACCCACCCCTAACTGTGGTCTAGCAGCTACAATATCTCCTGTCAAACAAAATCAATTCATTACTATCACTTCTCATAAACTTAGGTACTAGCCTCCAAGTTTCAAAGTCATCAATTCTAAATTCCATACAATAAAATTTACTCAATTAAACTAATATCTTTACAAATCCACTGGATTTAATCACATAAAAATATAATAACACTTCATCCATTCAATTACACATATTTTATATTCTTCCCAAATGCTCCCAAATCTATTCTTCTATACATCTTATGATCATTCCATCACAACCACAAGGAATTCCTTTTTATTCCTCTTAGCTCTAATTTGGTTGAAATAGCCCTAATGGTTTTTCATGGTGTTTTTCTTCTTCATTTTTTTTTCTTATAATTCATCATCAACACAACACAATTTGGTTTCAAAAACACCTTCTCATGATAATTATATGAATAAGTATATCAATTTCTCCTCCCTCTTCATTAGCCAATGTCGAACTATGTCTATAGGAAACCAAATGTTTCCTTTGACCTCTACATAAGTAAATCATTATAATTATTTATTATACATTTATTTAAACATAATTCAACTCAATATTATAATGATTAAATCAATTAAATTTATTTCAAATCATCATAAACTCATCACCGCATACTAAACACACACAAATAAACAAACAATTACTTTGGTTCCCATAAATTCCTATTTTTCCTGATGTAGCCAACCCCCCAAGCCTTTTTCCTCTTAATCCATTTATCCTAATTTCTATATCAAACTCATCATCAACATTCATTCCACATCTCCACACCTTCACACACAAACACAAACCATTTTCTCATAAATTCTTCAAAATTTTATAATTCAAATTACATCAATAATTTAATCACAACTAAATAAATTAGTTTAATCCATTCTAATTCATCATTAATATATTAACGCATATTAAATACACACAATTGAAAAGGCTTTTATTAGGTTCCCACCATTAATCATTTTTATTTAAAGTGATCAGCTTTACCCCTCTAAGAATACTAAAATATTTTCTTCAATTTTCATGCAATTATTTCTTTATACGCATTTATCAAATACTCCATGTAACACAATCTAACAAAATTTCAACAATTTAAACTAGAAAACTCAAACCCTTCAATTCCAACTTGGCTAAAATTCCCATGTAAAAAGAGGCATGATTTTTTTTCTTTAATTTTATGTAAATTTCATATGACCCAATCATTTTTTTTATAACCAATAACTCATTTCCAAAGCAAAACCATCAATTAAAATAACCTAACACACCTCAACTTTCCATAACTAAATCACAATATACCAAGTTCCAAAACACATTAAAATTATAATTAATCATGGTAGAAGTAATTCTAACCTCCTACTAACAAGAATTCAAGAACAAATTTGCAAGAAAAAACAAGTTTTCTTCATCTATTCTCTTTCTCTCTCTAGCTTCCACTTTCTTTTTTTGAGCTTCAAAACCCTTAAAAGACTTGAATGTCTTTCTTTTAATCCACCAAAAACTCCTTTACTCTCCTTTCTTTTTTTAAAACTTTTTTTAGTGTTTTTCTAATGAATTTAGTGAAAGAAAATAAAAAAAAACCCTTCCTTCTCCCTTGAACAATGTTGTCAACCACAAAGAGAAGAAAAAAAACATGTATTTTGTTAACACCCCTCATATATTTACTATGTGAGCACATAATATGACCAATAATATAACACATAAGAATCGTTTAAATTTTTTCATCATAACCTTGGTTATACTCATACCCATTCGATAACACAATCCATAACCATCCATATATATTTTCCAACTAATAATAGATAAATTTTACAATACAATACTACAGTAGATGGACTTAAAAGAGTAAATCATCTCAATCTTATATTTATAATGAAAAAAAGTAATTCATCATCATTATTACAACTTTACCATAATAACATAATAATCATTAATAATTCAAAAATTATTTTTATTACAATCTCCCAAGAACTAACATGAATATCATAAAATATAGAGATCCTACAATTAAATGGAAACTAGTAAAAGTCCTACAACTAAAATAAATTGATAAAAATTCTACAGCTAAATAGTTTATCATGTCAGTCTAGTTTTGAGGAGCACATGAAGACCTTGTCAAAAAAGATAAGCATACTATGAATTTAGAATAAAATTATATCGTCGCATAACGACATTAACAAATCAAGCATATATTAAAATCTACTTTCATAATTTCCATAGATTACATTTTTACATCATTTACCATAAACATTTCATCTACTAATAATATGTATTAGTAGTGCACCAAATAGAACCTTTTATATCAACATCAAACACATAAACCCTTAATCTCTGGGCTAACTCTTTCGTACAACATTAGACCTAAAAATGACGATTTCCACATAAGAATATCAAAAGGTAAACTTAACAATAAAGGTCATCATTTCTAACTTTTCTTAATCCTTATTTAGAGGTTCATTAATATAAACAACAATCAATGCTTTGTTTCACTTAGCTTCCACGCCAAAGATGTATATCCAACACCTTCCTAGTCTCCGCTTATGCAGTTGACTATAAATTACATTAACCCTACACCTATGACCGATATATTAAATTTTATGATCAAGTCCTTATTTTCTCATAGTCGACTTGAAGTTAAAAGTTTAGAGCCCTACTCTTATGGTTGACTCTCATGCATAAAAATGTATCTAACATGTCCTTCAAGGGACCTTGACCTTAGCCGCACACATGCACACATGTGGCTAACTATCATGCATATAAATAATGTGTACATGTTTTCCCAATTCAAGTTTCTCAAGCTAAGCCCCACTCATGTGGTTGGTTTTTCATACAACAACTCAAACATCATATAAATAAACAACTTATTAATCCAAGCCCCACTCATGTATCTGACTTTATGTACACAATATTTGTCTAAAAATAATCACCACATTGAGACTTCATTAGTATTTATCAATCCATCACAACACATATGTCAAATCATTATCTTAATATTGAAAATAAGGATCTATATAAAATTATTGTAAATTAAAGAGGATAAAGTGCCAAGCACCTACTTGTTCTTCTCACTGGTCTTGTCTCGCTTGCCTGAAGTCCTGCAGTTGATGCCTCTACAATGAGTCTTGAATATAAAGATCACTTTCTTCAATAATCTCTTGATTGATTTACCTTATTCTCTAAATTTTCCTCTTCTCTTTAATTTCCTTGAATTCCCTATTGTCTTCGTTGAATTCTTGCTTAAGGAATGTTTTTTTTATGTTAATCTTTCTTTGTGTTCTCTTAATTTCTTGTTTTGATGTGTTTCTTATTAGAATTAAAAGGTCAATGAGAGTTCTCCCTTCCCCTTCTCCCTTTTACTTAAGTAATGGTTCCTTTTTTTTCAAGAAAGACCAGTACTTTTCTTTTCTTTTATTTTCTTTATTATTATTATTATTATTTTATTTCTTACTTTTTATAAATTCATTTTACTCCCTATTTTAATTTGCATCTCTCACATTTGGCCCTAATCCTTTTTTCTTTAGAACTTTTGGTCTATCTTTCATTTTTTTTTTAGACCTTACAAAAAAAATTATTTATATCTTATTATTCTTCTTGTATTAAAAGCTTGGGGTTTTACATATTTATAGTCTAGAGTTTTTATATTTACAACAATACGTTTATGTTTAGTTCATGTATTTCTTGTTTAACTAGATACCCTATCTTAGCACACTTTTAATTTATCAAACATAAACATCTTTCTTCCAAAAGTTTTATTTCTAATTATTTAGCACTGTTTCATTTATCTTTTTTCAGTTAACCTATGTCATCTTCGGGTTAAATTTTTAATATTTCACTAATACTATAAAATCTTTAAATGGGGTTTACACCTAGCTAGTGCCAATAATTCATTCTAGAGACAAGAGCAAAGAAGACAACCTCTTGATCAGGAAAAAAAATAGAACAAGAGATTTTGAATTTTATATCAAAATCCTTGAATTATTAAGAACTTTATAGGCAAAGAAGTTCATATACTGGTTGAATGATGTTGAAAAGATTTTTTTAGTACAAAAAGGTTCTTGAACATTTATCAGTAAAACCAATCACAATTATATTGAAAGGATGGGCTTTTACTTGGTGGAAATAGTTAGAGAGGTTTTGGGAGAGATAAGGCAAATAAAAGATTAATGATTGAGAGAAGATGAAGGAACATTTTTTTTTCCATTAGGGTATACTGAGACTTTATACCAACAACTCCATACATTAAGACAAAGTGGGAGAATTATTGATGAATACACTAATGATTTCTATCAACTTGTGGTTAGGAATGATACATCAGAAATAGAAGAGAAGTTGGTTGTTAGGTACTTAAATGAATTACATCGATCCTTCCAAGACGAGGGACAATTGTTAAGAGCAAAGATAAAAATATATTATTTTTATCCTGATTTATGGAGAAGAAAGAGATTATAAAGAGTTAGAATGATGTGAGAAAGAGTACGATGTAAAACAAGCCATTGAAGACTACTGGTTATATAAAGATTTAGAGTGTTTTAGAAATTTATTCTTGATTTACTTTATCTGAGTCGGCTAACTATATAGTGCTAGCATGCTAGAGGTCAATAGAGCGCAAGGTCATTAACATCACTTTTAATGGTCAACAACAACAACAACAACAACAACAACAACAACAACAACAACAACAATGTAGGCAGATGTATGGTCCGAACTCATGGATGGATTCTTTCCAACCCAGGAAGACTGATGGAAGAGATTTTTTTTTCCTAACACATAGCTTTATATTAATGGGCATAAATTTTATCCAACCGCTCTAATTTTTCTAAAAGATTTCAGAAATACTTTAGAGTTAAAGTTTCATATCCATCGAAGTTCAAGAAGGTCTTCAAATAAGGTTCAAAAATTATTATTTGAGATTTATTATATTTTTCTTATTGATTTAAGATTTTTTTTCAATTCTTTTTTAGCTTTGTTTAGGACTTTTTACTTGTGTATATGCGTTATAGAAGAGCTATAATTCTGATTAAAATACTTGTTTGGTGAAATATTTAGTAATAAAATTTTGAATTAAAGTTTGTGGTGTGACCCTATTTGGTAGAATCTTATTTGTTTTGTTTTCTTGTGTTGCTTCTATCTGTGTTACATTCAAGCTTACAGGCATGAGGATTCATTCTTCATAATTAAAATAAACATGTTATATAAATCAAATAACCGAGGACCAAACTGTTTATTCATAAAAAAAAAAAAATAAGAACCAAATTTGACGTTTAAGTAATTTTGTAATTGTTGTTGAATAAGAGGTAGATTTTTTTTTGTACTTGTCTAAATCATGAATAGAATTATAGACAATGGAGGACGAGGATCTGGCATAGCTATCCAATAAAGCTATTTTTTATTCTAATCTTTAAAATGAAAAGAAATGAATTAAACTTCAACAATATTTTCATTATAAATTTTAGGATGTTGATTTGTTTAATCCAACTATTTTTCAAAAAGTGGATTTATTTTGATATTTGAAATATATTCTTTTATCTCTCAATGAATCTATAAGGTGATTCTGAAGGATGACATTATTAAAATTGAGTTTGATATGGAGTAATAGATTTGTATGAGAAATTTTAATGGATAAAATTTAAGGTGGCATTTGATTATTATCTTGAAACAAAAATGACAAAGACATTGATGATAGAGATAACAAGTCTTCATGTAATTCCTGTTTTAAAAATACTGATATCTAATTCAATTTTTTTTAGAGATATATTTATTTCATTTCTTCAACAAATATATTTTTGTCTCTTATGCACATACTCTTTGTATATTAGAACACTAATTAAACACAACTTAACGGTGTAAAACATATTATATGATGAAGTGTTATGTCTCTTATGCATTTACCCATTCTATATTGAAACATTAATCAAACATAACCTAAGGGTGTAAAATATATTATGTAATGAAGTGTTCTGTCTCTTTTGTATTTGTCCCTTTTATATTAGAACACTAATTAAATACAATCTAAAAATATAAAATATATTATGTGATGAAGTATTAAATCTTGTTGGTCGGAGTCATGCTCGTTTTTTTCTCTTATGTAAAACATACTTGTTTGAGTTTCCTTTTTATTTGATTAAATTCAAATATTCATGCTTATAATTTTATTTTATTTTGGGTTTTAAGTCATGTGATATTTGTAATGATGAATTCCTACTTTAGTATTAATGAAATTATATTAACAACAGACCATATTCAATACAATTTTATGAATACATGATGACTATTATTAATATAATTATGTCTCTAATAACCATTAAAATAAAAACAAATACCATTCATATCTTTAACCTTTTAGAAAATTAAAAAATAAAAAATAAATAAGCATGCTTAACCGTTCACATATATTCTCCAATAATCAACTCAATCAAAAACCATAAACTAAAAAAAAAAAAACCATAAACTACAATTAAATAATAAAAGTGAAAAGATAAAATTATATATTGACATCATCTCATTCTTCATCTAAATAATTGAATATATCAAATTTTTAATTATAATCAGTACACAATTTTGCTTTTGTTTTATAATATAATTATGATATGATTTCTGGTGAATTTGAAACATGAAAAACAAAAGCAAGCATACACAAATTTGCAATGAATAAATTATCTT
>Ga0307509_10003876_pt1 | contig 22160 bp, 19 predicted proteins | sample 10_EM_MG_FD_202245 | JGI IMG/M metagenome (GOLD analysis project Ga0307509, IMG submission 202245) | Populus trichocarpa ectomycorrhiza microbial communities from riparian zone in the Pacific Northwest, United States - 10_EM | ecosystem: Host-associated > Plants > Roots > Unclassified | place... | reverse complement strand
GATCCTTTGTGAAATCAGCGAAAGTCATCTTCCGTTGGCTATTCTGGGGTATTCTCCGTCCTACTGATGGGTCATGAGTAAAACTTTGGAGGAAGGCACTAGGGTCTTCAATCTCCATCTCTCTGACAGTACGAGGTATCTCAATCTCAAAGGTAGGGTCATTCTCAATGTCATATGTCAAGAGCTGCTGGATTGGCCGCCAACCTAATCTCTTCAGGTCTGCTCTTGCTGCGGTTCGAGATATTGATCGTTCAATACCAGTAATACGCTCAGGACGAGAGTGAGAGCGGGACACAGCCATAGTTGAAGACATTGTTCTTTCCACCCGATGCTTCTTGTACCAGACAAGCGACTTGTAATCAAACAATGTCCAAACTGTAGGCTTAAAACAACAATTCTTAGAAGAGAGTTAATCGAGTGCGCTTAACTATATACTGTAACGGGGGCACCCTGTAGAGAGGTGAACTCTAAGGTTGCGACCGCACCAAACACTCATAGTAGAACATAAAGATGAGGTAAAATAATTCAGAAGAATCAACGGTAAAACTTAATATAGTTAAGCTCGAAGCTTCACTCAATTTAGTTCTCTCGAGGAAAAGTTGCTTGTCGAAGTAGAATGCCAAACGCTTAAACTTAAGTAGATATCAGATTTAAGCCTTTGACATTCACCACTACTTCCGACCTTTGTACGAGCACCATGTCCTCCTCAGGGTGTGTCCGAGGTCTACCCTTCATCAGGATTTATCCTGCCGGAAGTGTCAGACCAACTCGGGTACACTTAACTCTGTCAATAGGATATGAGTTTCTGCAATGCATCTCCAATACATCCGCAGGTGGAAAAACTCTTCCTATCGAAGTCATACCAGTGGCTAGCTGTTATGACAACAACCGGAGTCAATACCTAGGTGGTGGACTGACTGGCCCAGTGGCAGTTTTGTCTATACAAGCTATGCAGTCCATCATTTAATCTACGCGACTATCCAATGTGATAAATTGACATGCAAGCTCCCCCGGTGAGATGTAGCCGATGGTTGGCTAAGTGGGCGCTACCCATAGCCAGCCTCTGGGGACATACTCTACCGTGACAAGACTCATACCCCTAGAGTCCAATAACAACCCATAGTAATGCTACAAATCAAGGGGAGAAGGTCCGGGCTGGTTACTGAGGTATTTGTCTCGAAAGCACCCTGGCCTTCTGAGACTACATCAGGAAGAAAAATCAGTTTACACCCTATGCACCCTATGCTTCTGAAGGCATCTGGAGACACAAATGAGGGACAAAAATTGAAAAATGATAATTTGCCAAAACGCGTTAGCTGACTAAATAATATCCTATTCAAAGTGTCTATATTTAAAAAATGACCACTATCGGACATAATTAACATGTCCATTTTTGCTGAAAAAGAATTGAACAAGTTGTCAGGATGGGCGTGGATGCCATAAGAAGACTTCAGATGTCTTCCAATGTACCACTGGCTCTTCCCAACACAAACTCTACTTCAGGATGCAGAATGTAGATTTTTTCCTGATGTACCTGAGCACCACTAGGAAGACTACCCTACAACCCGTAGGCTAGAATAGACTCCTAGATGCCCGACAGACCATTTATGGATGACCCTCATTTTGGCGGTTACCCATACTCCCCATATATATCCTGCGAACGACATTCAGTCGGACGGACGGCAACGACTTATACGGTGTTACGGTAGCTCCTCCATTGACCTCTTTTAACTAGTAAACGAGCAACTACACAGCCGTCTGCCTATGACGCGCCGTCCCAACGCTGGGGCCAGAGGGGGGTGTTAGCAAAACCCGCCCAAGTTCAATAGCATGTTCGGGCCACCCTTACATAGGCGGGGGGCCTCCCCGCGCAGATACGTGTGCGCCCAAGAACATGAAAGAGCCCATAGAATGTGAGGTAGTCGACCTCTAAGTTCTAGGATCACTTTGCCGGTGAAGGTAGGGTAACTTGGACACCTCAGTAGGGTAACTGGGGTCCATGGGCAAAATGACCAAATTCTCAAGGTAGGGTAACTTTGGCTTCTTATGCCTTTAACCGCACAGGAAGTCCTCCGGGCGACCAGAGAAGTCGTCTCGGAGGTCCGTGTAACATTCCCATAATTCTCTTGACCTTATGCGAATGTTCTCCCGAAAGGTTACCCTGCCTAGTAGAGTACCTCAAAGCTACTCAACAGTTGCCTAGGCCTTATCCTAGGTTTACCAGCTATTTGTATAAAGTATACGAGACCATACCACCTCTGGTTACCTCTTGGTATACCATTTGGGCTAAGGTGATAGTGATTGTAGCTACCTATCGTAGGGTTGTTACAGTTGTATTCAGGCATTTACGCTCTTCTGTAGTTTCTACCCATAGTACAGGACGCTTTGGTGTCGGGCAGGGTCAGACGGTTTTAGCACAAGGGATATGGGATAGACTGTAGGTGGAGGTTTTTCCTGTCTTAGAGCGATCTGCATATGGGAGTTTGTACCTTAAACAATACTAAAATGATACTAAAAAAAAGAAAGAAAAAAAAAGAAAAAATTGGTACAAAGACAGCATCTTCCGTCTCCTCTACACACCCGGCGATTGAAATCTCAACACCACGAGATTATCACCACTTTTCTTTTCTCCACCCCCCGTTATGAGTTCGCTCTAGTGGGTGGAGTCATATCTGGTCTACACTACCCTTCCCTTAGGTTTATCCCTTGGGGCTTTCTTCACTCTGGGTTCATGGATTTCGTCTTCTTTTGATGATGTTTCGTCTCCCTACCCCGCACTTGCTCTGCCTCGCCTAGAGCATTTGCACGGTCGGCAACCCCCTTACCTTGTCAACGGGTTGGTCGCAGTCTCGGGCTATCGGTGAAGTTGTGGCCCCGGTGGCTCTGCTCTCTGGTATTGCACTATCTCCTGCGAGTCCTGTCTGGTACGGTCGGCATCGTTGAAAAGTCGTGATCTCGCTTCTGTCGCCTTCCCTTGTACTTCTCGGTTTGGGTCTACCCCTCCTTCTCCTCTTCTCCTCACGGTCGGATCGGCTGGCACCCTACTGCTTCGCTTTTTGGCTGGCACCCTACTGCTTCTACACCCTGGGCCTCTGTTCCCTTCTGATGTCTTGGCTTGGGTGATGGTCCTGGCTGCGTGAGTGGCTTTTGCCTGTATTTGGGGTAGGGGTTTCATGCCTGCCGCCTCTGTTGCCTCCGGGTGACATGCACTCCCTGCCGGTCTCGCTTCCGGTGGGCCTACGGTCGCTACTTTGCCCTACCACACACTTCCGTTTGTGTTGGTTTCGGTTACCGATCTTTCTCTTGGTGGTCTTGTCTGCCCTTGGGTCCGGGACGTAAGAGCCCCAGGTACATATATAGGTACCTCTTAGTGTGTGATCATTGGCCTACGGCGTCGTCCTGTGGCTCCTTGGCCTCTCCCCGGCTACGGCAGAATGAGGTCCGTCGTGGGCTGTGGGCTGCTTATGGGTTCGGCTGGCACTTTTTCTTCCTTGAGTTTTGTGAGGTTTCTGTACTTTCCTTGGTTGTTCACTGTTGGGGTGGGGGGTTTTCTTACGGGCTGCACGTCTGTGGAGGTTTTTTTGGTTCCTTGTATTCAGGCCTGTACGCTCTTCTGTAGTTTCTACCCGTAGTACCGGGCACTTTGGTATCGGGCAGGGTCAGAGCGGTTTAGAACAAGGGATGCGGGATGGACTGTAGGTGGAGGTTTTTCCTGTCTTACAGCGATCTGCATATGGGAGTTTGTACCTTAAACAATACTAAAATGATACTAAAAAAAAAAGAAAAAAAAAAGGAAAAAAAAAAAGAAAATAAGGTACAAAGACAGGTCCAAGCGTTCATCCTGCTGTACTGGCCACTCCAGCCAGGCACGGTCCTCATTTCCCTCCTGCAAGCGAATGTACCCAACCTGAAACCGTTAGCATGGTTCGCAGCGCGTCCGCCCAGTTGTAACGGGAGCACCCTATAGAGAGGTGAACTCTAAGGTTGCGACCGCACCATACTCAAAGTAGAAGATAAAGATAGAGCAAAAAATTCACGAACAATCAAAAAGGTTAAACTTAATATCGTTAAGCTGAAAGCTTCACTCAATAAGTTCTCTCGAGGAAAGGTTGGTTATCGAAGTAGAATGCCAAACGCTTAAACTTAAGTAGATATCAGATTTAAGCCTTTGACATTCACCACTACTCCGACCATGTGCGAGCACCCTGTCCTGCTCAGAGTTTGTCCGAGGTCTTCCCTCCATCAGGAATTATCCTGCTGGAAGTGTCGGACCAACTCGGGTACACTTAACTCCGTCAATGGGATATCAGTTTCTGCAATGCATCTCCAATACAACAGCAGGTGGAAAAACTCTTCCCATCGAAGTCATACCAGTGGCTAACTGTTATGACAACAACCGGAGTCAATACCTAGGTGGTGGACCCACTGGCCCAGTGGCAGTTTCGTCTATACAAGCTATGCAGTCCATCATTTAATCTACTCGACTACTCAATATGATAAATTGACATGCAAGCCCCCCCGGTGAGATGTAGCCGATGGTTGGCTGAGTGGGCGCTACCCATAGCCATCCTCTCAGGACACACTCTACCGTGATAAGACTCATACCTCTAGAGTCCAATAACATCCCATAGTAATGCTACAAATCAAGGAGAGAAGGTCCGGGCTGGTTACTGAGGTATTTGTCTCGAAAGCACCCTGGCCTTCAGAGTCTACCTGAGTACCACTAGGAAGACTACCCTACAACCCGTAGGCTAGAATCGACTCCTAGATGCCCGAGGGACCATACATGGATGACCCCTATTTTGGCGGTTACCCATACTCCCCTTATATATCCTGCGAACGACATTGAGTCAGACGGACGGCGACGACCTATACTGTGTTACGGCAGCTTCTCCAATGTCCTCTTCTTTACTAGCCAACTACCAACTACACAGCCGTCTGCCTATCACGCCCCGTCCAAACGCTGGGGCCAGAGGGGGGTGTTAGCAAAACCCGCCCAAGTTCAAAAGTATGTTCGGGCCACTCTTGCACAGGTGTGGGACCTCTCCGCGCAGATGCGTGTGCACCCAAGAACATCTAAGAGCCAATAGAATATGAGGCAATCGAGCTCTAAGTTCTAGGATGACTTTGCCGGTGAAGGTAGGGTAACTTGGGTTCCTCACTAGGGTAACTGGGACCCATGGGCATAATGACCAAATTCCCAAGGTAGGGTAACTTTGCCCTCTTATGCCTTTAACCCCTCAGGAAGTCCTCCAGTCGACCACAGTAGTCGTCTCGGAGGTCCGTGTAACATTCCCATAAATCGCTTGACCTTATGCGAATGTTTTTCCGAAAGGTTACCCTGCCTAGTAGAGTATCTCAAGGCTACTCCACTATTCCCTAGGCCTTATCCTAGGATTACCAGCCATGTGTATAATATATACGAGACCATACCACCTCTGGATACCACTAGGTATACCATTTGGGCTAAGGTGATAGTGATTGTAGCTACTTATCGTAGGGTCATTACACCAGTCTAGCCTCGCTGCTCCCCTCCCCCGCAGGAACCTCTTTGGTGCTGGCAGCACCCTCTTCAGAGCTAGCACCGGTGCTGACTGGAGCGAGCCCGCACCGACCGACCTCCACATGGCTATTCACATGTCCGGAAGCCCAGCCCCAACACAGAGTCCTTCACCATCCCAATCATTCCATTACCCTGGTTGTATAAATCTTGCCATTGTTCAGCATAATTGTCTCGGTAGCAGTAATGTTTTTCAAACTCTTTTTAGTTTTTTTACTTCGGTAGAAAGTTCTCCTCATATTCTGGCTCTTCAGGATGTTCCTCTTTGGAGGAACTGTCCTACTGTTTTTCGCAACTATAAATGTTTTTTTCCTCCAGAAACTGACAGCTATAAGCCCCCGGTAGCAACTTATGTTCACGAAAGGCTATTCAGTGTTATTTCTATTCTTCCATTGTTATTTGAAAGGTGTGACCTCATGGCAGTGAAATTTCACTCCCCTGAGGGACTTTTTGATACTTCTCATAATTTATTTCGTTTGTACAATGCTTACTCCATCCCTAGTGGTCACACTATGTCAGTTTCTCCTGTTGATTTGTTTCCTCGGCATGATTTTCGTTCACTTGTTCTTGGGGATCTCAACATTCATCACTCCGCTTCCGACCCGACTCGTTTGCTTTCCAACTACGATCAGTTTACAAGTTCACCTTATTTCAACAAAGCATCGGCGCAGTTGTTTTCTCTCCTCAATACACCCGGAGTCTACACTAGGTTCCCGTTCACCTCTAATCATCGCCCAGCAGTTCTTGACTTGTCCTTTGCCAATACTGCCTTGCTCCTGTTTTTTGCCTCTTGGAACTCCTCTCTCCCGCCGCCCGGTTCGCATCACACCGCCCTCACCATCATTCTCTCCACTCCACTCCTGAAACCCCCGCCCAAGGGCCTTAACTAGAAGTACACGGATTGGGATCATATCTCCCCAGTTCTCGCCGATCTTACGTTTGCAGCTTCCCCCGCTCTCCCCACCCGCACTCACTAGACCTATGGTTCGACGACTGCCTTGCCAAGATCACACACCTCATCACCTCCAACACCCCAACCAAACGCCCCTTCTTCTACTCTAAACCGTGGTGGACCCCAGAACTTACACAGCTACGACGCATCCATCACCATCCCTCTCGTCTTATGAGAAAGAATCAGACCTCGCCAGCCCTGGCCCGTGCGGCTCGCAACACGTATTTCAAGGCTATCCAGTCTGCCAAAAGAGTCCACTGGTTGCAGTTTCTGGCCAACGTTGACTCGCGATCAGTCTGGGATGCCAGAAAGATTGCTGCCGGCAGAGCCCCTGATCGTTTTCCAACACTCGAGAACGCCGCCTCCCCCACTGAAATCAATAATACACCTCTACAACATTTTTTCCCTCCTAGACCCTGTCCTCCTCCTCCCCTCATCCTTCCTGCGTTTAAGGACGTCCCTCAAGTTTTACCAGCAGAAGTGTCCTCCGCACTTCGAAAATCCTCCAACACGTCAGCCCCTGGACCGAGTGGTATTCCTTACTCTATCTGGAAGCAGGTCCATAAGGCCAACGAGCGGCTCCTTCCGTCTCTGTTCTCTCCTCTCCTCACCCACGGTTACCACCCCTTAGCCATGAAGAAGGCCAACGGTATTGTCCTGGATAAACTAGGCAAACCTGATTACCGTACACCTTCTTCCTTTCGCATCATTGTTCTCCTCGAAACTGTCTCCAAAATCCTCGAAAGACTTTCTGCTCTTCGTCTTGCCTCCGCCGTCCGCTCCCTTGGCCTCTTGCACCCCAATCAGTGTGGGTCTTTGGCTGGTCTGGGCTGTTTCGACGCTGTCGCTACTCTCACCCACGAGGTCCGCCTGCTTCAGGCCGCTTCCCTCAAAGTATCTACTCTCTTCCTGGATGTCAAAGGTGGATTTGATAATGTCTGTGCAAACAAGCTGGCTACTATCCTTACCAGAGGAGGTGTCTCCGCTTACCTGGTTGCCTGGATCAAGTCTTTCCTCTCCAAACACCAGTGCCGACTCATATTCCAAGGCGCACCTAAAGTTTTCTGCCCAGTCGCTGTTGGCACCCCTCAAGGCTCTCCAATTTCTCCTCTCCTTTTTGTGCTCTACATAGCCAGCCTCCACCCTACTATCCCCCAAGGTCTGGCGATTTCATATGTCGACGACCTCACCATCACGGTCGGCTCGGACTCGGTACGTTCAAATATCCGAGCTCTTCAATACTATTTCGGCAGCATCCAAACACAGGGTGACGATCTGGGGGTAGCTTTTTCTGTCCCCAAAACTGAACTCATTCACTGGAGAACTCCGAAGGACAGCTCGGATGTCTCCTTCGCCCCGATTGTGATCAACGACATGCTTTTTCCACCCTCTCAAGTTGTGAGGTGGCTTGGTTATTGGCTCACCCCTACTTTACACTCCTCCGTTCATTTCCTGAGATGGCTGGCATTAGCCAAATCCTCTTTCACTACAATCCGGCAGCTCAGTGCAGCTGGCAAAGGCCTTTCCTCCAGGTGCAACAGAAAGCTAGTCTTCGGCGCCATCCTTCCTATTCTCACCTATGGCTACGACCTGTTTGTTCCGGACTCAGCCCCTCTCAAGAAACTCAACGCGTTCTGGCATGTGGTGCTCCGGTGAACAACTAATTGCTTTTGCACCACCGCCCTCGGCGCCCTGTACCGGGAGGCCTCGTTACCACCCATTTCCTCTATCTGCAAACACCGACGTCGGTCAGCTGCCTTCCGTTTGGTCTGCTCCCCTTCAGAATTCAACCCTGCCACCGCTCGGTTACCCGAATCTGTGCTCACCTGGGACCAGGGTCGCTCTGCGGACGATCATCGCTTTCTCCTCCGTGGCTCCTCCAAAGCCGTCCACCTTACTTCATGGCTTGGCCCGGCGGTCAATTCCGCCAAGCACCTACCACTAGACTCTTTGTGTCACGAGGTTTCAGACCTCACTGAGGAAATCCCTATCCTCCCACTCGCTTCAACTGACCTCGTAGCGCTCCAGCTGTCGAGGATACCCTCCGTCACCTACCAAGCCCTCAGAGTTCCTCTGCTACAGTCACTCCTCGCTGACTTGTCAGACCAATGTCTGCCAGTACCCCTCTCATATCCTCATAGTGCCTGCCTCACTCCCCATGCCTTTACCAGCCTTCCTTAATTCATATGTGGCCGTATTCACCAGATGCGTTCGGGTGCCAGCTAACTTGCCGCGCATGTCTCCTGGAGGAACAGGGACCCCAGCACACTCTGCCCGTTCTGTGAGGAAGACGATGAGTCCTTCCAACAGGCTATTCTCCACTGCCCCGCTAAGGCTCATCCTCGCCTCACCCATCTCTCAGGTGTGGACAATATCGGCCCTCACGCTCCCCTCTGGCTCTCGGTTCCCCTCCTCAGAGGGTTTGCCGAGTATCTCTACGCTACTCGCACGGGTTTCCCTCCAACCATGTTGCGCATTCGAGCCAATACTGCGACGGCTGAGCCAGGGCGGACTTAGACAGTGCTTAACACAAAACTCCCTGGCTCAGCTCCGGCCATCCAGGTATTGCTTCTTCAAACTGCCCTGCTCGAGTTTCTCTTCAGGTTATTTTCTCTACATTTTATAAGTTTCTTTTGTTTCTGTTTGACTGCGGCGGTAGGCAGGCAGGCCCGGGAGGTTTTAGTACTGATGAGTGTTTTTCTTATGAGTTATAAGGAGGGCTTTACTTTACTTTTCTTTTGTTAGTCATCATTGGCGATGCGACAGGGTTCTGATGATCCCGCTTGGAGAGTTTGTGCACCCGTTGTTTGAATTTTTGTTATTTCCTTTGGTAGTTTTTGGAATTAAGGTTGTTTATATGCCATAGCGCGAGCTGCATCCAGGATTTTGTACCAAAATCAATAATCACATGATTCAAAAAAAAAAAAAAAAGAAAAGGTACAAAGACAACATCCTCCGTCTCCTCTACACACCCGGCGATTGAAATCTCAACACCACGAGATTATCACCACTTTTCCCAACTCCACCCCCCTCTATGAGTTCGCTCTAGGGGGTGGAGTGCATCTCTCCTCATCTTCTCCGGCCCTTAGGTTTATCCCTTTGGGCTTTCTTCACCTTGGGTTGATGGATTTCGTCTTCTTTTGATGATGTTTCCTCTTCCTACCCCGCTTTTACTCTGCCTCGCTTAGAGCATTAGCACGGTCGGCAACACTCTTCTCAACGCCAGTGTTACAGACGGCCGGGTACACGGTTTGCAGTAAGAGAAAACACTTCAACAGGCCATGGTCGATTTCTCTACTCTCTTTCTCTTTAAGAGGCTGCCTAGTTAAGACACGAACGCGTTTTCCGATAGTTTCTACGGCACAGAGTTGGGTCTACCCCTCCTTTTTCTCCTCCTCACACGGTCGGATCGGCTTCCACCCTGCTGCATCTCCTTTTTGGCTGGTACCCACAACTACCTGGCTGGTATCCACAACTACTTCTTCACCATGCGGACTATGACCACGGTCCATCACGGCTTGCCTCTGGGAAGATGGTATTGCACTATCTCCTTCTTCTTTTCGGGGTATTGCCAAAACAGATGGCATCCGAGCCTCCCCAGGAAATCGATTATGCCGAGCCTGGCCCCTCCCATGCTGAGTGTGCGGAATCTTTCAAGTGGTCTCCGCTAAGTTTGCTTTTTGTTTTTCCTTTGTTCGGATGATCGTGCAATGGGTTTTCCTGACTCTTCCTGCTTGGTCTTTGATTTGATTCCTTTCGTCTATCTTCTTAGCTAGTCAAGGGTTTCTTGTTGGGGGCGAGATGTGCGGTTGGTTCCATACCAGAGGGACTTGGGGGGTTGGCTTTTTCCCAGGGGTAGTTGGGGGTTTTTTTATGCCATAGCGTGTAACGGGGGCACCCTATAGAGAGGTGAACTCTAAGGTTGCGACGGCACCAAAACTCAAAGTAGAAGATAAAGATAGAGTAAATAATTCACGAAGAATTAAAACGGTTAAACTTAATATCGTTAAGCTGAAAGCTTCACTCAATAAGTTCTCTCGAGGAAAAGTTGGTTATTGAAGTAGAGAGCCAAACGCTTAAACTTAAGTAGATATCAGATTTAAGCCTTTTGACATTAACCACTACTCCGACCTTGTGTAACGGGGGCACGCTCTAGAGAGGTGAACTCTAAGGTTGCGACCGCACCAAACACTCAAAGTAGAAGATTAAGTTGAGGTAAAATAATTCAGAAGAATCAACGGTAAAACTTAATATAGTTAAGCTCGAAGCTTCACTCAATTTAGTTCTCTCGAGGAAAAGTTGGTTGTCGAAGTAGAATGACAAACACTTAAACTTAAGTAGATATCAGATTTAAGCCTTTGACATTCACCACTACTTCCGATCTTTCTGCGAGTACCCTGTCCTGCTCAGGGTTCTTCCGAGGTCTACCCTCCATCAGGATTTATCCTGCCGGAAGTGTCGGACCAACTGGGGGACGCTTAACTCGGTCAATAGGATATGAGTTTCTGCAATGCATCTCCAATACAACCGCAGGTGGAAAAACTCTTCCTATCGAAGTCTTACTAGTGGCTAACTGTTATGACAACAACCGGAATCAATACCTAGGTGGTGGACTCACTGGCCCAGTGGCAGTTTCGTCTATACAAGCTATGCAGTCCATCATTTAATCTACGCGACTATTTAATGTGATAAATTGACATGCAAGCTCCCCGGGTGAGATGTAGCCAATGGTTGGCTAAGCGGGCGCTACCTATAGCCAGCCTCTCGGGACATACTCTACCGTGATAAGACTCATACCTCTAGAGTCCAATAACAACCCATAGTAATGCTACAAATCAAGGGGAGAAGGTCCGGGCTGGTTACTGAAGTATTTGTCTCGAAAGCACCCTGGCCTTCTGAGACTACCTGAGTACTACTGGGAAGACTACCCTACTACCCGTAGGCAAGAATAGACTCCTAGATGCCCGAGAGGCCATATATGGGCGACCTCCATTTTGGCGGTTACCCATACTCCCCTTATATATCCTGCGAACGACATTCAGTCGGACGGACGGCGACGACGTATACTGTGTTACGGCACCTGCTCCAATGACCTGTTTTAACTAGCAAACGAGCAACTACACAGCCATCTGCCTATGACGCGCCGTCCCAACGCTGGGGCCAGAGGGGGGTGTTAGCAAAGCCCGCCCAAGTTCAATAGCATGTTCGGGCCACTCTTACATATCCGTGGGGCCTCCCCGCGCAGATGCGTGTGCACCCAAGAACATCTAAGAGCCCATAGAATGTGAGGCACTCGACCTCTAAGTTCTAGGATGACCTTGCCGGTGAAGGTAGGCTAACTTGGATACCTCAGTAGGGTAACTGGGGTCCATGGGCATAATGACCAAATTCCCAAGGAAGGGTAACTTTGCCTTCTTATGCCTTTAACCGCTCAGGAAGTCCTCCGGGCGACCACAGAAGTCGTCTCGGAGGTCCGTGTAACATTCCCATAATTCTCTTGACCTTATGCGAATGTTCTCACGAAAGGTTACCCTGCCTAGTAGAGTACCTCAAGGCTACTCAACTACCCCCTAGGCTTTCTCCTAGGTTTACCAGCTATTTGTATAAAGTATACGAGACCATACCACCTGAGGTTACCTCTTGGTATACCATTTGGGCTAAGGTCATAGTGATTGTAGCTACCTATCGTAGGGTCGTTACACTACTCCCCTCTTCTCTTGGTCTGTCCTCAGACCGTCAACGCCCTCTCTTAGTTCCACGGTTTGGATTGTCTATAACCCTATGGTCTTTAGGTTTAGACGGATACCTCTCATGGAACTGTTGCAATGCTTGCCTTGCGGTATCTTCTAACATCTCAAACGGTTCCCAAGAATTCTCTTCTGGCCCGTACCCTTCCCAAGCAACCATATATTGCACAAAGCGGTGTGGAAATTTTGACTTAGGATTCCCATACCATCTGCTATCAACCACTTCCGCAACAACGTAGCTAGGCTCATTGTCCACTATGTCAGGTGTTGGTATTATCTTTTGAGGCCTGCTCACAGGATCCTCACGAGAGGGTTCCAACAGACTAACATGGAATACAGGATGGATGTCCCATCTCTCCGGCAGCTCAACCTCATAGGCCCTAGACCCTACCTTGCGTTTGACAACAAAAGGTCCAAAGATCTTATGGTCTAGTTTTTCCATAGGCCTTTTTGTACGGAGGTTCTTGCGGTTTAGCATAACCCTATCCGCTTTCTTAGCTCCGCCCTGTGAGACGTCTTCTAACGTAACATATTCCGGAGCATGCTGTCTCTTTTGATCATGCCATTTCCGTTGTCTTTCCTGTGCCTGCTTTATTGTTTCTCGGATCTCTTGCCACGTGCCTTCCCAATCCTTCACAAAGAGCTCGCTGTCTGGGTGAATTCCTTTGTTATCTGACACTATCCCCGACCACTGAGTCTGTGGAGAGAATCCATAATTTATTTCAAAGGGGCTAGCCTTTGGGGATTCTCACATTGAAGTATTATACGCATATTCCGCGAAAGGCAACAGCGATACCCAATCGTCTTGCTGATATGAACAATAACTTCTTAAATATTGTTCTAGTGTCTGATTAACCCTTTCACTTTGCCCATCGCTCTCTGGGTGGAATGCGGTAGAGAGGTTTAGTTTTACTTGCAATAGCTGCATCAGGCTTGTCCAAAACTTAGACGTGAATCGGGTATCTCGGTCAGAGACAATTGATTCAGGAAGCCCATAGAGGCGTCAGAACTCTTTCACGAACGTCAAGGCCACTTCCTTAATGTGTTCCTCCGTCCATAGCGGTATGAAATGTGCCATCTTGGAGAACCTGTCTACGATGACCCATATCTTTGTATACCCGTCGGACTTAGGCAAACCCACAATGAAGTCCATGGATATTGCCGTCCATGGCCTCATGGGAACTTCTAAAGGTTCTAGGTGTCCAAACTTCTTGTGCCGAATGACCTTATTACGTTGACATACATCGCCAGAGCGAACGTACTCAGTAATGTTTTCATCCATCTTTGGCCCATAGAAGTTAGCCCTAACACTACCAATGGTCTTGTATGTTCCGAACTGTCCAGCAATCTTTGAATCATGTTCTGCCTCCATTATCGTTCGCCTTAGACCCTCCTCCTTTGGAATGTACCACCTGATTTTATACAGGAGCAAGTCCTTTTCGATACTAAAGTTTGTATCGACCTTATTATCGCCTTTGAGGAGTCCCTTTAGCGTTGCTAAATAGGTTTGATCACTATCGGCTGCTTTCATCAGAGCCGAATGAAATGTTGTCTGCAACCGGAAACCTTGGCAAGTCTGCAACACATGTGGTTGCAAGATAACAGGCTCCTCTCCAATATACTGTCCGGGGCGAAAAAATGTAAAAGGTTCGGAATTACTCCCGCCTTCAAGGCGGTAGTCCCTACGCCTCGACAAAGCATCAGCCTTTGCATTCAACCGTCCTTCTCTATAGATAACCTTAAAATTGAACGGTTGTAGAAACTCTGCCCAGCGGTGTTGTCTGCGGTTTAGAGTCTTTGTATTATTAAAGTACTCAAAATTCTTATGATCGGTATTGTAACCCACTCCTAAGTATTTCGAGAATCCCAAGTGGAACTCTGGAGATACTAATAGGATAGGAGGGAAAGTCTCGGTGGAATATCTTCAAGAGATATAAGATAGATGAGGGACAATTAGAGTGACCGTTCAACTTGTAGTATATTTAAGAAGAGCGTTCCTGTGAGGCTTGAGTGACTGAATCCTTATGGGATAGCAGGCTCTTTAAATACAAATAAAACATAACCAAATATCCTGTGCCTAACGCAAACACTTACTATGCTGAGATAGTATAGAAGCAAACAACTAAGTCCTAGAACATAGGTATACAGGCGACAGGATGTAACTAACAAAACAAGTAATGGAATCAAACAATAAGGGATCGCTACTAATGTACTAATCCAGTAGTACTAGTAGGAAAGCATAAGGTTGCCTAAAGGGTACAAGGGTAGCAAAAGCTATAAGCGAACTTAGGAACAAATAACCCAATAGGAAACTATAACAAATAAGGAAAGTACAAGGTAAAAAGAACAGCGCTACTATTGTAGAACCTAAATAGGAAACATCCAACATCAGGTAGGTACAGTAGCGAGAACAATAGGCAGATTCCGTTACAGGTATACACCAATATCTGATCATCAACCGACATCAACATATAGGCCCATTCTTTAATGGCTGCCACTATTGCGGCCATTTCCTTATCATGGACGTCATAATTTATCTCTGCGGGCGAGGACTTTCTACTATGAAAAGCTACAGGATGCCACTTCTCATCTTCACAGAGTTGAGATAATACGGCTCCTAACGCAAAGTCACTAGCGTCGGTTTCCAACTTAGTTGGACGAGTGTCATCCAAGTGTGTCAGAATTGGACCTGTGGTAAACATCTCCTTCAATTTGTCAAAAGCATCCTCACACGAAGGAGGCCACGTCCATTTGATACCTTTCTTTGTCAAGTCCGTTAATGGTTTGGCTATCTTGCTAAAACCATTTATAAACCGAGCATAGAAATTGGCAAAGCCCATAAAGCTTTGCACATCGACGACCTTCTCAGGTGTTGACCATGGCCGGATCTCTTCAACCTTTGTAGTTGTCATAGAGATTCCTCTATCGGATATCTTATACCCAAGGAACTCTACTTCCCGTTGATGGAAGCTTGACTTCTTAATTCTAACGCAAAGGCGTGCCTCTCTCAGCCTTTCCATGACCCGCCTTACCAGGGCGACATGTTCTTCAACTGTCTCCGTATCGATTAATATGTCATCCATATAGGCGATGACCCCGACATCTAACATGTCACGGAATACATCGTTGATCATACTCTGGAACGTTGATGGTGCGTTGCATAACCCAAAGGGCATCACGGTATACTCATAAAGACCATATCTGCTTTTGAAAGCGGTCTTCTATTCTTCACCTTCCACCATGCGGATAAGGTAATAGCCATTCTTCAGATCCAATTTTGTGAAGATAGTGGCTTTACCGAGCCTGCTCCTGAGCTCGCTCATCAAGGGTAACGGATACTTATTCTTGATAGTAATCTTGTTTAACCCTCGGTAATCAACACATAACCGAAGCGTTCCATCAGGCTTCGGCACAAATAATATAGGGGCGCCTATTGGCGAGGAAGATCTTCTAATCTTTCCATGGTCTTCCATTTCCCTAATATAATCCCAAAGTGCGTCTAATTCCTTTTTAGACAAGGGATAGATAGGCCCATCTGGTAGTTTGGCTTCAGGAATCAAGTCGATACGATGATCGTATTTACTATGCTCAGGTAAAGCATTGATTTTCTCTTGACTGAATATATCTGCATAGTCTTTATATTCAGGGAGAATCTTAATCTTCATGTCCTCGCCGTCTTCATCAGTGTAAAGGGCCATGCCCATGACAAAGATGTTGTCTGGGTCCTCGGCTAAGAGTTCTTCTTCGGTAATGAATTCTAAGCGCCCTTCTTTCCTTAGGCAGTGGGCTTTACAATATTCTGATCGCCACTTAAGACTGCCCTTCTCCCAGTTAATAGCTGGGTTGTGGTCCTTTAACCACGACATTGGCAGGTAACCATTCAATTTGCCTGCCGGCATATCTGCGACTTCAAATCGCATCTTATTCATATGGTCTCGTATGTACATATCCACCGTAGTGGTATAGTGTAGACCTGAGCCGGGAATGTGGTTTCCACTGGCATCTAAAATTAGTGTCGGTTCCTTCCGACGTACACATGGTACCTGGGCATTCTTAACCCCTCGCTGCTTAATACAGCCCCAGTAGCGCCACTATCTAACAATAGGAGGGCTTCACCACTTAGCCTCTCTTGATTGTGGCTCCATTCCAATCTCACTTTTACGTGAATGGATCTTGTATGTGGCGGTGGGGCTACAAGCCTCAACCGCTTATCGGGTCTCTTGTCCCTAAACATTGCGGTTAGTAATTTTCCAGAAGAATTTGGTATGGTTTTACAATAGCTAATCAATATCTCTTGCCTTTCGACAGAAGAGCGGCCACAATGGGTCGTGAATAACTTTTATCACTTGATAGATTTTACGGGGTTTCAATAGCTTGGCTGTTTACTATCACGCCAGCATGATTTCGGGTATTCAACCCTCCTCATGTAAACTTGCAAAATAAGTTCAATTGCTATGTAACGGGGGCACCCTATAGAGAGGTGAACTCTAAGGTTGCGACCGCACCAAAACTCAAAGTAGAAGATAAAGATAGAGTGAATAATTCAGGAAGAATCAAAACGGTTAAACTTAATATCGTTAAGCTGAAAGCTTCACTCAATAAGTTCTCTCGAGGAAAGTTGGTTATCGAAGTAGGATGCCAAACGCTTAAACTTAAGTAGATATCAGATTTAAGCCTTTTGACATTCACCACTACTGCGACCTTGTGCGAGTACCCTGTCCTGCTCAGGGTTTGTCCGAGGTCTACCCTCCATCAGGATTTATCCTGCCGGAAGTGTCGGACCAACTCGGGTACACTTAACTCCGTCAATAGGATATGAGTTTCTGCAATGCATCTCCAATACAACCGCAGGTGGAAAAACTCTTCCTATCGAAGTCATACCAGTGGCTAGCTGTTATGACAACAACCGGAGTTAATACCTAGGTGGTGGACTCACTGGCCCGGTGGCAGTTTCGTCTATACAAGCTATGCAGTCTATTATTTAATCTACGCGTCTATCCAATGTAAAAAATTAACATGCAAGCTCCCCCGGTGAGATGTAGCCGATGGTTGGCTAAGTGGGCGCTACCCATAGCCATCCTCTCGGGACATACTCTACCATGATAAGACTCATACATCTAGAGTCCAATAACAACCCATAGTAATGCTACAAATCAAAGGGAGAAGATCCGGGCTGGTTACTGAGGTATTTGTCTTGAAAGCACCCTGGCCTTCTAGGACTACCTGAGTACCACTAGGAGGACTACCCTACTACCCGTAGGCAAGAATAGACTCCTAGGTGCCCGAGAGACCATATATGGGCGACCCCCATTTTGGCGGTTACCCATACTCCCCTTATATATCCTGCGAACGACATTCAGTCGGACGGACGGCGACGACTTATACGGTGTTACGGCAGCTGCTCCAATGACCTCTTTTAACTAGCAAACGAGCAACTACACAGCCGTCTGCCTATGACGCGCCGTCCCAACGCTGGGGCCAGAGGGGGGTGTTAGCAAAACCCGCCCAAGTTTAATAGCATGTTCGGGCCACCCTCATACAGGCGTGGGGCCTCCCCGCGCAGATGCGTGTGCGCCCAAGAACATCTAAGAGCCCATAGAATGTGAGGCAATCGACCTCTAAGTTCTAGGATGACTTTGCCGGTGAAGGTAGGGTAACTTGGGTTCCTCAGTAGGGTAACTGGGACCCATGGGCATAATGACCAAATTCCCAAGGTAGGGTAACTTTGCCCTCTTATGCCTTTAACCGCTCAGGAAGTCCTCCAGACGACCACAGAAGTCGCCTCGGAGATCCGTGTAACATTCCCATAATTCTCTTGACCTTATGCGAATGTGCTCCCGAAAGGTTACCCTGCCTAGTAGAGTACCTCAAGGCCACTCAACTATTCCCTAGGCCTTATCCTAGGTTTACCAGCTATTGGTATCAAGTATACGAGACCATACCCCCTCTGGTTACCTCTTGGTATACCATTTGGGCTAAGGTGATAATGATTGTAGCTACCTATCGTAGGGTCGTTACACTACTCCCCTCTTCTCTGGGTCTGTCCTCAGACTGTCAACGTCGTCTCTTAGTTCCACGGTTTGGATTGTCTATTACCCTATGGTCTTTAGGTTTAGACGGATACCTTTCATGGAACTGTTGCAATGCTTGCATTGCAGTATCTTCTAACATCTCGAACGGTTCCCAACAATTCTCTTCTGGACCGTACCCTTCCCAAGCAACCATGTACTGCACAAACCGGTGGGGAAACGTCTTCTTAGGATTTCCATACCACCGACTATCAACAATCTCTGAGACGACATAACTAGGCTCATTGTCCACAATATCAGGCGTTGGTATTTCCTTTTGAGGTCTCCCATTGGGGTCCTCTCGATAAGGCTCCAACAACCCGACATAAAATACAGGATAGATTTCCCATCTGTCTGGCAGTTCAATCTCATAGGCCCTAGAACCCATTTTGCATAGGACAACAAATGGTCCCAGCATCTTGTGGTCTAGTTTTTCCATAGGCCTCTTTGTGCGGAGATTCTTGTGGTTAAGCATTACTCTGTTGGCTTTCTTAGCCCTGCCATGGAGAACATCCTCCAGCGTGACATAATCCGGAGCTGGCTGTCTTTTCGGATCATGCCATTTCTGTTGTCTTTCCTGTGCCTGTTGTATTGTCTCTCGAATTTCTTGCCAGGTGCCTTCCCAATCCTTAACTATAAGCTCACTGTCTGGGTGTATTCCCTTATTATCTGACACCATCCCCGACGATTGGATTTGCGGGGCGAATCCGTAATTAATTTCAAAGGGACTAGCCTTCGTGGATTCAGACGTTGAGGAATTATACGCATGTTCTACAAACAGTAACAGGCATACCCAATCGTCTTGCTGATAGGTGCAATAACTCCTTAAGTATTGCTCCAGTGTCTGATTAACCCTTTCCGTTTGCCCATCGCTTTCAGGATGGAATGCCGTTGACATATTCAACTTCACTTGCAGTAGCTGCATTGGGCTTGTCCAAAACTTAGACGTAAATCGGGTGTCTCGGTCAGAGACTATTGATTCAGGAAGCCCATGGAGGCGCCAGATTTCCTTCACAAATGTCAAGGCCAGTTCCTTAATATGTTCCTCAGTCTTCAGCTGAATAAAGTGTGCCATCTTGAAGAACCTGTCTACGATGACCCATATCTTCGTATACCCTTCTGACTTTTGTAACCCAACAATGAAGTCCATGGATATTGCGGTCCATGGCCTCATAGGAACTTCTAAAGTTTCTAGTAGCCCACACTTCTTATACCTGATAACTTTATTACATTGACATACATCGCAAGAGCGCACGTACTCAGTAATGTGTTCATCCATCTTTGGCCAATAGAAGTTAGCCCTAATCCTACCAATGGTCTTGTATGTTCCGAAATGTCCAGCAATCTTTGAATCATGTTCTGCCTCCATGATCGTTCATATTAGACTTTCATCCTTTGGAATATACCATCTGTTCTTATACAGGAGCAAGTCCTTTTCAATACTAAAGTTGGTATCAAGCTTACTATCGCCTTTGAGGAGTGCCTTTAGCGTTGCTAAATAGGTTTGATCATTATCGGCTACTTTTACAAGAGCCTCATGAAAGGTTGTCTGCAACCGAAAACCCTGGCAAGTCTGCAACACCTGTGGTCGCAAGATGACGGGCTCCTCATGAACATACTGTCCAGAGCGAAAAAAAGTAAAAGGTTCAGAATTACTCCCCCCTTGAGGGCAGTAGTCCCTACGCCTCGACAAAGCATCAGCTTTCTCATTCAAACGTTCTTCCCTCTATATAACCTTAAAATTGAAGGGTTGTAGAAATGTAGCCCAGTGATGTTGTCTTCGGTTCAGAGTTTTTGTTGTATTAAAATACTCCAAATTCTTATGATCAGTGTACACCAATATCTGATCATCAACCGACATCAACATATATGCCCATTCCTTAAAGGCAGCCACAATCGCGGCCATTTCCTTGTCATGGACGTCATAATTTATTTCAGCTGGCGAGAACTTTCTACTATGAAAAGCTACTGGGTGCCATTTCTCATCTTCACAGAGTTGAGATAATACTGCCCCTAATGCAAAGTCACTAGCATCGGTTTCCAACTTAGTTGGACGAGTGTCATCAAAGTGTGTCAGAATTGGGCCCATAGTAAACATTTCCTTCAATGTGTCAAAAGCATCCTGACACAAAGGAGTCCACACCCATTTGATACCTTTCTTTGTCAAGTCCGTCAATGGTTTCGCTATCTTACTAAAACATTTTATGAACCAACGGTAGAAGTTAGCAAAACCCATAAAGCTTTGCACATCGACGACCTTCTCGGGCGTTGACCATGCCCGGATCTCTTCAACTTTTGTACTTGTCATAGAGATTCCTCTATCGGATATTTTATACCCAAGGAACTCTACTTCCCGTTGATGGAAGCTTGACTTCTGAATGCTAACGCAAAGGCGTGCCTTTCTCAGCCTTTCCATGACCCGCCTAACTAGGGCGACATGTTCTTCAACTGTTTCCGTATAGATCAGAATGTCATCCATATAAGCGATGACTCCGACATCTAACATGTCACGGAATAAATGATTGATCATACTTTGAAAGGTTGAGGGTGCGTTACACAACCCAAAGGGCATCACGGTGTACTCATAAAGACCATATCTGGTTTTAAAAGCGGTCTTCCATTCTTCTCCTTCCGCCATGCGGATAAGATAATAGCCATTCTTCAAATCCAATTTTGTGAAGATAGTGGCTTTACAGAGCCTACTCCTAAGCTCGCTCATCAAGGGCAACGGATACTTATTCTTGATAGTAATCTTGTTCAACCCTGGGTAGTCAACACATAACTGAAGCATACCATCAGGCTTCGGCACAAATAGGATAGGAGTGCCTATTGGCGAAGAAGATCTTCTGATGGTTCCATAATCCTGGATTTTCTTAATATAATCCCATAATGCGTCTAATTCCTTCTTAGACAAGGGATAAATAGGCCGATCTGGCAACTTGGCATCAGGGACCAGGTCAACACGGTGATCATATTTACTATGGTCGGGCAGAGCATTTATCCTCTCCTGACTGAATATATCTGGATAGTCTTGATATTCTGGAAGGATTTTGACCTTGATATCGTTCCCGTCTTGATTAGTATAGAGGGCCATTCCCATGACAAAGATGTTGTCGGGGTTTTCGGCTAAGAGTTCCTCCTCTGTGTAACGACCCTACGATCGGTAGCTACAATCACTATCACCTTAGCCCAAATGGTATACCAAGACGTAACCAGAGGTGGTATGGTCTCGTATACTTGATACAAATTGCTGGTAAACCTAGGATAAGGCCTAGGGAATAGTTGAGTAGCCTTGAGGTACTTTACTAGGCAGGGTAACCTTTCGGGAGCACATTCGCATAAGGTCAAGAGAATTATGGGAATGTTACACGGACCTCCGAGGCGACTTCTGTGGTCGCCTGGAGGACTTCCTGAGCGGTTAAAGGCATAAGAGGGCAAAGTTACCCTACCTTGGGAATATGGTCATTATGCCCATGGGTCCCAGTTACCCTACTGAGGAACCCAAGTTACCCTACCTTCACCAGTAAAGTCATCCTAGAACTTAGAGGTCGATTGCCTCACATTCTATGGGCTCTTAGATGTTCTTGGGCGCACACGCATCTGCGCGGGGAGGCCCCACGCCTGTATAAGGGTGGCCTGAACATGCTATTGAACTTAGGCGGGTTTAGCTAACACCCCCCTCTGGCCCCAGCGTTGGGACGGCGCATCATAGGCAGACGGCTGTGTAGTTGCTCGTTTGCTAGTTAAAAGAGGTCATTGGAGCAGCTGCCGTAACACCGTATAGGTCGTCGCCGTCCGTCCGACTGAATGTCGTTCGCAGGATATATAAGGGG
>Ga0307509_10003875_pt1 | contig 22165 bp, 33 predicted proteins | sample 10_EM_MG_FD_202245 | JGI IMG/M metagenome (GOLD analysis project Ga0307509, IMG submission 202245) | Populus trichocarpa ectomycorrhiza microbial communities from riparian zone in the Pacific Northwest, United States - 10_EM | ecosystem: Host-associated > Plants > Roots > Unclassified | place... | reverse complement strand
CAATAATAATAACGCTTCTCTCTTCTACGTTCCCTCACTAGAAGACTCTCCCCTCATCCTAAGGTAAGAGTAGAGTATCCTGTTGTAGTATAAGTCCATCCCTAGTAGGATTATACCCCAACCCGCTTAACAAGTTAAAGTAGAGTGGATGGGAGGGATGTATGTGAGGATTTGCATAGCCTCCGTGGGGGTGTCGTAGAACCCTCCTGAGATAGCGAGCAAGGCTTTTCTCTGGGCTTTCACCAGGGGGCCGATGAGTTTGGCTTGGGGCTTGTCTGGTGTGAACCAGAGTGGGGCCCCGTACGTGATCGCCAGGATGATTACGGTGTTGTAGAGGAGCCGAAGGTTGGCCGGGCTGATGCCTTCCACCGAGTTGCCGAGCACCTTCATGCCTTGTATGATCGCCAGTCCCTTTGAAGCGACCTTGTTGATGTGTTCTTTGAACGTTAGCTTTTGGTCCAGGTGGAAACCAAGCCACCTGAGTGATTTAGGAGGGGTGATGGTTACCTCCTTACCGTATAGGACGGTCGTGAGGGAGGGGTTGGAGTCGTCCCCTTTTCACCATGAGAAGTGCATCAGGTCACATTTGTCCGGGTCGATGGTGAGGCCGATGCTGTCGAGAGTCCTTACTGCGGCGTCCAGAGTGCACTTCAGTAGGTGGGTGGACGTAGAGAGATCCGTGGAGGAGGCGTGGAACTCGAAGTCGTCGACGTAGGTGCTAGGGCACACCGGGATCGGGCAGGACCCTGTGGCATCGAAGATTGGATCGGCGTTCAGGCGTTCAAGCACTAAAGAAGCGAAAATGCAAGCGAGGAGGTTAGTAGCACGTGCACTTTGACTTGGAGTCGCCCTTTTCGCTGGCAAGCGCCGGAGGTCTTGTTTCCGTTCCGTTCATGATCTCCGCCTCCTCCTCAACGCTCAGGATTGCACAGAAACTCATCCCTGAACCCATCGCATGTCTCGGGCACCGCTGGACGTGGACCGCGCTCCCTGGTCGTCAACCTCAACGAAGTTATAGCATCAAGGGACCAGTTTCGGAAAGGCCGCGTCGACGACATCCTCAGCCCGTCCCTACAGCGACGCAACCAAACCCTCGGACAAATCGGTTTTCGTCGAACCCCCAGGTCAAAGCCAACTCTTCCAGTGACGTCTCGGAAAGACCGAAAAGACGTCTCGAGCCTTATGTCCTCTCCAAAAGAATCATTGACCTGGCTGGGCGGGGTCGGTTAGACGAAGCGGTGGACCTACTACAGAATTCACCACTCGATGCCTCGAACGTGCCGACATGGAACACCTTGTTGTTGCACTGTATGATGGAGAAACGCTTCAAGCTTGGACACAAGCTGTTCACTGATGTATGTCATCTCTTCGTTCCGAACCGGTTGTGGGGAACCTGACTTGCATCATCTCGCGTACCCGTAGATGAAGAGACGCGGTTTCCGACCCAACACTCGGACATACAACCTTCTTCTTTCCGGTTTATCTCGGATCGAAAACTGGGAGGGACACAGCGTTCAATTCAAAAACGCTCAGGCACTGTGGCAAGGTTTTCTTCAACACGTCGAGGACCTCAAGAAGTCCAATTCCGGGCGCGGGGCGGTCTCGTCGAGCCCCGCCGCTTTCTACATATCAATCCTTGCCGCCAACAAAGACTACAACACCATGTTTGACGTGCTAAACAACCTCGACGACGAGGGGCCGTTTTCTCCTACCGAGTTCGTCTACTTCAAAATGTTCCAGGCTATCGTCCAGCGAACGCAGCTCGCTCCAGGAGACAAGGAAAATGTGAGGTACCGGAATGCATCTGACGCCAAGCTGGTGTGGAAGGATCTCACGAAGCGGGCGGCCAAGGACCCCAAACTCGTTTCTGGCCCCCCCCTCATGTACTTTATAAAAACGTTGGCGAAGGGAAGGCCGGCAGACCAGCTCTACGCGTTCGAGGTCATCCACGATTACCTCGGTTTATCAAAGCCTGGCGAGAAAGCACCACCGAGGCAGGTCGAGGTCACCGCTAGCACCTTGGATTCCGTCCTTCTGTTGTGTCTCGAAACACAGAAGAACCGACTCTGTATGCACTATGTCCAACAGATCATAGACGAAGCCATCGCAAACAACCGGCCATGTCCCGTCGATTCCGGACACATGGACAAGGTTCTCCAGTCGTACGCGGCGATGACGATCGCGGGATCGGCCGGAGAGTCTGACCGTGCGGTGGAGACGATAGAGTGGATGCACAAGTACCATGCGTTGGGCTGGGACGTCCGGCCGCGGTTGAGCACGTATGCGTTTGGGTTGATGTCGTGTTGGAGGGGCGGGGATTGGGCGAACGCGGCCCGGATTACGGAGCTCATGACGGGATGCCACGCCGAAGACTTCGTTGACGGTTCCAAAACCTTGTCCTCGCCGCGGTTAGATCCCCGGACGCGAAGTGGACGGACCCCGCCAAACGCCCGGGACATGTCATGTCTACTCCGTGCCGCGTTGGTGTCGGGTGATGTGGCAAATATGAGACAGTGTCTCAGGATGGCCACCTTCTTCGGTGAACTTCCTACCTTAAATGGGACCAAGTTCATGGAGGTGTATTTATCTCAAGACCACCTCTACAAGGACACTCCAAACCGCGCTCTCCTCAAGCGAGAAGAACCATTCTACTCTGCGAAGGTGGCTTCAACGTTGGCCGACGTCTTGACGCGCGTGTTGGAAGGGACGGATCCGGCGAAGGACACTCCGGAGATGAAGGGTTGGAGAGAGCTCAGGGCGAGGGCGAGGAAGATCCTTCGAGAATCTACGAAACCCAGAGTTGCAACTCCCAGTTCGGAACTTGAACCTTTGGGCAGCGCGGGGCATCTCGAGGCCGTTGACCGATTCGTCGAACAAGACTTGTTGACGAGGTCACAACAAAACCCCGGTCGGATCGCCCGCCGGTAGAGAACCCCCCTGGCCTTTGAGCATTGTCGCTCATTTTCAGCCTTCCCACCCACCCCCCTCCATATTGTTACGAGCTACCTATAGTAATTGTATTTCCATGCGCCCTACTATATACAAACATCGATAGAGTGGAGACGGCACACATCGCAAATGACAACATCGCCCCAGAAAGACAAAGTGAGAGCCGGAGAGACGGGGGTAGTAGTGATTGCGGCGGTGAGGAAAGTTGAGAGAGGTATAACGGGGTGAAAATAGAACTAAATGACAGCTAGAGAGTCCGATTTACGAGTAAGAGAAAGTGGTACCTGCGGTAGGAATGTACAGTCCGTGGTTGTGATAAAAAAGGCGGGTGACCAACCCAGGGAGAGAAAGAATGAGCGTAGAGGAAAACGTCACTTAGCATTACACAGAAACGTGAGACCTTCATCATCAACGAGAGGGGTCCAGACGAGCCACTCGTCATGCAGAACGCGAGACGCTTTAAGCGACCGAGTTCGGCCGTAACCCTCCGGCGTTCCCCGGTTCCGAGTTGGCGCCGGGAGGGAAGTCGCGTCGGAAGAACCCTGGTGAAGGTGGAGCGAGCGACTCAATGTCAGCGGGTGCCGAAGTAGGTGGTGACATGCGAGCGTTTATGCGCGCGACCTGGGTATCGATCGGTTGGTATGACGAGTGTGGTCGGATTCCCCTCTCAATGCCCCTACTATCCCTTTGGAACGATGGCGGTGGGGTTTTGAAAGGATCGGCCAAACTCCCAGGGAATCCACCGAGCGATTGCGGATAAGCGTTCGATACCGGACGCGAGCTCTGCGGTCGACCCATTGAATTGAAGGAATGGATCGAAGGAGAATGGTGGGCCGGTTGGTCATCGACATCGTCCATCACGGGCTCGTATTGATGCGTAGGTTCTGCAGCCTCGACATTATCCATAGAACTCATAGGCATGGGGGTTGCCTCCTGCCTCCTGGCTCGTCGTGCGGCACGAGACTTCTTCCTTCGGCAGATATAAACGATCCCAAAGATGATGAGCGCCAGTAGAACGAGGGCGTTGAGTCCCATAACACCGAGCATGATTGGGATGAGAGTGTCGAGTCTGTCCAGAGTAGCCCCAGAGCCAGTAACACCATCCGACGCGGCACCGATGACCTGTGGCGAGGCGACATTGTAGGTGATGTTGGTTCGAGGTTGGGATCCTCGGATCCTAGCGAAATCCGCCGAAGCTTCGTTTGGATCAATCAACGGAAGGAGTTTGACGAACGGGTTGCCCATCTTGCCCTTGCTGTCGAAGTCTCCAAAATCGTAGACTGAGTAGATGCCACGAAGAACGTTGTCACCTATCAGCCAATCGCTATATCTGGAGTTAGAACGTAGCGGGCGGAAAGAGTGGGTAGGAGGTCTCACAATTGACCTTCGGCGACTGAAACCTCTTGAGGGATGAAAGAGCCGGCGCACGTCTGGTTGTCGATTTTGGTATGGATCGTCATGTCCAAAGGGTGCATTGGGAAGACGCGCTGACTATAAAATCGTTAGGGCCGGTTGGGTGGTGGTCCTTAGAACTTACTTGAATTGAAGTGCCACGTCGATTTCTTGATCGCAGGGAATCAACCACAGATGGGAATTTGAATCATACTTGGCCCCAGGTATTCCACCGTAGATAGCCTCGCACACCTCAGGTGGAGCGTAGGTGTAAGAGGTGCCAGTGTCGAGAAGAACAACAGCACGGTTCACGGGAGCTTTGTTGATTTTCGAAGTCACTGCCGTGGGTTTCGCCCCAACGTGGACGGCCTCAAGCAGCACATTCCAACGCGTAGGGTTGTTGACAGGCCACGTAGGAATTGCAGGGGTTTGATCGATTTGCTTGTACTCTTGGACATACTCGCCGATGGTCATCGCACCGTCCACCTCATCTTGGTCGTCGCCAGACCGCGAGAGGGCAAAACTGATGAAGTTGGGCTCCTGAGGATTGACGGAAAAGGCATTGAACAGGAAACTTCGGCCAGCGGACGAACCGGTCTGGTTCATGAGATGGTCAATGTTCGACAGGGAGGTGAAACCGAGGCCGATGAGTCCTTGAGCGCCATAGCTAAGGGCGGGGTTGTTGGCGACGGAGACGTCCAGGAACGACTGGTTTGTGACTTGAATTCTAGTATAACCGTGAGCGATGGCAATGACATATTGGGGTGGGACCGACCCAGAAAATTTAACAGGGCCGAAGCCAACTTTACCGTAAGCCCACCCCAAACCGTAGGAAAGGTTATATGCCACCGGCTGTGGGGCGGAGTGAGGGTGGCGACGGAGACCTGAGCAACAAGACATACAGTTTGGAAGGTGTTTGGGAGCGGAGAGACCTGCCCCTGTATCCCTAGGAGAAGCGTTTGTGTGAATACCAGAACGAGAGCGACGCGTAGGGCAACGTACAGAGGTCCGACGAACCCGTGTCAAGCTGTACAGGGTAATCTGGTGTTGAACGTCAGAGGTGAAATACAGACGGGTGTAACGGAGATGGATGCACCCGTGCCACCAACAGTGATCTGGAGAGAAAGGTAAATCGTAACGAATCACGGCCGGAAGAGATGGCTCACATTGGCCAAGTAAATCAAATCACGGACGTTGCTGGTTCACAATCGAGTGAGAACGTTGATGAAATGGAGATGGGATAATGGACTGACTTGAGATCTTTTGACGAGTTTCCAGCTGCGAGGACATTGTAGGAGAGACCTCCGTGACCTTGTGCCCTCTTTTCCAGAGGAGAGGGACTGGAGAACTTGTAGCGGGAGATGGGTACGTGAATGGCGTGCGAAGTTGATGCGATGAGAAAGAGCCAAAAGAAGAGATGCATGGCGAAGGAGAAAAGAGTGTGGGGGAGAAATGACTGTGGGGGGTAGACGTCGTCCGGGACGACGAGGAGAGAGGGAGAAGGGGAACTTGGCTCGAGAGCTGGACACTCTGGCGCACCAGAATGAAAGCGAGCTAGACTTACCGGACGCGGAGTTTGTCCGGTTTCGGACTGGCCGTGATGCGCCAAAGCCGCCCGCATCAACCTCCGGTCTTTCCCACGTCGGCCTCGTTCTCCGCTGCCCGACTCGTCATGTCACCGATATTTTTATTCGCCTTGCAGCGGGAGCGCGCAGAGGTCGCGGAGAACACCAATGTATTATCGCGTGCACCGTAAGTCCGAAGAGCGAAACGCCACACTGGGTATTGTAACCAAACCAGTCCGTTCGTTGATGCGAGTACCGAATGTATTTACTGGTTGAGGTGCGGGGACGTGGGGATTTACTTCCCCGGGCCGTCGGACGGGGCGACCGCGGTCGTAATGAAAGACGTTTGTCACGTGGGGTCAAACATTCCCGCCGACCATGCCCCCTCCAGCATCCAGAACCTCTATCCTTCGTCTCATCAGCGCATCTCAGCATGGCTTGTGCCCTTGTCATGGTGCTGGGCTCTCTCTCAATCACGATCACAATCACAACCCAGTCTCGGCTTTAAACCACTTGAGAAAGTTTGCGACTCCGGTTCAACTCCCAGGTGACAAAGAGTATGCCTTCGAGGTACGCGGGATCGGAACTACAGTATTTGAACTGTGACCCGACCACCTTCAGGTCGCTGCCTCTAACTTGCGATTCGGCGAGGGCGTCACTGCGGAGGTCGGAATGGACCTCAAGAACATGAAAGCTCGCAAGGTTTGCATCCGTTCCCAGCCGGGTCTCATTCGACGATCACTCACGTTCAGTGCATAGGTTGGAGTCTTTACCGACCCTAATGTGGCCAAGTTAACACCCATGAAAACCGTATGACTCGGATTCTTCGTTTCCCCGCGAGCACTAAACTCCACCTTTAGGCGCTTGCCTCTTTGGAATCCCAAACCGACCTCCCGTTCGAAGTGTACGACAAGGGTTTGTGGGGTTCTAACATAGAAACATGCACCCTCACTCAGTTGTATCATTACCGTAGTTGTTTCAGAACCGACCGAAGCCAGCTGGCGGGACGCCATCGCTTGGGCACGCTCCCACGACATCAGCCATTTCCTCGCGTTCGCAAGCCGCCCACCGAGCCTTCGAACCATTCGCTAACCTTTTGACAGCGTCGGTGGAGGGTCCGTGATTGACACAGCCAAGGCTGCAAACTTGTAAGCAGGCTTTCTGTAGTCCGTGTCGACAGAACCCACCTCGCTTTAGGTTCACCGTTTACAAGGATGCTGACCTGATGGACTTCATCAATGCCCCAGTTGGTTCGCCGACTCTCATTTGTGGTCCCGGCCACTAGCTAACAATGCCTTAGGCAAGGGCCTACCAATCACCGAGCAACTTCGGCCGTTGATCGCAAGTCAGGCCTCCCCTGTCATTCGCTTTCAGCATCGGGGCTGACCTTCTCGACAGTCCCGACAACTGCCGGAACCGGTTCCGAAACTACGGGTACCGCGATCTTGGACATCACCTCCAAAAACTTCAAGACTGGTATCGCCAACCGCGCAATGAAACCCGTTCTGGGAATTGTCGATACACTGAACACTGATACCTGCCCGACCGCCGTGCACATCAGCGCTGGCCTTGACGTTCTAGGCCACAGCCTCGAAAGCTATACCGCCATCCCGTAGGTCTAGGTACATTCCACGATCCTGGCCCTACCTCAAACTCCGTTATAGCTATTACGAACGGATGCCTCGGCCGGCTAACCCAATTCTGAGGCCCGCTTACCAAGGCAGCAACCCCGTGGCCGATGTGTTCTCGAGGTGGGCTTTGCAAAATTGCGTGAAATATCTCCCTCGGGTCGCCAAGAACCCAGATGATCGTGAGGCCAAGAGCCAGATGTTGTCAGTTTTTTTCCTTTCCGACAAACCTCCTCCTGACTCCCCCGCGAACAGCCTGGCTTCTTCGCTCGCCGGTATTGGATTCGGGAACGCCGGTGTTCACCTGTGTCACGGCATCAGTTACCCAGTACTGCCTCCTTATGTCTTGAGGGACTCCGAAAGGCTCATTTCCGCCTTCTAGATCTCCGGCTTGAACAAGAAGGGCCCTAAGTACAAGCACCCAGGATACGTTATCGATGGGCCTATTATCCCGCATGGAATTTCGTGAGTAGCTCTGACCAGAAATCTCCGAGGGATGTCGCCTGCTTAACGCTTCTTTTGCTCAGAGTTGCCTTGACGGCACCTGCAGTCTTTGAGTTCACCGCCCCATCGTCCCCCGACCGCCACCGTGATGCACTCGCCATCTTCCACGATACTGTACCTTCGGATCCCTCCATTTCTCGCATTCCGGACCATGAGATTGGCGCACACCTTTACGAAGCCATCGCGAGGTTCCTTGACGGCCTCGGCGCGCCCCGTGGCTTGAAAGCCGTTGGGTACGCTCGCAGTGACATCGATGCACTGGTCGCCGGAACTTTACCTCAACGGAGAGTCCTCGATTTGGCACCCGGCATCGGAGATGTGGCTGGTGCAGACGGGCGGGAGTATTTGACCAGGATCATCGAGAGGTCGTTGGAGTACTAAACTCGTTACCGGTTTGTATACACATTCCGAGCCACAGGTCCGCTGGGTCGGTTCTGTTCAGCCCGGCCGGTGATTTTGGGGAAAGAATCTGGAATGTAATAATACGAGATCTCACATCATTCATCCTTGGTAGGCCCCAGCGGCGACGCGAAGTGAATTGAAAAAACACCCGATTGGACACCTCCGGGTTTTCGGGTTCGTGACTCGACAAATGGACTGCCCGGTGACATACCGGCCACTTTTCATTGCTGCCGATGGAATCCGGGATCTAGGTCGGGCGGAGCGAGGGTGTCGGTGTTGACTTGTCAAGGAACCCCTCCGTGTGGCTGCACAGCCGATCGGCTCATTCTCTGGGGACTTCATTCCAAGCGGGGAAGGGAGTGGAACTTGAACGCTTTTGGGAATAAACCCACCTCATTCACTGACGGGACTCCGACGTCTCCTCGTGGTTTGTGCGATACCCCGTGAAAGGGCACCCTCCAGCTATCTGAGCGACAGTTCCACCCCGGGCCGTTCACGATCGCTCCTCAGTAAGAGTGAGTAAACGCGGAGGTATATGTAGCATTTTGACCGGCCCGTGTCGATCACATGAGGGCCGGACAGAGGGGTCGGATATCGCCGAAGCAATCGCCTGTTAGTTCGATCTCCCCCTCATCTCATCTCTTCCACCACCTTCACAGCACTGGTTGCTTCAATTCGTCTTTCTTTCGGGCTGGAACCTTCATTCACTTTTGAAACACTGCGGCTGGCAACATGTTATCTTCCTCCCTTGCGCTTCTGTTACTTTCTCAGCTCGCTCTTGGTGCTGTGACCCCTACGGCCCCTGGCCCTGACGAAGTCTTCACTGCTGGCTCAGATTGTCCTGTCTCGTGGGTACCTGATGAATCTGGGAAATGGAAAAGCTTCTCCATTGGTTTGTAACACTCCTCGGCTTCCACCGTTCGAGAGACTACAACGGCTCCTCTTCCCCTAGATCTCATGAGTGGTTCAAACTCCAACATGACCCTTGTCGCGAACGTGGTCGAGGATCTTGACGGGACGGACCCTTCACTCTCACCATTCGCCTGGCATTGCCCGGACGTCGACCCCTATTCGACCATTTACTTCTACCAGTTCACCCCTTCTGTTGCTGCCGCCGATGAATCAAATCCAGCGTGGACCACCCGCTTTACGGTACGCTGGGTCACTCAGGGACTGTATTCCACCCCTGAACCGGTTATTCGTAGATCACATCTCCCGCTGGAGAAACCACCGACCCCGACCACGGCGAGCAACCTAACGGCGACAGCGTTCCCTGGGGAATCGGAGTTCTACGGTTTGGACCATCTGTGGCTTCAAGAAAGAATCACGGCAGCAATTCTACGGTGGAGGAAGATTCGGATGAGGACTACAGCACAGACGAAGGCCGAGGTACGGGGCAACGGTCCAGCAGCGGCAAACCCAAGGGAGGAACGGAATACGACGAAGGTGTTTCTTCAACCGGAACGAGCGCTAGTAAAGGCAGCAGCGGAAGCAGCGGGATGTCCATCGAGGACTCTGAGGACTCTGAAGTCTCAGAAGATGACGAAACAAGCTCTAGGATGAAGTCTGGATCCTCGAAATCTGCTTTGAAAGATACTGAGGAAGACTCGGGTGCTACGGACACGAAGACCAGCGGAAACGAAGGAAGCAGCAGCTCTTTGACCAATGCTGAGGACGAAGAACCCGGACTCGAAAGTATGGTTTCCACCTCTTCGCGCCTGAAGACCATTCATTCCAAGCCGACTTCGACGCCGTTTCCCACGGGCGGCATCAACGCTGCAACCCCGACGATTCCTCTGCCTGATACCCCTCTGTCGTCCGCCCAACCCGTCGGCTGTGCCGGCGGCACAAACGCCTCCTCCACCTACTGTTCCGCACCGGCCTCCACAAACTACGCCACCCATGGCTCGAAGCTGGACTCGAGAACGCTTTTTGCAACTGTTTTAATCCTATCGTTTGGATTGTTGTAACTAGAGTAGAGGGTTCAATTTATACGAAAGAATAAGAACTAGGCCTGCACTGGGTGAGTGGCGTTGTCCATCGGTCAGTGGGGTCCATACCATTCCCCGAACTACTCGGCCAAATCATCACGAGATCCCCGTACCTGTCCTGATCTGATCCACAAGTGTCTGCCAATAACTAAGATCTGAACCGGCTCCAGCGCCGGTCCACGGCTGTGGAGAAACCATCGATAGCGAGTTCGGGGCGAGCCAACCGGTCTGATCGCCTTCGCCCAGCGTCATGTTCCACGGGAGCCCCGTCGCGACACCGGATTCATCCATGAGCGAACTGGCGCTGATGCTGTTGCACCAATGATCGAGAAGTGATTGGGCCGTAAGGTCTTCGTCTGGGGAGCCCCCGCCGTTCTCATGCGAAGCTTGTAGCGCGAACATGTTCGCCAGAAGGGGGGTGGGTGTTGATTGTGTAGATGTGGGAGTGTTAGGTTGAGGGATGCCCCGCGTTGTGCTGCTGTTGGGGATTGTCGGTCGCTGGAGTCCAAGGAGTAGGTGTGCGTCATTTGGAGGTTCCTCCGAGGAGTGGTTCGAGTCACCCGGTATCACATCGGCTCTCTGAGCAGCCTTCGATTTGAGGAACTCGATCGTCTTCACTTCCCTCACCGTCGTCTCGTCCGTATGCTGCACATCTTGGTGATCTTCTAGGAACACGTCGACGATGGCCTTCATGGTCGGGGCATCTGGCCCATTCGGTTTGAGAATGAGATAGATGGCCGCGATCATTGCAGCCTGGAACTCCCGGAAATGCGTCGTGATGAAACTTGACTTCTGGGTGTCGCTAATGGCCCGGAAATCCTGACGGATGGTGAAGTACTTCACTGTGGCGTCGAAGCAAGCGTTTCGCGACTGAATGTAACGATCCGAACGGAGTAGGTAGGGACGATGCAGTGTAATCTTGACGAACATGACTTCCGTAAGTAGGAGGAAACGGTGGGTAACGAGGTATGGCAGTTTATCATCCAGTGATTTGTCCGGTTGATAGCTGAAGTGTGGGGGGAGCCCGTCCCAGAACGCGGTCAATTCGTCGTCAAGTTTGAGAACCTCGGAATAATGTGTTGGTTTCTGTACTTGCTGAAAATGGTGCACAATTCGACCGATTATCTTGGCGAGTTCGTGTCTGAGAAGAACGAACGTCATGGGGGTGGGGGAAGATAGGGGAGGTGGGTGATCCATTGACAATGACATGTCATAGTCCAGGTTGAGAGGGGGGAGTGTCGACGAGTATTCGTCCAGGATGGACATCGGCCGGCCAAGGATCAGAGCATACGAATGGTCTGCGTGGTACAGATGAGACCATATTCGGCGCCTGTACTCGGCTTGTTTACGGTCAAGACGCTGTGAATGATTAGACGCGTTCACAGATCAGGGAAACAGTGGCCCACCATAACCGACGCATCTCTATGAAGACCAAGCGACTGTGCGGTGCTAACGGCAGCACCCAACTGGCTCCAGCACTCCGTTATTCGCCGGTCGAAGGTGAGGAAACGAGCGCTCTTGTGGGAAGGTTAAGCACGTGGTTTCTCGGAAGTTCTTGGGACTTACTAAGAGCCGGGTCCAAATCATCTCCAAACAATTCGGCTGGATGGCGACAGCTATGAGAAGTGACCGACGCGCTGATACTGGCGGTGAGCGGAGGGAGCCACAGCGATAAGCATAGGCATTCACAAGACCAGTAATACCTCTGTGACGTCAGACGCCTGCTTCTCACGTCCCCACACAATCGTTCGGGTGCGAGGCGAGCAGCTATTGCGAGTACCACGAACAGGAGAGGGAGAAAACGGAGGTCACCGGCCGCTGCAGTGGCACTAGACGAACACATGGCTGCTACAGAGGTGCGGAAGTCATTTTCCGGGAGAGGATACCGCGTCCAATTGCTTGAGGGCATCTGAGCGTGTGGCTTGAGGTGAGGTCCGGGAGAGAGGCTCACATGCTGTCAAAATAGTAGTCGATGAGGTTGTTCATCAAGTTCTTTGGGGGTAGTTCTTGCAATAGCTCAGCAATCTTGTGGGGTGAAACACCACAATCCTGAATGAGCGAGTTGAGATTATCCGCAGCAGAGTGCTCCCCCGAAACTCCAGTGTTTTGAGCGGTAAAAGAGAGCAATCGACCATTGGCCGAGAAGCTGGAGTCGATGGCAGACTCCCGCTGGTCAACGATGTGATTAATCTGAGCCTGGTGAGCACTACGAACTAGGCATTTGATGTCGATCGTACCTGTTCAAGCACTATTGGCGATGCGATCGAGCCTACAGCGCTGCTTCCAAGCCAACTCCCCTTGTAGAACACCCCGGTCATGTTGTCGTTCGTTTCCGCGATTCCGGTGTCGTCCTCCATCCCGGGAGAGACAGACCGGGGGCCGAAATTGTGGTCCGACTGCGACCATAGCTGGGGTACTGCGGCTTCGAGGACGGACTCGATGCGGGTAAGACGTGAATGGACGTCTTGATCCGGCTTACCAGGACTGTAAGCTTTGCATAGCTCGGGAACTTTCCGGGAAATGCAATGGGAGCACGGAACCTGTCTGTCACACTTCAAACATGAGTTGGTATTGCGATATGACCGAGTGGCGACAAGCCTTACCTTTTGCTTCCGACGGTGGCATTCGCCGCAGGAGTAACTGGTGGAGTTAGATCAGGGAACAGGCTCCGCTCACGAAAAAATGTTAGTTGAGAAAACAATCCGTACCTGACTCTCTTCCTAGCTTTCTTAGATGATGTTCCACTCGAGAAGTCGTCTTGCGACTTTTTCCTCTTCACCGAGGATGGATTGTCCATGGTGGACGAGACTTGATCGTGGTAAATGAGGAAGGAGTGATTTCGATCGAGGGACCCCCAGCGTGGGAGACTCTGACCCTGACTCCCCTGGGCTGACATCCGTCCGACGGCGGCCATGAACGGTTTGGCAATCTACGACGATGAGCCCTCATGGCGCAAGCTCAAACTCACCCTCGAACGGCCCTATACGGACGACCAGGGAAGCCCCATCCGCCAGTTGCTAGACGTCACCCCCGAAGGGCAGCAGATCTACGAACCGTACGCACCCATCCTTTATTTTTCGACGGCCACCAGCTTACATCATCCCCAGAGCTCCGGACCCCAATAAGCAGCTTGCAGAGAACATCCGGCGGGTGTTTACTGAGCGAGGTCACGACTTTTTTGACAAGAGGGATGCCGCCAGTGGGAGGATTGACGTCACGAACTCCGATGGGCTCGACGACTTGCACGAAGAGACCGATGCCGAAGCCGCGAGCTCGTCCACACACCCCATGACTCCGGAACAACTTCTCAAAATGCGGTCGGATATCCTACCGCGCCTCGAGTGAGCAGTTCCACGCGCTACGCGTGATTTTAGCTTATACTACTTAGCATTGCTCTGGGAGAAATGACGGAAGCCAGAAACTTACTGCTACTTCTACTGTCGTCCGTTTCGGCGAAGGAGTCCGATAAAGATGGATCGCTGATTCCAAACCTTCCGCCTAAGGCGCTTACGGCGACCACAGTAACCAAACCGCCGCCAATACAGTCCATCCAGACTTTTGATGCACAACTGGTCGTTGGGAGCAAGGATGAATCTCTGCGGAAGGCCGCCAACCTGTTTAAGGCCACTGCCGCCACCATGGAGGAATCCAGACTTCATGGAGAACAGTATTGGGCGAACGCTCTCAAAATTCGGAAGGACAATTGGGGGCTATTACCCGCACCGTTACCGTTTGGGTCGTTTATGGGGAAGGGCGCGGACAAGACTTCGAGCGACTTTTTGGTGTCTTTCGGAATGGAAGAATGTCAGTTTCACGTACGCTTACTCCCCGAATGTCTCATCAAATCGACATCCAGCTCCCGCGGCGTTCAGACAAAAAGCAATTGGTCATATGGCAACCTATGGTGAAAACACCTCTAGTGCTCTGGTTTACCCACACCGTCAAAATACAAGATTGAGGGTTACACTGAGGTTAACTGACAGCAACGGCGTTAAACAGTCGTTCCACAACCGCGTTGTGTTGGAAGATGAATTGGAGTTACATGGTTCGCTCAAGGCGGGTCAATCAGAGGTCGTCGAAGAGGAAATATTTTCGGTCCTCATTCGTGAGGCGAGCAGTCTCCCAACTGCCTCGGCTCGGGTCTCTGAACGCCTGATCGTGGTCGAGGCGGCACACGGAACGGAATTGACATTCGAACTGGTTTGCCAATCTATTTCTCTGTACGTCGACGGTGCTAATTTAGTAGATTGACAACAGTCTATTACCTCCAGGGGGTGAGCAAGGTAGTCCAGAGTACAGCGGATTCTACGGAGTGTTCTGCAACCTTATCATCGCCGTCCTCCGCGTCTTGTTGGTTAGAGGCCACGGATACGAGAAGGAGAAGCGCCTCGGTGGTTCTGAAACCTTACGTGTTAACCTTCAGAAGAGCCCAGCAGCCACCCGGCAACCTCACATCCTGCAAAAGATCACGGATTTTACTCAATACCACGTCTTCTGCCGCCGTCTGAAAGAGGATCTGGACAAGACCGTGAAAACCCTGTCCGAAGTTGGGATTAAGACCCTTCTGAGGTTCAACCCTGCGGGAGAATCAAGTCACCAGATCGTCAAGCTACTCACAGAGAACAGCGATCGACGTCTGGGGGGCGATGCTAGCCTCTACATGGACGAGAGGTATGTCGAACCTACCCTTCGAACACGGTGTCGGGGCTAAGCCTACAAACAGGTATTCACTGCGTTTCACTTTCGAGTCGCCGTCAACGTTGGCTGCTCATCTGACCAATACGACTCTCTCGATATCATCCATTCCACAACTATGCCAGCTGCTCTTGGACGAGACGGAACGATTCCTTCTTGGAAGGATATGTGAGGTCGGCCATGAACTTTGCGAGCCTGTCAACGGGGCGTGGTTTTTGGACCAGTTGACATCCAGGAGTGTCGGTCGATGGGAGGGTAACGTCCTGTACGTCGAGCTTTTATCTTCGGGGTAAAACCAATAACCATTGGCCAGTGACTTCCGAATATCATTCATAGGAGAGCCTGCCACGATCCGCTGTTCCGCTCATAAGCTGGAAGGGACTCACAAGCTTGAGACGATATTCGCGGCTTACGACGGCAAAGACGGGCCACTCATTAAATGGGTATACAAAACGATCAACCAGGTGCTCAATGGATGAAGTACATCGCGCGTAAAGCGAGGTGTCCCGCACGGGATGTAATAAACCTAGTCCATAGACATACAAAGTAGTCAGGCAGCAAAGTAACATATCTACTCGTCGGCGGCGGCGGCGGCAGCGTCGGCCCCGGATTTGAACGCCTCGATCTTGGTGGCAATGTTTTGGAGGCGCTGCTCATGGGTGAGCCTGGGGGTCTTATGTTTCTTAGTCTCGGCCGCCCAGTCTTGTGTCTTCTCTGTTGGCTTGAAGGTGGGATCTTCACGTATGGCGGCGTAGGCGTTAGTGTAGATCTCCTCGATGTCGGCAGATCCAATGTCATCAGCGAGGTAGGTCGAGAACTGCCTCTTGAACCTGAACGGACACATCAGACCGAGAAAGTAAATTATATCTGGGATCTCTTACCTCTCGTCATCTTCCTCCTCCAAACTCTCCATGTACTCAGCAACGTGACCACCGAAAATGTACTTCTTCAACACCTCAGCGTCCAGCTCTTTGCTTTCTGGGTCGTAACCTGGGAAGCGCTTCTCGTTGTGAGGGATATAGAGTCCACCATCACTAGCACCCTTGAGAGCACCGAATACACGGGAGCCGGTAGAGGTTCGCTTGAGACCGACATCAAGATAGACCTTGAACGGTCGGGGGGCATCTTCATCTTCGAGGGCCTCGATCGTTGAGATGGTACCGTCAGGCTCGGTTACACCCGTGTACTTGTCGGCGAGGCCAAGTTTTGTCAGTGCCCTCCGGGCGGCGAGGAGGCCGGTCGCATAGGCTGCCCGGGATTAGGATTATGAGACGGGTTTCTGGTAACCTGTATACTCACCGGCAGTCCAGTTGGTAAGACCGTGGTTGATTCCATATCGTGGGAGCTCCTTCGACCGGGCAGCAGTGAGAACGAAGTCTCCTGAGATACGGGCGTAAATGATCTGGACAATGACCTCCTTGTTGGTGAACCGAACAACAAGACGGTATTTTGGTGCGTTGCTGTCGGGAATCCTCGTTAACGGTTACACTGTTGAATCAGACCAAACCCACTATTTGTTCTTCGCCTGGGTGATCAGACGTTTGCGAGCATAGTCTAACCGGGGAGTAAGACTCTATAGCGCGTGGAGGCCCCCAAACGCAACTCACAATCGGTCTTTCCTTCCCTCCTCCGACGGTACTTGACCTGGAATCGTGAGAAGTAGGCGTCTGATTTGACCTTTTTAACGAACGGCATCTGTGGAACGATATTAGAACGAGCCCGGGCACCTGTGAACAGCTGGCCCACCTCGATTCTCTTACCGTGTGCGAGTGTGGATGGACCTCACGATCAAGCGATCCTGTAGAGGCGTCTGGGAAATGCTTATGTAAACTATACAGAACCAGATTTGAGCGAGTCGGTTGCGTCGGGCCGTGGGTGGGTACCGTGGGAATTTCCGGTCCCCAATGTCTGCGACACTCACGTCTCGTTGTTGCATTGAGCTTCAAGGCGTCCCTCTACTCTTACGACTCAAGCTCCTACGCATATCAGTCGCTAATCTCACACTAAAATACCCCCATGGTCGCCAGAGGCTCCGTCGTGCTCAAGAAACACCCGCGTTATCCACCGTGCGCAAGTCATGAGGCCACCAGCGCTCGGCCCTTTGAATTGGTGAAGCATTTCGACACGCTAACAGTCCCCTGGACTCCGGGTGGATTGGACAGGTTACTATCTAGGCGCGTTCGGCGCTGCCTTTGCACTCACGATCCATGGAGGTAAATGCGCAGCGAACCCTCTCAATCACAGGGATCAGGCATAACGTGGATGAGATATGGGGGAGCCCGCTCAGCAGGTCTCCTCGTTACATTCTGCAGGATAAGCGGGCGTATACAACACTGACATGCGACTCGAGGAACGGTTTCGTAACCTTATTGTTGGCTCCGATGCTCGATGTCGAAAGCGCTCTTCCCAATCTCAGCCTGACAAGGTTCAAGCGTATATAATGCGAAACTCCGCCATCATATATAAAGTGCATGGCAAGCGTCGGCACCGGTGACTCCATTGTTTCACCACCACCGGTCCTCTTTTTGAAGAGCGCGACTGCTCTCATGCAAGCCGATCCGTCTACCCCACCCGCCCATGTCCTTGAGCAGTTCACAAAGTCCGATCTCGTCTTCGGTCGCGTCGTCGTCCCTGTCCCCAACCAGAACAAAGCCCCCAAAAGGGGGAAGCTGGGTGAGCCAAATTGACTCCTGTCATCCAGTAACCTGACCAGGAGGGCAGGTTTTGAGTACATGGAGCACTCCTATATCGGCGACTCCATAAAACTCACCCTCGCTGACGGTGAACCGGTGGCTGCGTCCAGTCACAGGTTCCGACTCCCCAACGGACTTAATCTCACCTACGGTCAGATCAATGCGCTCGCAGGGGATTTCTATGGGACCGACCGTCCCATCAGCGACGGGAGGGACGATCAGGACTACTCCGCCCGCTTTCTGGCGGCCTACGACACTCTTGCTAATGGCAGTCCGCGACAGCCCGGGGAAGCGAACAACATTCTCGCCGTGCTGCAGGCTGAGATCGACGCCGTCAATAACGCCTTAATGCACCACCAAGATCCATCCGTCGCGTACTCCACCCTTCCCGATGTGACCTTGAAATTAGAAGAAATCACATCTGATAGATCTGGTATCCCAAGCTACGTCGGACTGGCACAGATAAACTGGGATCACTTTGGAATCGATGCGCGGATCGCGTACAACACCGGTCATGCCATCGCCATCCAGAGGGCGATTGACGGAGACCTCGAGGGAGCTTATGCACTGAATGCTTTCGCCGATCACTTCTTGCAGGACTCGTTTTCGTCCGGCCATCTGCGTACTCCGCGCAGACACCTACACGAACCTCCAGACATCACAGCCGATGCCTGCGCTAAGGTATCAACCAACCAACCTTTCTGTTGATGTGCTGAGATGCCGCCCCCAGTTTATGCATGACGAAGACTGCGCCATCGGGCTCCGAGTAAAAAACGCCGCTGGAGAAACCTGGGAGTGTTACGGCGACAAACGAGCGCTTGACAAGGAGGCCGCAGAAAATCTGAAGCGCTGCGTTGCCGCAGTCCAGTGGTCTGCCGGCGAAATATATACCGCGTACTCGACCAGAGGGGCTCCTTCACCCCCTGACTATGCGGCCTGGAGGATGGCTCCAACCCTGGGGTCTGCTCGCTCCACGAGCCAGGCATTGGCAAAGTTGTTTACCTTTGACTCGGAGAGGCGCCGGGATATCAAGAGGCGCCGAGTCTGGGAGTTCACGACGGACTGGTGGTTCTGGTCAACCGCCCTCGAGTGTAAAACGAGCGGCGACTGTAATAATCCCATTGTTCTCAGCAGTGTCCGTACTGCTGTCCGATGGAGCGGCATCTCCGCTGTGAGCCCGAGGATCTGGTCGATGGGAGTCTTCTACCAAATGCCCAGTGGCGCCATTGTTCAGAGCGTGCACTCGGGTGCCCAATGGACTCGCGCTCATGATCCGCCCATTTTCGACGCTGTTCCTTTCACCCCGTTGGCTTCTATCATCTGGGAGGGCGGGAAACAGGTAAGTTGGCCTCCATATTTCCAGTACACGGGTTGACGGGTATCTGGTCAGGTTCGGGTGTACTACCTCGACCGCAAATACACCCTCCAAGAATATTGCTACTCTGAAGGTTGGGGCTGGTTTGTAGGGGAGATCGGCGAAATGAATATCAGAACATCTGCGGACACTCGCATCGGTGCCATTCAATATGTCGACCGTGATGGTTTCCATATTCGCGTTTACTGTCAGGGTGAGGACTACCTGCCATAAAACGTCGTCCGTTTGTTGAGTACCTGAAAGGAGCCGGATCCCGGGCCATCTTGGAGTTATGTAATGATGGTGACTGGTACAAATGCTCACTGGATCTACCAGATGCTCTCGACGGTACGAGTATCGCGGCTGTAGCGTACAATTGGAGCAGTCAACCGCATATCCATGTTTACTACCAAGCCGAAGATCTATCTCTCAGGGAACATTGTCACAACAATAGTGGATGGTACCCAGGTCAGTTCGTCGGCGCAGTTCGGTCTCATCCTTCTGAGTGGAATTGGGATTCTGCCATAGGTGAATGGAGCCCCGGCAAGGTACCAGGTGGAAACCCGATAAATGTTGTGGCCTTTGTGCCCAGTGGTGGTAATCCACAGCTCCAAGTGTACTGGCGTGATTTCCCAGACGAGATCGTCGTCAGCAAGCACATCGGACACTGGAGACCTGCTACCAAGGTTATTGGAGGTATCGGGCCTGGTTTCCAGTTCGCCTTACTGCAGTGGGAGCAAGGGAAGTACACCAGGCTCTACTACCAGAATCACACGAATCTCGTGCTCGAACATTGCAGTGACGACGGTGGCGAGACCTGGTTCCAAGGTTGTGGGGTATCGGGAAAGTGGCCTGGTTCGCTCGACCGGAGCGAGTTGATCTAGCCGGCCGTCTGGCAAAACCCTCCTTGAGGCTTGACCGGTGACCCCTAGCACTACCCTATATGTAGAACCGGAATACTAGTTGTTTGGACGGAGAGTCAACATCCCCGTCCGACGCGCGAAACACGCGACATTGGGTGTGCCGTGCTCAACCCACCCACCCACCCCGGCCGTCTAGCCACGCTTCGCTCTGGCGAACGAGCTTTACTACGGACGCCTTTCTGAAGAAATTTGGGACCTTCCGTGGATTGGACTCGGGGGGATGAGCGCGCGTGCTATTTTTCCCACTGTTGGGACCGTGAGAAATGGTTACTGGAAGGAAGCCATCGGCGCCACTCCACCTCATTGACTCCCGACCTGCTCGTTCTCCTGTGGCAACCGCCCCCGCTTCGCGCTTCACCATGAGCAACCCATACTACCAGCAGTACCAACAGCAGCAGCAGCAACAACAACAGCAGCAGCAGCAGCAGCATCAGCAGCAGCAATCCCAAGATGTGAATCCTTACCACCAGCCCTATCAAGGCCCGATGTACCCCATTGCCGGATCCTCTTCCGGCCACACTGCCCCTGTCCCTGCCAATGCGTACGAATACGATGTTGGAATCCTTGCCCAGCAAAGTGTTTACGTGCCCGGAGCCATGATCGACAAGCGTGGAGGAGCGGGTGGGAAGCTGGCTAAAGGTGGTAAACGTACAACAGTGCTGAGGAAGGGCGCCGGGACTGTGTATGAAGACCAGACGTTGCTGGAGTGGAACCCAGGTGAGAACGATGAGGGGCCATTGCGTTGGAGCTATGCTAACCGCCCACGCAGCGTGGTTCCGTCTGTTTGTCGGAGATCTAAGCAACGACGTTTCTGACGACGTGCTGTCGAACGCATTTATCAAGTACACCTCCTTCACCAAGGCTCGTGTCATCCGCGACCGCCTCAGCGGAAAGGTGAGATTCCGGTTGTCTTCCATGTTCGAAGACTTACGCAGCCCCGCGCAGGCAAAGTACGGTTTCGTTGCATTCTCCGATCCCGAGGATTTCTTGAAGGCTTGGAAGGAAATGGACGGTAAGTTCACATCATCGCCATGCACGTGTTTGTCCTTACAGTCACTTTCCAGGAAAGTACGTTGGGAATCGTCCCGTTAAGCTGAGAAAGGCTGACAACCCTATCAATCCCGTGGAAATCGGCCATCGGAAAGCGCGTCAACTGGAGAAGGAGTTGAAGAAGAACAGGAAGAAGCCATATTAATGGCATATTCCCTCGTTTACAAGGAGAGTGTCATGTCCCACTGTTGGCCACGTTCACACTCACCAGTTGGATTCAATGTCGCCTTTTTCGAACCTAGAGCCTTACCTTGCCAGGCCTGCTTGCTTTCAAGGGTTTCCATGTCTTTCTTTACTTTCCTGTGTTTTGTATCATAACGTTTGCAATACATCTCGTTATGCCGACCCTCGATGTCCAATTCCCGATCGAGGTGGAAGGAGGCGTGGTAAAACTAAAGTCTCAACATCGACTGCATCCTCCATTCCCACCAACCGGCAATCGCATAATATGGACGTCGACAGGTTATTCAAGGTATACCGAACACCCGCATGCCCCGAGGAACTACTGAACCAAATGGACAGGTTCCAAAACTCCCCACTGGTGGCAACAAACGTCGAATGCCCGACGCGCCCACCCCTGACATGATCAAAAGGATGAGGGTGGATGGGGAAGACGCTGGGACACGTAGCCCTGATCCTCCTCCCAAACCGCGGAAAGCCACAGTGGAAGACGTGGATGAGGACGGGGATCAGAGGATGGAGGACGAAGAGTTTGCACCCGGAAACGACGCGGATTACTTCGCGGAGGAGGATGAGGAAGGCAGGTTCTTCGGTGGTGGATTAACGTCCGAACAGAAGGATATCCTGAATATCTTTGACCAAGCTGGGGGTGAAGGGGCGCAGGCCGATGTGAGTCTAGATCCTTGTCGTCCACTCATTCTGATGTTCAAAACTCATTTCTAGTTGTGTACATTAGGTGGAGGAGATGAACGTTACTGGAATCCGTAAACTCCTCTTAAGGTTGGAGCGGGCTGCCAACAAGAACCAGGATCAGAGGTCAAAGTACACCGACGACCCAA
>Ga0307509_10003874_pt1 | contig 22165 bp, 24 predicted proteins | sample 10_EM_MG_FD_202245 | JGI IMG/M metagenome (GOLD analysis project Ga0307509, IMG submission 202245) | Populus trichocarpa ectomycorrhiza microbial communities from riparian zone in the Pacific Northwest, United States - 10_EM | ecosystem: Host-associated > Plants > Roots > Unclassified | place... | reverse complement strand
GGAAGCTTCACGGTCTACCCACGGAAATCATATCCGACATGGATGCAAAATTCTCAGGAGAATTTTGGGAATCCCTATGCAAGTTGCTAGGGATTAAAAGAAAGATGTCGACAGCATACCACCCCCAAACGGACGGTCAGACGGAACGAACCAACCAAGTACTGGAAGGTTACTTAAGAAATTTCGTCAACTACGACCAAGAAGATTGGTATCAGCTGTTACCCTTAGCCGAATTCGCGTACAACAATTCCGCAACCAATGCACACGGAATGTCACCCTTCTTCGCGAATTACGGCTATCATCCACAGACAGAATGGATGAGAGAGCGACAAGCTCAGAACCCAGGGGCTGAATTATACAGCCACTGGATGAAGGCGATTCATAAACGGGCGGTAGAAGCGCTAAATTATACTCGAGAGGCAATGAGAAGGTATTACGACCGAAAAGCATTACAACAGCCGGACTATAAAGAAGGCGACTTGGTGATGTTAAATGGAAAGAATATTTGTACAAAACGACCCTCGAAGAAATTAAGTCCCAAGCTCTATGGACCCTTCAAAATCATAGCAGCAAAAGGACAACGCGTGTTCAAGCTCGAAATATCGCCTACATGGAAGATACATCCAACCTTCCATGTTTCGCTGTTGGAACCTTATCGATCCTCGATCCGAGAAGGAAGAGAACAGCCTCCACCAGAGCCAGAAGAGATCGATGGCGATCTCGAATGGGAAGTGGAACGAATTGTAAAGAGTGAAATAATCTCTTATACAAGGAAGGTTCGCGGTCGCAATAAGCGAATGCGCGAACTAAGATATTTTGTTAAATGGAAAGGGTGTTCAGAGGACGAGAACACCTGGGAACCACCTGAGAGTTTAGAAAACGCCCAGGAATTGATAGAAGGTTTTCATGAGGAAAACCCAGATATGCCAAGTAGGGCAGATGTTGAATAGGGAAGAAAGGTTTTCCTCGTGTGGACAAGTAAACGCATGAGGTTTTTTACCCTACTACCCGGAGTTCAAAAAGGATTTCATTTGTTCAATGAAAGGAAGATCTTACAAGCGTTCGAGGACAAAGCTTAGAGAGAGTGAGCTCGTGTTAGGCATACCGGGAGGCTTAGCCTTCCATTAGTGAATAAAGACCTATAGTTACCCTACCTTAGGATTCTGAGTTCAAAAAGACAAGCCAACACCCCCCTCCCGCACCAGCGTTGGGACAGCGCTACATCGGCAGATGCCGCCGTAGTTGCGTCCCCTCACCAAAGACATGGTCATTGGAGCCCTCCTTGTAAACCCGTATACGTCGCGGCCGTCCGTCCGACCGGATCCCGTTCGCAGGATATATGAGGGAAGACCTTTGGCGAGCTTATGCAAGAGGTTCGAGCCAAATCGGTCGACGTCGCATAAGGTTACTGAGCACTAGAAACAAGAGTCGCGAAGGTGGTCACTAAGTAACGGGACGCTTTTATGGACAATGGTTAGGCAACACATTCTATACTCCACGCTCTTGCGATGAAAGTCGCAGAAGTGAATGGTGTTGTCGGATGAGGTAGTCTGAGCAATCAGGCATACCCACACTCACACACGTCAATAGTATCTTATGGATACTGACGGAACCATACGATAACGATAAGACTATTGAGGGATAATGGCTATTGGAGCGATTATCGTGACAAGTCTATCTTATGCCTCGCAGATGTCGGTAGCAGAATATATCTGCAATGCTGAGAGGTTCGATAACAAAGCTGGCCACTTTGTTGGTTCGATCATGGAGACCATTCTGCGTATGCAAATGGTAAGCAAGACTCCATGCCGACAAAGATGGATCATAACCAATGGACTGATGTGTGGGAGCACCGTCAGGAAATTTCATGGTGTTGTGATTCGGAAGTCGAAGTGAGATAACAGAATTGTCAGGGTCAAATAGTGTTCGCACTTTTAGAACAAAGTTGGAGTTCGTTAGCAGGTACTTAGTTAGTATGAGAACTAGATGTAGCCCGCGACCACCCAGACGCGGCATATAAATATCGAGGTGCCTCCATAGCTATTTGAACATTATCAAGCAATGGAGAAGAGATCTTATCAATATAAGTTTTTACGCTATAAAAATCTTTATCACTTTACCTACCTCAACCTTGAATCATTGAGCCTTCCTAGACAATCTCCGTCTACGATTAAGATTATCGGCCTGAGTTATCTCGCAAGACTTTGAGATAGGCTCCCGCCTAACAACAACTGGGGTTGCTGATGGACACTTCGCCCAGTAGTTACCGTCTTTTCCACAACGAGAACATTGATTCAACCATTTGTGCTTGTCAATCAGAATCAGAGGCACATTACTGTGCATCTTGACATGCTCTGTTTCTGCGGATCTTTTCAACCAGACGCTCAGTTGCCGGGCTTCTGCTGCCGTGGCCCATTGGCCTTCATTTCCTTCCTCTGGCTTTTTCCTTCAGAAGTATGCCTGTCGTCACTCTTTATACGCCTCGAAGGGTGAATCTCCTTGTGTACCTGCTTACCAAAATTGGAGGCATATTCAAGCTGGGGCCTAGTTTGACGCAAGAGGTCCAGGTAATCCATATACTCTACTGGATGAGGGGCTTTCATGGACAAGGCGGTATTGAGGACATCGGTCATGCCCATGCACGCCCTGTCATTAACAAACTCCCCGCTATACTCTAACACAACTGCAAGGCGGAAAGGTTCAACAATAAAGCGATCAACCTTTCCGTCCTTCATATACAACTGGCTCCATTCCTTCAGAGCACAATTCCTATTCAAGTGACTGCCAAAGCTACCTTCCAAACGCTTGCAAAATCCTTCCCAGATTCACAATTCATTCTTTGGGACAAACTACATCTCTCTTGGCTTGGCCGCATCTTTGTTAATATGCGGGTGGATTGCGTTATACCATTCCTTGGCGGTATCTTTCAAGAGAGGTATGACAAGGCTGACTTTGTCGATTTCCTTTACTAAGGAATGGCGGAAGTAGTCCAGCTTAATCTTGAGATCGTGTACAAAGCGTTGTGTGTTCTTGGGATCCACGGTGAATGGGCCAACTCGAAGTTTCTCTGACTGATTAGGCCGATAAGATGACTTCTTAGCCTTATAACACTGCGGAATAAAGTTATTGAGAGCTACATATCGTTTATCGTACTTGTCTTGCTTTTCTCGACTTCAATGATGCTGGAGACTGCCAAGGAAGTCTCTCGGATCAGGAGGTAAGGCATCAGAACTGTCACTAATGGACAATGAAGAACTGGAATCACCAGGATCATCTCCTCCAGCAACGTTTCCACTTCAGGGAGGTTGTCCACCTCCAGCGCCTCCGGTGTTTCCACCTTGGGCTCCCGAACGCATGTCATAGCCATCAAACTGTTCTTCTTCTAGTTAATCCTCATCTCTCTGATCAGAAGGTAGGTGTGCTAGCGAACGTAGTAGGAGTGGTTGACGGGTGAGTTGTTTAGGTTGAAGTCTCAGGTAATCACGCTGAAAGTCCTAACAGTCGGCTACCTTATATTGGGTCGACTTACAATAGGTACAATGGCTCATTGAGGTGACGTTCAGTTTTTCTTTTGGGACCGTCTCAATGGCTTGATTTGCCTTTTTAGAACAAAGTACCCAATGTAAAAATTAAAACTCACTACCGTCTCCCCCTAACCATTTGACAACCTTGGTTACAATAGTTTGAAGCGAATTCTGCAGGTTGATCTGAAAAGCCAGACGATCCAGCTCTGCTGGAAGGCTTTGCCGGAGCCAGTGGTACCTGTGCTGAAGGAGAGGCTGCCGGATTGTGAGGTGTGGCGGGTATGGGTGTGGAGGCCGCAAGCGTGTAGGGCCGATCTACTTCTACCCGTATCGCCAGTGCTGGTGTGACAGGTTCAACTACCGGCGGGGTAGGTATGTTCGCTGGAGCTCAAGGTGGTGGCTGTGGTGAGGGTTGCCTCGAGTTTTGTCTAGAAGCTACACTTCTTGACTTTGAGATACCACTTCGCTGAGCGGCTGACCGAAGGTTCCTGAGGGTGCCGACAGGCTGAAACCTCTAGATCTCATGGCTTCTTCAAACACCAAAGTCAGCGGTGGTGGTCGTGCAACGACAAACACCAGTAATTGCTGTTCCAATTGGGTGACTCGCTCTTGTGATTCCAAGGCCGTCTGTGCTACTTGAGTCAAAATCACTGCCATCTTCTTATACAACATTGTGGCTGCCATCTCAGCTGCATAGTGTGGAGGGGGCTCGATTGCAAGGCGTAGTGGAGGTGCTGTGGTCATATTTGCGTCGTTTTCGGAGTCTATTGAATACGCTCCCTGAACAGCCAATGCCAAAGCTGTCAGGTGTGCCCTGATCATCTGATCCAAAAGAGCCAATTTACGGTATTCTACCTGCTGTATTTTGATCCAGCGATTGGCATTAACAACCATCTCATCTTGCAATTCGAGTTGAGTAGCGGAAATGAACTCTCCCATGGAAGCCTTAGCTTCTTGAAAACCTTTGGTCACTTCTCTCACGATGAAGGGGTCAAAATGTTCCCTTGTGAAGTTGGCAAAGGTCATGAAAGTTCTTATTGTGGGAGTATTCTGTCCCTCACGGAAGGGTCTCGGGTAAGACTATGAAGGAAAGTAACAGGGTTTATGATTTCTAACTAGTGTACTTCCTCAGGTATCTCGGTGGGTTCAAGGTCAACTAGCTGCTCTTGGATGGACCGCCATCTTATTCCGTGCAAATCTGAAATAGCATTATGGCAGGAAAGGTCATAATCATATCCGACACAATCAATATCTAAAGGCATTGTTCTTTCCACCCAATGCCCTTGTACCAGACCAGCGACTCGTACTCAAACAAATGTCAACATGATGAATTTTCAACAATTCCCAGAAGAGAGTCAAGCGAGTACGGTTAACTATATACTATAATGGGGGCACCCTATAGAGAGGTGAACTGTAAGGTTGCAACGGCACCAAACACTCAAAGTAGAAGATAAAGAGGAGGTAAATAATTCACAAGAATCAAAAGGTAAAACTTAATATAGTTAAGCTTGAAGCTTGACTCAATTAGTTGTCTCGTGGAAAAGTTGGTTGTTGAAGTAGAATGCCAAACACTTAAACTTAAGTAGATATCAGATTTAAGCCTTTGACATTGACCACTACTCTGACCTTGTACAAGCGTCCTGTCCAGCGCAGGGCTTGTTCGAGGTCTACCTTCCATCAGGAATTATCCTGCCGGAAGTATCAGACGAGCTCGGGATGCTTAACTCTGTCAATAGGATATGACTTTCTGCAATGCATCTCCAATACAACCGCAGGTGGAAAAACTGTTCCTCTCGATGTCATACCAGTAGCTAACTGTTATGACAACAACCGGAGTCAATACCTAGGTGGTAGAGCCACAGGCCCAGTGGTAGTTTCGTCTATACAAGCTATGCTGTCCATCATTTAATTAACCTGACTATTCAATGTGATAATTTGACATGGAAGCTCTCCCGGTGAGATGTGGACAATGGTTGATTAAATGGACACTACCCATAGCCAGCCTCTCTGGTCATTCTCTACTGTGATAAGACTCATACCTCTAGAGTCCATTGACAACCCATAGTAATGATACAAATCAAGGGGAGAAGGTCCAGGCTGGTTTATAAGGTATATATCCAAAAAGCACCCTGGCCTCCTTGGACTCCCTAAGTACCACTAGGAAGACTACCCTACTACCTGTAGGCTAAGATAGACTCCTAGGTGCCGGAGGGACCATTCATGGGTGATGGCCATATTGGCGGTTACCTATACTCCCCTTATATATCCTGCAAACGGTATTCGGACGGACAGACAGTGACAACCTATACGGTGTTACGGTAGCTGCTCCAATTGCCTTTTTGAACTAGCAAAAGAGCAACTACACAGCCATCTGCCTAAGACGCGCCGTCCCACTGCTGAGGCAAGAGGGGGGTGTTAGCTAAACCCGCCCAGGTTCAGTCGTATGTTCTGGCCACACTTACTCAGGCGTCGGACCTCACTGCGCAGATTCGTGTGCACTCATGAACCTCTAAGAGCCCATCCAATGTGAGGCAATCGACCTCCAAGTTCTAGGATGACTTTGCTGGTGAAGGTAGGCGAACTTGGACTGCTCAGTAGGGTAACTGGGGTCCATGGGCATAATGGTGAAATTCCCAAGGTAGGGTAAATTTGCCCTCTTATGCCTTTAACCGCTTCGGAAGTCCTCCCGTCAACACCTAATGTTGTCACAGAGGCCTATGTAACGTTCCCTTAAATTCCGTGACTTTATGCGAACATACTCCCGAAAGGTCACCCTGCATTGTAGAGTACCCTCGGCCACTCAACTATTCCCTAGGCTTTGTCCTAGGTTAACCAGCTATTTGTATACAAAGTATACGAGACCATACGACCTTTGATTACCACTTCGTATACCATTTGCTCTAAGATGATAGTCATTGTAGCTACCTATCATAGGGTTGTTACATGCCGTGTGCCGTATATAGGGTCACCTATGTTACCTGCCGGGATACCTATTGACAACTCATCTGCACTGATCTTTCTCCTATTACTTGGTTGATGCGAGATTTCTCAGATGAGAGAATTAGCAGGAAGTTGATATGTCACACCTGCTAGTGCCTGCTGTGGCCCGCCGGCTGGCATCAAAGTGTATTGCATATTGTTCATATTCTGCGCCATATCAATTGACTTTTTCTGTCTATAGATTTATTAAATTTCGGAGACTGGGGATGTGTGTCTTGTGGATATAGTTGAAGTTCTGAATGGCAGATGATTCTCAGTACGATGTCCACCTGTGTGGATCTGTTCACATGATATATAAAACTCAGTGCTCCTATAGAGGGGTTGAGAGATTTAAGTATTTTTACCAATTGATTAGAAAACCTCAATCTGACGCTCTACGACAGGACCCCTATTATGAGATTCAACTTGAATACATGAAACTGAATATTGACACAGGCGTTTGAACATGAAATTCTCAGACCACGTTCAAGATCCCGAAACAAACAAAGCCAGCATAACGTGATGTTCAGGCTAACCAATTCAAAAGACCCGATGGAGTTTAGATTGTCCAGGTCCCTTGACCCTACGCACGAGCCACACGCGATGCTGACATCACCCCTGATTGACTTATCCTGGAAACTACACAAAGTGACGAGACAATCTGAGAAACAAACCCACCTGCATAACAAATGTCCATTCTGCCAACGAAAATACAGCCAGTCCGGTACGTATGAGAAGCACCTGCAAAATCTGCGTGGTAATCTGGATATTGTCCTAGCATCTACACTACAATATGGTTCAACTGTGATTAATCATGACAATTAAGGCGACATAAAGCATGACGACAGGCATCAATGGCCAGATTCAGACTACAAATCTAATCCGGAACCCAGCACACATGAGTACGACGCATTCGATGACATCGGTCATGAGTCTGATACAGAGATAATCAACGAACCTTCAAGTGTGTTACACAGTAAACGGACCATTTATGAAGGCACCAGTTCTTCTATTGGAAAGGTCAAGGGTTTTGAGTAAGAAGACAGCAATCTGTGTGAGGATCCATGGTCTCTATTTACTAGTGCGCACGGTTTCAAGCTAGCGTCTAGGTTTATCGAGGGTAAAGTACCTAAGTTACGAATCAATATATACTTCTCGAGTGGCCTTGGTAATGCATCATTGGCCCGGTATACCTCTATGCATACACTTGAGAACTATCTCCACACATTGGATACTAACAGTGTATATCTCCAATGGTACGAAGGACAGGTTGATGATGGCAACCGAACATTAATATTCTTCTATTGCAAAGTCTTAGCTTAAGTCAGATATCTCCTGCACCAAATCGCCTGCAGAGATGACTTCATTTAGGTGCCATACCGTGAATACGACCCTAGTGGGCACAGGATATATGAGGAAATGCACAAGACGGACTGGTGGTGGGATGTTCAAGTACTGCATCCTAACACCTTTTAATCAGACAATCGCTTACAAATTCTAGGAGACACTTCTACACAGTGTGACACTTATTCCGATCTAGTGATGTCAGATCAGAGGCATCTCACAAACTTCTCAGCCGACAAGAAAGGGTAGCCAGTTTATCTTACTCTTTAAAATCTGCCCTCCACCCGGCGCAATAGCCCTGCGTCAATTGCCGTTCTGCTTGTCGCATTATTGCCTATTTTCCCGAAACTATCAATGTCCTCTAAGGCAGATCAACACGAGAGACCCATCAATGCTGACACTCTACCACATGTATACGAATTCATCCTATCGCCACTAAAAGACCCGGCATGAGATGGCATACATCTTGATTATGTCAATGGGAAGGTTCGGAGGTGCTTTCCAATCTTGGCTGGGTGCATTGCAGACCACATGGAAAATCTCGCTCTGCACAGAATAAAATCCAATGTCTGTCCTAGATGTGATGTACCCACCAGAGAATTTGGATCCAAAACCAAAGTCTATCCAGTTAGAGATTATGCAAGATATCAACGTTTCAAAGGTGGAAACCCGATCGCAGAAACGGACGACCACATCAGACCTGCTAGTCTTGGAATTCGTTTTGGTCAAAACATTTTGTACGGGCTCCACCGGGTTTCACCATCTGATCTAGATAAACCAGACATGCTGCATACCGTTTATCTTGGAATATTCAAGTACATATTGTACTTGATACAGGGCTTTCAGAAGAAGCTCAGATGACTTGATGTATTAGACGAAGTTTGGAAGATATTACCGCTCTACCCAGGATTCCTAGTACTTAGAAAAGGATACTGCAAAGTTACACTGTGGCAAGGGAAGGAGATGAGGAATCTGGTGTGCTGTATTTTGGGCTTTCTTGGTGTGGCGCTGCGTCAGCCCAGGAGTCCCCAAGTTATACCGTTCAAGCATGCTCTCGAATGCGTCAAGGCGCTTGCTGACTTCAATATAATGGTGCAGTAGCGAAGTCTCATGTCAGAAACAATCACTTATATGGAAGATTATCTGGACAGGTTTCACCAGGTGAAGGATATCTTTTACAGTATTGAGTGATAGCTAGAATCCCGTAGTGGTTTGGGTATGATAGTTAGTTTGGGGTACGACCAGTTTAAGGTCATGCCTGCCACTTGGGGGTTTTTCCCATTGTGTGAGTTTTTCCTGTTTTGTGTGTTTGTGCGCTCTCTTCTCTATCTAGTCTGAGCTACCAGTAGAGAGCTTCCTGTATCATATATTGAATATCCACATCATTAGCATCACATACCGGAACCACCACCTAGGTGCTTTTCTCCGTACTTCGCACCATGACCTACGCTACTCCAGTTATCATTAGGTTGTGAGCAAGCTGCTATCAGAGTGTGGCAATCAGGTTATGAGCCCAGCCTAACATGTCTGGAAAAAGCTATGAAAACCTTTTCTGCCTGTTGAGGAGAAAGATTTTCATGGAAAACAATCAAACAAATCCATCGATCCATCCATCCATCCATTTACCCAACAAAGCGGTGTATTGCCAGCGAGTCTATAACACGTACCTCGTCAAGGGAGGCTGTTTTTCGTGGAATATAAGATGACCGAACAAGAAGGTTCAGCATCTCAGATGGGATCAGGCTTTCCGAAGCTTGATGGAACAAATTATTCTATGTGGTCCATGCGAATGACAGATGTCCTCCAACGGGAGGGACTGTGGGATTTGACGATCCGTGATGAAGAGATTGTGAAGCGGCCTGACTCCACCATACCCATTCTACCTAGAGATTACTAGACTGCCTTGGACCGATATCAAGCGCAGAGGAGAAGGATTCAGAAGGCTGTTGGAACTCTTCGCCTGGGTATGACAGACACCATCGCTGTTTCCTAGTACAATGCAGTATGGATAACACCAGGGAATAATTGGAAAGACTTTCAGAGCAACTACAAGACTGTAGTTGGCTACGAAGCAAGACTCTTACAGAAAGAGCTGTATGAATGTAACCTTGAGGAGTGCGGTACTGTACTCGAGTATATTAATAACATCTGCAAGCTACGGGATAAGCTTGTTATTAGCGGAAATACACCTACGTATGCGCAGCTGATGTTCCATCTATTCGAGGGTTTTCCCAAGACGCCTGAATGGAAGACCTGGATCATGCTCACAAAGAGTGTTCTGTCTTCACAAATGACAATCATAGGCTATACAGACCTCAAGGCAAAGCTTACTGCGTACGAAGTTGAACTACGACGCGAGCGGGATATCGAGCCTGGCAAGCTCTTTATTCAAAGTCTACGAAGACTGGTAGATTGCAGAAGCCGTCCAACGATTTGAGAAAAGGTGTTACCCCCAGTGCTAGAAGCACACCGATAAAAGGAAAGTTTTCCGGGTCTTGCCACCACGCCGAAAAACCCGGTCATAAGATTTGTGAGTGTCGAGCGAAGGCAAATGAAGACACAAGGTTGGGAATCTCTATTCATCACTGCTTGAACCAGACCAGAAGAGCTGGTATCATGGAGTAGCAGCTCTGGGTGGCGACTGACGCCAATGCAGAGAGCTTGCATAAGGAGAAGTGAGTGGAAATGGCAATGATGGGGAAGCACGTCGTTCACGATATGGATTGGGTGATAGACTCCAGTTGCACCAATCATATGATGAACCATGCTGGTGTATTCCTGAGGGAACTTACAAACACATGATGTGTGATGAACGACAAATGTGTACCCTTACAGGGGAGTTGGTCTCTGCTACTGGAATCGGTTCAGTTCGCATTAGGATATGGTTACCTAGCCAGGGATCTCAGACGATCCTCCTTCAAGAAGAATTAGATATACCTAGCGCTGGTTCGACATATATAATCTCCATCAGCCAGCTTACAGTGAAAGGGATCAACATATCTTTCAAGAGGGACGTTGCAGAGGTCTTCCGCAATGGTATTCTAATGGCCATGGCAAAGAAGGTCGACTGCCTCTATACGATTCTCACAGATGCGAGCATCATGGATGATGGGTTCCTTATATTGTTGAACGACCTGATGTTGATGACTCTATGGCACGATCTTTTAGGCCACCTCCACCACCAAGCTCTACATAAGATGAGCAGTAACGAGCTTGTCTGTGGGTTGCCCGCTCTACAAGCAAACACAATAACCAGTCGATGCGATGCTAGTTTAAAAGGAAAGATGAGCCGAACACCATTCATGCCAGCTGCACAGCATATGTCCGCTCCACTTGAGCTGAACCACATCGACCTGTGTGGTCCTAGGCAACAAAAGTCTTTCAGCGGATGTTGTTATTTCATGTTACTTGTAGACAATTTTATGAAATTTACTACAGTCTATTTCCTTAAAAAGAAGAGTGATGCAGCCGAGTCTTTCAAGGCATACAAGACTCATGTGGAACGGCAACATCAGGGGAGTGGGAAGGACTACGTTATCAGGGCTGTGCGTACGGACAATGAAGGAGAGTATACAGGCAAGGCATTTCAGAGAAAGCTGAGGAGATGCGGAATCGTGTTTCAGTCTAATATTCCCTATACGCCCCAGGAGCATGGCGTCTCAGAGAACAGCCATTGAGTTCTTCTCGGTCGAGAGAATGAGCTGCTACAACAAGCCAGTGCTCCAAAGATCTATTGGACCAAAGCGGTACAGATAGCGGTTTACTTGAAAAACCTGTCTATTACGAAAGGGACGCATGGAATAGATGCCACACCCTAGGAAATATGGTTTGGCGAGAAACCTAACATTCAACACTTACGAGTCTGGAGAGGCACAGCGTACACCCACATCCACTTCGACAAGAGCCAAGTACCTACGTCCTGATCGCTCTGGATGAAAATATAATTTGAATAATGTAACGTGTGTTTAGGGTCTTCCAGAAGCACGCGCCGGTCTTCGCCTGTGGTGTTGAATATGTAGTGAATGCTGTCTGAGAGTACACATGTGAAAATTGCCAATGACATGCCCCCAATGTCATATGAATTTAACTCTGCAAAATGCACACCACTGATCTGAGGATAGGGCCAATAGAGAATGAGATAATTAGGTGGTGGTGTGTCGCTATCAACCAGATGTCATTGCCAAACAATGCACAGTGCCGGTGGGCGACCAAGTAGAGCCCTCCAGTCTGTATCTCATTTGTTTGTAAGTCACAAAACGAATGATTATGGTAATTGTGAAAAACAGGCACTTATTTGCCTTACATCACATAGATCTGGTCCGTTTTGCCTAACATTAGGCTGATCTAGCGTATGGCAAATGGTCTAGGCTTCATAATTTGCCGGCGCAGGCGTACCAAGGATGATTAAGGAGGCAGCTGGTTGGATTTGCGGCGGGTTATTCACGAAGGCAGCAGGCATTATGTGCTTGTGACTTGCGACGAGCCCAATCTGAATATAGAAGGGGCAATCACCTGGAGAGGATTATTCTGTATTGCGCTTCCTGACAGACCAGGCCCGGCAGACACCATAGAGGGAGGTTGGTGTGGCCCTTGGTGATTTGCTGGGAGAGGCTGGATTTGGTTTGCTGATGGGCCAGCATTTGCAGACGCTGTTGAGGGAGGTTGGTTTGTGTAATGGTGGCACCGTATAGAGAGGTGAACTCTAAGGTTGCGACCGCACCAAATACTCAAAGTAGAAGATCAAGATGAGGTAAATAATTCAATAGAATCAAACAGTAAAACTTAATATCATTATGCGCGAAACTTTAATCAATCAGTTCGCTCAAGGAAAAGTTGGTTATCGAAGTAGAATGCCAAACGCTTAAACTTAAGTAGATATCAGATTTAATCCTTTTACATTAACGACTACTCCGAACATGTGCGAGTACCCTGTCCTGCTCAGGGCTTGTCCGAGGTCTACCCTCCATCATGAATAACCCTGCCGGAAGTATAGGACCAACTTGGGTACACTTAACTCCGTCAATAGGATATGAGTTTCTGCAATGCATCTTCAATACAATGGCAGGGGGAAAAACTCTTCCTATCAAAGTCATACCAGTAGCTAACTGTTATGACAATAACCGGAATCAATACCTAGGTGGTGGACTCACTGGCCCAGTGGTAGTTTCGTCTATACAAGCTAAGCAGTCCATCATGTAATCTATGCAACTATCTAATGTGATAAATTTACATGCAAACTCCCCCTCTGAGATCTAGCCAATAGTTGGCTACATGGGGGCTACCCATAGCCAGGCTCTCAGAACAAACTCAACCGTGATAAGACTCATACCTCTAGAGTCCATTGAGAACCCATAGTAATGCTACAAATCAAGGGGAGAAGGTCCTGACTGGTTACTGAGGTATTTGTCCTGAAAGCGCCCCCCCCTCATTGGACTATCTAAGTACTACTGGGAAGACTACCCTACTACCCGTAGGCTAAGATTGACTCCCAGGTGCTGGAGAGACCGTATATGGGCACCCCCTTTATTGGCGGTTGCATATACTCACGTTATATATCCTGCGAACGACATTCAGTTGGACGGAAGGCGATGATGTAGCTGATTTTACTGCAGCCGCTCCAATGATATCCTTTTACTAGCAAACGAGCCACTATGCAGCCGTCTGGCCATGATCCGCCGCCCCAAGGCTGGGGCCAGAGGGGGGTGTTAGCAAAACCCGCCCAAGGTCAATAGCATGTGTGGGCCACCCTTCTCAGGCGTGGGGCCTCCACGCGCAGATGTGTATGTGCCTATGAACATCTAAGAGCCCATAGAATGTGAGGCAATCCACCTCTAAGTTCTAGGATGACTTTGCTGGTGAAGGTAGGGTAACTTGGATATTTCAGTAGGGTAACTTAGTTTATATGGGCATAATGACCAAATTCCCAAGGTAGGGTAACTTTGTCCTCTTATGCCCTTAACCGCTCTGGAAGTCCTCCAGTCGACCATAAGAGTCGTCTTGGAGCCCTGTGTAACATTCCCATAAATCTCTTGACATCATGCGAACTTACTTTCTAAGGTTACCCTGCCTCGTAGAGTACCCAAGGCTACTCATCTATTCCCTAGGCCTTGTCCTAGGTTAACCAGCTATTTGTATACTAAGAACATGAGACCATACCACCTCTGGTTACCACTTGGTATACGATTTGTGATATGGTGGTAGTTATTGTAGCTACATATCGTAGGGTCATTACACTACTCCCCTCTTCTTTTGGTCTGTCCTCAGACTGTCAACATTGTTTCTTAGTTCCTCGTTTTGCATTGTATATAACCCTATTGTCTGTAGGTTTAGACAGATACCTCTCATGGAACCCTTGCAATGCTTGCATTGCACTATTTTCTACTATTTCGCACTGGTTCCATGAATTTCCTTCTGGACCATACCCTTCCCAAGCAACCATATATTGCACAAACCAGTGTGGAAATTTTGACTTAGGATTCCCATACCATCCTCTATCAACCACCTCTGCAACAACATAGCTTGGCTCATTGTCCACTACGTCAGGTGTTGGAATTATCTTTTGAGGCCTACCCACAGGATCCTCACGATAGGGTTCCCACACACTAACATGGAATACAGGATTGATGTCCCATCTTTCCGGCAGCTCAATCTCATAGGTACTAGACCCAACCTTGAGTTTGACAACAAACGCTCCAGATATCTTATGGTCTAGTTTTTCCATGCGCCTTTTTATACGGAGGTTCTGAGGGTTTAGTCTAACCCTATCGGCTTTCTTAGCTCTAGCCTGTCTGACATCTTCTAATGTGACATATTCTGGAGCTGGCTGTCTCTTGTGATCATGCCATTGCCATTGTCTTTCCTATGCCTGCTGTATTATTTCTCAGATCTCTTGCCATGTGCCTTCCCAATCCTTCTTAACAAGCTTGCTGTCTGGGTGTATTCCTTTGTTATCCCACACTATCCCCGACCACTGAGTCTGTGGGGAGAATCAATAATTTATTACAAAGGGACTTGCCTTGTGGATTCCGACATTGATGTATTGTATGCATGTTCCGCAATGGGCAACAGCGATACCCAATCGTCTTGCTGATAGGAACAATAACTTCTTAAATATTCTTCTAGTGTCTGATTAACCCTTTCAGTTTACCCATCGCTCTCTGGGTCGAATGCGGTAGAGAGGTTTAGCCTTACTTGCAATTGTTGCATTAGGCTTGTCCAAAACCTAGACGTGAATCGGGTATCTGGGTCAGACACAATTGATTCAGGAAGCCCATGGAGATGCCAGATTTCTTTCACAAACCTCAAGGCCAATTCCTTAATGTGTTTCTCCGTCAGTAGTGGTATGAAATGTGCTATCTTGAAGAACCTGTCTACGATGACCATATCTTTGTATACCCATCAGACTTTGGTAACCCTACAATGCAGTCCATGGATATTGCCATCCATGGCCTCAGAGGAACTTCTAAGAGTTCCAGGAGTTCATACTTCTTATGCCGAATGACCTTATTAAGTTGATATACATTGCAAGAGCGAACATACTCGGTAATGTTTTCATACATCTTCGGCCAGTAGAAGTTAGCCCTAACCCTACCAATGGTCTTCTATGTCCTGAAGTGTCCGGCAATCTTTGAATCATGTTCTGCCTCCATGATTGTTCGCCTTAGACCTTCATTCTTAGGAATATACCACCTGTTGTTATATAGGAGCAAATGCTTTTCTTTACTGACATTTCTAGCAACCTTACTATCGCCTTTGAGTAGTGCCTTTAGTATTGCTAAATAGGTTGGATCACTATCGGCTGCCTTCATATGAGCTGTATGAAATGTTGTCTGCAACTGAAAACCTTGGCAAGTCAGCAACACATGTGGTCGCAAGGTGACAGGCTCCTCTCAATTTAACTATCCTGGGCGAAACATTGTAAAAGGTTCAGAATTCCTTCCACCTGAAGGCTGGTAGTCCCTATACCATGACAAAGCATCAGCCTTTTCATTCCACCATCCTTCTCTATAAATAACCATAAAATTCAACCGTTGTAGAAACTCTGCCCAGCGATATTGCCTGCCGTTTAGAGTCTTTGTAGTATTAAAGTACTGTAAATTCTGATGATCAGTATACACCAATATCTGATCATCAAACGACATCAACATATATGCCAATTCTTTAAAGGCTGCCACAATTGCGGCACCATTTCCTTATCATGGACGTCATAATTTATCTCTGCTGAAGAGAAGCTTCTACTATCAAATGCCACAAGATGCCACTTCTCATGCTCACAGAGTTGAGATAGTAGGACTCGTAATGCAAAGTCACTAGCGTCTGTTTCGAACTTAGTTGGACGAGGGTCATCAAACTGTATCAGAATTGGGCCCATAGTAATAATATCCTTCAATTTGTCAAAAGCATCCTGACACGAAGATTTTTTTTTTTTTTTTTTTTGGAATCATGTGATTATTGATTTAGGTACAAAATCCTGTATGCAGCTCGCGGTATGGCATATAAAAAACCTTAATTCCAAAAACTAACAAAGGGAATAACAAAATTCAAACAACACGTGCACAAAACTCTCCAAGCGGGATCATCAGAACCCTGTCGCATCGCCATCGATGACTAACTAAACAAAAGTAACGTAAAATCCTCCTTATAACCTATAAAGAAAACATTCCCAAGTGCTAAAACCTCCCCGCCCTACCTGCCCACTGCCGCAGCCAGCTAGCCACAAAGGAAACTCATAAACTAAAAAGAAATACCCTAAAAAACAATTCAGTAAGGGAAGGTAAAAGTAGCAATAGCTAGAAGGCCAGGGCCGAGCTAGGGAGTTTTAAAGTGTCAAGCGCTATCTGAGTCCGACCCCGGCTCAGGAGTAGCAGTAGTGGCTTGAATTCGCAACATGGCTGGAGGAAAGCCTGTGCGGGTAGCGTAGAGATATTCAGCCAGCCCCGAAGAAGGGGGACCGAGTGCCAGAGAGGAGGGTCAGGGCCAATGTCATCCACACCTGAGAGATGGGTGAGGCGAGGCTGGGCCTTAGCGGGACAGAAGAGAATCGCATATTGGAAAGACTCATCGTCTTCCTCACAGAACGGGGAGAGGGTACTAGAGTTTCTGTTCCTCAAGGAGACATGAGCAGCAAGGTGGCTGGCACCTGTGCGCATCTGATGAATGCGGCCGCATATAAACCGTGGAAGACCAGTAAAGGCGGGAGGAGTGAGTCAGGCACTGTACGGGTAAGACAGGGGCACCGGCGGACTTGTGTTCAGCCAGTCGGTGAGAAGTGACTGTATCAGAGGAGTTCTGAGGGCTTGGTAGGTGGTGGAGGGTTCTCTTGACAGTGGGAGCGATACGAGATCAGTCGAGGCAAGCGGGAGGATAGGGATCTGCACAAAGAGGTCGGAAACCTCGTGGAACAAGGAGTCTAGAGGCAGGTGCTTGGCAGAATTAACTGCCGGGCGGAGCCACGAAGTAAGGTGGATGGCTTTGGAAGAGCCCTGGAGGAGGAAGCAATGATCATCCACAGAACGACCCTGGTCCCATGTGGGTACAGACTCGGGTATCCGGGCGGTGGAAGGATTGAATTCCGAAGGGGCGCAGACCAAGCGGAGGGCAGCTGACTGACGGCGGTGCTTGCATATTGAGGAAATGGGTGGCAGTGAGGCTTCCCGATATAGAGCGCCACGGGTGGTATTGTAGAAACAATTAGTTGTTCACCGGAGCACCCCGTGCCAGAAAGAGTCGAGTTTCATGAGTGTGCCTGCGTCCAGGATAAAGAGGTCATAGCCATAGGTGAGGATCGGAAGGATGGCGCCAAAAACTAGTTTTCTGTTGCACCAGGAGGAGAGACCTTTGCCAGCTGCACTAAGCTGCCGGATTGTAGTGAAAGAGGCCTGGGAAAGAGCTAGTCGTCTTCGGAAGTGGGTAGAGGTTTGGATCGCCGGCGTGAGCCAGTAGCCAAGCCACCTTACGGCTTGTGATGGAGGAAAAAGCAAGTCGTTAATCACTATGGGGGCAAAGGAAACATCTGAGCGGTCCTTCGGGGTTCTCCAGTGAATGAGTGCAGTTTTGGGGACGGAAAAGGCTACCCCCAGGCCGGCACCCTGTCTTTGGATGATGCCGAAATAGTATTGCAGAGCGCGGATGTTTGAACGAACAGAGTCTGAGCTGACCGTAATGGTGAGGTCGTCAACGTATGAAATCGCTAGACCTTGAGGAATGGTGGGGTGGAGGCTGGCTACATAAAGCTCGAAGGGAAGGGGAGAAATCGGAGAGCCCTGAGGGGTGCCAACAGCGACCGAGCAAAAGACCTTCCGTGCACCTTGGAAGATGAGACGGCACTGGCGACTGGAGAGGAAAGACTTAAACCAGGCAAGAAGATAGGCGGAGACCCCTCCTTTGGCGAGGATGCTGGCCAGCTTATTTGTACAAACATTGTCAAAACCACCTTTGACATCCAGGAAAAGAATCGATACTTTGAAAGAAGCAGCCTGAAGAAGGCGTACTTCATGGGTGAGGGTAGCAACAGCATCGAAACAGCCCAGACCGGCCACGGACCCACATTGATTGGGGTGTAAGAGGCCAAGGGAGCGGGCGGCTGCGGCGAGACGAAGGGCAGACAGTCTTTCGCGTATCTTGGAGACGGTTTCGAGTAGGACAATGATGCGGAAGGAAGCTGCAGTACGGTAATCAGGTTTGCCTGGTTTGTCCAAGACAATGCCGTTGGCCTTCTTCATGGCTAGGGGGTGGTATCCGTGGGTAAGGAGGGGAGTGAAAAGAGATGGCAGGATCCGCTCATTGGACTTGTGGACCCGCTTCCAGATAGAGTAAGGAATGCCACTTGGACCAGGGGCTGACGTGTTAGAAGATTTTCGAAGTGCAGAGGACACTTCTGATGGTAAAGCTGGGGGGACATCCTTAAAAGCAGGGAGGATGAGGGGAGGGGGAGGAGAGGGCCAGGGAGGAAAAAAGTGTTGTACAAGGGTGTTGTTAATTTCGGTGGGGGAGGAGGCGTTCTCGAGCGTGGGGAAACGGTCTGGAGCTCTGCCAGCTGCAATGTTTCTAGCATCCCAAACTGACCGTGAGTTAACATCGGCCAGAAACTGCGACCATTGGACTCTTTTGGCAGATTGGATAGCTTTGAAGTACGTATTTCAAGCCGCACGGGCCATGGCGGGCGAGGCCTGGTTCTTTCTCATGAGGAGGGAAGTATGATGATGTATGCGGCGTAGCTGTGTAAGTTCTGGAGTCCACCACGGTTTAACGTAGCAGGACGGGCGTTTGGTCGGGGCATTGGAGGTGATGAGGTGCGAGATCTTGGCAAGGCTGTCGTCGAACCAGCGGTCAAGGGTGTGTGGAGTGGGGAGAGCAGGGGGTGCCGTGAGTGACAAATCGGCAGGGCCGAGGTGAGATATGGTCCCAGTCCGTGTACTTCCAATTTAGGCCCCTAGGCGGGGGTTGAAGGAGCGGAGTGGAGAGAATGATTGTGAGGGCAGTGTGATCAGAACCGGTAGGGGGGAGGGAGGGATTCGAGGAGGAGAAGTACGGGAGGAGGGCAGAGTTGGCAACGGACAAGTCAAGAACTGCCTGGCGATGATTGGTTGTGAACGGGAACCTGGTGTAGATCCCAGGTGTGTTGAGGAGAGAAAACAGACAAGCTGATGCCCTGTCGAAGTAAGGGGAGCTTATAAATTGGTCATTATCGGAGAGTAAACGAGTCGGGTCTGAGGCGGAGTGATGAATGTTGAAATCCCCAAGAACGAGTGTAGGAAAATCATGCTGGGGAAATAAATCAACAGGAGAAACGGACCTAATGTGACCATTAGGGATAGAATAAGCGTTGTACAAACGAAGCAAATTATGAGAAGTATCAAAAAGTCCCTCTGGGGAGTGAAAATTTACTGCCATAAGGTCGCCCCTTTCAAAAAACAATGGCAGAACAGAAATCACAGTTAGTAACCTTTCGTGAACATAAGTTGCCACTCGGGGTTTATAGCTGTCAGTTGCAAGGGGAAAAAAACATTTATACTTGCGAAAAACAGGAGGACAATTCCTCCAGAGAGGAATGTCCTGAAGAGCCACAATATGAGGAGAACTTTCTACCGAAGTAAAAAAACTAAAAATAGTTTGAAAAACATTACTGCTACCGAGACAATTATGCTGAACAATGGAAAGATTTAAGCAACCAGGATAATGGAATGATTGGGATGGTGAAGGACTCTGTGTTGGGGCAGGGCATGTCGACATCTAAAGATCCATGTGGACGTCGGTCGGGGCGGGTTCGCTCCAGTCGGCACCGGTGCTAGCTCGAAAGAGAGTGCTGCCAGCACCAAAGAGATTCCTGAGGGGGAGGGGAGCGGCAAGGCTAGGTTGGTCGGAGGCGCTCCGAACGAGTCTAACGGTCTCGGGATGGGTAGATTCGCTGGAGGAAGGGAAACGAGGGCCGTGTCTTGCTAGGGTAGCCGGCACGATTGGGGGAGCAGTTGGACCCTAAGGGGTGGTTTGAGAGAGGCCCGCATCGGGGGCGTTGGGAATATCTTGGTCCCTGGAAGGACGGAGAGTGGAGAGGGTTTCACGGCGGACGGGACAGGTGCCATCAAAGGAGGCGTGCTGGCCACCACAGTTGACGCAGAGAGGGGGGGCGGCATTGCAGCATCCTACGACAGACTTCTCAAAGCCTCCTTTCGGGCAGCTTTGGTTGGCGCATCTGTGGGCAGAACGGTGATGGAGGACAGTGCAGATCGGGCAAGCTTGTGCCTCTTCTTTGCATAAAGGAGCAGAGTGTCCAAAGCGCCAGCACTTCCTGCACTGCGTGGACTTGGAGCCAGAGTTGGCGGGGACGACCGTGCGGGCGCGGGAGAAAGGTCCGATGGATTTGCCAAACCGGGAAACATGAAGTGGGTCGACTGCTACAACCAGCGAGGTTGTGCGCTTCTCGGCCCTTTTCACCGGGTCTGACTGCAAGAATCTAGCCCCAAAAATGGGGACGTCAATAGCATTCCTAATTGATTCAAGGAGTGAAGGGAAGAGGTCAGTAGGCTCATTCGGAAGAATAGAAAGAGGAAGATTGTGGATGAGGAGTTCGACACTTGTAGGTGCCTCTCTAAAAACCTGAAACGGGTTATCCCCAACAGGGAAACTCTGATTGAGCTTCTTAGTCATGGCATCGAAGAAGGGAGAGTACGAAGAAGACGGGGTGTATGGGTTAGCTGTGAGTGTAACAGCACCATTGCGATTAACTGAAGCAGTGAGGGAAAGGGGCAGAGAGCAGTTGGCTTCCTTAAGCACAGCGGCCATGATGTCGGGGAGGGTGGCAGTCATGACGAAAGAATGATTCGGGAGGGTTGGGGTGGTGCGGGGGTCAAACAAACGATGTTGTGCAGCTGGGAGCGGTGGGGGTCCTTTGGGGACACTACTCTTGCTTGACGCAGCGACTTGTGCTGCAGTAGCGTTCTTCTTGCCCTTACCGCCCCTCTTAGTCACCTGTGCCCAGGTTTGTTCTTGAGGCTACGGGGGATCAGAGACTGTGAAACCGGGGGGTGGACAGGTGTTGAAGAGTGAGGTGGCAGGGTATCGTTCGGAGTAGAGCTTGGCTTCCTCCGACTGGGGATAACGTGAGGCAAAAAGGATAGCGGCTTGGGGTGAGTCAGGGTGGCGTTTGGCGTACGTGTCCGGATTGCCATACCATTTGCCTTCGAAAAGAAAGGGAAAATCCGGGGCGGCGACAGTGCGAGACGAGAGGCGGGTTGCTAGTTTCTTTTTCTGCTGAGCAGGCTTAGCTTGGACAGGAGGGGCAGGAGGAGGTAGCGCTTGAGGCAGCGGGGGTGCCACTTGTGTGGCGTAGTGTGAGGCGAGAGCAGCAACCCGTGAGGACAAATCCTTGAGGAACGCCTCCAGGTTGGATGTGGCTGGTGGTGAGGGGGTGGCTAAGCGTTCCGCCTGGGCGGAGGTGAGGGTCTCAACCTGTGAAGTCAAGAAAGTAACAGAGGCACCAAGGTCATTAACCATGGCGATGAGTTGGGCAAGAAGGGGGGCCATAGCAAGCTGACTGTCAGGGAAGGTAGTGGCGGAGGTATTGTAGACAGTAGGGAAAGAAGCCGGGTCAAGACGAGCGAGCCTGGCAGCATGCCCAAGGATATTGGCGACATTGTCAGCCTCCCCAGAGAGAGAGGCATGACTGGACTGGGATGACGACGAGCGAGGGATAGGATCAGCCCTACGGTCCTGGCGAGAGGAGGCAGAGCGAGCAGGGCCAACAGCCGAGGCTGGGCCTGCACCAGTGGAAGCGAGAGGGGTAGACGACATCAGGACAAGGCCAACAGGCCAGGCCGGAG
>Ga0307509_10003873_pt1 | contig 22166 bp, 22 predicted proteins | sample 10_EM_MG_FD_202245 | JGI IMG/M metagenome (GOLD analysis project Ga0307509, IMG submission 202245) | Populus trichocarpa ectomycorrhiza microbial communities from riparian zone in the Pacific Northwest, United States - 10_EM | ecosystem: Host-associated > Plants > Roots > Unclassified | place... | reverse complement strand
AACGGATATACGCAGAAATGCACACGGCGGACTGGTGGTGGGATCTTCAAGTACAGCCTCATAACCCTTTTTTAAGTAAACAATCGCTTACTGAAACCAGGAGACACTTCCGCCAGGTGCGACACTTGTTCCGATCATAGGGATGTCTGATCAGACGCATCTCACAAACTTCTCCGGCGACAAGAAAGCATGGCCTGTCTATATCACGCTTGGAAATCTTCCGTCCGGCCGGCGCAACAGCCCCACATCCATGGCAGTTCTGCTTCTTGCATTATTGCCCATTCCCCCAAAACTATCAAAGTCCTCCAAAGCAGATCAACACCAGAGACAAATCAACGCTGACACCCTACGGGACGTATTCGAACTCATCTTTGCGCCTCTACAAGATCCGGCGCATGACGGCGTACCAATTGACTGCGCCAATGGGAAGGTTCGGAGGTGCTTCCGAATCTTGGCCGCGTGGATTGCGGACCACATTGAAAACGTTGCGCTGCATGGAATAAAATCCAACGTCTGTCCTAGATGCGAGGTGCCTGCGGTCGAATTAGGCACCAACATGAAAGTCTATCCAGTTAGAGATTACGCAATATATCACCATTACCACTATGAAAATTGGAACGGAGAAACCGACCACGCTGACATCACGCCTGAGAGTCTTGGTATTAGATTAGGTCAAAATGTTTTTTACGGGCTCAACCGGGTTTCGCCGTCAGATTTACACAAACCAGACATGCTCCATACTGTTTATCTTGGGTTATTCAAGCACATGATGGACTGGATCCAGGGCTTTCTGAAAAAGCACGGACGACTTGAGGCATTTGACGAAGTTTGGAAGGCATTACCGCCTTACCCAGGATTCCTTGTACCCAAAACAGCCTACCGCGAGGTTACGCAGTGGCAAGGGAAAGAGATGCGGAACCTTGGGCGGTGTGTTCTAGGCGTTCTGGCTATGGCACTGCGTCAGCCTGGGCGTGCCCAACTCATACCGTTCAAGCGTGCTCTTGGATGCGTCAGGGCGCTGGCCGATTTCAATATGATGGCGCAATACCGAAGATACACAGCGGAAACAATCACCTATATGGAAGACTATCTGGACACATTTCACAAGATGGAGGATATCTTTTTAGTGTTTCAAGTAACTAAACGCATACGCGCGAAGATCGATGAGCAACGAAGGGAGCTGCGACATGATAGGCCTAAGACAAGGGAGCGCATCGCACCCTCGAAATGGCGCCGGATGCGCGATACAGAAACGGAAGAAGAAACCGAGCGACGTATGGACTTGATCCTTTGTGAATGGCATTTCAACTTCATCAAGATGCATTTGCTCAGTCACTTTTGTGATCATATACGCCAGTTTGGCAATATTCCGATGGATTCAACCGAGTACGGCCAGCTAGCGCATAAGACCCAAATCAAGGCTGGATGGCGGCAATCGAATAAAAACGATGCCTAACGGCACATTGTGCAGAGCTATAGTCGACAGCATGGCATCCGAATGAGACTATTGAATCTGGAATCTCTGCGACGTTGCGGTGCAGATCTCTCTCCCGACGTGGTGGAACAGTTGGACACAACTAGCACCACAAAAGCGTCTGGCATTCGGAGGAGGATGCTGAAGGGACGCGGGGACAATGTTTCCAACATGGCCGATTTTAGTCGGGTTTTGGTGGTTTCGATTGAAATGATATATCGTGGATTGATCCGATACAGCCGGCATAATCTGCCACCAGAGCGCCGTCTTCCGGAGGACCCTGAGATACTCGAATCACTTCCAGTGGAGCTACTGACACTACTAGAAATTCCAGTTCAAGCGTTCCAAGAAACGGAAATATACCACATCCACCGTGTGCGATGCACGGGGGCTCACAACTTTAGGAACCACGGGAGTCGCAATGATTGGGTTTCGGTGCGGGCCGGAACTGAATACATATATGGTGCGCTCCAGGGCCGTCTTCCAGCCAAGCTCGTTGCACTCTTCAAAATCAGAGACTACGGATGCGAGATTCGAGTGCGCCGCCTCGCTGTTAGGCGGGAGCCTATCTCAAAGTCTTGCGAGATAACTCAGGCCAATAATCTTTTATCGTAGACGGAGGTTGTCTAGGAAGGCTCAATGTTTCAAAGTAGAGGTAGGTAAAGTGATAAAGATTTTTCTAGCGTAAAAACTTATATTGATAAGATCTCTTCTCCGTTGCTTGATAATGTTCAAAATAGCTCGGGAGGCACCTCGATATTTATATGCCGCGTCTGGGTGGTCGCGGGCTACATCTTGTTCTCATACTAACTATGTACCTCTAACAAACTCCAGCTTGTTCTAAAAGTGCGAACACCATTTGAGCCTGACAATTCTGTTAACTCACTTCGACTTCCGAAACGCAACACCATGAAATTACCTGATGGTACTCCCACACATCAGTCCATTGGTTACGATCCATCTTCGTCGGCATGGAGTCTTGCTTACCATTTGCATATGCAGAATGGTCTCCCTGATCGAACCAACAAAGGGGCCAGCTTTGTTATCGAACCTCTCAGCATTGCAGACATATTTTGCAACCAACATCTGCGAGGCATAAGATAGACTTGTCACGATAATCGCACCAAAAGCCATTATCCCTGCATAGTCGTATCGTTATCGTATGGTTCCTTCAGTATCGTTAATACTATTGACGTTTGTGAGTGTGGGTATGTCTGATTTCTCAAACTACCTCATCCAACAACACTATTCACTTCTGCGACTTTTGTCGCGGGAGCGTGGAGTATAGAATGTGTTGCTTAACCATTGTCCGTAAAACCGTCCCGTTACTTAGTGTCCACTTTCGCGACTCGCGTCTTTACCATTCAGTAACCTTATGCGACGTCGACCGATTTGGCTCAAACCACTTGCATCAGCTCGCCAAAGGTCTTCCCTCATATACCCTGCAAACGGGATCCGGTCGGACGGACAGCGGCGACGTATACTGGGTTACGAGGAGGGCTCCAAACACCATGTGTTTGGTGAGGGGATGCAACTACGGCGGCGTTTGTCGATGTAGCGCCGTCTCAACGCTGGTGCGGGAGGGGGGTGTTGGCTTGTCCTTTTGAACTCAGAATCCTAAGGTAGGGTAACTATAGGTCATTATTCACTAAAGGAAGGCTAAGCCTTCCGGTATGCCTAACACGAGCTCCCTCTCTCTAAGCTTCGTCCTCGAACGCTTCTAAGATCTTCCTTTCAATAAACAAATGAAATCCTTTTTGAACTCCGGGTAGTAGGGTAAAAAACCTCATGCGTTTACTTGTCCACACGAGGAAAACCTTTCTTCCCTATCCAACATCTGCCCTACTCGGCTTATCTGGGTTTTCCTCATGAAAACTCTCTATTAATTCCTGAGCGTTATCTAAACTCTCAGGTGGTTCCCAGGTGTTCTCATCCTCAGAACACCCTTTCCATTTAACAAAATATCTTAGTTCACGCATTCGCTTATTGCGACCGCGAACCTTTCTTGTATAAGAGATTATTTCACTCTTTACAATCCGTTCCACTTCCCATTCGAGATCGCCATCGATCTCTTCTGGCTCTCGTGGAGGCTGTTCTCTTCCTTCTCGGACCGAGGTTCGGTATGGTTCTAACAGCGAAACATGGAAGGTCGGGTGGATCTTCCATGTAGGCGATATTTCGAGTTTGAAAGCGCGTTGTCCCTTTGCCTCTATGATCTTGAAGGGTCCATAGAGCTTGGGACTTAACTTCTTCGAGGGCCGTTTCGTACGAATATTCTTTCCATTTAACATTACCAAATCACCTTCTTTATAATCGGGCTGTTGTAATGCTTTTCGGTCCTAGTACTTTTTCATCGCCTCTCGAGTGTAGTTTAGCGCTTCTACCGCTCGTTTGTGAATCGTCTTCATCCAGTGACTATACAATTCAGCCCCTGGATTTTGAGCTTGTCGCTCTCGCATCCATTCTGTCTGTGGATGATAATCGTAATTCGCGAAGAAAGGTGACATTCCATGTGCATTTGTTGCGGAATTGTTGTACAGGAATTCGGCTAACAGTAACAGCTGGTACCAATCGTCTTGGTCGTAGTTGACGAAATTTCTTAAGCAACCTTCCAGCACTGGGTTGGTTCTTTCCGTCTGACCGTCCGTCAGGGGGTGGTATGCTGTTGACATCTTTCTTTTAATCCCTAGCAACTTGCATAGGGATTCCCAAAATACTCCTGAGAATTTTGCATCCATGTCGGATATGATTTCCGTCGGTAGACCGTGAAGTTTCCAAACTTCTCGTAGGAACACGTTAGCGACGTCCTTTGCAGTCGCATTTGTCGGGAGACCGATAAAGTGTGCCATCTTTGTAAATCGGTCGACTACTACCAATATTTGGGTGTAGCCTTGTGATTCCGGTAGTTGGGTAATGAAATCTGTTGAGATAGAGTTCCATGCTGTATATGGTGTTTCGAGAGCCTGAAGCAGTCCCCATCGTGCATGTCGTGGAGATTTATTGTGTTGGCACTCATCGCATGACCGAACGTAATCGTTTATCCACTCGGTGAGTCCTTTCCAATAAACATCTCTTGTGATTATCTCTATAGTCTTTTCCATCCCAAAATGTCCTGCTACCTTCGAATCGTGGCATCCCTTTGCAATCTTTGTTTTTAGAGCATCATTCGCCGGTATGTATAGCCGATTTTTGAAGTAGGGGAACCCGTCTTTGTATTGCCAGTTTGTGGGCAATTCTTTATCCCAGGTTATTAGATCTTTTAGCGTTGCTTCTCTGCTCAACCATTCGAGATCTCGGTTAGATGCTTCTCGGTCCTCTTCCAAGAGTTCTAACTCACACTCCTGTAATAGAGCTTTGGATATCATAGCGCTTGACACCATGACTTCCTCTTGGAGGAGCCATGGGTTCCGTCCGATATCCTTTCTGCTAAATAATCTGTTTTCCCTGCTGTCCGCATACAGCTGACACATGATCGGTTGTACTTGTTTTACCGCGATAGTTCGCTTAGGCGATAGGTCCGTGCTCCCAAATCCTTTGTTTCCTAGGTCTGTTTTTTGTAGGTTGTCTACCTCCATCATATCTGACGTGTCTATTTTTTCGATGATCATTTGCGCAATCCGGTCCCCTTCTTGAACCTGATAACTTTTTTTGCCATGATTCATCATAATGACCTTGACTTCTCCGGTATAGTCGGCATCTATTACCCCTCCGCCGATTCCTATACTCTGCTTATATGCTAAGCCGCTTCATGGGGCTATTCTGGCATAAGTCCCTTGCGGTATTCCGATTGCAATCCCCGTTCCGATTAACCTCTGTCTTTGGGCCGGGATTAAGACATCCTCCAGAGCGTATAAGTCATGTCCAGCTGAGAATCTGGAGCCTCGCATTGGTAGCGTAGCCTTGGATGCCATCTTGATTACTTGAATGGCTGCGCCTTGTTGTACCAGCATCCGTTTTGTCAACTTTTCCTGAACCGGTTCGTCTTGTACAAGACTTATCGAGCAATGTTCTGGTTTTAAGATTGACTGTTCGGTATGCTCAGCTCCCTCCTCAGGACGATACTCCGGTCGTCTGCTTAATGCGTCTGGTTTACCGCTTCGTGATCCTGGTCGATAGATAATCTTGAAATTGAACGATGCAAGCAGTTGCGCCCAACGAATCTGTCTCTGATTCCACTTTTTCGTCGTCAAAAAGTGTTGCAAATTCTGGTGATCGGTATAAACTGTGATTGGTTTATCGGCACCGTATAAGAAGTGCTTCCATTCCATGAACGCCTCCAATATGGCTAGGAGTTCCTCAACATGAATCTCATACTTGCGTTCGGCTGGGTTCAGTTTCCGTGAATGGAATGCCACTGGGTGGAGTTTCTTATCCTGAAATTGGGATAAAATTGCCCCTAGTGCGAAGTCGCTTGCGTCGGTCTCGATTACCGTTTCCCGTTCCGGGTAGAAATGCGCCAGGATTGGCGCCGTTGTAAACCGCTGTTTGAGTTTTTCAAACGCTATGTTTTGCTCTCATCCCCAGCTGAACTTCTGTTTGTCTCCTTTCAGCGTTTCCGTTATGGGATTGCATATCTTCGAGAAGTTTGAAAAGTCAAGAAAAATTTGAACTTCCTTGACCGACCTAGGTGCCTTCCATTTCCTGATGGAGTCCACCTTTCTTGTGCTCATCGTTACCCCGTCTGTTGCCACAATATATCCTAAAAATTCGACAGCTTTCACATGAAACTCAGACTTCTTAATGGACACTGCCAATTGGTGTTCCATTAACCGCGAGAGTACTTTCTTGACCATTTGAACATGTTGTGCATGTGTTTTGGAGTAGATGAGGATGTCATCTAGGTACACCACTACCCCTTGGTCGAGAAACTCGCGTAATATTTTATTCATCATGCGTTGGAATGTTGCAGGAGCATTCACCAGTCCAAACGGCATGACTTTATATTCGTACTGTCCGTATGGAGTTCTGAACGCTGTTTTCCATTCATCACCTTTCTTAATCCTAATCAGGTGATAACTATCCTTGAGGTCCAGTTTCGTGAATATAGTGGCACCTGCAACTCGATCTCATAATTCACTCATTAAAGGGAGTGGATATTTGTCGAGAATCGTCAATTTGTTGAGTTGTCGGTAGTCCACGCATAATCGTAAGCGACCATCGGGTTTTGGTACAAAAAAGATTGGCGCCCCAGCAGGTGACTGGCTATGCGTAATCTTTCCTTGCGCCAACATCTCATCCATATAGGTTGTTAGGGTGTTTAATTGGTATTGTGACATAGGGTAGACGGGTCCCCAAGGAGGTTCTGACCCTTCCTTAAGGTCGATCGTATGATCGAACGTCCGTCTTGGGGGCATTTTTTCTGACACTTCAGGTCGAAACAAATGCTTAAACTGAGCATATTCCCGTGGTAAGGTTTCCAACTCTACGGGATCCTACTCTTCGATCTTTCCTATTCTTCCCACATACTAAGCCTTTGGATCGAGTGCGACTGTCTCGTCATACTCAAATAGATCCTTCACGGCCTCGTCTTCGACATGATCACGACATGTCATTTGTCCGAAACTCCATTTTTTCGGAAGGTGCAAATGGGACAATTGGTGTTCATGGTACCACCATCCAAAGGGGATGATGAGGGCAAAACGTCCTGTGGGCGCTATCTCGGCGGAGATGGGAGACCTATGTCCATTTCCGATTTCGAGTGTTATGGGGCGGGTATATCTTTGAGCGCCTGATGAAGTTGAAAGTCCATCGAATCCGACTATTCTGATGGGTTTTTTTCGGACTTTGTACGGGATGTCGAGTCGTTCGACTAGTTTTTCACTTAATAGGAAACAACTGGCTCCTGAGTCCACTAAAACATGAATGCGCGTGCGTTTGCCCTCAACATCTAATTGGGCAGGTCCTTCCGGACATGAATAATGTTTTGGAGAACTCGGTATTGGACTCTGTGGGCCATCCGGTTCTTCGTTTTTTCTCTTGAAATGCATTGTCTCGTTGACTGTGGTTGTTTATTACCGCGCCCGCGCAGTTTCGTCCTGAGAGGACTCCTCAGATAAACTTTCTGAATTAGTATTTCGGGCAGCCCACTACCAGCGGTCTGTACCTCCTACCGAGGAGTTCCCAAATACTAGGAATTACCGTCTCGTACAATGGCTCCACCTTGCGACTAGGCCTGCGCAGTCTGTATCATCGACTTATTTCGTGGATCATTGGCGACTGATCGGGAATGGTACCTTCGTCTATACCATGTGGTTTTAACCGAGAAACCTGTTGGGCCTTGGATAGCGTATAGGCTTAAAGATAAGCGTGCCCTAGTCACTAAAGCCACAGCTCGGGTAATCATCCCCGTCCGAGCTCTTCCTCAAATTATTCGGAACCCTTGTGCTAGGGCGGCACCTGTCTCTGTCTCAGGGATGGTTTAAACTAGATAGTGAGTGTGAATACCCGACGTATCCTAGCTTTTCACTTCTGGTGTCTTTTATCCATCCCCTACAATGCAGCGTCCGCTTTCGCTAGGTACCGGTAATCTTGGGCCATCTTGTCCCTTAGATCGAGGTAGAATAGTCTCGTTTCTATTGGCTAGCTTCGAGGTATGCAAAGTCGGAAGTCAAATCACGCTTTTTTGCACCCTTCCCGGCCCTCAACGTCTCTCGATCTTTCCTCGATCCGTGCCCTGGTTCCTTCCTTCGTCCAGTTTCAGTACTCCTAACGCGATCGAACTCAACTGCCAACTTCCATGAACAATTACATTGGGCTGTGTCGTCTCGGTACCTGGCTGGACTCTCTTCCTTCTTCTTATGACAGGGTTCCCCTTCTTCCGATTTCATCTAATCGTCGTTTCTCCGAGGTACACCGACCAAGGGGTTCATTCGATCTAGATTGCTCGTTCTGGGTCCTCAGCCATAAGGTGCGCGCCGCATTCTTCTTTTTTGAGTTTTGATTCCCGGAGTTACGCCCGGACTACCCATCCGCCGTCGCCGGTGGTGCCTCGAGAACTTCTATAGTTCTTCGCCGTCGTACATGCTCCATGCCATCGGACGGTCTATTCTGTTCACCGATCGTGAACTTTCTCCCTGGCTTCGTTCAGCCACGACAGCTACTCGTTTTCTCTGGTTTTGAGGTTGATCGCGTTTTCGTTTATTTGATTCGTACCTTTTGGTACCGAATGTCGCGACAGATTGCTCTTTCCGACAATGTTTCCAGAAGTGGTTGGTCATTCCACATCGTGTGCATGCCTTGTTGTTCCTTCGTCGGTCTCTGACATCTTTGAGGATGGTGTCGTGAGCTTTATCCCAGTCTGTGTGTACTACCTCTTTTTTGTCGGTAGCTGTCTTTTCCTTTGACCATGTCATCGTACGAGGTACCTTAGGCTTTCCCTTATAGGCGGCCCATTTTTCCACCGTATACCTTTTGGGGGGTCTTGGATTGCTCTTTGCTGATATCCGGTCCTCTGTTTTTCGACTTATCGATGTCCCCGAGGATTCGCCCTTTCTGTGTCTTACGCGTTTGTCTTCCTCATGATTCTCATGTTGAATCATGGCATTTTTGAAACCTGCCAGCCATAATTCGTCGTTGTGATAGGTTTCCAACGATAGTCTTAATATTCCAGCCTCCGGCATCTGAGCTTTAAGCATGTCTCTCCATGCTACCCCTTGGAGACCAACTTTGATGTTATGGTTCTCTACTCACAAAAGGAATTGTCGTATGTCCCCATGGTACTTCTCAAGTTTCATTAACTTGTGAGTCCTTTCTGCCTCATGGGTAGGCGCAAATCTTTCGGTTACTTTTTGTTCAACATGAACCATCTCTCGTAACCGATCTCCTTTCTGTATCCCAATGCCCCCGCCATCTTTTTCCGATAGGTGTCTGTGAAAGGAGCTACATCGTCTCCTTCCATTCGTCCCATGGCATACTTGATTCGATCTGTTTCTATGGTCCATTGGTGACTGTTCCGTTCAAAGAAATCTTGAACTACCATTAACCATATTCGAATATCCTGATAGGGCTTATTTTTGAATACCCATGGAGGGTCGGAGGGTCGTTTGGTGTGTAGCAATCGTTCTCGAGCGATTGCTTTTGGCATGACGTCTACGACGTCCTCTTCCTCTTCTGCTCCCTCAGGATCTGGTCTCTCCTGTCCTTTCCCCTTTTCTCTGCGACTCGGGCCTCCTTTCGGATCCTGGTCATCGTCGTCATCGTCGTCACCATCGTCTGGGTCGGGGTCTCCTGCCCCGTGCATAGTCGTTGGTGGTAATTGGCCTCCTCCGTTTCCTCCTTGTTCAGGAGTGGGGTTTGACCGTTTCTTTGTAGCTCCGTCGGTATTCCGTACGGGCTGTACCCTATTGTCAGTAGCTACAGTGGGGGCTGCTGACCTTTGAGCCGATATGGCTCCTACTTGGGCCTTCAGATCCTTCAAGATGTCATGGAGCTTTGCTATCTCTGCTTCAGAACGTCTTTGTTGATCTCTTGTGGCCTCCTTATATTACTCCTTGTGTCGATTAATAACCGACCCATAGTTGGCATTGTCGTTTGCTCGGCCTTCCTCTACCTCGAGGATACGGTCCCGAAGTTGCTCGTCCTGACGCTGGCTGCGTTCTGCCTGTTCCATCTGGCGAGCTTGTTGGGTTCGGAATTCAGCCAGGACCCTTGTCACCATCTCTGCCTGAATAGTTCTGGACTCTTGGTCCAACATTTCGATGGTTTTCTCGAACAGGTTCAATTCGTCGACCAGCATGGATTCACCTAACTCCAACCTGTGCTGGAGTTTTCCTAGTGCTCTTGCTTGTCGTTGGCCTTCACTAGATAGTCGTCCGATATCTAGGTACATGGATTTCTGTTCTTTAGCCATTCGTTGAAAAAATCTTCCGAGAACTCCTCCAAGGTGGCCGGCGAATTGGTTTAACTCTTCTTTTGAGACATAGTTAAGAGTTGGTGTTTTAGAACGTGCTCGTACTAGGCGTCCAAAATCTATTCTGCCAGCTGCCTTGGTATCCAGTGGACCAGGGGTTCGGCTACTGCTATGGATGATAGTCTCATCCCCACTGGTCATCTCGGAATCATGTGTTTCCTCTGTCATGATTGGTGATTGTGATGTGTCAGGTCGCCGATACACCGGGAACTTCTTTGTGCTTTATTGCACTAGTTAAGAGAGTATCTGATGATGCTTATCGAATTGACTTGGGGTTAAGCCAGATAAGCGGAATCTTTTCGTCCTTCTTGGACGTAGGATATGGTGTGTTCCAGAATTTGTCTGGAAACTCGTAGGTTTTTATATCCCTCATGGGATAAGGAGTGTTCCACTCCTCGTCTGGGTCTTCGACCAGATCTTGTCCCTTCTGGGGTTCGGTCTCGATCCTCGGAGCAGCTATAGGGGTAATGGCAACAGTATTGCCGTGCGGGAAAAGGTAAAGTATGAGGAGAATATGAGGTGTATCTCCTAAAAGTTCTTCGAATGTGTAGAATCGATGTTCGAAGATGGAATCGACAAGCGATAAGGGTTGGAAAATAAATGCTTTACTTATCTCGTCGAGGGGAGTTGTCATATAGTGAGCCTTGGTAACAAGGAGAACTATCAATATACTGTTAGGCGTGAGCCTATCTCAAAGTCTTGCGAGATAACTCAGGCCAATAATCTTTTATCGTAGACGGAGGTTGTCTAGGAAGGCTCAATGTTTCAAAGTAGAGGTAGGTAAAGTGATAAAGATTTTTCTAGCATAAAAACTTATATTGATAAGATCTCTTCTCCGTTGCTTGATAATGTTCAAAATAGCTCGGGAGGCACCTCGATATTTATATGCCGCCTCTGGGTGGTCACTGGCTACATCTTGTTCTCATACTAACTATGTACATGCTAACAAACTCCAGCTTGTTCTAAAAGTGCGAACACCATTTGACCCTGACAATTCTGTTAACTCACTTCGACTTCCGAATCGCAACACCATGAAATTACCTGATGGTACTCCCACACATCAGTCCATTGGTTACGATCCATCTTCGTCGGCATGGAGTCTTGCTTAGCATTTGCATATGCAGAATGGTCTCCATGATCGAACCAACAAAGGGGCCAGCTTTGTTATCGAATCTCTCAGCATTGCAGACATATTCTGCAACCAACATCTGCGAGGTATAAGCTAGACTTGTCACGATAATCGCACCAAAAGCCATTATCCCTCCATAGTCGTATCGTTATCGTATGGTTCCGTCAGTATTGTTAATACTATTGACGTTTGTGAGTGTGGGTATGTCTGATTTCTCAAACTACCTCATCCAACAACACCATTCACTTCTGCGACTTTCGTCGCGGGAGCGTGGAGTATAGAATGTGTTGCTTAACCATTGTCCGTAAAAACGTCCCGTTACTTAGTGTCCACTTTCGCGACTCTCGTCTTTAGCGTTCAGTAACTTTATGCGACGTTGACCGATTTGGCTCAAACCACTTGCATAAGCTCGCCAAAGGTCCTCCCTCATATACCCTGCGAACGGGATCCGGTCGGACGGACGGCGGCGACGTATACGGGGTTACGAGGAGGGCTCCAAAGACCATGTCTTTGGTGAGGGGATGCAACTACGGCGGCGTTTGTCGATGTAGCGCGGGTCCCAAAGCTGCTGCGGGAGGGCGGTGTTGGCTTGTCCTTTTGAACTCAGAATCCTAAGGTAGGGTAACTATAGGTCTTTATTCACTAAAGGAAGGCTAAGCCTTCCGGTATGCCTAACACTCACTGGCGTTCAGTTTGTGAGCGCAGTGAACGCAGGGCGGATATCAGACATACATAGCCTTGTTACCGTCCAAATAAAGGAGGATGCTCGGGAGTTTACTGTAGTTGACATAGGGACAATTCTAGGCCTGGGGCACCTTATCCCAGAGGGGGATCGGCGCTGGATTGTCAATAGCCGTATCAATTTGAGAACATTTAACGAGGTATATTAAGGGATCCGGATATCAGAAGGCATCTGCGATGCTATTTTGTGTCGCGGATTGATGGAGGGAGGAACCTAGTGCTAGTGTTAGGCATACCGGAAGGCTGAGCCTTCCTTTAGTGAATAAAGACCTATAGTTACCCTACCTTAGGATTCTGAGTTCAAAAGGACAAAGCCAACACCCCCCTCCCGCACCAGCGTTGGGACGGCGCTACATCGGCAGACGCCGCCGTAGTTACGTCCCCTCACCAAAGACATAGTCATTGGAGCCCTCTTCGTAACCCCGTATACGTCGCGGCCGTCCGTCCGACCGGATCCCGTTCGCAGGGTATATGAGGGAAGACCTTTGGCGAGCTTATGCAACTGGTTCAAGCCAAACCGGTCGACGTCGCATAAGGTTACTGAACACTAAAGATGAGAGACGCGAAGCTGGTCACTAAGTAACGGGACGTTTTTACGGACAATGGTTAAGCAACACATTCTATACTCCACGCTCCCGCGATGAAAGTCGCAGAAGTGAATGGTGTTGTTGGATGAGGTAGTCGGAACAATCAGGCATATCCACACTCACGCACGTCAATAGTATCTTACGGATACTGACGGAACCATACGATAACGATATGACTATGAAGGGATAATGGCTATTGGAGCGATTATCGTGACAAGTCTATCTTATGCCTCGCAGATGTCGGTTGCAGAATATGTCTGCAATCCTGAGAGGTTCGATAACAAAGCTGGCCCCTTTGTTGGTTCGATCATGGAGACCATTCTGCGTATGCAAATGGTAAGCAAGACTCCATGCCGACGAAGATGGATCATAACCAATGGACTGATGTGTAGGAGCACCGTCAGGTAAATTCATGGTGTTGCGATTCAGAAGTCGAAGTGAGATAACAGAATTGTCAGGGTCAAATGGAGTTCGCACTTTTAGAACAAGCTGGAGTTTGTTAGCAGGTACATAGTTTGTATGATAGTAGCCTAATTGGTTTACTTTAGGACTGAATACTTAAGGTCCTGGGTTCAACTCTCATCCGGATCATAGTTATTTTATACATGACAGAAGGATGTATGGAGCTCTGAACTTATGATGCCTCCCGAGCTATTTGAACATTATCAAGCAATGGAGAAGAGATCTTATCAATATAAGTTTTTACACGAGAAAAATCTTTATCACTTTGCCTACCTCTATTGGGAATCATTGAGCCTTCCTAGACAATCTCCGTCTACGATTAAGATTATCGGCTTGAGTTATCTAGCAAGACTTTGAGATAGGCTCCCGCCTAACAGTATATTGATAGTTCTCCTTGTTACCAAGGCTCACTATATGACAACCCCCCACGACGAGATAAGTGAAGCATTTATTTTCGAACCCTTATCTCTTGTCGACTCTATCTTCGAACATCGATTCTACACTTTCGAAACCTTTTGGCAGATACACCTCATATTCTCCAAATACTTTACCTTTTCCCGCACGGCAATACTGTTGCCCCTGCCCCTGCGACGGTTAAGAAGGACAAGTATTTGGTCGAAGAACCAGACAAGGAGTGGAATACTCCCTATCCCACGAGGGATATAAAAACCTACAAGTTTCCAGACAAATTCTGGAACACCCCATATCCTACGTCTGAGAAGGACGAAAGAATTCCGCTTATCTGGCTTAAACCCAAGTCAATTGGATAAGCATCATCAGATACCCTCCAAACTAGTGCAATAAAGCACAAAGAAGTTCCTGGTGTATCGACGACCTGACATATCACGAGCGCCAATTATGACAGAGGAAACCCACGACTCCGAGATGACCGGTGGGGATGAGACTATCATCTATTGTAGCAGCCAAACCCCTGTTCCACCGGATACCAGTACAGCCGGCAGCTTAGATTTTGGACGGCTAGTACGAGCACGTTCTAAGACACCAACTCTTAACAATGTCTCAAAGGAAGAGTTAAACCAATTTGCGGGCCACCTTGGAGGAGTTCTCGGAAGATTTAGTCAACCAATGGCTAGAGAACAAAATTCCATGTACCTAGATATCGGACGACTATCTAGGGAAGGCCAACAACAAGCAAGAGCACTAGGAACACTCCAGCATAGGTTGGAGTTAGGCGAGTCCATACTGGTCGACGAATTGAAAGTGTTCGAGGGGACCATCGAAACGTTGGACAAAGGGACCAGAACAATTCAGGCCGAAATAGTGGCGAAGGTCCAAGTAGAATTCCAAGCCCAACAAGCTCGTCCAGCAGAGCAGGCGGAACACAGCCAGCTACAAGACGAGCAGCTTCGGGACCGTATCCTCGAGATAGAGGAAGCCCAAGCAAACGACAATGCCAATCACCTGTCGGTTATAAATCGACACAAGGAGGAACATACGGAGGCCGCTAGAGATCAACAAAGACGTTCGGAAGCAGAAATAGCAAAGCTTGATGATATCTTGAAAGATCTGAAAGCCCAAGTAGGAGCCATATCGGCTCAAAGGTCAGCAGCCCCCACTGTAGCTACTGACAATAGGGAACAGCCCGTACGGAATACCGATGGAGCTAGAAAGAAACCGTCAAATCTCACTCCTGAACAAGGAGGAAACGGAGGAGGCCAATTACCACCAACGACTATGCATGGGGCAGGAGACCCCGACCCAGACGATGGTGACGACGATGACGACGATGGGCAGGATCCGAAAGGAGGCCCGAGTTGCAGAGAAACGGGGAAAGGAAGGGAGAGCTATGACCCCGAGAGAGAAGATGAGGAAGAGGACGTCGTAGACGTCATGGCAAAAGCAATCGCTCGAGAACGATTGTTACATACCAAACGACCCTCCGACCCTCCATGGGTGTTCAAAAATAAATCCCATCAGGATATTCGAATATGGTTAATGGCAGTTCAAGATTTTTTTGAACGTAACAGTCACCAATGGACCATGGAAACAGATCGAATCAATTATGCCATGGGACGAATGGAAGGAGATGATGTCGCTCCTTTCACAGATACCTATCGAAAAAAGATGTCGGGGGCATTGGGATATGCAAAGGAAATCGGTTATGAAAGATGGTTCATGTTTGAACAAAAAGTAACCGAACTATTCGCGCCTACCCATGAGGCAGAAAGGACTCACAAGTTAATGAAACTTGAGAGGTACCATGGGGACATACGACAATTCCTTTTGCGAATGGAGAACCATAACATCAAAGTTGGTCTCCAAGGGGTAGCATGGAGAGACATGCTTAAAGCTCAGATGCCAGAAGCCAGACTATTAAGACTATCGTTCGAAACCTACCCCAGCGACGAATTATGGCTGGCAGGTTTCAAAAATGCCATGATTCAACATGAGAATCACGAGGAAGACAAACGCCTAAGACACGGAAAAGGCGAATCCTCGGGGACATCGATAAGTCGAAAAACAGAAGACCGGACTTCAACAAAGAGCAATCCAAGACCCCCCAAAAGGTATACGGTGGAAAAACGGACCGCCTATAAGGAAAAGCCTAAGGTACCCCGTACGAAAACTCGGTCAAAGGAAAACACAGCTACCGATAAAAAAGAGGTAGTCCACACAGACTGGGACAAAGCTCACGACTCCATCCCTAATGATGTTATCGATCGACAACGAAATAACAAGGCATGCACACGATGTGGAATGACAAACCATTTCTGGAAACATTGTCGGAAAGAGCAATCTGTCGCGACATTCTGTACCAAGAGGTACAAATCGAATAAAGGAAAGCGCGATCAACCTCAAACTCCGAGAAAAAGAGTAGCTGTCGTGGCTGAACGAAGCCAGGGAGAAAGTTCACGATCGGTGAACAGCATAGACCGTCCAATGGCATGGGCATGTACGACGGCGAAGAACTAGAGGAGTTCTCGAGGCACCACCGGCGACGGCGGATGGGTATTCCGGGCGTAACTCCGGGAGTCGAAACTCAAAAAAGAACAATGCGGCGCGCACCTTATGGCTGAGGACGCAGAACGAGGAATCTATATCGAATGAACCCCTTGGTCGGTGTACCTCGGAGAAACGACGATTAGATAAAATCGGAAGAAGGGGAACCAGGTCATAAGATGAAGGAAAAGAATCCAGCCAGGCACCGAGACGACACAACCCAATGTAATCGTTCATGGAAGTTGGTAGTTGAGTCCGATCGCGTTAAGAGTACTGAAACTGGATGAGGGAAGAAACTAGGGTACGGATCGAGGAAAGAACGAGAGACGTTGAGGGCCGGGAAGGGTGCAAAAAAGCGGGATTCAACTTCCGACTTTGCATTCATGGAAGGTAGCCAATAGAGACGAGACTATTCTACCTCGATCTAAGGGACAAGATGGCCCAAAATTACCGGAACCTAGCGAAAGCGGACGCTGCATAGTAGGGGATGGATAAAAGACACCGGAAGTGAAAAGCTAGGATACATCGGGTATTCAGACTCACTATCTAGTTTAAACCATCCCTGAGACAGAGACAGGTGCCGCCCTAGCACAAGGGTTCCGAATAAGTTGAGGAAGAGCTCGGACGGGGATGATTACCCGAGCTGTGGCTTTAGTGACTAGGGCACGCTTATCTTTAAGCCTATACGCTATCCAAGGCCCAACAGGTTTCTCGGTTAAAACCACATGGTATAGACGAAGGTACCATTCCCGATCAGTCGCCAATGATCCACGAAATAAGTCGATGATACAGACTGCGCAGGCCTAGTCGCAAGGTGGAGCCATTGTACGAGACGGTAATTCCTAGTATTTGGGAACTCCTCGGTAGGAGGTACAGACCGCTGGTAGTGGGCTGCCCGAAATACTAATTCAGAAAGTTTATCTGAGGAGTCCTCTCAGGACGAAACTGCGCGGGCGCGGTAATAAACAACCACAGTCAACGAGACAATGCATTTCAAGAGAAAAAACGAAGAACCGGATGGCCCACAGAGTCCAATACCGAGTTCTCCAAAACATTATTCATGTCCGGAAGGACCTGCCCAATTAGATGTTGAGGGCAAACGCACGCGCATTCATGTTTTAGTGGACTCAGGAGCCAGTTGTTTCCTATTAAGCGAAAAACTAGTCGAACGACTCGACATCCCGTACAAAGTCCGAAAAAAACCCATCAGAATAGTCGGATTCGATGGACTTTCAAGTTCATCAGGCGGTCAACGATATACCCGCCTCATCACCCTCGAAATCGGAAATGGACATAGGTCTCCCATCTCCACCGAGATAGCGCCCACAGGACGCTTGGACCTCATCATCCCCTTTGGATGGTGGTACCATGAACACCAGTTGTCCCATTTGTACGATGCAAAAAAATGGAGTTTCGGACAAATGACATGTCGTGATCATGTCGAAGACGAGGCCGTGAAGGATCTATTTGAGTATGATGAGACAGTCGCATTCGATCCAAAGGCTCAGTATGTGGGAAGAATAGGACAGATCGAAGAGTAGCATCCCGTAGAGTTGCAAACTCTACCACGGGAATATGCGCAGTTTAAGCATTTGTTTCGACCAGAAGCATCGGAAAAAATGCCCCCAAGACGGACGTTGGACCATGCGATCGACCTTAAGGAAGGATCGGAACCTCCTTGGGGACCCGTCTACCCTATGTCACAATACCAGTTAAATACCTTAAAAACCTACCTTGATGAAATGTTGACTCAAGGCAAAATTACGCATACTCAGTGACCTGCTGGCGCGCCAATTTTGTTTGTGCCAAAACCAGAGGGTCGCTTACGATTATGTGTGGACTACCGACAACTCAACAAGTTGACGATTCTCGATAAATATCTGCTTCCTTTAATGAGCGAGTTACGAGATCGAGTTGCAGGCGCCACAATATTTACCAAGTTAGACCTCAAGGATGGTTATCACCTAATTTGAATTAAGAAAGGTGATGAATGGAAGACAGCATTCAGAACTCGATACGGACAATACGAATTCAAAGTCATGCCGTTTGGACTAGTCAATGCTCCTGCAACTTTCCAACAGATGCTGAATAAGATATTATGCGAATATCTAGACCAAGGGGTAGTGGTTTACCTAGATGACATCCTCATCTACTCCAAAACGCATGCGGAACACGTTGCGATGGTCAAGAAAGTGCTTTCGCGATTGATGGAACACCAGTTGGCGGTGTCCATTAAAAAGTCCGAGTTTCATGTAAAAGCTGTTGAACTTTTGGGATATATTGTGGCAACGGACGGGGTAACAATGAGCACGAGAAAGGTGGACTCCATAAGGAAATGGAAGGCACCTAGGTCGGTGAAGGAAGTCCAAATCTTTCTTGACTTTGCAAACTTCTAACGAAGGTTCATCGAAAACTTCTCAAAGATATGCAAGCCAATAACGGAAACGCTGAAAGGAGACAAGAAAAAATTCAGCTGGCGACGAGAACAGAACATAGCGTTTGAAAAACTCAAACAGCGGTTCACAACAGCGCCAATTCTGGCGCATTTTTACCCGAAACGAGAGACAGTAATCGAGACCGACGCAAGCGACTTTGCACTGGGAGCGATTTTATCCCAATTTCAGGATAAAAGACTCCACCCAGTGGCATTCCATTCCTGAAAACTGAACTCAGCGGAACGCAACTATGAGATTCACGATAAGGAACTCCTAGCTATATTGGAAGCGTTCATGGAATGGAAACACTACTTATACGGTGCGGACAAACCAATTACGGTTTATACCGATTACCAAAATTTGCAACACTTTTTGACAACAAAAAAGTGGAACCAAAGGCAAATTCGTTGGGCGCAGCTGCTTGCATCGTTCAATTTCAAGATTATCTATCGACCGGGATCGCGAAGCGGTAAACCAGACGCATTAAGCAGACGACCGGAGTATCGTCCTGAGGAGGGAGCTGAGCATACCGAACAGTCAATCTTAAAACCAGAACATTTCTCGATAAGTCTTGTACAAGACGAACCGGTTCAGGAAAAATTGACAAAACGGATGCTGATACAACAAGCCGCAGCCATTCAAGTAATGAAAATGGCATCCAAGGCTACGTTACCAACACGAGGCTCCAGATTCGCAGCGGGACATGACTTATACGCTCTGGAGGATATCCTAATCCCGGCCCAGGGACAGAAGTTAGTCGGGACGGGGATCGCGATCGGAATACCGCAAGGGACTTATGCTAGAATAGCCCCACGAAGCGGCTTAGCGTATAAGAAGAGTATAGGAATTGGCGGAGGTGTAATAGATGCCGACTATACGGGAGAAGTCAAAGTTATTATGATGAATCATGGCAAAAAGAGTTATCAGGTTCAAGAAGGAGACCGGATTGCACAAATGATCATCGAAAAAATAGCCACGTCCGATATGATGGAGGTAGACAACCTACAAATAACAGACCGAGGAAACAAAGGATTTGGGAGCACGGACCTATCCCCTAAGCGAACCATCGCGGTACAACAGGTACAACCGAGCATGTGTCAGTTATATGCAGATAGCAGGGAAAACAGATTATTTAGCGAAAACGATATCGGACGAAACCCATGGCTCCTCCAGGAAGAAGTCATGGTGTCAAGCGCTATGATATCCAAAGCCCTACTACAAGAGTACGAGTTAGACCTCTTGGAAGAAGTCCGAAAAGCGTCTAACAGTGATCTCGAATTGTTAAGTAGAGAGGCAACGCTAAAAGATCTAATAACCTGTGACAAAGAATGGCCTGCGAGTTGGCAATACAAGGACGGGTTCCCTTATTTCAAAAATCGGCTATACATACCAGCGAATGATGCTCTAAAGACAAAGATCGCAAAAGGATGCCACAACTCGAAGGTAGCAGGGCACTTCGGGATGGAAAAGACAATAGAGATAATCACGAGAAATTTTTAATGGAAAGGACTCACCGATTGGATAAACGATTACGTTCGGTCATGCGACGAGTGCCAACACAACAAATCTCCACGACATGCACGATGGGGATTACTTCAACCTCTCGAAACACCATACGCAGCATGGAACTCTATCTCAACAGATTTCATTACCCAACAACCAGAATGACAAGGCTACACTCAAATCATGGTAGTAGTCGACCGATTCACAAAGATGGCACACTTTATCGGTCTCCCGACAAATGCGACCGCAAGGGACGTCGCAACCGTTTTCCTACGAGAAGTTTGGAAACTTCACGGTCTACCCACGGAAATCATATCCGACATGGATGCAAAATTCTCAAGAGAATTTTGGGAATCCCTATGCAAGTTGCTAGGGATTAAAAGAAAGATGTCAAAAGCTTACCACCCCGAGACGGACGGTCAGACGGAAAGAACCAACCAAGTGCTGGAAGGTTACTTAAGAAATTTCGTCAACTACGACCAAGACGATTGGTATCAGCTGTTACCATTAGCCGAATTCGCATACAACAATTCCGCAACGAATGCACATGGAATGTCACCCTTCTTCGCGAATTACGGTTATCATCCACAGACAGAATGGATGCGAGAGCGACAAGCTCAGAATCCAGGGGCTGAGTTGTATAGTCACTGGATGAAGACGATTCACGAACGAGCGGTAGAAGCGCTAAACTATACTCGAGAGGCAATGAAAAAGTACTAGGACCGAAAAGCATTACAATAGCCCAATTATAAAGAAGGCAATTTAGTAATGCTCAATGCAAAGAATATTCGTACGAAACGGCCCTCGAAGAAGTTAAGTCCCAAGCTCTATGGACCCTTTAAGATCATAGAGGCAAAGGGACAACGCGCTTTCAAACTCGAAATATCGCCTGCATGGAAGATCTACCCGACCTTCCATGTTTCGCTGTTAGAACCCTATCAAACCTCGGTCCGAGAAGGAAGAGAACAGCCTCCACGAGAGCCAGAAGAAATCGATGGCGACCTCGCATGGGAAGTGGAACAGATTGTAAAGAGTGAAATAATCTCTTATACAAGAAGACTTCGCGGCCGCAATAAGCGAATGCGCGAACTAAGGTATTTTGTTAAATGGAAAGGGTGTTCTGAGGATGAAAACACCTGGGAACAACCTGAGAGTTTAGATAACGCTCAGGAATTGATAGAAGGTTTTCATGAGGAAAACCCCTATATGCCAAGTAGGGCAGATGTTGAATAGGGAAGAAAGGTTTTCCTCGTGTGGACAAGTAAACGCATGAGGTTTTTTACCCTACTACCCGGAGTTCAAAAAGGATTTCATTTGTTTATTGAAAGAAAGATTTTAGAAGCGTTCGAGGACGAAGCTTAGAGAGAGGGAGCTCGGGTTAGGCATACCGGAAGGCTGAGCCTTCCTTTAGTGAATAAAGACCTATAGTTACCCTACCTTAGGATTCTGAGTTCAAAAGGACAAAGCCAACACCCCCCTCCCGCACCAGCGTTGGGACGGCGCTACATCGGCAGACGCCGCCGTAGTTACGTCCCCTCACCAAAGACATGGTCATTGGAGCCCTCTTCGTAACCCCGTATAGGTCGCGGCCGTCCGCCCGACCGGATCCCGTTCGCAGGATATATGAGGGAAGACCTTTGGCGAGCTTATGCAGGTGGTTCGAGCCAAATCGGTTGACGTCGCATAAAGTTACTGAACACTAAAGATGAGAGTCGCGAAGGTGGTCACTAAGTAACGGGACGTTTTTACGGACAATGGTTAAGCAACACATTCTGTACTCCACGCTCCCGCGATGAAAGTCGCAGAAGTGAATGGTGTTGTTGGATGAGGTAGTCGGAACAATCAGGCATACCCACACTCACGCACGTCAATAGTATCTTACGGATACTGACGGAACCATACGATAACGATATGACTATGGAGGGATAATGGCTATTGGAGCGATTATCGTGACAAGTCTATCTTA
>Ga0307509_10003871_pt1 | contig 22181 bp, 18 predicted proteins | sample 10_EM_MG_FD_202245 | JGI IMG/M metagenome (GOLD analysis project Ga0307509, IMG submission 202245) | Populus trichocarpa ectomycorrhiza microbial communities from riparian zone in the Pacific Northwest, United States - 10_EM | ecosystem: Host-associated > Plants > Roots > Unclassified | place... | reverse complement strand
TTATTTTATTTTATTTTATTTTATTTTATTTTATTTTATTTTATTTTATTTTATTTTATTTTATTTTATTTTATTTTATTTTATTTTATTTTATTTTATTTTATTTTATTTTATTTTATTTTATTTTATTTTTGTTTTATTTTATTATGTTTGAATACGCTTTTTAAATACGGTAATTTGAAAATGTTAACCGAATCGTCTACAGGACCCCATCATTAAAAAAAAAAGTAGGGCTGGTTGGACATTTGGATCAGGACTAAACTGGATTAGGAAAGTCGAGTGATAGGTGGTGTATTGTTTGGGCGGTTAAAAAAGTTAAGCTATCATAGTAACACAGGGTCTCTGGTACAATACTCGTAGGTAGGTTGTGGAGTACTCGGGAGCAAGGTATTTTTGGGGTCCGGTAACACAAAAGCACTCGCGCGTATTTCTGGAGAAAGTGAGACATATGAACCAGAAGGCTCAGGATAGAAGTTTGTCCTCGGACAGCGAATGGCCTCGCACATCTGGGAGCCCATACTAAATCTTGGCCCCAAATTTTCGGATTTTTATCCCTGGCACGTGTGCTGAGTTATGATGCCGGTAGGTATTCTAACGACTTTACCGCACCCCACCCCTACTAGTATTTCGATCGCGACGGTCTCAGCGTGTGAGCGCTGGTCTGGGAAGGCCCCACAGCCTTGGCGAAGCTTCCTCTCTCTCTTCCTCAACTTTCGCATCATTCCGCTTACCACTACCACTACCACTACCACTACTAGCACCTTTCCTTGCACCGCCTTTGGGAATTTTACCTCTGGACCTCCCCCTCCCCATCCACCACCGCCCCACCCATCATTATCATCACAATAATAATAATCATCCCACCAGGCTCGCACTACTGCCATCGGCATTTTTTTTCTATCTGCCTAGGTCACAAAGTACTGCACCGACTTACTCCGATGTCGACACACAAGCCCGCCTGTGAAGAATCGGCACTTGTGATAGCGTACTAGATTTCCTCGACAGCGCCGGTACCGTAAAATCTAGTGAAATCAACTATCCTCCGTCGACCTTGTAATCTCCGGATTTAGGGACAAAAGCTCTTGAGAAGGATTAGTATTTTATTAAGAGCATGAGATGAGCTTTTAGGGCGTATTGGATCTCATTAACCTGTATTCACAATTCCGTTCACTTGCTAAACTGGTCCTGCCCTAGGCTCATAGGTCGACTCCCGACGGTAACTTCATAACGGATTTCACGAGACCTTGCGGTGCTTACGGAAAGAGAAAGAGAAAGAAAAAGAAAGTACTGTAGGTTTCAGGAATAAGAATATAGGTGAGCTCGAGCCACCAAACTCGCCAGTCAAAACTCCGAAATCCTTCATCTCACTTTCTGATCTTTAATCGGAGGCTGTGCTCCGGGGGGGGGTTATTAGCAATCGGAAAGCATGGCCCTTGTATGGGGGTCAACAGATACAGTTTTTCCGGCTAACCCCCCCTGGAGCCCAGTGCTGTGCGTGTAGTGTGGGCCTAACAGTCAGGACAACGAACGGAGGGGAATGATACGCAAAACCTAGCGGCAATTGTCAAAGTTGGACCCCTCTCCTGTGCTGTTATCCCTAGGTAGGGAACTTCCTGGGACGTGTCTCCCGGACTAGGCTACGGGGTATTTGGAAGGGTCCACTTCACCATGGTATATTTTGGGCAGTTGTCTCCCCACACGTCTTCTAGAAGAGAGATCCAATAAATCGAGCGATACTACAGAAGCAATTCCCTTGTAGGTTTTAAGACGAAGCGAAAGCTTTGGTAGCTGTCACTCGCTCCATGCTCCCCTGGCCCTATTAGAGTGTGTTGCTCAACTGCGAATGATGACGACGAAATACTACGTATCACACATTGAGGGTGTTTGGGCAGCATAATACATTTTCTAGTCTATAATACGCTGGTAGTTCGAGTGCCCATAGGAGCCCTTCATAATAAATCTCTAAGTTTTTTAGAAGGTTATCTCTTTTGCTATTATAGAAAAGTTGATAGGTTTAGGGTTAGTTACCACCTCATACTAACCACTTGCTCAAAATACGGCATCATGCAGGATACTAGGAACTCAACCAAAAAAGTCGGGGGGACGGGAAGTTTGGTGGGAGTCAGCGAAAGGCCGGTAAAGCCTGTTATAATAAATAATAAAAATTTGTAAAAAGGACTTCTCAGTACAGGATGCCATGAAGCACGTTGGGGAATTTATGAAGGGGAAAAGGCTACCGCAGCCTCATACGTTTGTCTACCATATGAACAACCCACCAACCACAAGCAACGGTAGAGGTGGGCTTGAGATATTGCCGACATTGGTTCGTTGTTGGTGATTGGCGAGGGTCAGCCGGCCAGGAAATCGCCAAAGGCCAAAGAGAGACGGAGGCAACTTCCCAAGTTGCATACCAGTACTATACAAGTGCCTGGATTGTCTGCATAAAGGCATCCTACCTACTCGAGTGCTGTGGTGTGCCTGACCCGGCCCGGACGAAACCTTATCCGGGGAATCCGTAAGAGTGATAACCGACGAAATTGGTCTACAAGGATTCGGACTTCTAGACATGGTTTCTACTCACAAGCCAAGGGGTTTGAACCTCCGGCCTCCCCCAATGCTCATGAGGGAGGCGTCCTCTATCCTCACTGCCCACACCGAATCTCTGTTGGAGCGAAATTAATACTTTGCGATCTCAGCTTATTACCTTTACTGCTGTAGCCAGAACCTTTGCCAGATGACGCCAGGTGTCCAGCTCGCGTGAATCCGCAGGGGATCCCCCCCGAGGCCTTCAGGGACCACAAGGTGTGGCGAGAAGTTTCTTGATAGAGATGTAGGGTAAACAGGTACTACCAATTGATGTGGGCTGAATTCGTTGATATGTCTTGGGTGCCATTGGTCCACGAGTGAACTGAAACTTTGGGTGCTAGTGGAAAGTATGAGTGATAGAGCGTGGAACACTTATCCTTCTTCCCGTTATTATCACTATTTCCAATAATCATCAGGTCAAACCGAGTTAACCAAAATAAAGTACTGTACGGTACACACCCAGTTCAGACCACTAAGTTTACACATATGATAAATCATCCCTTATATTTCAAGCGACGGGGTGGTTCGGGAAAACATATCTCTACCATCTAAGCGATCGACACCCACGTTATCAAGCTCTCTAGGTTGCCTTGGTCAACTTGTGACCTTGCACTAACCACCTCGACTCGATGTTCCCCGACCTAGCCGAACCTAGCTCAAACCTAACCGGGCCAACCCAAAAACAGGCGACCCAGCTGCCAGGCTCGCATCCTTCACGGCCAAAGGTCTAATTATCATAAGTAGTGTTAGGTCCCCATGTGTGTGGAGCCCCTCCGGATAGTGACCCAAAGCCACAGCCATGTGGCAGGTGACTCATTACTAAAGTCCGCTTTTTGACATCTCTCCCTCCCACGTGCCGGATAGTAATGAAACTGGACTATGGCACGGCTGTTTGCTGTGGATTGATGCACAAGCCTGGTGGTGCTTGGAAATTGTGTTTGCTCGGACTCCTCTTCCCCCGTGGATCATATAATACCTCATGTATTCGGTCTTCTTTTAGAATCTATAATGTCACCCCACTTCCCTTTCATCTCAAAATATTTAGCTAATTCATCTCTAATCTTTCCTCTAGTGGTGTGAACCGGAGCTGGGGGTTTGGAAAAGTTTCGAGCCACTGGCTGCAACTGGCGAAGAGTTTCTGTGGTATTAAGTTAATCTAAGCTGATTATGGAGATTCAAGCTTTGTGCGCGGCTTGTAAGAAAGGCAAAAAATGATCATTTCTCCTCCCGCATCCTTGCTGGGAGCCACCTAACTAATGTTGGAAATGACGGCGCCCGCTATACTCTCATGATGCTTCCTTAGTTGTTCGGGTGGCTTCCGGCGATGTGCTTGTTTGTGGTGAGGAAATGCGCTGAGGATTCGGGCATATGTCTTCGGCTTCGGGCGTGTGTTTGGGCATTCGGGAAACAATTTCCTGTGTAGGAATGCAGACGTCGGAAGGGAAGCGGAAAGGCTGCAAGGTAAGCCGCAAAGGATATAAAAGGGTTTTACATCCGAAGGGAACATACGCTGATGTTGTGAGCAGTAGTGTTTGTTTTCCTTTTGTTAGCCCGGGAGTCATGATAGGAAAATGGGAGACTCACATGGAGTAGCATGGGCGTGCCTGCTGGCTCATGGGGGGGTAGGGTGTTATTATCAGTATATACTCCTGTCTTCGCCGGTTAGTTAGAGGATCTTTAGCACGCCGTAATTTGAGATAGTCGTAATCTGAAATCACGATTTGTTAATAACCCTTTGCTAAATGTGACTACAATCCCCAATTTTCCAAGTCATAATTTGGGGCTAATCCTATCAGAAGCCCTGAAGACTCGCAAGCATTTACTAAGAAAATGCTTATGGGCTCGAAACAAATATATTATATCATAGCCCTAAATATTCACGCTCACACTCTGAATTTTTCCCAAATCATGATTTGAAATTCCTTTCCAACCAAATATCATGAGTATTTCAAACCACGGTTTGGACCTAAATCACGATTTGAGATAGCGAACAGCTTAAATCACAGTTTGCCAAACAGCCCCTTAGTTAATTGAGAGTAGGAAATCATTGAGCAAGAGACTGTGGTTGTTGAATGAAAAGTTTTTCCCAGCACCTGGGTGTGGGATCAATTTCATTGTGAGTTGCTTGGCGTTTTCCTTTATCTTCACCGCTCGTCACTCGCCATGTCTAGTTGGCGCTATCGACGTCGATCGTTTATTAGCTAACGCCCCCCCCCCTCCGTGCTCTATAATCTAAATCCAGGCCCAGATATCCAGTGGAAATTCATTAAATACCCTATCACCTACGCAGCCCAACCCACCATACCAGGCCACAAGAGGCCCAGCAAAGTAGTGCAGCCGAAAAATGAGTGCTAGTGAATGAGGTCTAGCAACATCATATTGGCTATCATGTATCGTGCCTCGAAAACAAAATTCGTTCTGGGAGCGTTTTGTCTCTGGGGTTCTCGGGAGATAGAGATGGCGGGTTTAACGAACTTCTACCGTAATTCGTCTATACCACATGACATAGCACGATGCTACTCCAGCACATAGAGCTCAAATATGGCAAGAGCATGATAAAACAATGTCGCCGGCAGGGTAATGCACACTGCAGATCTTGTTGTAACAAGGAACGGGGGGAATAAGTTCTGTTTACTTACTAATACCCTTAGAGATGGGACATTGTCCTATCATGCTCCTTACCGGTATTATATTATGATAGCGGGGGGGGGGGGTGCTAGGAAGTGGCGGTTGCCTCTCCTAAGGCGAGGTGCCATAGTCCATTCCTTTTGTTTTTGTCTCAACTGAAGGCTGAGTTTGGGGAGCCTTCCCCTCGCATTGGTGTAAAAGGGAAATTTTAACGTCATATAGTAGCTTCTATTCGGGTATCGGTACTTGCAGTAGTTCATTATTCAAGTCTCTGGGTATGCTGTAGCTTCGTCGGTGAGTTGCATGCACAGGTAGCGAGGATTGGCGTTTCTTTTTTTGCAAAAGAGACTCCCCCGCTCGCATTGTGCAACCGTGGAAGACCGACGTGCGAAAAAAACCTATGATAAGTGTGAAAAAAACCTAAGTGCAAAAAAAGACCTACGACCAACGTGCAAAGATTACAACTACCTAACTGGTCTAAAACGCACGTGCCTAGGAAAAGCATGAAAGACTAAGAAGCATGTTAGGCTACACGATCCTATCTGCTAATTACCAAAATGCTCAGCCAAAATAACAGTTGACATATCCCCTTTATTAATCATATGATAGCTATCAACGCCTGACGCACGTTCTAACTTAGCAGCCTTAAAAGATTTGTATCCTGTACTTTAATACTCAAATATAATCCCCTTCCTTTTCTAAATTGTAAATCATTTGTGCAATAAAAGAAATTTTGAAGTTGACTAAGAAAACTTCTATAATATACTTATTTGCAGAGGTATCAGAGGGCAGAGTGGCATTTATGGGGGTTTTGATCAAAGTGGGAGGCATATTGTACCTTTATCATACCTTTTTTTTTGTATGATATATATATTAGGACTCCGTGTTGGGGCATCGTAGTCTTTTGTGATTATTATGATATTGTGTCATACGGTCCCCACTGTCGGGGCTCCACGGCAGGCCCAGGGGTATTTCGAGATAACGATGTGGGCGAGACGCAGTAACCCCCCGGCAAGGGAGAAACCCTAAACAATAGCTGTACCCGTACCCTACATAATGCCATCTGAGTGCTTTTCTCCCTGCAGAAACGCAAGGTTTCACTCACAGCGATCTCCTGTTTGGGACAATGCCTACCTCCGGTAGGCATCCTGCCAAGCTGTCTTAATGGCGCTTACTACCTTGCTTGGCTCTACAAGAAATTGATTTTCCACTCATTTTTCTACCAGCTGGCTTTTGAATTAAAAAAATAATACTAATAAATAGACCTAGGTCTCACTTATTTTTAAAGAAATATTTAAATTTTTATGAATTTTTGCGATTGTGTTTTCTTACCTAAAAGCTGAGGTATTATTTTCCTGGCTATTCTCGAAACGACGTTCGTGCATCTTTGCCAAAACCCACTGGTACGTTTTTGCTGGGATAAAAGTTCTTTGGAGGGTACTGTATTATGTACGGTAATTAGTCAGGGTCCGCGATTCCCGGGTAAGTCTTGTCCCTCCCAAGGTGATAAGTCTACGGCGGTTGCTTGTTGCTGATCCCTGTTCGCCATCTGGCCAATATGATACCGGTATCAAAACCCAAAACAACCCTTCAGCGAAAAAGCTTTTCGGACCCCGACAACAACCAGAGTGCATGCATATCAATTCAAGCCAATCATACTCCCGCGCAAACACAGCTTACCATATGGAGCGCTCCCTAGTCAGGCGCGACAATAGGCAAAGAACCTGGTGGGACAATCTCGCAGACAGGATAATGACGCGTCCTTAGAAAAATTATGCGTGTTATTAGTAAGTAAAAAGGTTCGGCTCTCGGTGGTTACGAAATTCGCCACCGGCGATATTATCCTCCTCTTCGACCCTGTCCGATCATGCTCTTTACTGTACCGAGTACAGTACTTTACTCCTCACCAATAATGCTCGAACGGCCATAGCATAACCAATTTCACGACGGGGATCGTGCCAATTGTGACACGAGCGATTGCAAAGAAGAAAAGGAGCGAGGGAAGATAGGGCAACCAGAGTCGGAGCTTGGGAAGCATAGAGCTATTATGAATCGTGATGGATAGTGTTGTGTGATGAGGAGAGGATGTTTAGCCGGGGGTGCGTTGCTAGCTCCTACTGGGAAGTGCACCATACTTGTAGCTTATTTTGCGCTGGAGTATGATACATAAACATAAAAATAAAAAAAGAGAACTATGGGAGAAACAATTCCGGGTATTATATCAAGGTTAATCATGTTCATCACTGGTGACAGAATTTGACATAACCTTGGATATTTGGTTATTAGAGAGACTTTGTCCAATCCTCCACCCTTCCTCCACGCCCCGAAGCTGTGGGAAAAAACTAGTGTAGAACGAAAGGCTCGTTTAGAAGATGCTCCTTAGCGCTAAGCATACAATCTTAATCTAAATATAGGTTAATAGGACTACTTAAGAATTGAGAGTAAGCTTAACGCAGAGGTAGACCTTTAGGATTTGCATTCATAGGCTCCTGGGGCGTTGGTTGTGTAGTAATTGGGGCCTCTCCAAGTTGAACCTCGTTGCGCCCCGAGGTGGTGCGAGTGATGTGCCATGTGCAGCAGAAAAAGTTCACGGCATTGCATTTGAAGTCAAAAAAACTTAGAAGAGACATGAGAGCAGCTGCGGATAGTGGTTGCACTAAGAAGCCAAGTTAGATATTAGATATACAACAAGAAGAAATGGAAGATCTTGGATGAATGGATAGAGGGAGAACTTGGAACCTATGGTTGTATACTCGAGTACCCGTTGAAAGTTTGTGGGATTGAGTGATCTCGGACGTTTGGGGCTTATGAGAAAAGGAAGGAAAAGAAGGAAAAGATAGATAGGAGGAGGAAGAAAGGAAGGGGCAGAATGAAAGAATACCCCTAAATATATATCTATGATAAAAATCCCATCGGCCTGCCCTGATAGCTCGAATGTTACCTATGCCTAGGATATAGTATGTATGGTGCGTGGACAAAATTAACCGCGGATCAACCAAGAGGGAAAAACTTAAGCTATAACAACAACAACACCGCAATTACTAAAACCAAGAAGAAGAAAATAGTATAAGGTAGAATACATAGTAGCAATTAATATTTGAGCTAGATAAAGTTCTTTAAATGGTGTTGAAAGTGCAAGGTGATAACGGGGGGGTTGCCATCGATCTCTGATCCGCGGTTAATTTTGTCCACTGACAATACCATGGCAAGAGAGCAAATCAACAGGGCAACCGACCCAACAAAGAAAGCACAACCTGATTAGCACCACACGAGGCTGCCTCCGCCCCTACCTCCCCAAAGCAGGCTGGCCGGGAAGGAGTTAGAGGTCCGGTTGTTCACCGAGACAGCTGAAACCCAACGCCAACCTAACAGAACAATACCGGATCCAAGGGGTCTTGGCAAGATGGTAGGTAAATCTGATGGCTAATACGTTTATTACCCTTATTCACTTCCCTTCATTATTTCTTGTCTTTTTTTAATTTTTTAATTTTTATTTTGTTAGAAGACGGCAATGTTAAAATGTTAACCGAATGGTCTACCGTATGGTGGGGGACATCTGTAGCCGGAGTACTTTGCCGAGCAAATATTGCCCATCTTCAACCACCAAAGGATTTTCAACCACCAGTCCAATGAGAATTGTGGCTCTATTAGGTGGTAGGGTAGGTGGCCCTCTACACATTAATAGAGAGAAAACAGAAATATCTCAAGTTTTCATGGAGATATTAGGGTTTAAAGGTGGGTCAAAATTTAGTAGAAGCAAGGGCAATGTCCGGGAGAGGTTAATTACTGTTAATTTCGTTGGTAATGACATTTAATCGATATTTGCTAAGATATTAACCTTGAAAAAAGCCAGTCTTGGCAAATTAACCTACTGTTAACAAACTAGAAGGAATGTCCGCCTGTTCCGGCTACAGATGTCCCCCACCATACTTGCAGAGCATGACCCGAGTACCGGTATCTGGATGAAGGATGATGGCTGGGATGCAACCTGCTGCGGAAGGAACTCGGGGGTATGGGCCCGGACGCCTTTTTTGTGTGACAGCTTTTCTTTGGGGAGGAGATGAGGGAAAAAGTCGACTAGGATCATTAGTTTCCCCGGGGGTTTTTTTGGGTCAGCGCAATGATAGCTTATCCACCTGCAAGCGGGAGGGCCCGAGCAAACCTGTTTAGGAGCATGCAGAGAATGACTGCAGGGTCGGGTTCTGAAAGTGTGGCGAAATACACGAGCTTCTTTGAGCAGAGAGTTTCCTTTAGGGGTAGGATTTTCATAGATATTTACTGTGGGGCTTCAATATAATAAATTTTAACTAAAAGTAGGGAAGCATTCCAATCCAGGCTCTCTATCCCACAGCATTACAATCTCGAGGTAAGCCAACTCAACCTGCCTATCCCGCAGCCCCTCTGGTACGGAGCCAACTGCGCAACACTGTGGGGCGACTTTCGCCCATCGATTTAGAGGAAACAACCAGCTTGGAAGGGTTAATCGTGCCAAGGTTGCGGCGTGCGGCCGCAACCCAGGATGTTCGCTGGCTCACAACCTGGGCACTCCTACAGAGTGCCTGACAGCTCAACATCACTTTGTGGCTCAACATCACTTTGTGGCTCACCATACAAACTTTGTGGCTCAACATCACTTTGTGGCTCAACATCACTTTGTGGCTCAACATTACTTTATGGCCAGCTTCATAATAGAGGTTTTAATTGGAGGTGAATAATATGTAATAATACAGAAGTAATATGAATTAATAGCAGCTTAATATATTATTTATACTTAATAAGCAATATCTTGGCATTCAATAATAAAAGAAATGATATAGCATAAGGAATATCTATTATACAAAATGAGTATTATCAATAACCAATACATTCCTCACAATCATCAATCATGCCACGAACCGAAGCCTTTACTCTGCCAAGTCAGCGTGTCGAGCCCTACAGCGATATTGAGATCCGAATTCAGGCTGCACTTGCATCTTTGAAGAGCACTCAAGATGAGTATCCAAATGTTAGTGCGATCGCTCGGAAGTACGAAATTCCAGTTTCCCGGCTTAGAGCTAGACTACGCGGTGTTCAGTCCAAACAAGATCGGCCAGGGGCAAATCACAAGCTCTCCGATGACCAGGAGTTAGCAGTATGCCAGTATCTTGACCGTCTCGATACTGTAGGTACCAGTGCTCGTCTTCAAATGGTGTCTGGATATGCGAATGCTATTCTTCAATATGCCCATTCTGGTCCAGAACCACCCCCTACAGTTAGCGATCACTGGACGAATCGATTCCTCAGCTGATATCCCCAATATCATATACGCAAACAACTTACCCTTGATGTGGATCGGAAGAATGCCCATCACCCCGATAGTATCAGAGCCTGGTTTGAGAAATATCTCACTGTTTGCGATGATTATAATATCCAGGATAGTGACAAGTACAACTTCGACGAAACCGGGTTTCGTATTGGCATTGGCCGCGACCAATGGATCATTACCAGAGAACCAACTAAGAAGTCCTACTTGGCTACCTCAACAGATCGTACACTCATATGTGTTTGTGAAACCATCAGCGGTGATGGAGTGGCCCTGCCACCTATGGTTATTATTCCGGGTATTATCCATAAAGAATCATGGTATACAACCACTCGAGTTCCAGGAAATTATCTCATTGGTACCTCCGAAACTGGCTATAACAATGATGAACTAACCATGAAGTGGCTTGTCCACTTTGAACGTTTCTCGAGTTCTCGACAAGTAGGAGAGCACCGCCTTTTGCTTCTTGATGGCTTTGGTTCGCATTGCACAAAGCAGTTCCTTGATTACTGCGATCAGTACAAGATTATTGTCTTCTGCCTTCCACCTCACTCAAGCCACCTCCTCCAACCATTAGATGTGGTCGTTTTTCAACCATATAAGCACTATCATGCAGAGGCAGTAGAAGCAGCTACTCGGACTGGTTGTGGGGATTTCGACAAATCTGAGTTTCTGGATACTATCGATACTATTCGTCAGCAAACCTTTAAGACATCAACAGTCAAATCCGCCTTCCGTGCCACAGGACTGATCCCTTACAATCCTGATATTGTTATTTCCAAACTTCGCGAGGCTACAATATCCCCTCCTTTACAATCGCTACCACTCTCCGTTTCTCCCACTGGTATTCCTCTCACAATTGTTAGCCTTAAAACCATGGGGGAAGAATTACTCTCTGAGGCAAAAGACCTCTCACCAACCTTCCAACATAAGCTCAAGCTGGCCCTTCAGGGTGGGTTGGCACTTGCCCAATCAGGAGCATTAGCTATGGAACACATGGAGAATACTCGGGCTGCTGAAGAGGCAAGAAATGCCAGAAGGAGAGCCCAGAGCCGAAGGCAAATACAAAAGGGGGGTGTTATTTATGCTTCTGAGGCACGGCAGATGGTGAAGAGGAAGGAAGATGCTGAGTTGGAGAAAGCAGAGAACCAGCTCCGTAGAGCTCAAAATGCTAAAAAGAAAGCAGAGCATGAAAGGCATAAACCTTTCCTTGATGCGATTAAAGCAGGGGCAAAGATGATGGCTAGGAAGAGGGATGAAAAGGCAAAGGCTATGGAAAAGGAGAGACGTGTTCAACAGACATATAAGAAGAAGATATCCAAGCTTATCATTGCTGGAATTCGCCAACAGGCTAGATTGAGAAACCTCATGTAAAATAAAACACTACATAAAAATATTATTACATATTATACTCTTGTAATTTATTTAGCCACAAAGTGATGTTGAGCCACAAAGTAATGTTGAGCCACAAAGTAATGTTGAGCCACAAAGTAATGTTGAGCCACAAAGTAATGTTGAGCCACAAAGTGATGTTGAGCCACAAAGTGATGTTGAGCCACAAAGTTTGTATGGTGAGCCACAAAGTGATGTTGAGCCACAAAGTGATGTTGAGCTGTCAGGCACTCTGTAGGAGTGCCCAGGTTGTGAGCCAGCGAACATCCTGGGTTGCGGCCGCACGCCGCAACCTTGGCACGATTACCTTGTGAAAAATGTTGGCTCACACCTTATTCTGACTTCTTAGCCTGAAAACGAGCTTAACCAGAAAATGCTGCATCAGGCGCTTGGCGGTCAGCCCTTTCGGATACCATGGACCGAGAAATACCATCGAAAAAATGAAACCATTGCAGGGAACTATCATTCTCTTCGGCCACCATTAAATAGTGAATTAAAATTAACAAATAAAGTGAAAAAGGGTGAGTGCTTGAGTAAATGCGGTCAATGTCTTATATCTATTTTTCCACCCATAGAATGGCTTTCTGCGGGATGGTTTTTAAAGCTAAAAATCTATAGAAAGTCACTAAAAAATTGTAGGGAAATTCTAGACAAGATTTAGAAGGGTTAAAGTAATTCTTTATTTTTCTGTCATTTTTTTTGTCAATTCCTTTGCATTGTTTGAGGTATAAAAGGATATGCCAGTGCGCAGAGACTTCGTTGTTCGTTGCAATGCGGGGAAGGCTGTCCCTGCAAAGGTTTCACTTTTTCGAGAGTACAGTCACAACCGGGGGCATGGCGAAACTGGGCGGGTCGCGAACAGGGGGGTCGCAATCAACTAAACCGAATCTGAATACCAAGAATATCTGTGCACTATAAGGCTTGGCATAGGATGTCCATAGCAGATGCGTTAGATTAGGGGACACACTGGTAGTAGAATAGGTTAAATAAGTCCTATAAAATTAGCCATAGCTACAAGTAAAACATCATGAGAATGAATCTGAATACTGTAGAATTCTCAATACAATTGAGTCATAAGAGAGAATGATTTAAGAGAGTTAGAGTAGGAAGAGAAGAAAATACGCTCATGAATTAGAATAATATTGAAAATGTCGGGCTCTTCTTTTTCTGTCTCATTCTCTTCTTCGCAAAGCGCACTTCGAGATATCGATCATGACAGAGCATACACCCAATCTGAGCGGTTAGAATTAGCCATAAGCCATTACTATTCCGAATTATATTAGTACTAGGTTAATTCAAGTCCTAATAATAAGCCTGTAGTACTACAAATTGCGAAGGCTTATGGAGTGGCTGAATCTACTCTCCGGCAGCACATTAAGAATCTCTCTCAGCAGACAATAGAGCAAGCAGCACAGAAGGCTCAAGTTTTAACCCAAGCCGAGGAGAAAGTCTTAGTCGAACGATTGACTTTCTTAGATGATTGCAATATACCTGCCGATCGCAAAAACATTTTACAGCCTTGCCCATGCTCTTCTCCACTACCAAGTACCCAACCGTAAACTAGGGTGCGATTGGATACAACGCTTCTTGGAACAGCACCCGGAGGTAAAATACATTTATGTTAAAACCATAGCTACCTCAAGGGCTAATGCTAAGAGCTGGGATATAATGGATGATTTCTTTTGGAAGGTATGTACAAGTTCCTATCTAAGAATAATAAAACTTTCTTTTTGGCATATCTATGTATTTTTAAGTAGTATATTTGATTATTATAAACTAGAAGTACTTACATAGTTTATAATTAGTTAGGAGAAGCAATAAAAAAATATTCAATAGTGCAGAGAAATATTTACAACCTAGACGAAAAAGGTTATCAGCTAAGGGTGGGGCGGGCGGTAAAGTGAATTACAAGAAATGTACGAGTAGCTGCAGTCTATAAAGAACAATGTGTTAGAGAATCTTGCACAGTAGTGGAAGCTGTAGGAGCGGACAGGTGTTTCCTAACCCGATTGATCATTTTCTGAGGGGACAACCAGCTTGCCAGGTGGCATAAAACAAAGAAAGAGATGGAGTTTTGGTATGGAAATGCTACCAAAGGCTTTAACAATAGTGTTATATGCCTAGAATACTTTGAAAAAATATTTGAACCAGAAACTAGAAATAGCTATACAGAGAATCTTTTCTATTTTTCATTAAGTTAATTTATTAAATACTAATATACAAATACAGGAAGTATGAAGAATGGCGTCTTATTATCTTTGATGGATTTGGGTCACATGTTGATCTTAAAATACTAGATGTCACAAATCGTGAGTTTGAAAGAATGGTTTCACATGACTAATAGTTATTAGTCATCAGTATGTTATATTTCACACTATGAGATCTGTTGACATATAGCTCTCACATGATTCGCAATTGTGTATTATTATTATATTTTGTTGATTGGTGACTCACGATTGTGAGTCACAAATGATGTAATGACTTTCGCGCATGACTCTATTTGAAGTCATGAGTTTCACTCTTGTGAGCGCTTTACTCACGTTATTAGTTTTATGATTTATTATTGGTTAAAGTATGTTGCGAGTGACTAAATAAGGAGAGTCACTAGGGTTAGGGTGGTAGGAAGAGTCTCTATATAAAGGAGATTGGATTACAATAGTTAGACACAAACCTTCTCCCCTACACCTCCAGCGATTGAAATCTCAACACCATAGGAAATCATCACAGATAGTCCCTCTCCCCTCCTTTGATGGCCTAGTTGCCTAGAAGGGTGAAGCTGCTCCCGTCAGCCTCTCACCTCTGATTCCCTCCTGATGGCATTGTCTACAGGCAGTCTTTGTCTAGGGGTTTCACGGTTACTCTCTCCTCCTTTCCCCGCACTGTGTTTCGCTGCCCTTGCTTAACACCTTGCGCCGTCGGCAACCCCCTCACCTCATCAACGGGTCGGTCACTGTCTCGGGCTATCGGTGAAGTAGTGGCCCCAGTGGTTCTGCTCTCTGGTATTGTACTATCTTCTGAGAGTCCTGTCTGGTACGGTCAGGTTCGACAAAAAATCGTGATCTCGCTTCGGTCCCCTTCCCTCGTACTTCTTGGTTTGGGTCTACTCCTACTCCTGCCGCTTCTACAGTTTTGTCGGCTTACACCCTACTGCCTTCTCTCCTTGGCTGGCACCCTACTGCCCACACTGCCTGGCCTCTGTTCCCTCATGATGGTCTCGCGTTGGGATCTGGCATGGCTGAGTGCATGCTGGTGAACTTCTCTTGTTCCTAGGGGTATCATGCTGCCACCTCGGGGTTTGCTTGCCCCTTCGGCCAGGCTTTATGCCCAGGGTACTTCGCCCCTTATGTGTGCTGTTGAGGCAATGCCTTTGTCCTGCTAGCTTCTTCATTCCTCCCACGACTCGTCGGAATGGGGTGATTTGTTGGGCGAAGGGTGTGTTATCTACGGTTCTTGGGTTTTGGTGTTCCTTTCTAGATGGGCTTGAGGTTGCTTTACTTTTCCTTGGTTGTTCACTGTCGGGAGGGGGTTTTTTCTTATGGGCTGCACGTCTGCGGAGGATTTCGGTTTGTTCTTTTCAGGCCTGTACTTTCACTTGTAGTTTTCTACCTGTAGCACCGGATATTTCCTCAGACCCGAGGGTATCGGGCAGGGTCAGAGGGTTTTCAGCAGGAGGGAGAGGGGATGGACCGTAGTAGGAGGTTGTTGGCTTCATACCAGGAGGTGAATAGCCTTTGTATCTAGTTAGCTTCTTAGCTTAGCAAACAAATTTAAATGATATAAAAAAACAAAAAAACAATTTATGATAGTTAGAGCTCTTCACGCAATCATCTAAGTACTTTTCTACTATACACTTTATACCTTTACCTCTCACTTGTAAGCAAGCAACCTGAGCTCTTAGTGTCAGAGCAACCATGAACCTTGTAAGAGAAGGTCCCTCTCCATGTAACAATCCTACCCTGTATTGATTATTTATGCAACAGGTAACGAATCGCTTGCGTGATAATCCTTGAACTATCTTATAGTTCTTGTTTGTTTGAATATGCGAGTGTGTTCTTCTTTCCGAGATTAACTTATAATCTCTTCTTTTGTTCTTAGACTATCTTATAGTCTTCGTATCTCGCACCCATGTCTTATTGGTGAGAGGTGGAGAGGGACCTTGTCTTAGAAGGTTCGTGATTGCTCTGACGCTAAGAGCTCAGGTTGCTTGCTTATAAGCAAGAGGTAAAGATATAAAGTATATTGTCACAAATCGTGACTAAGCAAGGCAGATTTCACATGACTAATAGTTATTAGTCATAAGGTATGTTTATGTTTCACGCTATGCAGTCAGTTGACTCATAGTTCTCACATGACTCACACTTGCGTGTCATCGTTATGTAATGATTGGTTGATGTTTCTATGACTTACGATTGTGAGTCATAATGATGTAATGACTTTCGCGCGTGACTCACATTATGAGCCACGAGTTTCACACAGGTGACGCGCTTTGCGCACCTGACATGTTTTATGTTTTATGATTGGTTTACGGCATGTTGCGCAGTGACTCATAGGAGTCATCTGATGGATTTCGGGTATGACTCATTATGAGTCATAGGACCGCGTGACTCAAGTTATGAGTCACCAGGGTTAGGGTTGTTGGCGTGAAGAGTCTATAAGTAGGAGACTCGGTCACAGTAGTTAGAGCTCTTCACGCAACCATCTAAGTAATACACCACTCAGATACGGGGGCACGGGCCAAGCCCATTGACAGTGACCTTCCATAGGTGCAATATGTTGAGATACCTAATGCCCTTATCTCTATGCTACCTCGCTTGTATGCGAGTACTCTATTCCTACACGATAGGACTTCCTACGATCACTACACCTACGACGAACGCAAGATGTTAGTCTATAATGATAGACGAAGCAAACTACGTAGGCTATGTCGATAGCCTCTGATAGTAAGATAGTCGTTTCCCGTTACGAACACCTACAAGGGAGGCTGGTTTGTTACATATATTGTAGAAAAGTACTTAGATAGTTGTGTGAAGAGCCCTAACTACTGTGACCGTTGTTTTTTTTCTCTTTTTTTTTTTTTTTAAAATCATATGTTCATTGTTTCTACGGTACAAGAAATGACATGCATCTTTAACGATATGGCCAAAACAAAACCAAAAATCAAACATAACAATCAACAAAGGAAACAATCATAAACAGTTTCCCCAACGCGACCAATAAGCGTCGCAAAGCAGCCGTAGCTAAATTTAAGGAAATATATAGACCACTAACTAGTCTTGAGGGCTAGGGGCGGGCAGGGTGGTAGAGGGGAGGAGGGGGTTTGGTGGGGGGTTATGGAGGGAGGGAGCAAGCGGGGGCATTCCAGGAGGGAAACCAGTGGCAGTGGTGCGAATGAACTCAGCCAGCGCGATGAGCAGTTGCTGGTCGGACCAGTTGGGGCCTCAGGGGCCAAGTCTGAGACCCCTTGGAGGAGGCGGGATCTCTGATGGGCAGACGAGGGGCAGGATAGGATGGCATGTTCGAAGGTCTGAGGGGCTCCGGAGCATAACGGGCAGGTCGTGTCGGCATCAGGATTGTCCAATGAGGGGTGAGCCGTGAGGTAACTCTTTCCAGAGCGCATCTGGTGTATCCTTCTGGCAACAAACTTGCCCAAGCCCATAAAGGAATAGGGGCGTGTTGAGGACGGATAGGGGTAGTACGGGGGGCTGGGGTGGGAGACTAGTCGGAGAGGAGGAGTTGTTTGGCTCTTAGTTTAAGTCGAGCGTAAGAGGGGACAACCCCAGGAAGCGGGGGCAGGTAATCCGTCAGATGAAGGGAGATGGGTGGCAGAGTAACCACGTCGTGAATGAGGGGGGCGGCTGCGTTAGCCAAAGCTGTGATGGCATTGTGTCGGTACCTTGGGTTTTTGGCCTTGTCCGGAGCGGAACGCCAGTCGAGGTTGAAAAAGAGATTGGGTTGGGAGGTAATCTTCCCGCACGCCAACAAGAGGGCACGGTGGGGCGAGAAGGCTGGGACGGTCTTGTGGAAGCGTGCGGCGGCAGGATTTATCTCCAGGGGGGAGCAGATAAGCCTTAGGCCAGCAAGGCGTCGTTGGTGGCGTATAAGAACAGGGAGCGGGGGGAGACAGGCCTCCCTCTGCAAACATGTTGTGTTGGTGGTGGAAAAACAGTTAGTGATCCACCTACAGACCCGCCGCTAAAAGATTGACATCGAGTTCATGATAGCTGAGGGAGGTATCCAGACAGCAGACCCGTACAGGAGAATTGGAGCCAGGAGCGAACGCGCCAAGGAAAGACAAAGGTAGGGGGGAAGGCCCATCCCGGGGGGGGAGAGGCGGCGAATCGTGGCCAGAGCGGCGTTCGCGAGGGTGTATCTCCTAGAGAAGTGGGACCTAGGGTTAAAGGAGGGGGTGAAGATAAAGCCTAGCCATCTCAGGCGGGATTGTGGGTAAAAGAGCTGGCCCCCAAGCTGCACCGGGAGGGAGCACGGCGGCTCATTGCTCCTGGTGGTCCTCCAGCGGATCAGCTCGGTTTTCGGAAAGGAGAGGGAGATGTTGATTGGGGAGGCCTGTCTCTTGAGCCACGAGAAGGAGCTCTGATGGAGGCAAACATTAGTCCTATAGGAGAGCGAGGCCACGGTGACAGCAAAGTCGTCGACGTAGGAGATAATGAGTGACCTGGAGATCTCCAGGTGGAGGGAGGAGACGTATATGACGAACAGTAGGGGGGAGATGGGGGAGCCCTGAGGGACCCCAACCGAAACGGGAGCGAAAAGGCGGGGGGACCCCTGGAACGTCAGGCGGCAGGTCCGGTCCCAGAGGAAAGAGCCGACCCACTGTATCAGGTATGGGCTGATCCCCTTTCTGCGGAGGAGAGAGAGGAGTGAGGGAGACTCCATGTTGTCAAAGCCCCCTTTCACATTGAGGAAGAGAGTGGAGACTTTGTAGCGTAGGCGGTGGAAGGACTCAACATTGTGTTGCAGGACGAGGGCGGCATCGGTGGTGGATCTCCCAGGGAGGGACCCACACTGGACGGGATGGATGAGGGAGCAGATTGTCGCTTGGGCCGAGAGGCGGAAAGTGACCACTCTCTCAAGAATTTTAGAGAGCGTTCGAAGTAGAACGATAACCCTGAAGGAGGAGGGTGAGTCGTATGAGGGTTTACCTGGCTTGTCGAGGACAATACCAAGCGCCTTTTTGAGGGAGGAAGGGTGAAAACCATGGGCTAATAGGGGGTCGAGAAGGGAGGGAAGAAGGGAAAGCTTGAGGCGGTGTACAGACTTCCACACTAAGTATGGGATATGGTCGGGGCCAGAGGTGGAGGTATTTGAGGACTTGGAGAGGGCCCTGGATATCTCTTCAGAGGTGAGGGGGGTATAGTCCTTGTGGCATGTGAGGCAGAGGAGCGGGGGAGGTGGGGGTTTGGGGAGGAAATGGTGGTGAAGGAGCGTCTCTGCTACTTCGGCTGGGTCAGAGCCCCCCGGTAAATCTGGGAACCTTTGTGGCAGGCGACCAAATGCGAACCTCTTGGCAGTCCAGAGGGAGTGTGGAGTGGCTGAGGACAAGAAGTCTGACCAGTGTGCTTTCTTGGCCAAGGCGATGGCCTCAAAATATGTTCTCCTTGAGCTCTTCACATTGCTCCAGCCGAGAGGGGATGGGTCGAGGCGGGATATCCTTGCAAACTTGGGGTACTCCCTTCTGAGGGACGAAAGGTGGGGGGACCACCATGGCTTTGAGCGGGGGCACGGGCGTCTGCTCGGAGCATGGGCAGTCAGAAGGGAGGTAAGGCGGATAGAGGAGATGTCAAACCATCTACTCAAAGAGCTGGGTGTGGGCCTTGCCGGGCACGGCAACGGGGTGAAGTCATCTAGCGCCTTACCTACTGTGTGCAGGTCGAGGAGGGCCCAATGCGGAGTGGGGGGGGGAAGCATGATCTCGGGCGGTTTTACTGTTATTACACAGGGTATGTGGTCTGAACTGGTGGAGGGGAGGGGTGTGTCCCATGAGGAGACCAGGGGGGAGAGAGAGGTATTCACGAAGGCCAGGTCCAAAATGGAAGGCCTCGAAATGGTATCAAACGGAAAACGACTATAGACCCCAGGGGTGTTGAGAAGGTAGTATGGGATGTCGAAGGCGGCATCGAGGTATCGTGCTGAAATGATGAATTCCCTCTTGGAGAGGGAGCGGCAGGGATCTGCCAGAGGGTGGTGAAGGTTAAAGTCGCTGAAAACAAGATGAGGGTAAGAACAAAAGGAAAAAAGCCGTTCGGGTAGTATGGAGCGGTAAGGAGGACGGTTTGTATGAAGAAGGTACACCGAGGTGACCCTGAGGGAACGGTGGGGGGATCCAAAAAGACCCTCTGGAGAAAAAACATCCACTGAAAGCATTTCCGAGGAATCATGGAAGACAGTGAAGCAGGACAAGTGCTGGTTCAAAGTACGAGAAACATAAATAGCCACCCGGGGGCGGCCGGGAGGGGGGGGGACGAAGGACAGGAATCCCGGAAAAGTTGGGAGCACCGATCGTCTGGAAGGGGAATCTTGAATAGCAACAAGCAAAGGAGGGTGAGGCAGTAAGGTAAAGCTGTGAAATAGTGAAAGAAAAACATCCCAGCTCCCAAGGCAGTTGTAACGGAATCTGCCTATTGTTCTCCCTACTGTACCTACCTGATGTTGGATGTTTCCTATTTAGGTTCTACAATAGTAGCACTACTCTTTTTACCTTGTACTTTCCTTATTTGTTATAATTTCCTTTTGGGTTATTTATTCTTAAGTTCGCTTATAGTTTCTTTTGCTACCCTTGTACCCTTTAGGCAACCTTATGCTTTTCTACTAGTACTACTGGATTAGTACATTAGTAGCGATCCCTTATTGTTTGATTCCATTACTTGTTTTGTTAGTTACATCCTGTCGCCTTTATACCTATGTTCTAGGACTTAGTTGTTTGCTTCGATACTATCTCAGCATAGTAAGTGTTTGCGTTAGGCACAGGATATTTGGTTATGTTTTATTTGTATTTAAAGAGCCTGCTATCCCATAAGGATTCAGTCTCTCAAGCCTCACAGGAACGCTCTTCTTTAATATACTACAAGTTGAACGGTCACTCTATTTGTCCCTCATCTATCTTATATCTCTTGAAGATATTCCACCGAGACTTTTCCTCCTATCCTATCAGTATCTCCAGAGTTCCATTTGGGATTCTCGAGATACTTAGGAGTAGGTTACAGCAGTTATGTTGGACGATTGGAAAGGACGGGAAGACAGCCCTGCTGTCCGTGTATCGAGTGAAAAAATTCTCCATTACTGGGCGGAGCCCTCAGAGGATTCGGAGTCGAGGGATTCATCACCACTCTCTCTTGGGACGAGATCGGTGATGGTACGGTGGGCTCTCTGCCTAGGTAGTGGAGAATCTCGGGGGAGTATAGGGGCACTCGGGGTCTGGGGAGGGGCACTTGGTGTTGAACGAATGACCGTCGAAGGGCCAGCCTGGTCTTCAGCGAGATCCATGCTGTCCTGCGTCTGTCGAGATAGCACCTTTGGTGCATCTGTGGTGGTTTTCGGGCGGGAGGGGCAATCCCTGCTGCGCGCAGAGTGCTCTTCTTGGCAGTTAGGGCAGCATGCCACCGAGGATGGGCAGCAGGCGAGGATCGGTTGGAGGTTGCCACCCTTAAGGCAGGAAGGGTTAGGGCAGCGATGCTCTGCTTTTGTATAGGCGAGTGAGGTGAAGGGACAGAAGGGCAGTGTGCTGGGACAGCGGTTAGAGATGTGGCCGAATTTCCAGCATTTCTTACACTGGGAACTTTTGGAGGAGGAGAACATCTGCTCCACTCTCCGGTTTCAGGAGAAGAGGTTGAACGAGGGGAGGAGGGCGAAAGCGTCAGGTGGGGCCACAGAAACAACCACGGAGGTTGCTGTTTTTTGACAACGAGATTCCGGGTCTGGGTTAAGGTAACGTGCTGAGAGAATGGAGACTCCCCTGGCATTGTAGATGGACTCATGAAGAGAGGGGAAAAGTTGGACATCCTCTGAGGGGAGGAAGGTGAGAGGAATAGAGTGAATCAATAATTGTGTTTCGTTAAGAGCAGGCTTGAAGAGATCCCAAGGAGAATTGCCCACCGGAAAGGCCTTGTTCAACCTCGTAGTAAGGGGAGCGTGATAGCTGGAATCCCATAGTTGTTAGGGTATGATAGTTAGTTTGGGGTACGACCGGTTTAGGGTCGTGACTACCACTTGGGGGTTTTTCCCGTTGTGTGGGTTTTTCCTGTTTTGTGTGTTTGTG
>Ga0307509_10003870_pt1 | contig 22182 bp, 15 predicted proteins | sample 10_EM_MG_FD_202245 | JGI IMG/M metagenome (GOLD analysis project Ga0307509, IMG submission 202245) | Populus trichocarpa ectomycorrhiza microbial communities from riparian zone in the Pacific Northwest, United States - 10_EM | ecosystem: Host-associated > Plants > Roots > Unclassified | place... | reverse complement strand
AACGGGGGGCTGAGTTTGCGGTGTTTTCCCCTCGCGTAGCTGAGAAGGGAAATTCCAACGTCCTAGCACATTTATCTTCTATTTGAGTTTTTACGGTACTTCATGAGGGGGACGAGTAGTTCCCCAATCGCTCTGTGGCCTCGCATCACCGATATCCAACCAAAGGGTGTGGCCCAGTCCTACTGTACACTTCCCCACCTCACCATTAACTTCGAGGTATGAAATGCCGGAGTAGCCCATATTTTTCGAATAATAATCTATAGCTTCGCAGGTAGATATTGAAAAGGGTATTGAACAGTACTGCCAGTATTAAGTTAGTTCCTCTAATTTATGCTGCTTTGGAATAAGTCAAACAAATTCATGGCACATAGTACTAGTACTAGTACAAGTACTACCTATATGTTCAGAATAAAGTTGCTACCAGCCAATCCCCCAGCGTTCCTGAGACGATGAGCCCTTTGAATGTTTGTGTAACAAATTTCAGATGCAGTGATTGGACAGTTGACTACTGACTTCGGCGCAAGCATCACCATTACCGGTATTGGAGTTTTCCAAAAAGTTGAGAAAGGGGCCCACCGCTCCCGGAGCTTTTTTTCCCCAGAGCTTAATTGCGCAATAGCACCTACCGTACTTGTACTCGTACTCGCGATGTCGAAGCGTTTTTAAAAAAGATTGCTATTGCATACCACCCAAATGCAAGCAAAAAGGCCGAATTTTGGTGGTATGCATTAGCAGTCTTTTTAAAAAAACGCTTCGACATCGCGAGTACTCGAGTACGAGCACGGGCCGTACCGAGAATTTCACTCTAAATACGGTAATCAGATATATCGGTACTGGAGTACCGTGCGAATTCTCGAGCTCAGTGGCTTGCCAAGTGCTAATTAAACAGGGAACTCTGAAAAAAAAGGGATTCGCAACCTTTTTCTACCGTGTGCATTTTCCAACCTTTAGGAAACCACAATAACCCCCTTTCCCCTCGGCTCCAGATTAACAGACCCTAAGTCTACCAACGCCCTCCTCTCATGATCTAAAGCCTTGGAAACTAAAAAATGTCACAGGTTCTCAACAACAATACCAACTGTTTTAACATCACAGATAGCTTCAACAACTACTCTACCTCTGATGACGAGTCTAAAGTACTAGCGTGGCTATCCCCATTAGAGCCCTGGGTACGGCATCAAGACATCGGAGCCGAGCGAATAGAAGGTATAGGAGCCTGGCTTCTGGAAACCAAGGAATTTAGACGATGGCATAATCCCACCAAGGATGATGAACCCGATCATACGACCTTATTCTGCGGCGGCAATCCAGGAGTGGGAAAGAGCTACATCATGTAAGAGAGAATTCATCATTGCCGGAAATCAAAGAATAGCATAACTAATAAGTTGCGATAATAGTTCTCTAGTGATCGACAAGTTATGCAATGAGGCCGAAGAGGAGGAAGATACTGCCGTCATGTGCTTTTACTTCGACTTTGCTGCCCGGAATGAGCAGTCACCTGTGAATATGCTCGGCTCCCTGCTGAGACAGCGAGTCAGTGGATTGGAAAGGATTCCCGAGTCGGTAGTCCAGAGTTTTCGAAAGCGGAGAAGGGGTATTGGGGGCAGAGGGCTACAAGTCGCAGGGATTTTGAAGATGTTCCAGACTATTACAGCCACAAAGCGCATGTTTATATGTGTGGATGCACTTGACGAATGTGCACCGGAGCACCGAATGGTAGTTCTCGAATCACTGCGACAGATTGTACAGGGGTCACCGAATACCCGCATATTTATGACCGGAAGGCCACAGGTACGGAGTGAGGTGGAGGAGAGGTTAGATGGAGCAGCAGCTTTTATATCAATACAGCCGACGGAAGATGGTGTTATTAGATATCTGCGTGATAAACTCAGCAATGACACTGCTCCGGAGATAATGAACAACACCTTGGAGGCCGAGATTATGAAGACCATTCCCGAAATAAACTCGGAAACGTATGTAAAAATGAGTGCAAGTGAAAAGCTGCCCTGAGTTAGTGACTGACATATTTAAATCTAGATTCCTACTCGCTTCCCTCCATATCAAGGCAATCCTGCGATGCACCACCATTGCTCGGCGGAAGAAAGCACTCGAGTCAATAAAAGATGGTGTAGGATTGGCGGATGCATATGGTGCGACTTTGGAGCGTATTAAGGCTCAGGACGAAGAAAAGGCGAGACTCGCGATGGCTACTCTCACATGGGTCTGCCATTCGGAACGGCCGCTACAGGTGGATGAGCTGTGCAACGCCCTGGCAGTGGAAATAGGAGCAATGGATTTCGATCCCGAAAATATTCCTTCGATAGGTACACTGCTGCATTGCTGCCAAGGTTTAATCACGGTCGATAAGGAAGCTTCGATTGTACGGTTAATCCACTATACCGTCCAAGAGTATCTTTGCAGTCGTCCAGGTCTCTTTGATAAACCTCACTCAATACTTGCAGAAACATGCTTGACCTATCTAAATTCACAACAGGTCAAGAATCTCGCATCTCATCCTCTCCCAGACCATCAAAGCATGCCATTCCTCAAATACTCCTCGAGATACTGGGGAACACATGCGGGGAGGGAACTCTCGGACCATGTGAAGGCCCTTGCGCTGGAGCTCTTAGGCCAATACGAAGGTCACATGGCCGCCGTATCACTTCTGGATCAGGTTGTGCATCCCAACTATGCCGGAGATATCGATAATTATTCACCCTTTTCTGGACTGCATGGCGCATCTTTCTTCGGGATTGCTGAACTTGTTACCGCAATTACAAGTGCAGAATCCTGCGACATCAACCAACAAGATTGCACAGGTAGTACTCCACTTGGGTGGGTGGCGAGGAACGGGCACATAAGGTCGGCGAAACTACTGCTCGAGCGGGAAGATATCGACCCCAATCTCGCTGATAAGCACAATCGAACGCCTCTCGGGTGGGCCGCTCTTGGCGGACATGAAGGAATGGTCAAACTACTTCTAGAACGGGTCGATATCGGCCCCGATACCCTAGATATGTATGGTCAAACACCACTCTGGCATGCTGCTCTCGGGGGACATGAAGGCGTGGTCAAGCTACTTCTAGGACGGCAAGATGTTGACCCCAATCACCCAGGTGGGAATGATTCAACACCACCACTCGGGTGTGCTGCTGCTCAGGGATATGAAGGGATGGTCAATCTAATACTTGAAAGGGGAGATATCGACCCCAATCGCGCTGATAAGCACGATCGAACACCACTCAGATTGGCTGCTCTCAAAGGCCATGAAGGAGCGGTTAAGATGCTTCTGGAACGGGAAGATGTTGACCCCAATCGCCCAGATAAGTATGACCAAACACCACTCGCTTGTGCTGCTGCCGAGGGACATGGAGGAGTGGTCGAGCTACTTCTAAGGCGGGATGATATCAACCCCAATCGCTTAGATTGGAATAATCGAACACCGCTCGGGTGTGCTACCCTCAATGGACGTGGAAGAGTGGTCGGACTATTGCTGGGACGGGAAGATGTCGACCCCAATTGCGTTGATAAGGATGGCCAGACACCACTCAGGAATGCTGTTATTAGTGGACACGAAGAAATGGTCAGGCTGTTGCTAGGACGGGAGGACGTCGACCCCAATCACCCAGATGTGAATAATCGAACGCCACTCGGGTGTGCTGCTATCAAAGGATATGAAGAAGTTGTCAGCCTATTGCTGGGACGGGAAGATATCGACCCCAATCGCCTAGATGAGAATGGTCGAACGCCACTCGGATGTGCTGCTATCGCAGGGCACGGAGGGGTGGTCAAGCTATTGCTGGAGCGGGAAGGTGTCGATCCCGATCGGCCAGATAAGTATAATCAAACACCACTCTTGTGTGCTGTTTTCCAAACACATGAAGGAGTGGTCAAGCTACTTCTGGGACGGGAAGATGTCGACCCTAACCGCCTAAATAAGTATAATCAAACACCGCTCTGGTATGCTGCTGTCAAGGGGCATAAAGGAGTCGTCAAGCTACTTCTGGGACGGCAAGATGTTGACCCCAACCACCCAGATGAGAATAATCAAACACCACTCAGATGTGCTGCTGTCCATGGGCATGAAGGAGTGGTCAAGCTATTTCTGAGGCGGGAAGATGTCGACCCCAATCGCCCAGATGAGAATGATCGAACGCCACTCGGGTGTGCTGCCCTCGATGGACATGGAGGAGTGGTCAAGCTATTGCTGGGACGGGAAGATATCGACCCCAACCGCCCAGATAAGTATAATCAAACACCACTCTGGTGTGGTGCTGTCCATGGACATGAAGGAGTAGTCAAGCTACTTCTAGGACGGGAAGATGTCGATCCCAATCTCTCAGATGAGAACGACCGAACGCCGCTCTGGTGTGCTGCCCTCGGCGGACATGAAGGAGTGGTCAAGCTATTGCTGGGACAGGAAGATACCAACCCCAATCGCCCAGATAAGTATAATCAAACACCTCTCTGGTGTGCTGCTATGAAGGGACATGAAGGAGTGGTCAAGCTACTTCTGGGACGGCAAGACATTAACCCTAACTACCCAGATAAGAATGATCAAACACCACTCATATGTGCTGCTATCCATGGACATGAAGGGGTGGTCAAGCTATTACTGGGACGGGAAGATGTCGATCCCAATCGCCCGGATGTAGATGACCGAACACCCCTCGGATGTGCTGCCTCTCGAGGGACATGAACGAGTCGTGAAGCTATTGCTACAGCAGGAAGGTGTCGACCCCAACAGGTTGGATAAGCACGGCGGTACGCCACTCTCTTATGCTACCGGGAGGGGACATGAAGGAGTAGTGGAATTACTACAAGCCCGGGGGTCTACAGGATGCGCAGATGCACAGCGACCCCATCTGCCATGAAAGACATAAGTTGAGGCCGAATCCTAGGGCAGTCAATCGATTACGCTCAAATCGAGATTCCTTCTTTTCCAACACCAGCCTTCACCACCTCGGGGAGCCTAGCATACGCTATTACAGTCACCACATCTCCATCCTCTCCTCCCCACTTCTTTTGCACCAGTCCTACAACATGACCTAGAAAGTTCCCCGCCGCCCCCTAAAACTAACTGATACTTGTTAGCGTTTGCTCATGAAGGCGCACGAGTTTCTATTCCTTGTAGTTAGCGTACAGCATCCAGGGAGGTTATTTTATTTGTTAATTTGCATCATTTATCTTCACTAAAATTCCCCGGCTGAATTCATTCCACGTTACACAATCTCGTCTTTTTCTAATTCTTCACCATGTATTCATTCCCTCTTTGTTTTCCCTAGCTAGTGATAGATGGATAGATGGACATACAGATCAACTGCGCATAGACTTCTCCCTCTGATACCTGAGGGCCTACCGTAGACGTTCCTAGAACCACGATAAATATGAGAACCGACCCTAGACGTTTTGATCCCGAGATTGCGTTATCCCCGGCATCATCCCGTAGTCCCCATCGGTGTTTAATGGGAGGTGGTTTTTAACCGTCGCTAATTGTACTCGCGTGCATCTCCGCAACTCGGAAAAGATAATCTTTGCCCCCAGAGATTTGTTGGATCCGCAGAAATAATTTTCCAATTTTTGCTACCATACATGAGATACTGTAGGTAGAAATCCCTTTGTTCACACTAGTACGATAGCGTGAACAGACCGCAATCAGAGCAGTTTTTCCCAGTTTAATGAGCTGCTGATCAGACGTGGTGAAAGACACAGCTCATAGAGCATTTCCAGGGTCGGGAGGCATGCTATTGAAATATAGAGACTAGAGGTACGGTGAACTCTTGTGATGTCTGGGACGGGACCCTAGCGTGGATAACCTTGGTGATGAGTACGCAGTGATGCTCCCCAGACTCTTCTCTCTCAGATCAATGCGCCAACATGAATCCATGCCCAAGAATAGTAGGTGGATGGTGATGTGCCTATAGGCGAATGTGGTATTGTGCTCTGGTTAGACTTCTATAATAATATCATATTATTATTATGATGTTGCTGGGGGGCGCAATCATAGATCCTCACTCGCGATATCTTCACAATATGAAAAGGAAAAAAAAAGCCCAATCCCGCCAATAAATGTATCAACACTAAGGGAAAGGGTGTTCTCCAAGTGGCAAGTTTCTAGCCGGTCCCCAAGGCTTTTATAGAAAGAAAGAGATTCCGCAAACCAAGGTCAGATCTCTTGGATTGCCCATATGGCATACGGTTAGGAGGCTGCGTGTGGTTTGGTGGCTGTGCCGATATGCAGTTGCACAGATATGGGGGTATGCGGATAGGCAGATATATAATACGGCTGAGTGATATCTAGCTATAGGGCATGTACAGTAGATTTGTATCATAGAGCTCAGCATTTAGGCACTTAGTTTTAGCAACAAGGTTCTCGCACAGCGGATTCAGAGTTCAGATACGGATTTGACGCAAGTTGATTTGTGTATAGCATATATAAAAGACTGTGACGAAGAACTTAAAGAACTTATCAAAAGAAAGAACAGGCGGAATGCAATCGAACGGAAGTGAAGAATAAGATAAACAGAGACATACAGGAACGAAGTGCAGTGAACTGATAGTGAACAAATAATGGGAAAAACAAGCTTCCTTATATCCTAACCATCCTCCGTGTCATGCTTCCTGCGCATGCACAATCCTGCTTCTCGCTTCCTCCCACTTAGTAGTTTCGGCATGCGCTTTTGTGAATCTAATCCGAGGTTCCAGCAGAATTTCCGAGGTAATGGTAGTGCGGCCAGCCGCAAGTTGGGTGTGAAGCCAAGGGTATCGTTCGGGTATCGTGAGTGTTCCTGTTTCAGTGCGGTATGATTGTTGTTTGATGTTGTTGCATTAACTTATGCAGAATCGTGGTCGGAGGTTGTATGAGCTAACACTGGTGGAACGATGTTAGAGTAATGGTGCGTAACGGATAATAGTAGTTGCGTTTCAGAGTCTGCCCGCATGGGAATATATGCACGTGATGAGCAGTCAAAAATCCAACACTTAGCAGTATGATAGGTTGTTGTTTTCACATCCTATGCCGCTAGGCATAGGGTCCTGGTTTGTTGATACTCATTGCCATTGGGCATTAGGTATCCGGAATTTGGTTTCATGATATTTCTTTCATGTCCTTTGTCCTTAGGCATACAGGAGTTGGCGCCCTGGCAGGGCTTAGGCTTTAGGGATCTTTGAGGATCATGAGATGTCAGGATGGTTCTAGATTGGTTGTGGTCGCTAGGGTTTAGGATCTGTTAGCTTAGTGCGTATCTTTTGAGTTTGCTAAGTTCCGGGAGTTTTTCAGTATTGTTAGTTAGATGGGGATATATCATTATCCCCTGGCTTGTCCTTAGCTAGCGGAGAGAGTAGCGAACTAGTCAGTCGTTCCCCCATATTCTGCTGTGCTGAGTGTTGGAGATTAACCATTTTAGGCTGCTCACCATATATTTTCCGTTCCCACTGGATGGGAAACACAACCACGATAAGCTTAAACAGATGGTGGCTTCGGGAGTGTTCCACCACTGTTAGCTTCTTACCACCAGCCACCCCGGCCCTGCGTACCTGTAGCGACAGCATCAAACACCGGTCCACCTACAATGAAACACAAACACGAGCGACAGCCAAACATCTACCTTACCCTTGGTGATGAACTCGACCTGAGGCAGGTGGCATAAAACTACCCCTGGCCATGGTACTTCTACCTCGGGAGTGCACCAGCAAAGCGAAAAAGAAGGGACCGTAGAGAGTGGGAGAGGAATTTGGCACGTGCAGGAAGCGTGCTGGGAAGAAGGCTTTCTGTTGATGAGGATATAAGGCAGCCTGTTCTTTCCTTTGTTTGTTTGCTGTCTGTCCATCATCGTATTTAGCTCACAGTTCTACGGTCATCTCTTGTCTTGTCAAAGTCATTCGTTATTGTACACGATCCCTTTATTATTTTGCTGTTCTCTGGTAGCTTTTGTCTATCACTGTTGTTAGTATCAATAAAAGCTTTGTGTTGTTTGGTAACTAAGGATCGGATCTGCTGCGCCCAACCGCCCAATAGTTGTTCAAAACTGAAGGCCTATTGCCATTGCGCTTTTGTTCTTTTGTTCTTTTGTTCTTTCGTGCTTTCTTTGGAGAAGGGGAAGAGTGGGTGGGAGTAACGTATCATACATCTATTACTAATCCACCAGCGGAGCGAGGGGGTGGGTAGGAGGAATCTTGTAGGTGTCGTGATACAGTATTTTGATGGAGCCTAATCTCCCAATCAGATAGTCTCCCACTCCCAGTTCATCTCATCAACGAACTCCCCGTCCCCTACTCCCTAGCGCCACATAATCTTTGCGATGCGTGCCTTGACACTACTGCCTATAACACCCTGCACCGCGTCTGGCCATCGCTACAGCTGCTCCAGCAACACTCTCGATCTACCGCACCTGCCAGGGGGGCATCGCCAGCACGCGTAAATCCGCCGAGCCCAAAAAGCTTAGATTCCAAATTCATCCATTCAACCCTCCTCCCCACCCCCCTTGAGCGAGATCCTTTCAAGGATATACTTCCGTATCGGCACCTTCATAAATCCCTCCCTCCCTCCTTTTACCGCGATTGAGCGTAGTAACGAAGTGCGAGGCAGGAGGACATATGTTACCCATGCGCATACGGGTCCCTTGTGCTCGCCGCCGGCAACTTTGGCTCCCGCCGGAACGATATTCCACGTGAATGTTAGAGTTACACGGCGCTCGTCGCCGCCATCTTGTACAGGCCAGCCCTTTTCCAGGCAGCCCTCAGGCACGGCTAGGGGCGAGGTTGGGAAGAAGGGGAGAGGGGACAGGGAAGGGTTACGGAGAGTACGTAGCGGAGCCAGGGTAGTCGGTCGCTGGCAGAAGATGGAGGGGAGAGCGCTCAATTCGAAGCGGAGACTGCGTTCACCTACGAATGCACCGGCGGTGTCCAGTGTTGGTGGAGTGGGTTGGCGGGGAGGTAGTGGGGCGGGGGAATGGGGGTCTTGGTGGCGATTGAACGGGTACGGTATGCGGAGGTTAATGTTATGCTACTAAGACTACTGTCTGCTGAGGGTCGGGGGTTCAGGAGCGGTCACAATTGTGGAGTCTCCCGAACTCCTTGCGGCAGAGGGAGGCGAGTAGCGCGGTTGCCGCTGTTGATGTATGATAGTTGGAGTGGCGGCTGCCCTCACCGGGCGGTGCTGGCTGCGAAAGACACTGACTATTTCTCCCATGAGCTTTACGGGGCCACAGCCTTAGCGCATCGATTCAATTCACCCTCTACTAGAACCCCTGCTGATATGTGTTCCTGTGACACCTGTGTCCCTAAACTCTCACGCCCAAAAGTACAGCGCACGCTACAAACCCTTATAGTCCCTTGATAACTTTAGGACTCGCATCATTGATATCCGGCCAAAAAGCGTGGCTCTGTCTTAAGCTTCCGCACCACTCCAGGCAACTTTGCTTGGCGCCCGCTGGAGCAGCAATTCTGAGATGTGGAATGCGAGAGTAGCGCATAACCCCCAACAAATAATCCATGACTTCGCAGGTAGATATTGAAAATAGGTTTGAGCTGTGCTACTAGTATTATCAGTTTCTCGGATTTATTGCTTCGGAATGTATCAAACAAAATTCGTGGAGTACCACCGGTATGGCTCAACATGACGCTGCTATTATAAATGCGGACCTGCTCACTATTTCTAGTGCTTGAACGTTTGTGACAAATTTCGGACCCAGTGATTGGTGAGTTTTCAGTCAGGTGTGAGGCTTTGCCATGAACCCCGCTTTCCCTCAATTTGAAGTAGACTATATACTCGAGTAATTGCACCAACAGACCACAAGTCTACCAACACCCTCCTCCCATCATCCAAACCCGCAGAAAATCAAAAAATGTCACAAGTTCTCAGCAACAATAAGGACTGTTTCAACATCACAAATAACTTCAACTACTCTGCCCCCGATGACGAGTCTAAAATACTAGCGTGGCTATCTCCATTAGAGCCATGGATACGGCATCAAGACATCGGAGCCGAGCGGGTAGACGGTATAGGAGCCTGGCTTCTGGAAACTAAGGAGTTCAGACGATGGCATAATCCCACCAAGGATGGTGAACCCAATCATGCGACCTTATTCTGCGGCGGCAATCCAGGAGTGGGAAAGAGCTACATCATGTAAGAGAGGATTCATCATTGCCGGAAATCAAGGAATGGAATTACTGATAGGTTGCGATAATAGTTCGCTAGTTATCGACAAGTTATGCAATGAGGCCGAGGAGGAGGAAGATACTACCGTCATGTGCTTTTACTTCGACTTTGCTGCCCGGAATGAGCAGTCACCTGTGAATATGCTCGGCTCTCTGCTGAGACAGCGAGTCAGTGGAACGGAAAGAATTCCGGAATCGGTAGTCCAAAGTTTCCGAAAGCGGAGAAGGGGTATTGGGGGCAGAGGGCTACAAGTCGCAGGGATTTTGAAGATGTTCCAGACTATCACAGCCACAAAGCGCATGTTTATATGTGTGGATGCACTTGACGAATGTGCACCGGAGCATCGAATGGTAGTTCTCGAATCATTGCGACAGATTGTACAGGGGTCATCGGATGTCCGCGTATTTATGACCGGAAGGCCGCAGATACGTAGTGAAGTAGAGAAGACGCTAGATGGAGCAGCAGCTTTCATATCGATACAGCCGACGGAAGATGGTGTTGTTAGATATCTGCGTGATAAACTCAGCAATGACACGGCCCCAGAGAGAATGAGCAGTGCATTGGAGGCCGAGATTATGAAGACCCTTCCCGAAATGAGCTCAGAGACGTATGTAGAATCGAGTGGAAGTGAAAAGCTACCCTGAGCCAGTGGCTGACATATTCAAATCTAGATTCTTACTTGCTTCTCTCCATATCAAAGCAATCCTGCAAGGGACAACAGTTGCTCAGCGGAAAAAAGCACTCAAGTCAATAAAAGATGGCGCAGGATTAGCGGATGCATATGGTGCGACGCTGGATCGTATAAACGCTCAGGGCGATGAAGAGGCAAGGCTCGCAATGGCCACTCTCACATGGGTCTGCCATTCGGAACGGCCGCTAGAAGTGGATGAGCTGTGCCATGCTCTAGCGGTGGAGATAGGGACAACAGATTTCGACCCCGAAAATATTCCTTCGATAGGCACTTTGCTACATTGCTGTCAAGGCTTAATCACGGTCGATAAGGAAGCTTCAATTGTAAGGTTAATCCACTACACCGTCCAAGAGCACCTTTGCGGTCACTCGGGACTCTTCAATAAACCCCACTCGATGCTCGCAGAAACATGCTTGACCTATCTAAATTCACAACAGGTCAAGAATCTCGCATCTCATTCGCTGCCAGACCATCAAAGCGTGCCATTCCTAAAATACTCCTCCAGATACTGGGGAACACATGCAGGGTGGGAGCTCTCAGACCATGCGAGGACCCTTGCGCTGGAGCTCCTGAGCCAGTACCAAGACCACGTGACTACTGTATCACTTTTAGAGCAGGTTGTGCATCCCAACTATGCCGGATATGTCGATACTGATTCTCTCTTCTCCGGACTGCATGGCGCATCGTTCTTCGGGATTGCTGAACTTGTTACAGCAATTATAAATGAAGACTGCGACATCAACCAACAAGATTGCACAGGTGGCACACCACTTTCGTGGGTGGCAAGAAACGGGCACGTAGGAGCGGCGAAACTACTGCTGGGGCGGGAAGATATCGACCCCAACCGCGCTGATAAGCACGATCGAACGCCGCTCGGATGGGCTGCCATGGAGGGGCACGAAGGAGTTGTCAAGCTATTGCTAGGCCGGGAAGACGTCGACCTCAACCGCCCAGATAAGTATAATCAAACGCCACTCAGGTGCGCTGCTGTCGATGGATATGAAGGAGTGGTCAAGCTATTGCTGGGACGGCAAGATATTGACCCCAATAGCCCAGACGATAATGATCAAACACCACTCAGGTGTGCTGCTGTCAAGGGACATGAAGGAGTGGTTGAGCTACTGCTGGGACGAGAAGATGTCGACCCCAATCGCCCAGATAAGAATGATCGAACGCCACTCGGGTGTGCTGCCCTCGAGGGACATGCAGGGGTGGTCAAGCTATTGCTGGGGCGAGAAGATGTCGACCCTAATCGCCCAGATAAGTATAATCAAACACCACTCAGGTGTGCTGTTGTCGATGGACATGAAGGAGTGGTCAAGCTCTTACTGGGGCGGGAAGATATCGACCCCAATCGCACGGATAAGCACGATCAAACACCGCTCGGACGTGCTGCCCTTGAGGGACATGAAGGAGTGGTCAAGCTATTGCTGGGACGAGAAGATGTCGACCCCGATCGCCCAGATGAGAATGATCGAACGCCACTCGGGTGTGCTGCCCTCGGGGGGCATGCGGGGGTGGTCAAGCTATTGCTGGGTCGGGAAGATATTGATCTCGATCGCCCGGATGTAGATGACCACACACCCCTCGGGTGTGCTGCTCTCAAGGGACATGAACGAGTCGTGAATCTGTTGCTAGAACAGGAAGGTGTCGACCCCAACAGGTTGGATAAACACGGTGGTACGCCGCTCTCTTATGCTGCCGCGAGGGGACATGAAGGAATAGTGAAGTTACAGCAAGCCCGGGGGTCTGCGGAATGCGCAGATGAGCAGCGACCCCATCCGCCATGAAAGACACAAGCCGAGGCCGAGCCCTGAGGTAGTCAATTGATTACGTTCAAATCGTCTAAGATTCCTTCTTTTCCAACACCAGCTTTCCCCACCCCCGGGGAGCCCAGCATACGCTATTACAGCCACCACATCTCCATCCTTTCCCTACCATGTCCTTTGCACTCGCCCTACAACATGGTCTAGTAAGTTCCCCGCTGCCCCCAGTCGCGGGAATCCCATATGTATGTCGGTATTCCCCTCTAGAACTTACTAATCTTTGCTAACGTTTGCTCATGAAGGCGTACGAGTTTCTGTTCCTTGTGTTTAGCGTACAGCATCCGGGGGGGATTACTTCATTTGTTAATTTCCATCATTCATCTTCACTATAATTCCTCGACCGAACACATTCCCCGTTACGATATCTCCTCCGTTTCCAATTCCCCTTTATGTATTCATTTCCTCCTCGTTTTCTCTAGCTAGCGATATATGGATAGATGGGCAGATAGATAAACTACACATAGACCTCTCCCTCTAATACCTAAAGACCTCGCCTAGGCGTTCCTAGAACCACCATAAACATGAGAACCGACTCTAGACATCTTGATCCCGAGGCGGTATTATCCCCCACACCATCTCCCAGCCACCCATCTGTCTTTAATGGGGGATAGTTTCTTAAGCGTCGTTAATTGTACTCGCGTGCATCTCAGAAACTTGAAAAAGATAAGCTTCGCCCCCAGAGATTTGTTGGATTAGCAGGGGTTGTTCCCCAATCTTTTTCTAATACACCCGAGATACTATAAGCAGCAATCGCTTTATTCGCACAAGTAGAATAGGCTGAATACCGGTAGATCTGAGTCAGAGCAGTTCTCCTGGTTTAATGAGTTGTGGATCAGGTGTGGTGAAAGACACAGCTCATTTTTGTGACCCACCGGTAAGTCCCCCCCTAAGGTAAGATACTCAGTTAGGGCATAAAAATCCTTCTATCCCCCAAGTACTTAGCCCGGAATACGAAAGAGCCCTCTGCTAACCACACACACCCCTTTCCCATAGCACACCTCAGCTGCAGGAGCACTCCCAGGTTCGGGGGAAATGCTCTTGAAATACAGAGGAATGGTAGGTTCTTGTGATGGCTGGGACTGGGCCCTAGTGCGGATAACGTTGGTGATGAGTACGCAGTGATGCTCTCTGGACTCTTCTCTCTCGGATCAATGTGTAAACGTGAATCCGTGCCTGGCCATAGTAGGTGGATGGTAAGGTCCCTATAGGCGAAGGTGGTATTGCACTCTGATTAAACTTTGATAAAGTAATATTACGATCTTGTTTCTCGGCAGCGCAATCATAGATCCTCACTCGTGATATCTCCACAATATGGAAAGAAGAAAAATGCTGAATCCCGTCAATAAATGTATCAAAGCTAAGGGGAAGAGTGTTCTCCAAGTGGCAAGTTTCTAGCCGGTCTTCAAGGCTTGTATATCATAGCAAGAAAAGAATTCTACAGACCAAGGTCCTTGCAAACTCGAAAAAAAAACCCTGGTATAAGGCTCTTTCACCCGCCATAAGCGCTGAGAGTCCGTTTAATGATTTAAAAACAAAAGGTCAGATCTGCTGTATTGCCTATAGGGGATGCGGTTAGGAGGTTGTGTGTGATTTGGTGGTTATGCTGGTATGCAGTTGCACAGATATGGGGGTATACAGATCGGCTGATATATAATACGGCTAAGTGATATCCAGCTATCCCCTGCATGTTGACAGTGCCGAATTTCCCTACATCGCGCTAAAATGCAAGCTAAAAAACTAGTTTCCCACTTTTCTTGATAGGTCAATGGAGTGATGTCAAAAGGATTTCAGGTCAAGTTATGATGCAGATCTTTTTCCATCGGCAGGAGCACTAAACCTGATATGAGTGTAATGTTAGCCATAACTGTAAGGTAATGCACCGGTTGACATTTACTAGCCAAAATCCAGAGTCATGTGATAGCTTTACACCCACAGGAGGTTGAACCCACCAATCAATCAAATTAATAAGGCTGAGTTGACTAGTGCCTCTTTAGCACGATGTAGGGAAATTCGGCAATATCAACACTGCGGGGGACAGGGCATGTAGATTTGTATCATAGTGCACACCATTTAGGCACTCAGCAGTATGATAGGTTGTTGTATTCACGTCCTATACCGCTAGGCATGGGGTACTAGTTTTGTTGATACCCATTGTCATTAGGCGTTAGGTATCCGGAATTTCGTTTCATGATATTTCCTTCATGTCGTTTGTCCTTAGACATATCATACAGGAATTGGCGCCCTGGCAGGGCTTAGGCTTTAGGGGGCTTAGGCTTTAGGGATCTTGGAGGATCATGAGATGTCAGGATGGTTCTAGATTGGTTGTGGTCGCTAGGGTTTAGGATTTGTTAGCTTAGGATGTATCTTTTGAGTTTGTTGGGGTTTTGGGGTGTTGGTTAGATGGAGATACATATCATCCATCTATCATAGCATGTCTTTAGCTAGCGGGGGTGGAAGCAAACTAGTCCACCGTTCTTCTATATTCCGCTGCGCTTAGAGCCTATTGCAATTGCACTTTTGTTCTTTCCTTCTTTCGTGCTTTCTTTAGGCTCCACCTACCAGATTCCTCCCAACCCCCGCTCGCTCCACCGGTAGATTAGAAATACATGTACGAGTACCGGTACTCGGGTATGGACATGGGTGATCGGACGGACAGGGATTAAAGATCTATGTATCCCCGTAGGTTTACTGATCCCTGTCTGTCTGATCACCCACCTCCATCATACCCGAGTACATTACTCCCACCCACTCTCCCCTTCACCGATCCCCTGATCAAATTGTCTCTCACTCCTACCGGCAGTCCATCTCATCAACAAACTCCTCGGCCCTAGCGCCACCTAATGTTTGCGATGCATGCCTTGGCACCGCCCATAACACTGGACCGCGTCTGGCCATCTCTACTCGCAATTTTCTGACCTTTGCAAACACGGCTACCAGAATCCTGAGGCTCTGGCCGGTTTTCTGCCCATATGCAATAACAGTTGCGTTCGCAAACGTCAGAAAATTACGAGTACAGCTGCTCCAGCAACACTCTCGATCTACCACACCTGCCAGGGGAGCATCGCCAGCACACATAAATCCCCTGAGCCCAAAAGGCCTAAATTGCAAATTCATCCATTCAACCCTCCTTCCCACCCCCTTTGAGCGAGATCCTTTCAGGGATATACTTCCGTATCGGCACCTTCCTCAATCCCTCCTTCCCCTCACCACGATTGAGCGTAGCAACGTGGTGCTCGGTAGTGGTATACAAAAATCCTTCCAACATTAAATCTTGTGGTTACTGACAGCCGGAGGGCCCTAGCGTGCGTCCGCGCAAACTCCGCCCCGAAGACGGAGCCATCCATCGGGCACTTCCACGCAAGACTGTCTTCGCCCGTTTCGGGTGACGGAGGACATATGTTACCCATGCGCACACGGCCCCTTTGCGCCCGTCGCCGGTGACTTTAGCTTCTGTCGGAATGATATTCCACATAAACGTTAGAGCCGCACAGCGCTCGTCGCCGCCATCTTGTATCATACGGGCCACCCTTGTTCCGGGTAACTTTCGGGTACGGCTAGGGGTGGTGTTGGGGAGAGGGGAAGAGGGGGCAGAGGAGGATTACGGAGGGTACAGAGTTAGGGTAGTCGGTCGCTGGCAGAATATAGAGAGGAGAGCACTCAATTCGAAGCGGAGACTGCGCTCACCTACAAATGCGCTGGCGGTGTCCAGTATTGGTGGAGTGGGCTGGGAGGTAGTGGGGCGAGGGAATGGGGATCTTGGTGGCGATTGGGTAGGTACGGTATGCGGAGGTTACTGTTGTGCTATCAAAACTACTATGTGCCGCGGGCCTGAGATTCAGGAGCGGTCACGATTGTGGAGTCTCCCGAACTCCTCGCGGCAGAGAGAGGAGGCGAATAGCGCTGTTGTCGCTGCTGATGTTGTATGATAGTTGGAATGGCGGTTGCCCTCACAGGGCTGGTGCTCGCTGTGAAAGGCATTGGCTATTTCTCCAATGAGCTTTTCGGGGCCACAGCCTTAGCGCATCGAGATTCATTCCACCCCCTACTAGCGCCCTACTAATATGTGTTCCCGTGACATCTCTGCCGCTCGGCTTTCACGCCCAAAAGTACAGTACACGCTGCAAATGCTTGTAGTCCCTTGATAACTTTAGGACCTCGTATCATTGATACCTGGCCAAAAAATGTAGCTTTGTCTTAAGCTTCCCCACTACTCCAGACAACTTTGGTTGGCGCCCAGAAATTCGGAGATGTGGGATGCTGGAGTGGCCCGAAACCCCCAACCAATAATCTATGGCTTCGCGGGTAGATATTGAAAATAGCTTTGAACGGTGCTACTAGTATCGGTTTCTCGAATTTTATACTGCTTTGGAATGTATGAAACAAAAGGCGTGGAGTATTACTGGTAACTTATGGCCCAACATAACGCTGCTATTATAAATGCGGACCTGCTCACTACCACCAGTCCTTGAATGTTTGTGTAACAAATTTCAGATCCAGTGATCGGTGGGTTGTCAGTCGGGTGTGGGGTACCCCGCTTCCCCTCAAGTTGAAGTACTCGAGCAATTGCCTTAACAGACCCCAAGTCTACGGACACTCCCCTCTCACCATCCAAACCCGCAGAAATCAAGAAATGTCACAATTTCTCAGCAACAATGACAACAGTTTCAACACCACAAATAACTTCAACAACTACTCTGCCCCCGAGGACGAGTCTAAAGTACTAGCGTGGCTATCCCCATTAGAGCCATGGGTGCGGCATCAAGACATCGGAGCCGAGCGGATAGACGGTATAGGAGCCTGGCTTCTGGAAACCAAGGAATTTAGACGATGGCATAATGCCCCCAGGGAGGATGAACCCAACCATGCAACCTTATTCTGCGACGGCAATCCAGGAGTGGGAAAGAGCTACATCATGTAAGAGAGAATTCATCATTGCCGGAAATCGAGGAATGGAATTACTGATAGGTTGCGATAATAGTTCGCTAGTTATCGACAAGTTATGCAATGAGGCTGAGGAAGAGGAAGACACTACCGTCATGTGCTTTTACTTCGACTTTGCTGTCCGGAATGAGCAGTCACCTGTGAATATACTCGGCTCCCTGCTGAGACAGCGAGTCAGTGGACTAGAAAGAATTCCCGAATCGGTCGTCCAGAGTTTCCGAAAGCGGAGAAGGGGTATTGGGGGTAGAGGGCTACAAGTTTCAGGGATTTTGAAGATGTTCCAGAGCATCACAGCTACAAAGCGCATGTTTATATGTGTTGATGCACTTGACGAATGCGAACCGGAGCACCGAATGACAGTTCTCGAATCACTGCGACAGATTATGCAGGGATCACCGAATACACGCATATTTATGACCGGAAGGCCACAAGTACGGAGTGAGGTGGAGAAGAGGTTAGATGGAGCAACAGCTTTTATATCGATACAGCCTACAGAGGATGGTGTCATTAGATATTTGCGTGATAAGCTCAGCAATGACACTGCCCCAGAGATAATGAGCAGCACATTGGAGGCCGAGATTATGAAGACAATTCCCGAAATGAACTCGGAAACGTATGTAGAAGCGAGTGCAAGTGAAAAGCTACCCTGAGTTAGTGGCTGACGTTTACATCTAGATTCCTACTCGCCTCCCTCCACATCAAGACAATCCTACGAGGGACCACCATTGCTCGGAGGAAGAAAGCACTCGAGTCAATAAAAGATGGTGCTGGATTAGCAGATGCATATGGTGCGACACTGGAGCGTATAAAAGCTCAGGACGATGAAAAGAGAAAACTTGCAATGGCCACTCTCACATGGGTCTGCCATTCGGAACGGCCCCTACAGGTGGATGAGCTTTGCCATGCACTGGCAGTGGAGATAGGGACAACATATTTCGATCCGGAAAATATTCCTTCGATAGATACTTTGCTACATTGCTGCCAAGGCTTAATCACGGTCGATAAGGAAGCTTCGATTGTACGGTTAATCCACTATACCGTCCAAGAGCACCTTTGCGGCCATCCAGGACTCTTCAATAACCCTCATTCGATGCTCGCAGAAACATGCTTGACCTACCTGAATTCGCAACAGGTCAAGAATCTCACATCTCACTCTCTTCCAGACCATCAAAGCGTGCCATTCCTGAAATACGCCTCCAGATATTGGGGAACACATGCGGGAAGGGGGCTCTCGGACCATGCGAGGACCCTTGCACTGGAGCTCCTGAGCCAGTACCAAGACCACGTGGCTGCCATATCACTTTTAGAGCAGGTTATATACTCTAGCTATGCCGGATATATCGATACTTATTCGCCCTTCTCCGGACTGCATGGAGCATCATTCTTCGGGATCGTTGAACTTGTGACTCCAATGATATATGCTGAAGGCTGCGACATCAACCACCAAGACTGCACAGGTGGTACAGCACTTTCGTGGGTGGCAAGAAACGGGCACGTAGGAGCGGCGAAACTACTGCTGGGGCGGGAAGATATCGACCCCAATCGCGCTGATAAGCACGATCGAACGCCGCTCGGATGGGCTGCCTTGGAGGGACATGAAGGAGTGGTCAAACTATTTCTGGGACGAGAAGATGTCGACCCCAATTGCCCAGATCAGTATAATCAAACACCACTCTGGTGTGCCACCTTCAATGGACATGAAGGAGTGGTCAAACTATTGCTGGGACGGGAAGATGTCGACCCCAATTGCCCAGATGAGAATGACCGAACGCCACTCAGGTGTGCTGCTTTCAAGGGACATGAAGGAGTGGTCAAGCTATTGCTAGGACGGGAAGATGTCGATCCCAATCACCCAGATGAGAATGATCGAACGCCACTCAGGTGTGCTGCTTTCAAGGGGCATGAAGGGGTGGTCAAGCTATTGCTGGGACGAGAAGATGCCGACCCCAATCGCCTAGATAAGTATAATAAAACACCACTCTGGTGTGCTGCTGTCGAGGGACATGAAGGAGTGGTTGAGCTATTGCTAGGACGGGAAGATGTCGACCCCAATCTCCCAGATAAGTATAATCAAACACCACTCGAGTGGGCCGCTTTCAAGGGACACGAAGGAGTGGTCAAGCTATTGCTGGGGCGGGAAGATGTCGACCCCAATCGCCCAGATGAGAATGATCGAACGCCACTCGGGTGTGCTGCTTTCAATGGACATGAACGAGTCGTAAAGCTATTGCTAGAACAGGAAGGTGTCGACCCCAACAGGTTGGATCAACACGGCGGCACGCCACTCTCCCATGCTGCCGGAAGGGGACATGAAGGAGTAGTGAAGTTACTACAAGCTCGGGGGTCTGTGGGAAGCTCAGATGCACAGCGACCTCATCTGTCATGAAAGACCTCAACTAAGACCGAGCCCCGAAACACTCCATTGATTACGTTCAAATCGCGCAGGATTACTTCTTTTCTAACACCAGCCTTCCTCGCCCTCAGAAAGCATAGCATACGCTGTTATAGCCATCACATCTCCATTATTTCCCCTCCACATCTCTTGCACTAGTCCTGCAGCATGATCTAGGAAGTTCTCCGCCGCCCTCAGCCGCAGGAATCCCACATGTATGCTGGCATTCCCTTCCGAAACTTACTGATATTTACTAACATTTACTCATCAAGGCGCACGAGCTTCCATTCCTTGTATTTAGTGTACAACATCTGAGGGGATTACATTATTGTTAATTTCCATCATTCATCTTGGCTACAATTCCCAGAGTAAATACATTCCTCGTTATAATATCTCCTCTTTTTCTAATTCCCCCTTATGTATTCATTTCCTCCTCGTTTTTCCCTAGCTAGTGATCGATAGATAGATGGACAGATAGATAAACTGCACATAGACTTCTCCCTCTGACCCCTGAGGACCTAGCGTAGGTGTTACTAGAACCACCATAAGCATGTATACCGACCCTTGACATTCTTATCTCGAGATCATATCACCCCCGTCATCATCTCGTAGTCCCCATCAGTCCCTCACGGGAGATGGTCTTTCAAGCGTCGTTAATCTAACTCGCGTGCATCTCCAGAACTCGGGAACGATAAGTTTTCCCCTCGGAGTTATGCTAGATCAGCAGAATAGTTTTCCGATATTTTGCTGACACACCCGACATACTACCAGTACCAATTGCCTTATCCGCACTAGTCTGGTGAATAGACAGAAACCAGCAGTTTCCCCTCGTTTAATGATCTCTATATCAGATGTGGTAAAAGACACAACTTATCGCCTATAACTAAGCAGGCCCTAACTCCCTCCTGCAGTATGATACTCCGACAAGGTGGTATGATATCATATATAAAAAAACCCCTCTCGGGCAAGCACACAAACCCTACCAGGAAAGAACCCTTCACAAACAGCACCCCCGGCAGCACACCTTGGTGACAAGACCACTCCCAAGTCCCGCAGACCTATTCCCCAAATATCGAGAACAAATGCAGGATAAGCTCTTGTGATGGACGGGAGTCGACGCTAGTGCGCATAACCGTGGGCTACAATCACACCGTGACACTCCACTCCACAGACTCCTCCCTACTCAGATTTATGCGCCCATGTGAATTTGGGCAAGCGGGAAATGGCTGGGTGGTAAGGCCCTTGGAAATCCGGGGATTCTGACCCCTGCTTTCATTTTATTATAATATTATCCTCTAATTCATTATAGTAGTCTGTCAATAGTCTAATCACAGATCCTCACTCGTCATATTTTCCAACGACGAGCAGAGGGAACCAGGCCCTTCTGTCAGTGAGCGAGTAAATGTAGGAACAATTGGAGAGCCAAAAGCGCTCTTCGACCTGCCAATCCCCTGGCGGATCTTCAAGATTTGTGTACCGGTAGCCAAACCGAAGACGGACACTTTCACCAGAATTTCCACCTCGGGCGTTCGGCCCACCCTCGGCCGCGCCAGCAGCGAAAGAAGGAACTATGTATACCAAAAGTCTTCCAAACTCGAAAACAAAAAGACTTGACAAAAAAATTTCAGTCGCCAAGGGAGTTTGCGAATACTTCTCATAATCCGAGAACAACAAAAGTCCAATATTATTCCACCGCCTCTAATAGCTACCTCCTACCCACCCTTCCCCCTACACAAGTAAATTAGCAATACCACTACATTTTTCCCACTCACTCACTCGCTCCAACCACCTCACCGCCCCACTCCAACCCATCCCAGCAAACAGCACCCAACCAACACATCCCCGCACTAAGAATCCGCACACTATCAGAATACCCTTGCCACCGCGACCCAACACAAAAGATCCCCGGTGCAAGTATTCGAGTTGTCAGAAAGACCCCCAGTTCAGGTACCAGGCGTCCATGCCCGATGAGAGCGGGAAGCCCACCCCTCCCTCAAGAATCCACTACCCATCCGCCGGTTGCTCCATATGAGCTTTTTCATTTATCAAACCCTCGTCAAGGAGGAGGAAGTTTATAATAAGCTCCCATGCTTAAGCCGGAGATCTCGGGCAGTCCTGGGGTGCTGAGAGAGGAAGGGAAAAAGAAATAATTTTAATAAAATATCCGTGACCG
>Ga0307509_10003869_pt1 | contig 22184 bp, 15 predicted proteins | sample 10_EM_MG_FD_202245 | JGI IMG/M metagenome (GOLD analysis project Ga0307509, IMG submission 202245) | Populus trichocarpa ectomycorrhiza microbial communities from riparian zone in the Pacific Northwest, United States - 10_EM | ecosystem: Host-associated > Plants > Roots > Unclassified | place... | reverse complement strand
AACGATATTAAGTTTAACCGTTTTGATTCTTCGTGAATTATTTACTCTATCTTTATCTTCTACTTTGAGTTTTGGTGCGGTCGCAACCTTAGAGTTCACCTCTCTATAGGGTGCCCCCGTTACACTATGAAACCAACTTCGATGCACTGGCCGTCCCATCGCTCGTCGCTCCCGAAACCTCTCGAACAGCATCTTCTCCATCGCTACCCATAGCCTTCCTCTTCCGCCTCCTCCTGCCCTCCATTGCCCCGCACTCTGGGCTTCAAACTTCCCTTGCTCCTCCTCCTTCTTCCACCGTGAGAGGTTTCCTGCTGGCACTTTGAATTGGTATGCCACCTTCTCCCTTGTTGGTCCTCGCGTCTTCGTCGGCCCACATGGAATCTTCGTTCCTATCCAATAGGAAAGTACACGCAGTTTGTAACTAACTGTATAAGAACGTTAGGGATTTGTAACTTCTTTCTTTGGACGTTGAAGGACTTCAGCTCATGGTTTTCGCATAGGGCCTCTTTTTTTTTTGATGCCCACATAAAACTTGTCGGCTGGGAGTTCAGGTAAGTTTGGACGGACTTGAACACGGCCTGAGAGCTGATTTGATCGTCTTCGTGGCATTTTGACTTTACTGATGTAGTGTCCAAGTCTTTTGCTTGTACTTTACTATTATATTTTGGCTATCAATTGTACTATTCTTTACTTGTATCATACTTCTATAATTATGACTCTACTTTATGACTCTTAATTTCTTTAATTTCCTTTTTGTTTGAGTAATTCTGATTACATTTGTGTTTATTTTATCATATTCAGAGTCACGATACAATGAGTTGTGGTTGACTTTTTGTATGAGTGATATTAAATATTTTCCTTTTTTATGTCTTATATTTGATTAAAAATACACCTGAGACACCTCTTTCTTGGTTCGCTTGACTCATACCTTATTTCAACCCTCTAGCACACGGTTCAATTATTCAAGTTGTTACGGTACTTGTACCATGATAAGAGGGAGGATTTTCTTATGCCCTGTACCTCTGTAAGCTAGCGTATTGGAGGGCTGTGCTTGAGTGCCTGATCAAGTTGGTGGAACCAGCAGGAGTTCCAAAAATATATTCGAAACAATCCACCTCGCCAGTGGTTGTATGATACTCGAGTTGGGGATAGAGCTACTGTAACCGAATTGGGATCCTTTAAAGGCTACCCCTCCCTTAGGAAATCATCTTCAAGGATACCGCGAGTTCCTAAAGCCCAAAGCTGTCTTATAGAGTAGAATTACTCAGAAGATTATTCCTGGCTCTGACGACGAATTTTGGTGTTTCCTAGAGGCCCGGACTCGGAGCCATCCGTCAGAATGGTGCATAGTCAGAGTCTTGGCGACCACGAGTTGTCTTCTCGCAGTCTCACCCAATTCAACCATGCTTACACTTCAGTAAACACTTCCGAATCTCAAAGTAAGGGCCAACTAACCCCTTTTACACGCTTTCCTAATAAGTTTCTAGTTCCACCTAAACCCGAGGCCAACCTTGTAATAGGCCTAAACGACCAGAACCGGAACGAGCAATGGAGGCCATTTACTTTACGAGCGCCCACTATCATGGCTTTCCTCCTCATTACGGCTGCTCTAATCGCATTTATAGAATATATCAGTAAAATCAGTATTAAAGAGAAAGCATTATTCTTTGCAGAAAGAGTCGAGGACTTTCCAGTAGGTGTAGTATTTTGTTACCGGTATCTACCTCAAATGGTAGTTGTGACGTTGGGGGTGGGCTGGGCTGCAGTGGATCTAGACATTAAGCGACTAGAACCGTACTTTCAATTATCGAAGCCCGAGGGAGCAACCGCTAGCAACTCGATATTTCTTCACTACCCTTTTGACTTCATTGCCTTTGTGCCGATCAATGCAGCTAGAAAAGGGTGCGTTTTTGGCGCATATCCACCCCATTTGAGATATTCTAACTAACAATGTGTAGGCATTGGAACGTCTTCTGGGCCGGATTGGCCCTGTGCCTGATTTTCTGGGCCATTACGCCGTTGAACAGCTCTCTCTTGACTACCCAGCTCGTTACACGAGATATAAAGACATCTTTCAAGCCGTTCAAAAAGCTCATCCCGTTCGATGACCAACGGGCATCTATGAGCGCTTCTTTCCTGTACACTAGCTATGGTGTAACCTGGCTGGGGGAGAAGGTGCATTCATTCATGACCAAGGAACTCATCGCCATACCTTTCAAACCAGCGGGCTACCACGAAGGCCAAGATTATTTAGCACAGGGTAACGAATCCTGGACCACCCAGACGAGAGTATACCAGACGGAGCTTGCATGCACTCCTTCAGACATAAATGCTTCGGAAGGAACATACACGTTTAGCACGGACAAATGTACACACTCTATCGGCCCTATCTCTAACTCAGATGCAACCCGGAACATAATGTATATCGGGTTCGCCAACGACGATGGCATCGCCCAGTACTATCTGACCAAAACAGAGTGCAAGGACCCGAACCTGTTCCTTGCTATCTGGGCCAAATCGCGCAATGCTCATAACAGAAGCGATGAACTCGACCTAAACGCTCTCTACTGCAAACCAAGTTACAGCTACCAAACCCATGAAGTCACAGTGGACGGGCTCGATGGCTCCATTCAGAAGGCTGACCCTATTGGGGAGCGAACGAATTTCACACAGGAAGACAAAATTATCGACATCGTAATGTTTGAGGGGAATGTGGGCGCAGCTGCCACGGTCTCCGGAGTAAATCCAAAGCATTTCTCATCCGAAGCTCCGGACACTATGTCGAGGTTTGAGGATTGGGGCCTCGATAGCCCGACAGGGCAGATCTCGTACGCTATTGGATTGTCGCCGGGGAAGAAATTCGATGACTTTAGAGACCCCATGACCTTCAGGAACGGGCTGGACAAGATGCACAAGTTGCTTTTTAGTAACGCTTTAGAAACACTGCTCGTGTCCGACTCCGGTGGAGAGGAGGTGGTGGGAAATAGGGCAGTTAGAAGTATAGGGATTGTTGTCGTTCCTCTAATTGCTCACATTCTGGCTGGGTTTCTGGGGCTAGTGGTTGTCTGCCTTGGAGGAGTGTTCCTCGTCTCCTACAATCGACAGAATAATCTAGCCAGTGACCCTGATACCCTGGGAACGAAGATGGCCTTGGTTGCCCACAGCGAGACGCTTCTGAGAGATTTTAAGGGCACAGATGAGTGCCCGGCTCCTGATTTGTGCATGGAACCCAGGAGATATAAACTTGGGACCTGGGGAGGTGGAGGTGGGTACCGACTGGATGTTGTAGGGGGTAGAGATAATCCACTGGTTCAAAACCCACATGCCTCTTGCGCTGTCCCCCACAATGGCAAATCGGTCGGCCCGATTGCACTGAGTATCTGGACGGGGCTCGGAGCAACACTTGTGAACATTGCCTTACTGGCGCTGCTCATTTTCCTGTATAAGTCCGCTTTGCGGTGGAATGGTGGAACTCGATCAAATCATCCCAGATTACTCGACATTGCTAACATGCTCATTAGGTCTGCCAACGCTTTCCGACACACAACTCGTGACCCAGATTGTCTTCTCTTTCATTCCAACCGTCATCGCTACACTTCTAGAGCCGTTCTGGGTCTTGGTTGGGCGTTACCTCGCACTCTATCAGCCATACACCGAGCTTCGCAGAGGAAATGCACCGCCGGCTTCCTCTCTAGGCCTTAAATACACAAATATTCCCCCTGTCCTCATCGCCCCACGTGCGCTTCGCCACGGCCAGATCTTCCTCTTTCTAGCGTCCATGATGGTCATCACGGCAAACTTCCTGACCGTGGCGTTGGGTGGAATCTTCGACCGGAGTTCGAAACAACTCACATCTGACATAATGGTAACCTTCCCGTTCACCGCTAGCATCAACACAGAAATCCAGAGGAGGCTTTCAAGGGGAGGGCCGGTGGAGACATTCGCAAAAGATATGGAGGAACAATGGCTGGTTGTCAACACCAACGTCGTTGAGGGAACAGAATTGCCAGCATGGGTCACGGATGAATTCTACTTCCTCCCGTTCGAGTGGCCAGGGAACAAGACTGGCTTGAGAACTTCGATGACACAAGGATATGGTGGGAATCTGACATGCCGGTTGCTTACTAATGATACTTTCCAACAGATCAGCGGGGTAGATGAAGGGGTAGGCTATGAGCCTGCGTTTGGTATCAACATTACAATGCCAATATCAGATGGAGACTCCGTGCGTTGCTGGAATAAGAAAACAATGGATGGCCAGTTGTTGAAGCCAGGAGCCCACCCCTTCGCAGTGGAATGGGTCTGGGGCCTCGAAGCCTCCGATGGAAGTGACCAAAAAGCCGTGCAAGCATGTAGCAGCCTAATCCTCGCTGGGTGGGGCCGTGGCGAGGCCAATACAGTCGCAGAAGGTACCCTCAGAAGAGCTTCCGCAACTATGAAGTCTAACACTACAATAATCTGCAGCCAGCAAATCTCTACCGGCGAGTTCAGGGTGACAGTGGATGAGAAAGGCCGCGTGAAAGGATCCAAGCTCATCGGAGAGCTCAAATACAATGACCCTAGAATCTTCAACCGCTCCACCTCAGTCGGGAACTTCACAGCGCAACTGGCAAGGCTCTTCCGCGAGCCCCCAATGAAAGGATTAGACTTTGGCATAATGCACAACGACAACTCATCCCACAGCTTCTCGCAGTTCATCGGCGAGTCCCTGATCAACCAGCCACTCTCTGACCCCTCAGCCCCATCACCGAGCTTCGAGGATGCGCAGCATGCGCTGTCAAAGTTCTACAAGCGCTTCTTTGCCATCCTGCTCGCCCAGAACCAGAACAGGATATTTGTCCCCGCTGGCAACGTTCGCAGATCCGAGGTTGGCCAACTCGAGTCCATGAAGCCGCGGATGTCGATGGACCCGGTGATGTTCTACATCGCTGTAGTCATACTCGGATTCCAGCTAATCGCCGGAACTATAATCTTCGCGTCGACGCCTAGGCGCTTCTTACCGAGGTTCCCGTATAATCTCGTTTCTGAGATTAGCTTCTTCCATGCAAGTAGTGCTCTATCCGACGTTGCTGGAACGGTAGATATGAGCTCTGCTAGACGCAGCAGGTATTTGAAGAGACTGGGGGGGACGTATGGCTATGGGAGGTTTAGGGGGTCAGATGGGGAGAGGCATGTTGGTATTGAGAGGATGAGCTTGATTAGGGGCTACAAGGAGGCGGCGCACGGTGGGGAGTAGTTATGGGGGTTTTGTTCTCTCTTTCAGTTTTCGGAATTTAATTTGACATTCTACGATGGCGCTATGGAGTCCTGGGGCTATGGAGTCGGTGCTTTGTTAGTTACAGGTACCATAGATCATACATAAAATTGGACCTGTAAAAATCAATGAATACGAATATATTATTCTGCGACTTTATTTCTGGGAAATTTCCCGTGACCAGTGAGTGAGGCAGCGTGGCAGCTCAACTGGCATGATCTTCTGCCCCGTATGCTTTCCTAAAGTGTTTTTACGCGAGCGCAAAACTCCAATTGCTAGAGAGGCAAGATATATTGGCTAGACCCTGCTCAAGGACTAGTTAAATACTTGTATGATCTGCGTTTTCTCGCTAAAAGTTTTCCCGGCTAAAAACAGGTCGAGACCCCTTATTTCCCTTTCTTGCCACCAAAGGGTACTACGACAGGGTTGCCCAAAGTTAAAAAATCATAGCTGAAGACTTTAGATCCTGAGTAGCCACCCTTTTGAATTCAGAGCAATTTTTCCTCGCCGTCTTTCTCCAGCTCCTCCTCTGCTTCTAGGCGAGGGTTCTGTCTAAGAGAGTTTCGAAGTGCCTATAACCACCTTCGCAGCACCGTCTAAAGGTTTCAGTGGATCGAACTTCCAGGCTACCCGCGCTGCCCTAAGGATTCTACTAAAAACAACTCGAGAGCCCTGAACCGGAAGAAGAAAAAGAGCGGCGTCAGAAGTGGAGGACAAAGCTTTAGAGATAAACTGGTAATATAAGCTGGAATGGCCTCAACCATTTATTAAAAAGAATCCATCAGATCTTAAAATATAGGCAGTGCCCCCAGCCGTCTGGGGGGGTCGCCAAGAGCCCTGGGCGGGACGGGACGGCAGGGGATGGAGGGGGACGGTGGGGGACTGTGGGGGACATCATGAGTGATGTCTTATGATGGGGGACTGATTCGTTTGGAGGAGTATAACTTCAGCTTTGTTATATAGTACCAGAGGTCCAAGGGCTAGGAACAGTCCCCCTACAGTCCATCTGGTCCTCACATACTCGGGAGCAGTCCGTCCTAGCGCCCCTAAAAAGAGAGACTATTCATAGCAATCTGTCCTGTCCTCCCATCAAGACGGACGGACTGGACTACTGGGAACACTGCCGCCTATTTACTAAGCGACCCCAATCCTCAGGTTTTAAATGGTATTTTTGCGTGGCATACAATCCGACTAGATAGGATGTATTGATGACTTCCCGCAAACTCGGCCGAAGCAATTTGCCGGGTAAATAGAGAAAACTCATTTGGTCTCAACATAGGTTTAGGGGGGTAGTATACGAACAGCCCAGAGAAGTGGAAGGACGACCCAGTTTAGGTCTTTGAATATATATGATCAAATAGCAGCATCACGGAAAAGAACGTGCTAGATCTAACCTGGCTCAGCGGTAGAGCTCCCTTGAGCATGGTCCTCCTCGTGTGCTACTGGAAGCTCATAAAAAAGACTATTACCCGTAGTCAAATTTTATAATCCCCGATACCGTTTCCTAATATCGTATCATACCTCATGACTTTAATTTTGGGTACGATATCAATTAGTTGCAACACGGTAAGTTGTGCTATACTCGAACACTAATATCCTAGGGAAAAGGAAGATTTTCCTTCCCGGCTCACGAGATCGAACGGGTTCGTAGGGCCCGATCTGAACATGGGCAGAGTGTTGTGAGTAGAAAAAAAATTATTACAGCGGACAGAAAGTTCCCCAGGGAGGACGGGATATCTCAACTTGTCCGTAAATAGATATTTCGCAGCACCAAGGCCTTTTCAATCGCTTTTATCAATTGAGGCCGACTGCCGGGTATTCTCAAAAAAACTCGTTATACACTCTACGGTATATAGACTATGCGAATAGGGGATCGGGCATTCGAGTCAGGCACTTGCGACCAAAGGAAGCAGAGATTACAACAGCGGCCGAGCTCTGTTCGGTAACCCTAGTAGTGTATTCAGGTGATCAACTTGGGTGGACGGATTGGCAAAGTATACTGTACCAACTGAGGCTGAGTGCTGCTGCTCCTCAGATTCGCATGCCTGGCAGGCGACCGGTACCTAAGTCGACGAAGGAGGGCCTGGTCTCGGAAATTAGTTGACGCTGCTCGACATGCGCTGGCTATATTTCTTTTGTTTCATGAAAGTGCGGAAGTTCGGAAAGATGTTTCCATTGGGGTGCGGAACATGCTGGGGGGAGAGCGGACACGTGTGGTGATTGATGGAAGGATTAGGATTGATTGGTTATGTTTTTCATATATACTCCTGCCTTCATCATTAGTCCGGCAAGCACGAAGTGAAGAGGTTGCGCGCTGTCCACCCCCGTTGCTATTCGGTGATTCATTTTTATATTGTCAAATACCTGGTGTCACGAAGAGTACAGTGCTTGGAGTTGATACGGCGCGTGTGGGGTTGGAGTTAATTTCATAGTTAAAAGACTCTACCGTATTAATTTCCTTGATGGGCAAAACTGAAGAGTGCGGACAGCCCTCCAACATAACCTTCAGGCTCATTCTTGGAGGGCGTTCTAGGTAAGTATGACTTTTATTATAAACCATGCACATAGTAGAACCAAATTACCACTTAGTCAACATCTAGCTCTCCTGCTGCTTTTTAAGGGAGCCAGAAAGACCCGCACCGTATATATTTCCCCTGTATCTAGCTACCGTGGCATCTGCACTTCAGAGGGGAGCGAAGGGGAAACTGCGGGTTCAGGAGAGAAGACAGGTGACCAACAATCGAGAAAGAAGAAACATTGAAGGTAAACATTATGAAAATTTCAAGCTATACCGGCTTATCTGAATACTATACAAACAACCCCCCACTCCACACTGAACTCTAGGTTTTAAATAGAAGCTCGCAAATCCTAACCTAACCCCATAAGTAAAGTCCTGAAGAGGATTGGACGGTTAGATGATTGGTGTGTGCATTGCCATTGCATGTAACTTCCCTCCACAAGAAAAAAGATTTGAGCGTTGTTTTTGTGGCAGGCTGACTCTGGGATGAGGGGTGAGAGGGAAATTACTATGGTAGATTTTTAAGGGTAGGAGAAGGTTGAGTGGGGTAAGAGGAGAGAGGCAGTGGCAGAGACAAGCAGGTTTATGGAGCAGCTGCAGTCATAACGAGAAGGGCGCATAGGCTGTCAGTACGATATCTGGGGGAGGTAGGAAGGGAAATGCGTCTTTAGGCTTAGGCCGCGCTGTTGGTGGCAGGTTTCCGAGATCGTAGCAGAGCTACCACTCCCGCGTGGCCATTTCTAGCAGCCCAGAGCACTGTTCGGCCGGCCTTATCGGTCCTGTCAGGGTTGATGTCGCCCCATCCGAGTAGTAATTTCACCACTTCCTCGTGCCCACTCCGAGCAGCCATCCAGAGCGGTGTCTTGCCATGCCTATCTGGCTTGTTGGGATCGACATCGTCCCGTCCGAGTAGTATCTTCACCACTCCCCCGTGTCCATTGCAAGCAGCCCTCAAGAGTGGTGTATTGCCCTCCGCATCTGGCTTGTCGGGTTTCATGTCATTCCGCCCAACAAGTGCTCGCACCACTTCCTCGTGCCCCCCCTCAGCAGCCCCCCAGAGTGGTGTCCGGCCACCCTCATCTGACTTGTCAGGGTTGATGTCGCCCCGTCCAAGCAGGAATTTCACCACTTCCTCGTGCCCACTCCAAGCAGCTATCCAGAGCGGTGTTCGGCTAAACAGATCTGGCTTGTCGGGGGTGACATCATCCCGCCCGAGTAGTATTTCGACCACTCCCAAGCGCCCCATGTATGCAGCCATCCAGAGTGGCGTCCGGCCTGCCACATTTTGCTTGTTAGGGTCGACGCGGTCTCGGCCCAGTAGTAATTTCACTACTTCATCGTGCCCATTCCCAGCAGCCCAGGCGAGAGGTGTATTACCCATGCTGTCTTTTTGTTGATACACAACCTTCCACCTCTACCAAACCACTACTCGAGTGCAGTACAATCTCAGCAATCCTGAAGATAATGCGCAGCGTAGACCATCCAACAGGAAATTTTTATCAAAATCAACGAGGTAAACGTACCGCTCCCGTACCTTCCAGAGAGTTTTGGTAGATATGTGGCTATTACGGTCATCAAACACCTTAAGCCCAAGCAATACCGTGGAAATCCACGGGGTGCCGTTGCGCCTAGATTCCTACACAGAGAGCAGGATATTCTGGTAAGGGTCAGTTTTAGAGCCCAATAGAGGCAGCGGACTGGAGACCAAGAAAGGATGTATATACCGGTAGGTTGGGGATCGGGGGAGCGACTGACCGAGAGGCCTCGACCTCCTGCGAAGTCAGATAGCTTAAGTAGGTTTTTGCGATTGTCGAGCGAGCCGCACTAGTACTGTACTAGTACGGACTACGGTCCTCCCGCGGGGTATTGAGGATAACCGGATAGTTGGAGTCCCCCTGTAAGCCACCAGAGGTTCTAGTCGAGTAGCTAGGGTAGTAGGCTGGCAAATGTCCCTGTTGAATGACTATTGCTGCTACAGTACTGAGATCCGGGGAACCTATCTCAATGCTAGGGATTTCAAGCGCTTCTCGGCACGGGAGATCCACATCTAGGAGCTCATGCCAAGCCTTTCTTACCCTCTCCCACATATCACTCCCCAGCCCGAAGCGGTTGGCTATGCGCCGAGCCTCAACCGCTCAGACGGGGTCCACTTCATCAGAATTCAGGGGCGGCTCTGCTAGGCAGCCATGCCAAGCCCTGCTTTTTTCCCACATTTAAACGAATTAACGGATCGACAGCAATAATGAACAACCAAACGAAAACCAAGAGTTCACACAAACGAAAATACAATCGCATAACCTGTGGGCGAGTGGGGAAGTTCTCTCCAACTCTCTCTCTCTCTGTCTATTGCTCGCTCTCTCGTTCAACTAACTAACAATAAAGGCAGGAGTCTATATAAACTACAACAAAGCCGTCTTCCCATGGATCACCACATATCCATCCTCTTTCGCCGGACATCTCCCCTTCCCCTCTTACGTGCTTCCGCGATAACAAAAAGAATACAAAGTCTCCCACTATCTGTAGCCTACGGGTATCCGACTCTTTCACGCTCCCTTCCGGCTCCTCCGCTGCCCTTCTACTCTCCTTTCGGCAGATGTATCAAGCGCATCCCCAAGGCCGAAGCCAATCCCCGAAAACTATCCGAATAATATGGTAATAACGTGAGCATACTGAGCAGCATCTCGCGATCTCTAACACCTACCCAGCCACTTTATCCAATCACGCCTTAGCGCCAGCCTCAACCCATCTCTCCTAGCACTGAGCTCTATCGTCCTGCACGGTCATAGGAAGCGCTTGAGCTGTGCCATGTACCGTAAAAACCGAAATAATTGGGCATCACGCTAAGACGTTGAAGTTGCCTCTCCTAGTATGGTCTGTTGTCTCAGGTGACGACTGAAGGAGGGTCTTTGCGGTGTGTTTTCCCCCCCTAATCCAAAGGGGAAATTCTTGACGTCCTAGCGCCATGCCCAATTATTTCGGTTTTTACGGTATTCTTTCCTCTATATCTCTATCTAAACAGCCGTCGCGTCTACGCCTCTAGGGCCAAGGAGGGGAAACAAATTGTAGAAAATGAACAGCTAAAAAAACAAATGTGATGGGAATTCCGAGCCACGCCGGTGTAACGTAAATTACGGTGATCCCGCTCAGTACAGGGATCCCGCTCACCCATGGCAACCAGTGTAAAATGCAACCTTTATTGGATTTTCTCTATCAATAATAGAGATACAACTGTGAAAGTCTAGTTACAGGTACTTTGAAATATAAAGAATCAGAATATGTAGTTTTAATTTCATATTAATAAATTGTTGCTCTGTTATAGTAGCTTTAAGATTGCTTATATTGAAGAGAACTTGCACTCTTTCCTAAGGATATAAAAGTAGAAAAACCTAAAAGAAATGAATTTTAAAATAGATGGAAGGATAGTATAAGTCTTATATATTGAGAGTGAAATGCTTTTAATTTACTTTATAAGCATTGTTCAAAGCAATTGTGGTCAAAAAAGCAATAGGAAACTACATAGAAATTGTACCAATTCTACCTTATTATTGCTATAAACCTTGTTAACCTATGGACACAATTCTTTGAAATCTAATTCATTATAGCTATTTAAGTAAACCCAGGTCATTTAAAGTAAAGCAGATATACCTTTTATTGTTTTTAACTTATGAAGTAGAAAGACTAATACAATGTAATAAATAGGCTTTCTCATAACTGTAAAATTGTGACAGCTAAATCTTTAAAAATAAATAACACTTCTTTTATAGCTTTACCAGTATTTGAACCCTAATACATATAATATGTATACTTATTGGCCAAGGATATCTTATTCTATTAATATTGATAAACCATATTTCTTATATTGATTGAAATGCCATTAACTCATATTCTGACAACCACCTTTTATTTTATCATCCTGTAAACAGTGAAACTTGACTCCCCAGACTCAATTACATTATCTGATAACTGATTTTTATTTCAAATCAAAAGCAATTACAATTTTCCTATAGTGTTAGGAATTAGCAAAGAGTGTTGTCAGCTTGATTATAATCCGGGTACACAACGTGTAAAACATATATATTAAGCTTCAAACTTCGCATTCATACTTTAATAACCATTATAAAGCATATTCAAAAGAATTGAGTCTATAGGTGAACTAGGTTTGTAGCTATAACATGGCACAATTGGTACAATTAGTATATAGCTTCTTATAGCTTTTTTGACTACTATTTCGTTGAACAATGCTTGTGATATAAATTAAAAGCACCTCACTCTCAATATATAAGACTTATACTACTCTTCCCTCTATTTTAAAATTCATTTCTTTTAAGTTTTTCTACTTTTATATCCTTAGGAAAGAGTGCAAGTTCTCTTCAATATAAGCAATCTTAAAGCTACTATAACAGAGCAACAATTTATTAATATGAAATTAAAACTACATATTCTGATTCTTCATATTTCAGAGTACCTGTAACTAGATTTTCACAGTGGTATCTCTATTATTGATAGAGATAATCCAATAAAGGTTGCATTTTTCACTGGTTGCTATGGGTGAGCGGGATCCCTGTACTGAGCGGGATCACCGTAATTTACGTTATCTATACAGTGAAATAGCTCCTCTTTAATGCTGAACTCTCTACCCTAGACAGAAGCTCACAAATCCTAACTTAACCCTCTGAGAGATATTCAGACAAAGGGGTATCGGTATGATATGTGATACTATACGCGTATTCCCATTGCGTATAATTTCCTTCCAAGGAAAAAAAACCAAACTTACAGTAAAGGGTAACTTTAAGAGGGCAGTTATGACACGGCAGTGTTTAAGCCGCGGGTGAGGCTGGGGGGAAAGGGGCGGTGGCTGCGACAAAGAGATGATGTTGTTGCGGCCCTCGCGAAAAATACCGTAACAGATTAGTCACCTATGCCAGCACTTGCAGCTTATCGTCACAGCGAGATTCAATCGTGACACAACGGGCTCAACCAATGATCCCCCGCAAAACTCAATCACAACCCCAACTACACGACTATTAAATAAATCTACTGAAGGTATAGACTACCCATGGAATAAGTATTGTGGGGAATTGGGTTGCTCCCGTTGGCCCAGGACTTGATCTCGCTGGGGGTGCAGTATTACCAGCATGAAGACGAGCACTGGTGCTATACTATACACCAAGCCCCATAAATCAATCAACCCAACGGCCGACATACCACCTAACTCAAAGTTGCGCGGCGTAGTCGTTCTGATGTCGATGCAAGCCTAGCAGCCCGTCCCGCAACCTCGTACCGAGTTTAGTCAGGATAGGGATCCTGCTTTTGATTTCTATTGAGGCCGTCAGGTGCACAAGCCGTACACCACAGCGCAGGGTGGTATCGCGACTGGTTGGAAGATTTGGTTCAGCGAATCAAGCCGTTTATCTTAGTGTTGTCCCCCCCCCGTAGCAAATGCCAGACGTCTCTAAGTTCTATTCCGTTAGGCAACACCAATTTTGCACTAGGATGGACACGCGTCCTAGAGCACTTCCGGCGGAATCGACCAGCCTAGTAGACACAATCACATCAAGCCCAACGAATGAATCCGTCGAAAGAATCTATATATTACCTAACTTAAAGCGGGATAGGAGAGCCCTTCCTGGAGATATAGGCCGAGAAGCCCCTCCAACTACTTGGTATAAGGCTCTGCGGATATTGAGACCATGCTTTTTAACCCTCGTCACTATCGGCAAGCAGAGTATGCTGCTTGTACAACATGCTACAGGGTTGCCACTATTGCCATTGTCTACCCCATTTTTCTAACTATCCAAAATCTCTTCAGGGCTAAATTCAGGTTCTGCCGCTACCTAACCCGAACAACAATTTAAAGAGTTCCCGAATATGTTGGTGGATGGTCTCCCATCAGATCCTAGGATAATTCAGGATCCAAGGGTCACCACTCAACTAATATACCAAGGCATCAGGGTAAGTTCCCGACACACACTTAAGACATCGAATCTACAATCTAAACAAAACTATCTGGTCTGACTTATTACTGTACATATGCTTAAAAGGTGGGTGCTTAACTCTGCTTTTCGTCTGTCCACGGGAACTGCAACAATTCACCGTTATTATTTCCAAGCAGATGACTTAGTTATCACGACTATTTCCTCTCTTGTCCCTCGTTCAATAGTGCCGTCATAGATAGTCACTCGTCTATTTTAGTGTTGGAAGTAATAATTTTGCATGGCATACTCGAGTGCAATACGACACAATATGATACGGTATGGTAACCTGGCGCAAAGCTACCGGGAGTTTTTTTTGCCGGGCCAATATAAAAAAATATGTTTGATCCGAACCCGGATGCAAGAGGGTGGTGGTCACTCGTGACTCACAGAGGTAGGGGGGAAAAACCCCAATTTGTCTGCCCGTTGTGAGGAACCTCACAGCCACACACCAAGAGCCCCCGTGAAACGGGCCGATTCCCACACAGACCCCAGTTGCGCGACAGCCCCCTTAAGCCAAAATGAAACTTGTTTTTTTTGGGAGGCTTCTGCGTGTGGCAGTAATTTGTTAGGAGCTTTCCGCCACATGAACTCTTGTAGTAAAAGTGGCTGTTACCTGGCATTGAATTTTATAGTTCTAGATATCATTTTTCTGGAATCGCACCTTACAGTTGTAATTTACGGCGCGGTGTCAGTTAAATACGGTATGGTAGCCTACAATATTATTCAAGCACTACTATGCCATGGCGTGTGAATGTTTTCCCCGCTTGGCTCGGGAGATCACATGAGCCCGTGACTTCCGATCTGCGCATGGGCAGGAGGTGAGAAAAGATTGTAGTGGGCAAAAGGTGGATCGGGGGGATGGCGTATCTCAACTCGCTCGTGAACCGAAATTGCGCAGAGTTGCAGCGTCCTTCCATATCTGGCATTGTCTACCGTAGGGTGGTATGTTTGTTGAAAAACCGTCCAAAGGCTGAGAAGAATATCGGAAGCATATGAGGGTAAGAGATGTGCATAAACTTCATTCTATCTAAGATGGCCAGGCAGACCCAGTATTTATGCAGTGAGGCAGCCCTATACATCAGCAGTGGAGAAGGAAACAAAATGAACAATATAGAAGACAAAAGAAGAAACAAATAAAGAACATGATTCCATATCTGGTCAACGGACCAAGAGATAATATGAGCGAATGGTGAAGTCCAACAAGTGGAATACGGTGAACTGTAAACCGACACTAAGAGTGAATGACCGGCTTTGTCGTACTGTGGATATGAAGAGTGCATATCCGAAGGTCTAATTCTAACAATGTTGGCTGGCTGCTGGAGATGCAGAGAGTGAGGCCCCGTGATCCTCGGAAATCGGTGTCCCGTTCTTTAGTGTATAAATAATCGGGACAATCCTCAAGTCTCTTTCTCAATCAGCTTAACCGTTACAACACGCAGCGCGGGGGGTCAGTTAAGTCACCCCCATAGAGTTAAAGTAGAAATAGCGGATATGCTTAGAAGACTCGTGATGCCCCCGGTCATTGCCTTATATGGATGTAGAAATATCGAGCATTTTGGCTACCCACTTGTGACCAAAGAGGCAGAGGATTGCGGTAACGATTCCCGAGCCGTGCTCATAAAAAGAAAGGTTCGTATTCAGGAGACCGAGTTGAGTGTAGGAGGATTGGAGAAAGTATATCAGCGTCTGAGTACTGCTCCCGGAAATGGTATACCATGCAGGCGGACGGCATCTAGGCCGGCGCATAAGGGTTGCTTTAACCACAGGTTTTTTTGAGTTTATGCGGCGCTTGCCGAATTGGAGTTAATATTGTAGCTCCCTTGACGGGCAAGACTAAAATGTGCGGATAGCCTCCTAACCTCACATTCAAGGTCGTGGATGGGTGATGTTCTACAGTATATAAGCGCGATCGTAATTCAACTATATCTATCGTGGAAATCAACCACCATCATACCTACTCAGTTAACAACTAGCCTTATGTCATTTTGTATGGGTCGTTAGAAATCCTTGCACTGTATATTTCCCCTGCATATCTAAATAACACTCGCATCTGCGCTCTGGAGTGGAAAGAAAGACAAACACAGGATTCTAATGAAAATTATAGAACAATAAAAAAACAATAAAAAAAAACAATAAAGGTAAATAATATTATGATGAAAATTCCAAGCCACAGACTTCTTTTAATAGAGTAGATATAGTCTCCCACTAGCGCTACATTCTAGATTTCAAGAGGGAGCTCATAATTCCCGACTTGGCTCTATAAGAAAGGCCAAAATACAGCATTGCACGGGCACGCGACAGATATGTGCATTCCCATTACGTATAATTTCTTCTCACTAGGAAAAATATTTAGGCAATCTGTGGAAGGCTGCCCCGGAAGGGAAGGTAAGACGGCAATTGCCACAAAGAAGTCCTTGAGGCTGTTGCAGGGGATTCGATGGGAGCGGGGGGGGAAGGCATTGGTGGTGGTGACGAACACATTTGTGAAATTCTTGTAGTCCTTCCAAAAACGACCCATAGGCTCTCGGTACGATATGGGTGGGCGGCGAGGAGAACGATGCTTCCCGGGGCCTAGGCTGCGCTGTGGGTGGAGGATGTCAGAGGCTGTAGCAGAGCTATCACTCTCGTGCGGCCATTTTCAGTAGCCGCCCAGAGTGGTGTTTGACCGTAGATATTAGGTTTATTGGGATTGACGTCGCCCCTTCCAAGTAGTAGTTTGACCACTCCCTCGTGCCCTCTGTAAGCAGCCCGCCAGAGTGGCGTTCGGTCATACATATCTGATTTGTCGGGGTTGACGTCGTCCCGTCTGAGTAGTGTGTTAACCAATGCCTCCTCCCCATTCCGAGCAGCTAACGAGAGTGGTGTTTGGCCGATCCGATCCGGCTTGTCGGGGTCGACGTCACCCCGCCCGAGTAGTAACTCCACCACTCCCTCGCGCCCAACATAAGCAGCCAACAATAGTGGTGTTTGGCCATTCATACTCGGCTTGTTGGGGTCGATGTCGTCCCGGCCGAGAAGTATTTTCACTACTCCCTCGTGTCCATTGCAAATGGCCCACCAGAGCGGTGTTAGGCCGCACACACCTGGCCTGTTGGGATCGACGTCCCCCCGGCCGAGTAGTATTTTCACTACTCCCTCGTGCCCATTGCAAGCAGCTTGCAACAGTGGTGTTTGGCCATTCTCGCTCGGCTTGTCGGGGTCGATGTCGCCCCGCTTGAGTAGTAATTTCACCACTTCTTCGTGCCCGTTCCTAGCAGCCCACGCGAGAGGTGTATTACCCATGCTGTCTTTTCGGTTGATATCACAACCTCTAACTGCTACCCAACCAACTAGAATCTCAGCAATCCCGAAGATAGTGCTCAGTGTCGACCACCGAATAGGGAAACCTTATTGAAATTAATAGGGTAAACATACTGTTCCCGTGCTTTTCGGAGGGGCTTATTACATGTGCGGTTATTGCAGTCGTCAGATAACTTCAGTGCAAGCAACACCGTGCAATCTGAAAGGTACCGCTTTGAGTGGATTCCCCAATACAAAGAATACTAAGGGTCAGTGTTGGTGAAGGGAGAGAGAGGGTCGGCAACCGAGAAAGGATGCGGTTGGTGATTAGAGAGAGCGACTGGCCGAGAGAGCCCCGACCCGCTGCGAAGTCAGATCGCTCGCTTAGGTAGGTTTCTGCAATTGTCGGGCGAGCTGTACCAAAAGGCTAGGGATGAACCGAGATGTTCTCTCGCAGAGTAAAGTGGATTAACCGGGTAGTCGAAGCCCCCTTGTCCACTATCACAGGTCTTTGGTAACAAGCTAGGAATTTCCCTATTCCTATTGAATGACTATTGTTGCTATTGAGATCCGGGGGCTCGACTACGAGGGACTTGAGGGACCGCCCGGCGTGAGAGATCCACACCAGAGTGGCCATGCCAAGCCTTTCGTTCTCCCCTCTAAATTTAGGATTTTTTATCCGTTGGAGCGGGGAACGGTGGAGTAATTCTGGGGAAATATTGTTCGCACTCAGTACGGTATTTAAAAGAACGTTCCGGAGGTAGGGATTAATCTAAAACGCTAGAATAGAGAAGTTTGACGCAAGAAGGATACCGAAATGTGGCACAGAAGTAAAACAGGAAGAAGGAGTGAAATGTGACTTCCGCCACTCGCATTTCATTCATCTGCACTCTCTCTAAAACTAAACTAACGGTAAAGACAGGTGTATAAGTAAAACACAAATAGCACATCTTGATCCTTCCGTGGATCACCGCACCTATCTCTGTATTTACCCACATGCCCTTATTCCTCGGTACACTCTAGTGATAACAAAGGAAAGACATGTCGGTATCCCCATACCTGAACCATCTGCAAATCCCATAACAAATCTGCCACACTCCCGCAACTATTAAAGACAAGGACATCCGTCAGGCGTTGGAGAGGGTGACTGAGTTATTAGGTCCGGGCAGTACTTTTCAACAACCCACCAAAGTGTTCCACCGGACATATCTTCTTGGTTGGGGTCGACGTCTTCACGTTCAAGCAGTAGTCTCACCACTCCCGCGTACTCGCTCATAGCAGCACACCAGAGCGGTGATTCACCCGATTGATTTGGCAAATCGGGGTCGATGTCGTCCCGTCCGAGTAGCATTTTTACCACTCCCTCGCTCCCATTGGAAGCAGCCCACCAGAGCGGGGATTGGCCGTCTCCATCGTGCTTGTTGGGGTCGATGTTGTCCCGTTCTAGTAGTAATTTCACGACCCCCTCGTGTTCTCCGCTGACAGCGGACGTGAGTGGTGTGTCTTCACCCTCACCTGGCCCGTTGGGGTTAACGTCGTCCCGTTCAAGTAGAATTTTCACCACCCCCTCGTACCCATTGAACGCTGCCCGTTCGAGAGGTGTCCGGCCCCACCGATCTGGTTTGTCGGGGTTGACGCCGTCCAGCCCAAGTAGCATTTTTACCACTCCCTCGTGCCCATTGCAGGCAGCCAGCCACAATGGTGTTTCGCCTTCCTCATCTGGCTTGTCGGGTTCGATGTCGCCTCGGCCGAGCAGTATTTTCACCACTCCTTCGTGCCCATTTCCTGTAGCCCATGCGAGAGGTGTACTCCCCATGAAGTCGTCTTGGGTGATACCACAACCCTTGACCTCTACCTAACTAGCTATAATCTTAGCAATCCCAGAGATGATGCGTGGAGTAGACCGTTGAACAGGGGAGGCTTCTCGAAACAGTAGGGCAAAAGGGTAAACATACAGTTTCTGTGCTTTCCGGAGGATTTAGGGGATATCCGGTTAATGCAATCGTCGAATAACTTCAAGGCAACCAGTATCGCGTAATCTGGAGGGTCCCTTTTTACTTGGATTCCCCAGTGTAGAGAAGGGTTTTCCGGAATGGGTCTGTTTTGAGATCGAGAGAGTTTGGGGGGTCGGAGAGCGAGAGGGGGTGTGCGTTGGAGATCGGAAGAGGGGCAGATGGAGAGAATCTTGACCTGCCGCTACTTCAGTGAGGAGAAATAATAGGTTTCTGCACTTGTAGGGGAAGCTGAGCTAAGAAGCTCGGCATAAGCTCAGGGTAGTCTACTCTAGAGAGCTAATCAGAGAGTGGAAGCCTCCTTGTCCACGACAACAAGGCCTCGGAAACAGGCTGGCAATGTCCCTATTGAAGGAATATCGTGTCTGTTGAGATTCGGGGAGCTACCTCCACCGCGAGGAGTATCAAGGGCCACCCCGCACCAGAGATCCAGTTAAAGTGGCAATGCCAAGACTTCCCTTCCTCTTCCTCTAATCTAGGGTTGCACCATAAGCATCCTCTACCGTGGTTCTAAGCTAGCTGTCATTTCCTTGAGCCTTTGTCGCCTACGATAGATTGTGGCTTCTTGCAGGACCGCCTCATCACTCGGCAGGACTAGCAGGAACCTGCATGTATATCTATCGGTAGATAGCCGTAAGTATCTTCTAGAGTGTCGTTGCGCTTGCACACATTCCTGAACCACTGCCCGCCTCGGGACTGCCGCTATCACATCCGAGGTAGTGTCCTTACCCAACCTAGTATGAAGATATCTCATGATACCGCTCCTCCCAGGCTAGTGAGTATAATCGTTACTCTTCCAGATAGGAGTTTTCCGATTTCATTCAGAGGTGCGGTTTTCCAGTCACGAATATTTTGGCGCGGGGAGACTTCTGGAGGATTTGGTTTGGTTTAGCGGATTCAGATGCTCAACTCAATGTTCTGGCACACATACATCTAGAGCGTTGGTGCGTATGGATACGCTCGCAACAGGTAGTCTGCGGCATCTTCACAATATGGCGCTGGGCGTTTGAAATCCACCATCATGAATAATTCCTTTTTCTTACTGTACATAATATAGCAAAAATAGTGGGGCCCTGCCAAAGCAACTTCGAAAATGACTCTAGATGGGTAATTTGGAATTTTAGTATCTCCACTAATATTGATTGAAAATTAGGAAACATAGAATTGAAGAGAAGTGTCTTCTGAGCACTTCTATTAAGCCATATCTTCTCAGAGATATGGTGGTGGTTGAAGATTTTCGAGATTATCCTTGTGTTGGTTTTCAGTTGATTTCAAGTGTCCGGAGCCATACCTGAAAGTCGCAGCCCTCGTACACCAGTGACCGCCCGGTCCCTATAGGCCTGCGCTGTTCCCACAAGTACCCCTTCCTACCCGCCCACAACCCGTTTGAACAGGGGGCCAAGCGTACTCATCGACCTGCTCCTTTTGGGGGGCGAAGCCAAATTACTGTAGTAGCACGCAAACGAGACTTATCTAGGCGTGATTGTATGATCTGTCCACCGCCAATGGGCTAACATCAGCACTTACCCTCTCCCTATTGCTCCTCTCAGTTCACCTTTATTGCCCAATATAAGTCTTGCCGACCCCCGGATCCAGAGAATAAAACAAAGCTACGTCGTTGGATTCATGTTCCTCACTGTCGGCGCACTAGCTTCTAAATCCCTTGGTTTGCAAGAGCCATCCATCCTACAATTTCGACTCAGCGGTCTGGGGCATCCTGGCTCTGTGGGGATAGCGCGAACCTCGCATCTCGACGGACGAACACTCTAGAGTGCCTCCGGTGAATCGGGTAGCTTGGTATATATACAAGCACATCAAGCCTTCTGAATGAATCCGTCAAAACCCCTAGACATCGTCTAGCCCAGGGTAGCACATTGGAGTCCTTCCCCATGCCAGCACAAACTATAAAGCTCTTCCCGCAACTCTTTGTCAGGTTCTTGTTGGGTGTGGAGAGGAGAGTGGTATTTGCTGGTGCTTAGTCGTACCAGAGAGGAAGTTATTTAGTTAATTTAAGAAGGAAACACAAATTCCCCAGCCCACTCCCGCTCAACCAATGATTGACCTAAACTCAAACGTGGACAGGCCCCAGTCTAACCCAAAGGCATGGCCTCAGTGGGTAGCCATATCTCCACATATATATCCCAGAGTTCTGTGAATATAGGGGCCGTGCTTTATGATACCCAGAACGGCCACCAAATAAAATAGTACAGTACAACACAATCTACCCACCAATTCCACCATCTGGAAATTCGTCAAAACCAAATTCGAATTCGGCGGCTCACTTAAGTAGTGATTTAAACAGAGCCCGAACATGCTGACAAATAGTGCTCTATCCGAGCCTAGGAGAATTCAGGGTCAAATATCTACCACTTACTAAATTAGCCGAGGCATCAGGGGAAGTTCCCAACACACCCTTATCATGCCCTATGAAGAAGCCGAACAAGACTATCGTGCAATGGTTATAAAGTTACATAATATGGTCTGTTCAAAAAGAAATATTTTTCTTATCTCTACTTTAATTTATTCATAGGAACTGCCACAACTGACAGTTAGTATCTCCAAGCACGTGACTTAGTTATCATAATTATTTCGTCTCTTGTCCTTTAGTGGCATCACAGGTAGTCACTCGTCTATTTTTGGTGTTTGAGTGGTAATCTTACATAGCATAAGCTACGATACAATATGATACAGTATGCCAGAACCTAAAGTTGTGAGCCAGGCTAGTATAAAAACTCATTTGATCTCAATGTACATATAAGAGGAGGGCTACACTTGACGAGAAAACCTAATTTAAGTCTTTAAATACACGATTAGCCTCCGGTAGAGTATCGCGGATAAGAACCTCGTGGACCTTGTTGGATAACTTATGCTCGGAGATACGAATACCCACGCTTAGATCATATCTTTGGCTTGGACTATGGTTGTACTTCCACATGAGATCGAATAATTAGACCTCGCGCTAGGACGTTAGAGTCGCCTTTGCTGACATTTTACTTCTAGTTCTTTTCTTTCTAAATAATGTTAGAAATCTGTTAATCCTGTTCGTCATGCGTTTTAGTTTCTTTTGTCATATGCAAGGCAGAAGCACGGGAAATATGTTTTTGTTGTTGGATGAGAAAGATCATACACGGTCAAAGAAAAAGCAC
>Ga0307509_10003868_pt1 | contig 22187 bp, 22 predicted proteins | sample 10_EM_MG_FD_202245 | JGI IMG/M metagenome (GOLD analysis project Ga0307509, IMG submission 202245) | Populus trichocarpa ectomycorrhiza microbial communities from riparian zone in the Pacific Northwest, United States - 10_EM | ecosystem: Host-associated > Plants > Roots > Unclassified | place... | reverse complement strand
TGAATGCATGAATTTCGCAGACGTACCATTTTCCCTTTCCTTGAGAATTCCCTCGACCTTGATTAAGAGATCGCCCAATTCTTCTCGTGAACGCTCATTAACGAAGTCGCTGGTATTGTCAAGAGTTGGTTCGGAGACGCTCTCGGGAAGGTCAGGCATGTCCCACCCAACCACCTGAAATGTGTTAGTCATAGGTGAGCCTAAGATATCTTGTCGATGTTGTCGACGCGTTGGGAAAGTGAACTGTGAACCATATGCCGGTGGTGGTGTCGACGACGTCTTCTGGTTGACACGACGCGCCTTCGCTGGCGGCAAAGGACGGGGTGTTTCTAATCCAGAAAGCATATTTAGGGGTTAACAATATACAAGGGGAATTTGGTTGGAAGAGAGTGATGATGGGCAGGGGTCAAGAGATGGGCTGATATGTGCATCCGGTGTCGGTCCAATTAGAAACGGGTCTAAAATTGAAGGCCAGCGGGTATTGCGCTCGTTAGTCTAATAACCAACCAATAAAGAGAAGGTGGTGGTTGCTGAGGAAGGTACTAATTCATATTCAAGTTGTATTATGTGCAAGTCGTAAGCATGTGAATTATATTTACCTACACCTTTTTGGGCCTTGGTGCCCCGGCTGTTCGAAAGTAGGACGCTTGCTGGCTCCCGTCTCTTGCTCGGCATTTATCCGTTCGAGAATTTCATGCTCGCCCTCGCCTCCTTTTCATTTTCAGCACGAGAGGAGGACGTGCCACGGCGCCGTCTTCGTTTCTTTGTTTGGCTGCACGCTCTCAGTGTACACAAAGTGAGACATGGCGGTGCCTGATCTTTGACTCTTCATTTTCCTCTGTGCCATCACCATGTCTTTTCATCTCTCCAATGAACATTACACGAGATGAATGGATTATCGCTCACTTTCAATAATAAGGTAACCCCATGAGATATACGTACTCAGTTAATGTAAAACTAAGTACTTAAATTTGTTCCTTATCTAATGAAAGCTGATTCAGCAAGTACCCAAGCATAGCGAGGGCATGCGCTAGTGTAAATTAAAAACCGCAAATGGAAGGTCCGAGTCGTACACATTTGGGCTGTCAGGGTTTGGAAGTACCTCTGAGAAATTACACTGGTGTAAACTCTTTGTTCTACACGTAAATTAGTTTCTTGTACGGAGAATTCCAATCCTTGCCAAACGATGTCCGTAGAATGCTCAACATGGATCTCGCACTAGTCATCCGGCAAAGCTTTCTCTCCTCCCACCATCCAGATAGTCTCCATCGCTGCTCCTTTATCCAGATCGCGCGCATTACATCCCTTGCCTGTCGGTTCGTCAACCAAAATTGATAGTAAAACCACTCCGGACCACATTCGCCTAGGTACCCCTTCTCGAGGCTGGGTACCAAGCTCGGGCTTGGCGTAACTCCCCAATGCGCAGGCGCCACAGGATCATTCATCCAGACGGTGAAGAAACGATCCGGGAACAGTAAAAATAAACTGTTGAAGATGTCCTGGTCGATACCGACAAAGTAGCCGAGGGATAAATAATGGCCGTGGTAGGCATAAAATATCCTAGAGAACCATTCGATCGTTTCTTGAGTGCCACCGAAAAACGAACCTGGTTCAGACGCGTCAGTCGTCTAGGGGCTGGTAATCAGAAGATAAAACAAACCTTCACTAAACTGCACAGAATTGGCGATAGGCCCCATTCCCTCCTGCCAATACTTCAGCTTCTTATCCGGCAGCTGGAATATCGGCATAAACATCAAGTCCCTTTTCTGCGTCCCAGTCAATCGACTTCCTTCTTCCCAAATTTGTTCCAACCGCCCTGGATCTGGCCATTCCTTATATCGGTGATTTTCTCTAAAGCTCCCAGCGTCGTTCCAGAACGAATAATCGTAGTTGTCCCCCTTCGCCCTCAAATTCTGAACAGCAGCCTGCAGCAGATACGGCTTCGCGTTCCACACAGCATACAGCCCGGGCGAGTGATGCCATTTCTCTTCGTCCATATTATTCATCCGGATGTATGTTTCCTCCAGACCTCTAAGCGGCGGGATCTCGAAAGGTGATGAATAAGTCGTATCGATGGTTATGGGCAAGTCCCCCCGAATGCGACGCAGAGCATCTGCTAAGTCAGGTGTTGTGAACATATAGGTATCCGTCGTAATTTCTCCAAGGAACTTCGATAACCAGCTCTCGTAATCTCTTGTTGAGTGCTTTGATTTCGTGAGCGGGAACATGGCCGAGACGATGAGGACTTTCGTGCCATTTGTTTGAGGTGGCACAGTGCCCATCTCAGCAACCTGGAAATCTTCCAGTGCCATGCGTCGCTTGGTTGGTCGGAGGTGGAAGTCGGCAAGGGTGAGATAGATAAGGGCCACCACTACGACGCAGGCAACAGCCTTGAGCGTGTTACGCGTCACTGCGAATAGCAATTTTACCATTTCAACGACAGGAAGTCGCTGCGGAGGAAATCACGCTCCTGAACTAACTGTTACCACAGGCAACAGGTAAAAGGACGGACCAGCAAAAGACCAAAAGACGGGCGGAGGTGTGGTTAAGAGAAGAAATCCGGTTCTCGGATACATGATATAATAAAAATCAGTGGGGCAGTGAACACTGAAACAAGTGTAAGGAGGCCGACATAGCCAAACTGCGCGTCGATTTGACGAGTTGTTGCATGAACCCGAATTCCAACGAAACCCTTTGGGCGGCCATGACGCCCATATGCGCAGTGATCAAGACATATTGACGGCATCCTGGAAATCTTCCAAAAATATACCCTGTCCACACAGCCCGATTCCCTGTCATCATTCCTTCAGCAGAGACAACTTTTCTAGAATCCGGTTCCGGTTCGAATTCGAGGAACATCCTTCAGCGTCAAACGGAGGGAAAGGAAGAATCGTGATGGTTGGAAGCTTCAAGTTGCCAAGTCAATTTTACTCCAATTTCGCCCATCATCAAATCAACAACTCATCGGGTTACAGTGGTAGTCAGCTGCGGAAGGATTATATTTACATAGCATACATATTCAAAAGAGAATAAATACTTGCCTGCAGAAGTAGTCCGCCAGCCATTCTAATTTCTTACGCCCAGACTCGCCAACATATTGTTGGACAATATAGGTCGTTCCTGCCTTGAGTACATTGCCAGATTCGTTCAGACGGGCCCCATGTTGGGTGAGTTCTCGAGATGGGACAAGACTGCCCTGTAAGTACGACAAATGTACGATTTCATGTGAGGGTTAGGACCAAGTCTAGAATTCCCAGACTCACGTTCAGGGTCGGACTCGCTGCGCCTCAACTGCTTTTTTTTTCCATTCTTAGCATACAAAAATATAGCGATAGATAGAGGGGCCAAAGCTCGAGAATTGTTTATAGTACAAGTCCGTAATACAGGGAGGTATGGTAATATAGTAGTTCAGCAGGTAACTCAAGATGCCTGTGCAGAATTGCGATAAAGACGCATACGAGGGCACTGGCAGTACACAACAGGAGGTTAACGACAAAGGCCGGCATTAATTTAATTGGGCATTGACGATGACGAAAGCAAAAGCAGCAGTGGAAGACGGCATGTGAAGAACGTAAAACAAAATGAATAAAATGTTTAAAAAAAACAAACAAATGTAAAATGAAATGTAGTTACTGTTACTTCCAAGAACAACTCATGAAATATCTTCAACCCTTTCGCCTCTGAAAAGTCTTTTACTGGCCAAACGGCGTCTTGGGAGTCGTTGACCCTGCAGGTTGTGAAAAATTGAAGCTAAACTGGGGTGCCGCTGGGGTCGTGCTTGACGCCGCTGGGGCAGCAGCGTTGGAGCCCGTATTAAACCCAGCGAAGGCAAACTGAGTCTTGGGGGCCTCCGTCGGCTTGCTCGCAGTCGCATTATTGGAGCCTCCGAACACACCCTGCGTCTGGGCAGTAGTAGCACCAAATGGCGAAGGACCGGAGCCAGTGTTATTTGAAAACGCCGATTGTGTGTTCATATTACTAGCAAATAGCGAAGGCGCCGTATTATTGCCAAACGGCGTCTGCGTCGTCGAGTTACCAAACGGCGAAGGTGCAGCAGAGGTGGCGGAGAGTGCTGATTTTGCGGGTTCCTTGTTCTGGTTCGACGGATTCCCAAATGGCGATGAAGTGGTCGTGTTTCCAAACGGCAAAGATGTCGTGGTGGTATTGCCGAAAGGAGAAGGAGAAGGCGTAGTCGTCGTTGGGAAGGATGACTTGGTAGGTTCCTTATTTTGGTTCGGGAACCCAGAGAAGCTGAACTTAGGAGCGGCAGTAGTGCTCGTTGTCATCGATGCAGCAGGCGTCGTTGAAGGAGTCGACGTCGCATTGGAATTATTGGAGTTTAATGCAGACGCAGGAGTCGTAGGTTGCTTGAAGCTAAAGGCGAGAGGTGTGCTCTGGGACGAACCTTTTTGATCGGAGCCCAAAGCACCATTCAACGTCGAAGTTGCAGGCGAGAACGCAGATGTTGGGGCACTCTTGGCAGCAGTTGCAGCGTCCGAAGCAGGAGCAGTATTTTTGTTTGAGAATGCCGAGAAATTGAATTTGGGTGTTGATGACGGAGCTGTTGTTGTTGGGGCGGCTTGCGGCACCGCAAATGGACTCGAAGTGTTGCTGGGCGCTGCTTGAGACGCTGCTTGGCCGGTTGGGTTGAACGAGAACGTGGGGGTCACAGCGGGCTGGCTTGACGATGTCTTCGAAGGTTCGGGATTGGGAGGTGGACCCATTCTGGAAAACAATGATGGCCCTCCAGCACTCGCACTTCCTGCCGCATTCTCCTTTTTCGGCTCCGGATTAGTGGAGAAGAAGTTGGGTTTACCCGCAGCTGGCGCTGATGAAGAATTGAAGAAATTAGATGGCCCAGTATGTGCTTGGGCACTTGCTGGGGGTTGCGAGGATGATGTCGGCTTTTGTTCCGTGGGCTTGTTAAAGAGCGACGGTTGACTAAACGGCGTATTTTCCGCCTTCGGAGCGAGGAAGGACGGTGCAGATGGTGCGGATGAGTTGGAAGGTTTTGGGTTGAAGAAACCTGTGGCACTTGAGGTCGACGAAGCCGGCTGGCCAACGTTTTCGGAAGAGGGCGCTGTCACGGTGATCGAAGGGGCAGGAGCTTTCTGAGCCTCCTTTGCCTTTCGTTCCGCCTCGGCGGCCTCCCTTTGTTGTCTCTCTTTTTCCGCTCGCTCCCTTTGCTCCCTTTCAAGACGCTCTCTTTCAACCCGCAGTTTCTCCGCAGCGGCCCGCTCAGCACTTTCCCTTTCTTCTTTCAGCCTCGCTTCTTTCTCGAGTTCCTTCTTCCTGTTTGCCTCGCGCATCTTCATCATCGCCTGAGCTTCTAGTTCTTGCTTCTCCCATTTGGAAAACACTTTATGTGGCATCCGCGGGCTGCCATTGGTACTGTCAGACAAACCAGGCGAGCCACTGGAAACGAGGCTATTAGCGCGCGTGGTAGACGCAATTCGTTTCGCCGTGGGGATCTGAGACGTGGCGAATGGGTTGATCGGCAAACCGACACTTGAGGCAATCGAATGGCGATAACCTTTGTTCCTGCCAGAATCCGGGAACCCGTCCACACCAGGCGATATCGTGGTGGGAGTCGAACTCGTCGAGGTTGACCATAGCAAATTCTTCCCAGCTGAACGTTGTGGGAATGGTACAGTGTCCTGCTAGAAAAATGTGAGTCGATATGTTCACGAGATAGATTCAATGAAAGAAACATACGGAAATGTTCAACGAAAGCTTCTCCGGAGCTTCAGGTGAATGAGGAGGGGGTTCTTGCCACGCTAACAGTTGTTTGGACTTTGCGTTCTGATACTCTTCTTCAGTCAGCCATGTTTCCACATAAATCTCATGGTTGGCCTCTCGGTCGGGGTGCTGAGAGTCTCGAGGCTAAAGAATATAATTCAGCATGCTAGCCTCATGGAACGCTGAGAAATATGACATACCATAACAAACTTCTGCCTCGCCTTTCTCACGAGGGCCTGTCTGAGTCGTTGATAATTGGGACCGATCTTGTACTTGATCCCATTGCTCTCCCACTCGTCGCCAATTTTTCGAACCTTGCCTTTTGATGACGTTGTCGACTCGTCCATCGAAATGTCACTCTTAGAGGTATGCTGTTCAAGGTGAGAAGTGCGTCTACCCCTCTTTTTCCGCGACGTCTTCGCATCTGGAGAACTCTCCGCACTCTCGTTATCACTGACATTCTGTTCACCATCCCTGTCGCGTTTCTTTCCACGTAGATATGTAGCTTCTGACTTGCGCTTGGCGACGGTCCGCCGTTTTCTTCTCCGTCGACGGGCTTTGAAATCGCCGTCCTCAATTTCGGATGCACTTTCGTCATCGTCGCCTCCAAATGTCGAACCAGCCTCAGCACGATCACGCTTCTTGCCACGGTTAGTCGATTTCAATTCGGTAATCTCATCGGCCTCCTCGTCATCGTCAACGTCCATGCTGTGGTCGACCTGGCGCTTCTTTTCATGGGAAACCTTACGGGCGCGTTTACCACGTGATTTTTTGTTGTCTGCGACCTCCTCGACGTCTTCCTCCTCGTGCATGGAACGTTTGGAGCCTCGTTTGGGGGCGAAGTCTTCAAACTCCGCGTCTTCATCGCCATCGATCAGTTCATGACCTTCCACTTTGGATTTCTTGGCCTCATGTTCCTCGTCTTGCACTCCCTCAGGGCCACGTTTCTTGCCCTCATCGTCTGACGCGGTATCGGCTTCCTCGATGTTGGTATAACCTCCGTTGCGAGCGAGTCCTTGCCTGGAGACCCCGTTGTGTGAAGGTAGTGCTGGTTGGCCAATCGGTAGCCTGTGGTTGTATCGGTCGACGACGCCTTGGCTGAAAATAAAGATTATGTAAGCAAGGGTAGACAGTAAGGAAATATGGAACTTACAGTGTGCGAGGATCTCCGTCTGCTAGTGAAGTGCGGGGAGGAAGAGGAGAAAGATATGATCTAGTGTTATATCCACCAGGTATAGGGATGGCTGAGTTCCTGGACCCCGATTCAGCCGGCTGTGCCACTCCTAAAAGTTCGGGGGGAAAAGGTGCATGCATCAGTCACGACGATGAGATAAAATAAAATAGCTTGTCATCACGAGATGTCGGACTTACCTGAGCGTTGACGAAGGCTCTGTTCAGGCTGTGCCGCACGTTGATCGACTGGTGTTGCCTGAGGGCGAGGAATAGGTTTGGGCCTCGGTAGTCTTTGCACCTCCTCCCTCGCCTTCGCCATTGCCTCTGAATATGCCACGTTAAAAGGTCGAAGGTCACTATCAGGAATACCGTGTCGACGGCGGGTTGCCCTAGTAAAAGAAAAAAAAAACGCGTATCGAAATGATTACGAGACCCGGAATTCAGTAAGAAAAGCACTCACAACTTGTACCCCTGCTCTCTGTATCGCGTGTACCGTTTCCAAACCCAATTTGCAAACCGGTAAAGGGCCAGAAGAACAATGCAGAAGAAGAGCGCCGAGCCAAAGGAAAACCCTCCCTGCCGTTTTCCCTTGGCTGTGGGCATTGTGGGTTGGCCGAGGATATCTGAAGAGTCGTACTCCATGGCAGGAAGGGAGGAGAAGCTGCGACTAGTCACGGCTGGTGCTGTTGAAAGCGGTGATGATGGGAGAGGTAAAGGAGGAAAGGTGAACGGAGTCAACGTCTCCGACACGCCTCTTTACTTGTTTGTCCTTGTTATATACCGGCCCCGAACCAAATAAAAGCCGCCCTTTTTTTTATTCATTGTTCTTCCTCTCAACCCTTCAATGCAAGAATTTTCTATATCCGTGAAACTCAGTGTCTTTTCTTTACCCCCCACCTACATACGCCTAGGGACACGGCTCTCAGTGCCTTCGTTACCTCAACTTGTGAGTGGAAGATCGACCTGATCTTGGTCCACGCTTGAATGTCCAGCTACTTCTGTCGCTGTCCATGGCCATTCGAGTACTAAACCGAGGAAACATTTTTTTCTGTACATCTGCCATCTTGTTATACAACTAATTACGTTTGCTTTGTAACGTCTAAATTTCAACAAAATCGTTTGATTTTCATTTTGAAAAAAAGATATTTTACTGAGGTCCTTAACCAAAGTGAGTTTAACTGCCGGAGATGTACTCATTTCTCGGGGTTGAAACAAGACTTGGGTAAGAATTTCAAGCGTTATCACCGGAAAACGGTGGGTAGTACGTGGGAAAGGGAATTCGTTTTTAAGCCGAATGCTGATCGGCTCTCGTTTACTCCCCCATTCTTACCCATCTCCCTGAGAGTCTACGTTCACTGTGAGCAATGGCCACCAAAATCGTCACCCTCGATGAACTCCGCGAAAATAAATCGCGAGAGAAGTTCTACATCCTCATCCACGGCAAAGGTACATACACCCCAGCCAATCAAATGTGCCCTTTTTCGAATCTGACCACATTTTGTAATTTTTCTAGTTTACGATGCCACAAAATTCATGGACGAGGTATGTCCCCCTATAAAAGACGCAACACGGTGATAACCAACGAATTTTAGCATCCCGGAGGAGACGAGGTCCTTTTGGCTGAGGGTGGTACGTGGCAGTAAATCTCACCGGCTTTTATGTCACCACTCACATTCTTTCCGCTCTCTCTAGGTCAAGATGCCACAGAAGCTTTCGAGGACGTCGGCCACTCAGATGAAGCCCGTGCTCTTCTGCCTGGAATGCTCGTCGGTGACTTTGAGAAAGGCTCTGTCAGTACCCAACCCAAGACCACCCCCCATTACAATTCTAACCATCTCCGTCAGGATCTGCAGCTGAAATCCGGAGCTGCGGCTGCTCAAGCTAACCGCGTGTCCGGCGCTGTTGAGCAAGGATCGAAGTTCGTTTTCTTTTAATGCCTCTTCACACCCTTTCACTTATCATGCGAACAAACAGTCTGATGTACTTCCTTCCTCTGGGTGTCCTGGGCGGTTACTTCGCATGGCGCTTCTACTCTACCGGTTCTGTTTGAAAAGACGACATTTTCACTTATCCAGTAGTTTCACATTCACTTGCGTATGTATGTTGCACGCTTTTTGCTGTCGTCCTTTTTACCCTGGCCCATACTTCTCACAGGGCTCACTGAGCCCAGTGTCCCTGCTGCCGCCCTCTACCATTATTACTACCGCATACCGCGCATTTATGCAACGCATTATTTACTGCCCTTTTTATTTTGAGATGTTGGACGGCCGGAAAAATAGATTGTCATTTCTGGGAAGTAGAAGTGGTGCACCTTCCCATGCCTGGCAGTGTAATTTTAAGTCATGACCTGCCTAATAATATCACAAGCAATTTCCACGTAGATTCAAGTCTGTTCCGAAGATGCCACGGGCCCCGCGTGCCACATCCGTATTTCGGGTCTAATATCTGCACAATTTCTGACTATCAGAATGGTTAAAACGAACTGGCCGAATAAATTGGCACTTGAAACTTGAAGGCAGGTTGGCAGAAGACCGGACAACGAACACCAATAAGATCCACACTTGGGAACAAGAGCTATACAACGTGCAAAAAGAAACTTGATTCGGAATACACACAACTATATGAACACGTACACGAGGAAGTAAATGGGAATCAGATAACATCTAAATGGGTAAACGATATCATAGGATACATATAAAACTTGAAGATGAGATAAGAACGATTTGGATAAAGGCTGGCAAACTTGATCCAGTGACTCAAGCTTAGTCGAAACCTGGTTTTAAATGGTGAAGTTGGTGCCCTGCCATCCCTTGTTGCCACCACCCACAGCCGCTGCACATTTAGGCTAGCCCGGAAAGGCATCTAGCGTAAGTCTGCAGAGGGTATGCCGGGCTCCGAACTGTCATCGTGAACCCACATCTAAAGAAAAAAACAGAAAGCCATCAGTACCTGAAAGAGGGTTCTGGGAAACCAAGCTCTGATGTACGGGAAAATTGGCAGCAAGGAATGACAGATTGGCTCCGTATGTTTATCGACACCAAATAAAGACGAAGGAAGGGCACCGGAAAATCCGCACTTGCGAGAACTTGCGATCAGATGACTCGCAAGTGATCGCAGGTGACACACAGATTTCTCTATGCCCATGAAGGAAAGGGGAAGGGACTCACTAGACAAATATACCGAGAAACGCTAAACCTTCCTTGGCTGCCTCATTTCTAGCCGCTTTCTTCGTGTTCCCGCGGCCCCGTCCGCAATACTGCCCGTCGACTAAGACCTTGACGTACCAAATAGGCGTCGCTTTCGTGCCTCTGAGAACGACTTCCGGGGGCAAGCCCACATCAGAGTACCCATTCCCTTCAGGTCGTTCACTCCCATCTGAGTAGACCCACTCCACTGGCTTACCCTCTCGTTGCAAATGTTGGTTGAACAGCGCAAGGTGCCCAATGGTGGGCGCAGCTAGGACGTCGCCTGGCCGAGGCAGAGCCTCAGTGGTATGGGCAGGTAATGACGGGTTGTTGCCGTCATTACCTTCCAACTGGAACGAAGGCGGCATTGGCGGGAGGCCGTGGTGCTGTCTGGCGGCGTAGTATGCGGCTGTTGCATAGGGTGTGAAGAGGGGTTTCACCCATTGTCTAACGGCTTCGAGCCCTTGGTCAAGGAACAAACCGCCAACGAAAGACTGGAAGGATAGGGCAATGTTAAAGGAACCTGTGTTTTTACATGAAAGAATTTAATTACCTCGAAAACATCGGCTGGGAAGCAGGTATAAAATGTCAGTAAAACGCCGAACATAAAGTAATTTCCAAGGATTGACCTTGAATATGGACCGAAGCCCGAAGAGTAATGGCTTGAGCAGGATGGAGACGGAGACGATCAGGAAGCCTGTACTTCTGAGATCTAAACGAAAATCAAGTACCCAAGGTGAGTATCATGATATACAAATTGAACAATTCTTGTTCCTCATACATTTCAGCGAGGGTAGGGTTGCCGACAATCATGGCTCGGATTTTCTTGAATTAATAAAGTCAAAACCTTCAAATGGAAAAAAAAAAGAGGACTAACAGTTGATGGCCCCACTCGCAATCCCGGAAACATTTCCATCAAGAGGCTGGTGATCGATAAGCCAAGGACCGTATCTCCCAAATGTTCATAACTAAGGAATTGGATCCCATTGAGCAATTGGTGGGGGGCAGAGGCTTTAAAGTGAGGATCTTACCGTTCGTTATCGGGACTTGGGTCATCAGGAGGATCCTCGAAAATATGACCGGGCCTCGCATAGAAGCTGCGATGGGTGAAAACTTGCAACCTTATAGCAGAAGATTTGATCTCTGGGAGCGGTGGAAAGAGACATTCGCCCTCGCCAAAATCGGGCCTAAAACAAGAGCTAGTTAGTGTCATGTACTTTGAGGATCATCAACACAGGCTTACTGGAGACTGGAAGACATATCTCCTAACGAAAGAGAGTCGGCTAAGCCAAATTCACTGGCAATTCGGGCGGTGGTTAAGAGCGGTCTGGTACTAGTCCTGGGGGGGAGGGGAACTGGAGGAAATGGCCAGAATCTTCTTCTGGGAAACAAAGATAACATGTTTCCCCGTTCCTGATGCTAATAAGACCATTCGAATTACAACTTAAACTCCGCGCCAAAAAGTGAGAACAAGCCGATGTCGTTAATTGAACTGCGAGCCTTTCAGAAGGTCGCACTTGGTACATTTGGGAAAGAATTCACAAACTCACCACTGATTGATAATGGAGGCCCGTTGCCAATGACTCACGCCTTGGGTGAATTCCTAGGAGTCGTCAACTAGAATTTGGATTGGCCATGGCAGTCGCTGAAGCATCAACTGAACGTGAATCGTGAGTAACACTCGGACCGGTCTGAATGGGAAAGCCATATCACGTGGGTGACCCCACTTCCAACTCCTCTTTTGAATTTTTGCCTTACGATTTTTACCAATGTGTCTAGCATGGATACTTTTCGAAACAGCGTGCTGGTCGAAAAGCTGTAAAACATCTAGATCTGGCTTGCTGGAAGCTACCTCCTTATGCAAAAAGTTGCAACAATCTTTTGCCAAATTTTCACCGAAGTTTGAAGAAGCACTCTGAATCGAAATTCTCGTCGCTGATGGAGTCAGTTGTGGTCTCGACTTCCAATCCTACCTACCAAGGGCGACATCTGTCATATAGATCTTACAATTTCATAGGCCTCTTAGTTGTCTCGGAAATTCGTAGGTCACATTGGACGGACAGTTTTGGGTCGCGCCCTGCCTATTGTGAATCACAGGAACGACACTGGTTACAGAATGCATGTCTTCAATGGTGTCCCTGAAGCCCAGATGAGATAGATTCTAGAGCGGAGCCCATATCTCTGCAGTTGCCGAATACCCAGAATCTTTTGGGTACACATCTCAATGGAATGCACCACAAATCCCCAACGTTTTCGCCTGGGGCACATGAATACGTAGCCTTGCCATTATTTATGGTAACCGCTCAACACAGTCTGAATTAATACCGCTCTTCCAAGCAGGAGATGGGTGATACCCATTTCACTCCTGTGGCCAGGATATTTTGCATGTTACGCAAATGGGATGTAAAACTATAAATTTTGGCTGTTTCCATAGCAACACTGCTAATAAAGGATTTTGCACAGTGCAAAGCGATCTGCAAAACTCGGTTGTCATTTTGGCTTTGTGTTTTGTGACCCTGCAAAATAAGCTGGCCACAGCAATGTTTTATTTGGGACCATTCGGACCTCTTGAGTTGGCAAAAAATCGACCTGGATGCCTTCTTGATCTCAGGAACCGTTGACTGTTTGCCAAATCATAGTCCTGGTTGAAACAAAAATATGGTGATTAAAAACCCTGCCTGAAAGCTATTTTTCAATCACCGTGCCCATTTGAACAAGGATAACAGGCAATTTTGAAGCCTTTAAATTGAAGTTCAGACTTGGTGCAGGCTTTGATTCAATTGAATTGATTGTCCATCTTATCTTATCTTACATTACAAACTCTCGTCCGTTGTCAACAATGGCCCCCGTACGTGTAGCTTCGAAAGACATTCCACTACTCATAGTACTAATGAGTGGCATTTGGCGCAAATATTAGTATTTTTAATATTACCATGCCCCATGACCAATTGCGAGGGTTAAAGGGCCGAAGGAAAGAATAATCTTACACGGCCATTTCCTATACATTGTCATGGCAAAGCGAGGTGCGCATGGATGCTTGAGCTTCGCCGTACCCGTATTTTCACATTCAAAGCGTGGATCGGAGCGTCCTTGGAGATTGGTAGGAGATCGAGTGGTCACGTGTAAATTTCGCCATCGACATTGATCAGCTCAACAAGTTGTACAAAATTACAAATGTCAAATCATCTATATTTTCTTCCTCATACTTTGCGATGTCGTCGTCACCAGAATTTTCAAAGCCCCTACAACTCCCCATATCATCTGCAGATCTGGAAAGAATCAACGCTTACCTCTCCCCGCTAACACCACAGGATATTCTGCAATGGGGTATCGAATATCTACCTAATCTCTACCAAACAACGGCTTTCGGGCTTACAGGGCTCGTCGCTATTGACATGCTATCGAAGTTGGCCTCATCACCTCCGCCTTTAATTTTCCTGGACACGCTTTATCACTTCCCAGAGACCTACGAACTTGTGGAGGAAGTTAAAAGGCAGTACGGCGTTTCTGTTCATATCTTCAAACCCGAAGGGTGCGAAACAACGCAAGAATTTGAGGGTAAGTACGACAAGAATTTTTGGGAAGTAGACGAGCCGGGCTACGACTATGCTGTCAAGGTATGTTCACTTCCTAACTTCCAATCCACAAATTTGACCCGGCTTCCGCCGTACGCAGGTGGAACCAGCACAACGGGCGTACGAAGCTTTCCATGTGCAGTCAGTCATCACCGGCCGACGCGCGTCGCAAGGTGGGGCACGGTCATCTCTGAAGCCGCTAGAAGTCGACAGCACAGGGTTGCTCAAGCTCAACCCGCTCTTTGCATGGAACTTCTCGCTTGTCGAGTGGTACATAAAGGAGAATGCCGTCCCACGAAATAAACTCCTTGATCAAGGGTACCGCAGCGTCGGCGACTGGCACAGCACGAGTAAGGTAAATGAGGGCGAGGACGAGCGAGCTGGACGATGGGCTGGGAGGGAGAAGACTGAGTGCGGTCTGCATGAAGATTACTTTAAGATGAAGGCCTTGGCCAAGCAGGCGACGGGTTAGTGGCTCTCCACCATTTTCTTTTTCGTTGCTCAAATCAGTTGATCGTAAAGATGCGGGATTGGTCACGGCGTAGAGGGAGGTATCAATCTACTTTGCTTGTTGTCATGAATGGATTTTGTATGTTATAGAGCATAGAGGGAAAAGATAAATTGTAACAACATATTTCTTATTCATATTTCTATTGGATTCTGGGCTTGCATCCAGATATCCCTCGCAGGCGACATATGACATACATGCGACTTTGACGATCTGATGTACCTCAGGATCTGCAAACTATAATTCGTGAAGGCGAATATCCAGCGCCCCACAACCGGTATGAAATAAGATGGCTTTCGCAAGGATGTCCTAGGTGTACAGAGGGTAAAAGATCGCTTATCCCCTAAACAGTGTCGGTAAGGAGGAAAATAGAATATGAGCAGGGAATCCCTCATTCTCCTGCCTTCTTCTTTTTGTCCTCCACAATATCGACGTTCGCAATCGGTACGCCCTTGAGGGCACCTTCTCCCTTGTCCAACATGTCGTAAATTTCATCCGACACATCGCCCTGTACCACAACCTCGTCAAAACCCTGCGCGTTCTTCGTCACCGACGCCCCGGTAGCAAAGCGCCCAGCGAGCTGCTTGGCCGCCTTTTTGAGATCGATGCCGAATGCCTCGAGACCATGAATAGCAGTGACATGTTTGCGCTTCGTACGCTCGATCCTCTTGATCGTTACCTGTAGATTTTGAGAATTTCGAACGAATCGAATTGGGGAAGCAGAGGAGGGGAGGGGGGCGCACCTGTGAAGCAAGCTTCTTCTTTAGCGCAGCATCTGCCTTCGCCTCAGCCTTTGCCTCCTTTTTTTTGGTTTCTTTCTCCAACTTGGTTTGGGCCTCCAGACTTAATGTGCCGATCTTGGCTTGTAGAGCCTCTGGATCGTGAAATTTTAACATGAGTTGTTTATAGCAGGGAGGAAACAGACCAACGCACCTTCTGAGTAGTACTTGTCAAATAGATCGGGATCGTCCTCCTTCAACCACTCCTTGCATCGGGTCAGACTCGACCCGAACTCACAATACTCCAAGGGAAAGGAGCAGACTGAAATGAATGCAATCAGATCAGTGACAAAACTAAGAGGGTTTAATCGCGATGAGGAAAAAAAAAATGGCCCTCAAGTCATGCAAGAATATCGAGGATCTGCCTTCAAAAGAACTGGAGCAGTATAAAATCTCCATGACGAGGCTATTCCAGAACTTCGGAAACGATTCAAGACTTACTAGCGCAATAAAACACCTGCAGCGGCGCTGTAGGCTCCTTCACTGGCTCAGCAGGCTGCTGTGATGTAGACGCCTCTGCTTCTTCAGGCCCAGCAGCAGCAGCAGCAGATCGTGTAGGTGATTGTGCGCGCTTACGTCCCATTTTGGTGTCAAGGACGAAGAAACTTTCCGAGAGATGGGGAGAAAGAGAGATAAGCAGTGGTTGAGAAGTGTTTCGAGAGTAGAGTGAGGTCTAATCTAATCTAATCTCAAAATGACTCCATTGGGTATGTATATTAACAAAATGAATAGAAGATTAAGCCCCTCAAGAGAGATGTCCGGTGTAGCTTTTATGTGTCAAAAATAGAGAGGAAGATTGAGGGTCCAGAACATGTAGTAGACGAAATGCACTGTAACAGTCCAAAAGGTGAAATCCAGAGTATGTACATAGAATACAAATGCGTCAGAAAACGATGAGTAGCAAAGAAAAGATCCCAAGATGATTCAAAAAAACAAGGAAAAAGGCCATAAGGCAAGGATTAGAGGTATGGAACATGAATTAACGGGATCGCTGCAGGTGAAAAAAAAAAAGGTATACGTCAGAAAAATATCTGTACGGTCGTAGCCCCAACACCAACATACCTTGGCGATCAGCGCTTGACCCAGCTAACTCTCCAATAAACGCGTGGTAGTCGTCCCACCCCGGCTCGGGTTTGTCCATCTTCGGTAGTTCATCACCAGACGATAAGAGTCGTGGTCCCCAAGCAATGATGCACGCCAACTCATCGACCAATACCCCCCCTTTCCACCAGCATTCAAGCACCTTAAGCCGCGATTCTTGAGGGAACCACTTTGGATCTTCCGGATGTTCGCAGTAGAACAACAAGTCCTCGCCCCGGCCAAGTCGGACGAGCTTGTTCACCACCTGGCAGGTTTTGCTGTGTGGATATTCCTTGTCCTTCCACGCCTGGGCTTGGCATTCCTTTCCACAATACAGTGCAAGGCGACATTTGGTGCATCGTTGAAATTTACGCCCTGTGCTCTGAATCGAATTTGGGCAGGCAGGCACAGAACACCGCAGCTGAAATTTTGCAACACGGAGGAACGTGATAGCGTTATTACCGTTGTCCTGAAAGAATTCCATCTCCTCTGAACGTGCGGATCAATTACAGGATTGGTCTTCAAAAGGAACGGAGATGTACCTTCTTCAGTTAGCATTGAAGATATGCTTCCCTCGCTTTCATCCAGAGTTAATGAAGCTGTGCAGCAGATACAAAGTCAATGAGAAAAAAAGTTTTCTGAGAAATTCGATTTCAATGGAACCTAGGTCAATTTTTGGTATTCCTGTTCCCATTTTGGCTCTGAAATTAGGAGATTGTTCGGGTTCGCCGGGGTCACTGCCCGTTTCAGAAGAATCACCGTCAGCACTAGAAGAAATCTCTCCGCGCTCTTGAGATTCAGCGAGTTCTGCCATTTTGAGTCTGTCTGCCAGAAAAGATTCAGAGTTAAGGAGGAACAGAGGAAATAAGACAAGGTTCAAACCTGGGGCAAGTTGCGATTCAATAAGCTCATACATCCTAGGGAATATATGAATTTCGGGCACTCGGTCAAAGTTACCTCGAATCAGGGAATAGAGTTTGGAGGCCCGGTCCTGACAGTTGAGCAAGAAGACCCTCATAGACCCAGAACCCTCCAGAGGAAGCCTCCCGTCGGTGACCAGATAACTAAAAATCGATAAGAGCTGAATAGATTTGATCTCGACCCCATCGATAAAATCTGTGCTTGTTTGTATGTTCTGGTCATCGAGGGTGGAATCGAAAAATGACATGATGTACGCAGATTGGAGTCCGAAAGCTATCCCCATCTGCCTCCTTGCTTGAGGGTTTGGTTTTTGTATCGCGCGCCACGCATGATTAGCGAGGTTCCGACCCGCTTGAACGACATGTCGCGTAAAATGAGCAGCCAGGAAGGATGGCAAGACGAGTGCGCCACAGAATTCTATACACTGCCCCGCAAACCTATAAATGATTGCATCTGGAATGAAACGGGACCACTGGAGTAGTCCCTGAACGAGAGTCTCCGCTCCAAATGGAATGAGGTCCTTCGGGGAGGTGGGCCAGAACGTGGATTTCCCTTTGGCGACTGTTCGTACATGGGCATTATCGAGGGCAACAGAGACTGAGCGGAAAAGGTTAGCCATTAGACATATAGCCGGCGTCGCGTTTTCTGCGGCAGTTAACATTGGGAAAATTTGCGTCTCTACCACTTTCCCAAGTTGATGGTACCTTTGGATTTCTGGGTCTTCCATAGGGCACGAACACGGTCCCATGCGATCTAAAATCTCCTCTACTTCCTTATCAGTCCGCACTGTGAAGAGAAAGCGCATAACTGAGTTCAAAAACGCGCCGTCCTTATGAAAGTCGGCTTTAAGCTGTGCTTTATTGCGCTTTGCTGGGAAGGGGTTTTTGCCATCGAAAACGCCAAGCAAACATCTCCCACAATAGTTGTACTCGGGTGTTTCTGAAAGGAAGCTGGTGAAGGAATCGTTCCCGCATCGTCGCACAAGGGACATAGTAGTGAATTTGTGATGATGGTACGAATTGAAAATTATTTTTGCAGAAGCCTGATCACATGATTTAAAGGAGCCAACATCACCTGACGCGACTGAGCCAATCTGCACCAAGGCGATTCCCAAACCAAAAGCAAATTCCTACCTACAATACCTTGGTATTTTCTAGAGCCAAAACACATCAATTATCAGTACTCAGGAGAAACGAAACGCGTCATTGTCCCAAAAAGATACCTCATCTCATCAGCCCACGGAGATAGCCGACGCGTCTTTCTTTCAACTGAGCTTCCTTTTTTCTTTCAAGGTTCACCACTCCACCATCGAGCACGACAACAACGATTCAACGACCTTGGACAAAGGGGCACAAGCCTGAAAAAGGGCCCTTCCCGCCTGAAGGTAAACCTTCGATCGATCAAAAAAAGGCTCCGAACAAGTAACTGATCTACTTCCCTTCTCTGAAAAAGGCGATTAAACCACAAAACAAACCGATCCCATCCAAATTCAATGGAGCAGGATATCGACGAAACGCCCCACCGGGAAGAAGACCCAGATCCAAATCGCGACAACCACCCCGTCGTACCTGCTCCCACCGTCCCCTCCACCACCATCGTCAACCCGCCCAACGCACCCCTCATCCGATTCCCGCCATTTCCAGAGGTACCGGAAGGGGTGACGATCCTCCCATTCAAGGCATTCCGCGAACACGGGATCCAGATCTTCACCAGCGAAGACGGGGAGGAGATCGACGGGCTGGGGATCCCGACGGTGGCACTACGCATCCCACACGATACGGACGAGTGTAAGACGGATGCCAAGAAGAAGAAAAAGGGAAGGAAGAAGCAAGGCGGAGAGGATGGAGATGGGGAGGGAGGAGATGACGACGAAGCGGAAGGAGTGGGTAGAAATGGGAAAAAGAAAGCAAGGATGGGGGACGTTCAGCCCGAGGATAAAAAGCTCACCCCGCTTGAACGCGCACAGGAACAGCGACGCAAGCGGCTCCTCCTGTTTGCGAACAATCCATGGTACATCCAGTGGGCTGAAGGCGAGGATCTACGAGGAACAAAGATCTACGACACGTACGTTTTTTTTTCTTCTCTTTCGTATATGTGCTTACCCAGCACTCAGAAATTTGTCGCCTATCGACCGCATCCATATGGCAGCCACAGAATTCCGCACGGGAAGGATCTGGCCACCAGGTCACACGCGCGTGGGCTACCTCTGGGACCAGGTCGATACACAGATATTCCTCCACTCCAAGAATCGCAACTCACAGTTATTCACAGTTCCGACTCTTCGCAGGCCTCCTCGGCTCGCCCCCCGTCTGGATCCGCACCGACCTTCCCCAACCCTCCGACGGCGAATCCTCCTCCTCCTCAGAGGATGACGACGATGACGATCCAAAATCCCACAAAGCCCGCGTCGACTCGGCATCCGACTCTGAATCCGATTTCATAACTCCCGACGCCGAGCCCAAATCTCCAAAAGCCACACCTTTCGCTTCAACGCAACCCCCAACCAACCAAAAGAAACGCAAACGCATCCCTGCACGGACGCCATACGCCCTAGCAAACCTCACCCCCATCCCCGTCTCCTCCGACGCTCAAGTCCGTGCCCTCCTCGCACTCTCCACCACCCGGCGCGAAAACAAACTCCTGCGGTTTCTCGCTGACCCCGAACACGCCACGCGCGTCTTTCTATCTTGGTACCTCCGCCATGAAGGCCTCATGTGGTCCCCTGTGCACCTCATCGCGCTCCCTCATTTGGTGAGATACTTTTTGGCGTTTGTGGTCCGGGTGAGGGCGTTACCCGAGAGTGAGAGAGCGTTGAGGAAAGCAGTGGAGGTGGCGAGACGGGCGGTGGATGAGCTGCCGAAGATGGGGAGGTTGTGTAGGGCGTTGCCGGATAAGGTGGGTGTTGGGGCCAAGGCGATGTGGGGTGTACGGTGGGTGAATAAGAGTTGGGCCTGGGAGCATGTCGAGGATGCACATGAGGAGAGGGAAAAGGCGGAAGAGTTGAGAAAGTTTGAGGAGGAGTTGAAGAAGGAGAATGTCATTTTGATGTCTGCGGACCCTGCTGAGCTCGGTCAAGCTTCCGCAGAGCAGCAGTTGGCGACTGTTGGCGAAGAGGCGGAAGAGGTTTTGGATGAGAAGACGACACTGGAAGTGGACGACGAGCAGCAGGAAGAGCCGAACGCTAATCGCGCTGGGTTTTTCGAACAGCTCGCACAGGCGTATGGAGATGATACGCCGAAGAAACCTGCTGAAAAATCACCACCGCCGACACTGCGTGTGTGGCCGCAGCGAGACGCGGACGATGGTTCCTCCGACGAAGATGAAGCAAACAATACGCGCCATCTACATGACTGGGCCAACCCCTCCGGGCCAAAGAAACGCAACCCAGCAGAAGCGGCTGCGGCGTGGGCGCCGTCGACTGAGCAGCCTCTCATGGAGCTTCTGGGCATGACGTTATTTCCTTTCAAATACGACGCTGGGGTGGTGGAGAGGAGTATGCGGAGAGTTAAAGCAGTGTTCAAGCCTGGTGAAGTGGATAAAGAGCAAAGCCGAAAGTGGAAGGGTGTGGATGAGGAGCTGGTAAAGCGCCTTGCGAGGGTGGTGTTGAGTCCGTGGAATGGTTGGGAAGAGGAGAAGAAAGAGGAGGAAGAGAGTGTGGGTATTCTGTATGACTATCGTGTTCCGCAGGTTCAGGTGCCAGGCGGACGTGATTCGGTCGCGAAGCATGATGCACTCAAGGACGATATGACGCTGCTCCTAGAACCTCGGCTTGCGGACCTCGTTTGTGTGGGGGTTGGTATAGCTGGGACGTGGGTGCAGCTCAGCCCCGTGCGCGAGGAGTTTGGTGCTGGCGGTGGTGGAAGAGGTCGGGGTCGGGGCAGAGGGGGCGGCGGACGTGGCGGACGGGGAGGCTCGTCGAACTTGAATGCTAGTTCTCAGAAGGAGATGACTTTTTGGTATGTGGAGGAGATTTACATGGCGATACCGTCATTTTGGACATTGGGTGAGCCGGAGGAGGAGTTGGTACTGCCAGATGATTTTGAGTCGCTTTTGGAGGATGATTGATTTTTTGGGTATTATTATTCGTTGTAAAAGTAGAAATGTTGTGACATGTTTGGAGGCTTTCCAAAATTGGAAATCCTCTCGGCGCCTAAGTAACGAGTAACTTTCGCCCTAATGAACAATAATAATGCTGGAGGTAACCTCGAGCAGACGCACTTTTACACCCTTCCTACTTGCAGAATCGACCGCCTCGTCGTGCTTTCGTGTACGTTGCTTCTCTTCATGCCCATCCGTAGAAGCCAAAGGGAAACGAGGACAACGCCACAGAAAGCGTTACTAACGCGTAGAATGAGGACAAACATGCGGAATGTTTGCACGCCGACTCATCATTGTTCTGTCGCATTATCATCACGTGATCTACGCGTGTTGTGCTGCGACGTTTAGGCGTGGGAAGAAAGGGGATAATGCCTCGAGGACGGAGCATTTCGCTTCAAAGGCCAGCTGGATTTCTCGCATCATCACAGCAGTAATCATGGTCTTTGGATTTTTCTCCCGGAAACCAGTAGCAACGGCCGTCGAAGCTGGTCCTTCGACTGCAGTTGAAGATGCGATCTCTCCTCAGTTCAAATTCCCGCCTCCCCACACACAGCTGCATACGCCATCGCCGTCCATTGATTCCACCGCTCTTCTTCTCGCTGAGAAACCCAAACCAAAGCCCAAACCGCGTGCTCGAAAGCCAAAACCCAAGCCCGAGCCCGTGGAGCCCAAACATGCTTCGCCCGACATTGTTCCCCCCGACACGCCCTCTCCACCCCCGGAAGATTCGACAGCAGTCCAAGTGACCGACCCTAGCGCTCTATGCGTCCTCATCTCTTCCGTCCCTGCACAAACACTGCATACCTACACCCTCGCCCACCTCTCCCCCGTCCCGCCCTCTTCCTTCCCTTTCACCGCCTTGGCAGGCCCACCACCCATCGCGCCACCCACACCCGACATCCTCACAGCACTTACCACTTTCTTCTCCTCGTTGGCGCCACCCCCGAAGCTCCATTGCGTCCGCTGCCATCGCGGGTACTTTGAGTTGGAGAATTCCGATATGGCGTGTCGGATCCCCCATGACGACGACAGTGCGATTGTCGAGCGTGTAGGCCTCACTAGGGGTGCGGATGCGGGTTACGAGACGCTCTGGGGGTGCTGTTCCAAGACTGTTGAGGGCGATGGGGAT
>Ga0307509_10003866_pt1 | contig 22190 bp, 21 predicted proteins | sample 10_EM_MG_FD_202245 | JGI IMG/M metagenome (GOLD analysis project Ga0307509, IMG submission 202245) | Populus trichocarpa ectomycorrhiza microbial communities from riparian zone in the Pacific Northwest, United States - 10_EM | ecosystem: Host-associated > Plants > Roots > Unclassified | place... | reverse complement strand
GTATGCATTAGTAAGAGTAGAGAACTGGTTCTCTAATCATCGTTCCAATCAGTTAGCCATATCTTGAAACGTGAACTCTTTGAGGTTCCTGAGTAGTCTCCCAGATGCCTCCGGGAAGTCCCTACTCCGGAAGCTTGGGTTCGGATATATGCTCTCCCCTATGGTGGCATATACCTCGCGCATAATTATGCAAGCTATTCCCGCTAGGGTAATAGGCTAATAACATCTGTGGTGAACGTTATACCGAATACCTTGACTTTTTGCTAAAGGGCATTGGAAAAAAAACATCAGCATATCTTAACAGACATATTGAAAGTCTAGCATGTTGCTGCTGTTGCGGTTGCGGACCCTGTCCCCCTCCGAAATGATCGTAAGTTAGCTCCAAGCATCTGTATTAATGTACCATATATGCTACTACGGTATTATGGGGTACCTAACATGGTAGGATTCGGGGCTAACTAGGCCGAGGATATTCGAGACAACAGATTATTAGTTGTGAAGGCTTGTAGGTGATCGTTGGGTAAAGGTAAAGAAATAAAGCGAGAATAAATATCCAAGAGTTAGAATAAACTTTCTAAATGTTTTAACTTGATATATTGTTAAGGTCTCTTCTCCGTTGCTTGATGATTCTTCAACCACTGGGAAGAGGCCTACTATTTATACTAATATTCCTGCTACTTCGACTTCTTTAGTTAAGGGTATCTTGTTAACAATTCAGTTCGTCAGAACAAAGTGCGAACACCGATTGACCCTCAAAGGTTGCCCAGCTCAACTCAGAGAATCTGCCGAACTGCTATTTCATCTGAGGGTGTCCCCATTCCACCAGTTGACAGCCTTCAATCTCTTTATCCTGATACACTATATATGAATATTCAGTCCAAATGCCTACATACCAATAGTAATATGGAATATGGAGTAATCAGTTCTGATATCCAGCTATCAATACATTATGCAGCTACTAATGCATATGCAACTAGAAAATGAGAGGAGCAGAGTTCTCTAAATATTGTTCCAATCCGTTAAACATATCTTGAAACATACTCTCATCCAGTTGTCTGAGTCGTCTTCCAGATGCCTCTAGGAAGCTCATAACTTCGGGAGCATAGGTTCAGATATATGGTCATTGTATGGAGCCATATACCTCACTTTTAAATATTAGGTAAGCTATTCCACCTAGGGTAATATACAGCTCCTGCGGGTCTCGCCGGTCTGCGCTATGTCCATCTCTCGGTGGATCGGCTATTTGAAGTCCGTCCAACCAGCTCAATTTGTGCCTGGATGGACAAAGTCTAGTGGCAAACGTACGGACATGTTTACTGAATGGAGGTAACTGAGCCAACTATTGCGAACGTGCTTGGGGGCATAGACAGAATCTTGTCATGTGGATTCGGATATTGTATGATCATTAGTGCAATGAGACAGGGTACAAGTTTACTGCGAAACCATCCTCTGGAGCTGCTGCTGCTTGCTGAAATGATCCAAATCACAAATTCCAGGCATGTGGGCATATAGCGGTCCTTGAATCTGCTAAGCGAACTAATGGATCTGCTCTTCTGTGTCCATCGCAGCACCAATACGGAAGCTAGCCCCCTGCTTGTGGAGACCTCAGGTTTGACCCATGCGATAAGTGGAGTAGCTCTTCAGATAAAGAATGGTCCAGTAGCCGTGAGGAGCCGAACTCTGACTGCCACCAGTCAGAGTCGTCGGCTCCTGCCTCAAAGCGAACCACCACATTGAGGACCACCAGGAGCGGTAATACCACAAAAAAGTCTGTTTGAAACCATGGGATCAATTGAGTGGATATTGGCGAATCAGAGCCAGAGTCCGATGTAGCTGATAATCGGGGCCTCAATTTGGCAAACAGGACGATCCCAGCCGCAGATTCCTGCCCGACATCATCTTCTGGTAAGCCAGCTTCTGTCCCTTGTGGTAACTTGGGCACTCATATTTTGAGTTCTAGTAGACAAGGAGGACAGGGGACTGATCTATTGAAAGCACCACGGACGCCAGCAAATAACAGTGCTAAACGCAACCTGGCTCTCATGCAAGAGACTGATGAGCCATACAGTTCGGATGAAAGTCTGGAACTCCAGCGGAAGGTGGCCCGCCAGGTGGGGGCTATTAATGCCAGTATTGAGGTTAAACCACACACACTAGATGAGGAGCTTAATTTCAGTCCACAACATGCCAACCAGCCTCGACAGCCAAACGGTACTCCACTGCTAACTCCCAATCCAGGCCATACTGTGTCCGCTTCCTGTGAGCATGCAAAGGCTAGAACGTCAACTGAGCATCCTTTGATGCTAGGCTCAGGGGGCAAGCAGCCTGTCAACACATTCGTGATCCAAGTGGGTAGGCACAGCTGAATACATTCCCCCTTTGATCTACCTACCGGGGATCTGTCTACTAATATTCCAGCAGCTGGAGAAGCCGGACGAGAATTAAGCATGGCAGCTGACTCCTCAACCAACCTGAGTGCATACTCTACACCTGGTAAGTCCCGGTTACGACTACCATGTTTTTCATTCATTCTGTTGCAAGGGCTACAATAGTACCGCCTGCAGCAATGGGCATTGGGAGACCGCTCAAGTCCATTCCTGTCCTGACTTACTAGCTCTGCCAACAAAGCTCTCCTGCCCAGACCAATGTGGCTAATATCTAGCTAGCAGAGGGTGCAGGTTCATTTCAAGCAATTTACAGGATCTAGGCTGTGATGGACTCTTCAAGTTTTCTTTTTGGTGTGTTCTTTTTGGTGTTTTCATTCTTGTTTCTAGACTTTGTGTTTTTCTCGCTGTTTTCTGACTATTTCTGTTCTTGATTAGCCTGCTACGTCTGAGCTGCTTGCTCTGCTCATTACACATAATTTAGACCTGTGACTATCTTCTGCGGACATTTCCTTGGGGTGTTTTTCATTTGGAGTTTAGCTTTTAGAGTTTTGCAAGTTATTGCATTTTTTCCTACACATTTCGTGTTTGGATTAGCCTACTGCGGCTGTACCTGGTTGACCAAACCCAATGTACTCTACAGACACTTTGTTTCAATAGCTATTTTTTGTTTACCTGGTCCTCTCCCGGGACCTGCTCGTGGAATCTTTGCAGCTCATTCTTATTCTTTTCCAGCTCTTTTTCGTCTGGAATAGGTTTTCTCTTCAGGTTTTAGAGATTTGCTCTTTGGATATGTGCGGATCATTCTCATTCTTTTCTAGCCCATTTTTCATTCGCGGTTGCCTTTTTCATTGCTGTTCCTATCCTAGATTTCCACCTTATATCCAATCTGTTGAGACTTAGCGGCAGCTTTCACCTTCTGAGATTAGCGCTCGGGCTCTGAGCCCTAGCCTTAATCACATTTGTTACCATCTGCTTGGCAGATCTACTCAAACTAGATTAGTCCACCAATACTGATAAACCTTTTTTCACCACTCTCGTCAATATTGAGTACCAAACACTTGTATTGCCCTAGTGAAATAGTGTGGCGGCCAGGTTGAAGCAGGACTCTTTGGGTGCAAATTCCTATATCAGGTATGAAGTTGCAATTTGGAGACAGGGGTGTCTGCCGACACCAGCAAACACAAAAAGGAGTGATGAACGATGAATGTTCTTAGTTCTTAGGCCAGTCGGAAGGAACAATTTCTATCTTTCAACCCTATATCCTGCCCTTAGCTACATACCAACCGAGGGTTTCTGATACCACCTACTCCCCAACATTATACACAACAATTCTATTCAATTACTATCTGCCTGCATACTATGTTACAACAACAGCAGCGGGTTATGACAGACCAAACTCGTTCATCGAGGCAGGAAAGGAAAAGGGGAAGACAGGTTCTCGATGGACATTTCCGGAGATATGAGTCTAGGGATAGATTAACTATAATACCATCACCCACTATTGAGTCTGTTACGGCTGGGTCCGCTTTAGGTAGGAGGAGAGATGGCATGCTAGAGCTGGCTCCTTTACGACTCGAGGTACCAAAGCCTGTCCTTAACCACCAGCAACAGGTCTTGGACTCGGTGAATGAGTGTCTGGACTCTACTGATGGGGAATATGAGTACAATGATGGCCAGAGTGAAGAAAGCGAGGAGAGTGAGGAGGAGAACGAGTTAAGCCAGCATGGGGATGATGCAGATCATCAATCGGTCTGGGAACCGCATAGACCAATCGGGCGTGAGTTGCTTAGCTCGCAGCTTTCAATACTGACAATCACTCCTGGGAATACCCAGAGTTCCAGCACGAGGATTAGTTACCCTGGACAGGGAATGTCTGCCCTAGTACGCTTTAGCCAAAACGATTATACATCTGTAATTTCCTTCCGTTCGCCCACCGTGTTAAATCCGCCTACGACGCTGGCGATAATCCAAAGTCACCCAGATCCAACAATGCTGGAATTGGATAGTAGAGGAGGACAGCAGGCCAGCAGCAGGCGCAATATAGCCACAGAGCTTGACAGTACCATTGTGGCCAAAGTTTGTGATTTTATATGGGACTTGACGATCTTTGTCAATTGGTTTCTTGACCCATTTACCCCGACTGAAGAGGTTTGCGCATGTTGAAGCGATACCCAGACCAAATTAGGCTTTCCCTACTTTGCTGATGCTACTCCAGCCTCAAATGACTACGTAAGTTACTCTTAATCAATAACTGGCATCCCATCTCAGACTAAATGGAGTGGCCTCTGGTCACTGTATCAGCAAAAGTGCCCATCCTCCCCCTAGCACATGAGGCATTTGAAGGGAAGAGAGCTAAATTATAAAACTCCAGTTGATGTACGGGTTATCCACACCCCGATAACCCCAGATAAAATTCTGGGTTACTGATCAATTTTCTTTCTTTGTAATTTTGTTACCATGCGTATTCTGCGGGACCCACTTCGTCCTGTCTGGGCCTTTACACAGTGCTTTTGAGCCTTGACCATGCCACTTGAGTTTTTCCGGCCTTGCCACCAACCCCCAAAATTGTTCCATTTCTAGACTTTTGCCCCACAACTCATTCATGCTTTACCATAGCCCAAACGAGCTATCAACCTTACCATCCTTACTACCATTTAGAGACCTAATACCACCGCCTATTCACTTACATTCACATACCCTTCATGCCTTTCAACATTCCAAAACCACTGTCCCACATCATGTTCCTGGTTCTATTTAGCTTCGCTTATTTCTCCACTTCCATCTCTCTATCACCACCTGAATTATTTCTACCCAACACCTTCTTATATCCATTTCCATACGAACGATATTCGTCTCTTTCACACTGTACACAACTTACTTGTGAATGATGCCTGGAATTCTTCCCATCTCCCTACTTCTCTACTCTCCTGCAAAGCTCAGTCAAATCACGGTTATATTGTAACATTATTCAGCCATGAAATCACTTCCTCCTGTCCACACCCTTGCACCAAGGTTTATCTTGGCGCTCTCACATCACTCTAGCTTTCTTCTAGGCTCTTAGGAGCTTTTGCCAGGCCCCATGTTTCTTTCTGCAGCACATTTTGTTCACAAACTATGTTAAAGTTGAACTCAACATAGTATATCTTATTTACAATAAATTAATACTCTGCAATTATTTTATACATATTTTATTTAAATAATACATTGGTCTCAAATGGGATATTATTCGTCTTGATCCTAGCCCTTTTTGAGTTCCTCCACCGCTTCACCCGCTTCAGAATCTGAATTATTGTCTTCCACCTCGCTCTCCTCATCCCCTAAGACTGCCAAATCCAGATATCCTGTGGCTTCTTTATCCTTCAGTGCAGAGCGATACTCCTGATCCTGAATATATCTACTCTCCCACAGTATTCTTATAATGTGTTTTTTTCTATTATCAATCAGTTCACATCTCATCTCCGGAGGTAACCCTTGCCAAGTTGCACGCTGTCGAAGATAAACATCTATGTTGACTGTTAGTACTCTTCTCTTTAGAACTGTTCATTCGGGACTCTAAGGATTCATTACTAACTTAGGCAGTTAGAACTGAGGAATCTGGAGGTTGAATAAATGATCTGGAACTTCAATCCTTGAACGAATTATTCAAGTAGGCTGTGGTAAGACATATTAGGACGTCGTTAGTACGATTCAGGAATGATTTATCGTTTCTTCCCTGTATTTTCCCACCCCTAAACCACATATGGCACAAGAGTTTTGGTATCTTTGGGGCAGCATATCAGAAGTCACATTCCTTAAAGGCTAGGCCTTTTGTCGTCTTATCGGGGACAATAAGACAATAGAACTAACCTCTTATTTACTTAGATGGCATGTAAACCGATTGTTTTCCAGCAAGTATATAATTTTTGCCTTTATATCGCTTGGTGGTTTATGTGATAAGTCGTTAAGGTCCTGAATCATGTTTCTGGTTTGGGAAACTAGATGTGACATGGCACTAGACTGTCTGGACTTCAACAGAATGGATTTAATTAGCTGAGCTAAGTCTCAGATGGGACGTATTTCGTTACTTAAAAGACTTACAAAGGTCATTGTCACCCTTCTCATCAGCATATTCCTCCAACCTAGCTTGATAGCTGCAGTTGCCGAATAGCTTTCGAATAGAGTATCATTTCCAAGGGGCTCTACAAAAGGATTAACAAACTATGTGTGATACCGGACCATATCTGCAGTGTTCTCAAACACTATCCTCTTGTCACCATGTAAGAAATTGCTTTTTATTGACAGTGAGGTAATTGGGATCCAAATATCAGATGCTGGAAAGTCCAGATTGACTATACTTCATCCCGGATGGGACCGGAAGGTTTGTTCCTCTTGGGTAGTATAGGATGAAAAGTGTGCTGAATGGGCTCTGAGAAGGCTTAAATATAGTTGTGCTGCAGGCTCTTGAGATGAAAGTGCCTGGGAAGGGCTATTCAGAGCAAGGGATGGGGACTTCTTCATACTCTTTCTTATCAGCATATTATTTGAAAATTGAAAGTTTCATTCACAAATCTCAACCTGCTCCCAACACTCTGTGGACATTACAGCAGAGGAGGTTCACAGGACATTTTTTGGCTCTTTGGGGATGTCTGAGAATATCATCATCATCGTCAACATCTGTTTAATCCTCCCCCTCCTCGGCAAATGAATTAACTCGTTGTTGTGACTCCACTGCTCATGATCCAACCTCTGGGAAGGATACTGAAGATCACAAAGTTGATGACTGAGCTCGGGGGACTTGTGCTATGGTGGTGAAGAATGTTGTATTTAAGACTCCAGGGTGTTGGATTTGGCTTTCAGCAGGTTGGACTCACCTCTGCTCATATTTTCAGTGATAATTGCAGGTTTATATGAAATATCTAGAGGGGGATGAGGAATTGTTTGTGCACCTAAGACTCTCTAAGAGGACTCTTGAACCCACAGTATCCTATTGGGGACGAATGAGCTTTATGTTAGAACTTGGATTCTTGCTAACATATAAGGTTTGTACAATCATGAGTATGTACTGGCATCATGCTATCCCCTTTTGAACTCCAAATGACTCTAAGACGAGGTGCACAGTTTATTATAGCTCGTGTAGAGATTGTCTATTTAGAATTGCCAGGGCAGGATTTTGCTGGTTGGATCACTTTTCTGAATATTGATAACTTATAGTTTCCAGAGGATCAGATCATGAAGAATCGAGCAAGATCAAAGGTAAAAGTGACGCCTGGTGTCTCAAAGAGGCTTTTTGTTCCACCCGCCTAATTCTAACAAGGGGTACAACAAATATTGAAATCTAAGAATATGGGATAAGATATAGGAAAGCTGTATATTAGCGTAGACACTATTAAGAAAGGTATTAGTAGATAGATAGAAATGAAAGCAAAATGAAGAAAAAAACGCATGAAACAAAAGAACAGCTACCTGAAGGCCCAAAGAGGAGCCAGTTCGGTACAAACGAATCTTAGGAACCCAGAAAATAGATAGAAAGGAGAGCAAAAACTAAGCATGAAGAAACACATGAAAGAAAAGAAAATTCCTCTCCAAGCTCAAAGAAGACCCTCCCTGTCACAATCAAGCCCCAGAAAGCCTCCTCCCCCGAACCAACCAACCAATTGATAGAAATGAAAACAAAACCCCAGAAAGCCATGAGACAAAAGACAAAAGTACCCAAAAGCCCAAAGACGGCCCAGCTCATCCAAACAAGTCCTAGAAACCTTCCCAACTCCATCTCCATCTATGGCGCCTCACACCCTGGACTTGGGATCCCCGGGGGAAGAGGCATATTTTGTACCTTTTGTTCTGTGTAATGGCTTCTATAGGGCGCTTCCTGCATAATATGACCACTGGAAATCCGCCCTTGGGAATTGTTCTGAAATCTGATGACCTTGCGATCATTGCTCTGAACCCTTCTCTGCCAGCCTGCATTAGTCCTGGGAAAGGTCCTCCTGCCAGTGCGCTTTGCCTGACACCCGGCATCCTCTTAGAGATCAGGGTCGGAATCTGGCTCCATGCAGAACTCTGCAACATCAAATTGTCCGTGGATGACATAGCCTCGATGGTGTCCCCCAAGAGGAATATTGCGACGAACAGGGTCTCCGCCATCAGAAGGGGCAACAGCCGCTCGGTGGATGAAGCAAGCAACAGTAAGGGTGGTACACCTGGAGAGACGAAGCCAGGCATTGACTTGATCGTCATCGATTAGTTCAATCTAGTCGGCAGCATGGGGAGTGACATTTATACCTTGAAAGTCACGAAGAATACCGATGAACTGCGGGTGATGGTCGCAATCCTTAATCTACCGACAAGCAGCTTGGCCGAGCTTCTGCAAAGTGTAGTGGAGGAGAATTGCCAGTCAACTCTTGTTTGGTGTTGCTTTCCTATGCATCACCTATGGGAGATGGCGAGCCTGCCCCGAAATGGCATCTGAGGTCTCAATAAATATTATTCATACCCGTCTCTTCTCGTGTAGGGTCTGTTGGGGACGAGGAATGGCACCTTCACCCCAGGATCCATATTCTGACCGACTGCCAGCACCATCAGCTACCTCGTCTTGCTTATTATTCGAATTTAATCTGGCATTCCGACGAGGGTCGGTGGTCTTGTTCACCAAATCAACGATAAGGGATTCCAGGGCGAGGTGGAAGGCCTGATATGAGCCATTATAGGGGGGGTGGAATTTGGCTTGAAAGCCTTCGAGAGTAGTGTGTCTGATGGCCTCTGTCCTCACTTGACCCCACAAAGTGTCACTGGCCTGCCTACAAGAGAGCATGTTGCTCTCTTGACACTTCTGGAGAATCAATTGGTGAATGGTATGGAATCTCCTCCTAGCCACAGAGCATCCACTACCCTTAAGGTTGAGCTCAGTACAGAACTCAGCAGTTGTGGAACGAGGCATGCTAATCACTAATTAGATTCTATTTGAAAAAGGGGCAAATGGAACAAACAGGATTCTAACTGGAATTAAGTGAGAGTGAGCTTGGCGTGCAGATGAAGACGGGAAATCCCAGAAGATTTAGAGAATAGAGATCAGTTAAAATTCCAGCTTAGGAAAGGTGCAAATGAGACACACAGGAGACTGACTATAAGGGAAATGGGAGGCGAAAATGGGGGAGCCACTAGTGTATCTAAAGAATAGAGGTCAACTATCATTTCACATTGAGAAAGGCTTGAAAGGGCTCATACGAGCCATGTGCAAGTTCATTGAAGAACTTATACAGGGCTTTACCGCCTCAGAAAGAAGAAAGGAAGAATAGGCTTCAAATATCTTTTGGTCTAGCAGGATAAGGAGAGGAAATAAGGAGGTGAATTGTGTGAAAAACTTACCTTGGTAGGGTAGAAGAGGGTCTTGTCTACCATGACATATTAACTTCAGCAGGGACAAGAGAGGGTGTGGAAAAGGTGCTCTGAGTGACAAAGTTACCTGTCAGCAGTGAGAATCAATCGAAGATTGATTTTGATTTAATCTTAAGTTATTCTAAAGACAGCAATCAGTATAGCAAACAAAAGGCGTGAGAACCCTCCAATTAGGACATTAAGAGTCGCAGATGAGACTTACCCGCAGAGTTGGTGTGAAATATCAGTGAGACTGTATGATCACATGAGGGAATTGATAGCTGGATATAAATGTATCGTCAAGAAGAGAAAACACACGTTTTGAGGTCCAAGGAGAACAATGAGAGGCTGTAGAATGAGGAGAAGGTGAATGAACAAGAGCAGGAAGGAAAGCAAAAGACTGGGTAGGGAGGGGTCTATATAAGAAGAAAGAACAGACTAATGAAGCGGTTGGTGGTGGTTCGAGAGTTCTAAGAATTCCGACAATATCAAAAAGAAACTGTTAAATGTTCCAAGTTGAACTTTGAGCGTTCTTTAGTTCCTGTACAAAAGAGCATAGGAGTACTGTTACCATGAGGCTTATCAAGTGTACAAGTTTGCCTTGTACAGTAGAAAAGGTAAGTCAAACAAACATTAACAAGCTTTTCAAGGGATCGTTAAGATACGGCGATGTCATAGGTAGGCCGCATCCTACCCATCCTTTTTTAGTGTGTGTGCGGATAAGGATTATTATGGTATTGTATATGAGCGCTTGACATTAGGTTTGGCTCTTTCAAAGTCTGCAATGGGCCGAATAAAGTATAAGAATCAAGCCTGATTCTGAGTGTTTGTCCTGAAAAAAAAGAAAGTAAGCAGAGAGTTTCCCGGGACTAAAGACACCAGTCTAGTGTTGAGGCTAATGTGAAAAGGGAGTTTTGAGCCAAGGAACGGATATCATTTGAACTGATACATCACATTGGTCAGGGCTAGGTGAGACAGAACAGAGCAGTTGGCCTTTAAAGGATTCGCAAAGGTACAGCTGACAGGCTATACAACATACCTTGAAAGGTTTTCAAGTTTTGCAAATTTTCTATCTTTTTCTATCTTTTGATCAACCCCCAATTCCCTAAGCATACTGCAAGACCAATTTCATCATATTTGCATATCTTCATACACAATTCCTATCTACAGAATAGTTTCGGTTAAGAAAATACTTATTCAATTACTAGTCGCATTCATCTACAAAGTGAATCCGTGTGGCAGAACAAGTTTGATTTTTTTGCGTCCCATTTGTATTATTGTTAAACTAATTCAATTCCTAATAGAATGGCGCAAAGGTCTCGATGCCCACACTGCAGAAGAAAAAACAATTCAAGTACATGGTACAGGAACCATATAGAAACTGAGCATTCCGGCTTTGTACAGAGTCGGAGTACATTAGAACAGCCTCTTTGCAATGAAGAATATTGTGAACAAATACCACAGCTAGAAGCTGACTATGATCTCACCTCCAATTTTCTAGACCAAGAATTCGGTACAATTGAACGATATACTGGCGAAAATGAGCTCGATCTTGACGAAAGCGAAGTGGATTCAGATGTGGAAAGTCTCAATCTTTCAGATGCTGAGGGATGCACACCCGTGATTGAACTACAGATACCAACCAAACATCAGACTGCCGGGCTGTCGCTCAGAGATGTTGTCCAGCATCAACGGTCTGAAGATGAGATGTGGTTACCATTCAAAAACAAGACTGACTATGAGCTAGACCAGTGGTTTATTGAGGTGAAGGTACAAAAGGATAACATCGATACATATTTCAAGCAGGAGTTGAGGCCAGAGGATTATACTCTCAAATCTGCGTATCTGCTCTTTGATACTGTTGATCAGTTGGAATCAGGTATGGGAATGAAGAGCAGGAAAGAGGGGTTTGTATCGTTTGGCGAAGCTGTAAGTCAATGTATGCTTAGAACGTCTCATTCTAACTGAAAAAGGAACTGCTAGATGTTAAGAAACCAGACGAAACACCCTTGAGACAGTGATTCTTTTTCCGCCACCCGATTGAGTGTACAAGATATCTACTTGGTCAAAAATAGTTTTTGGAAGATATAGTTTACCCTTCTGTACAGGAATGGAATTGTGAAGAACCACTACAGCGAGTTTATTCGGAGATGCACAAGGCAGATTCAGGGTGGGAAACGCAAGTAGGTTCAGATGCGACGTTCCGCCCTACATCTTTACGATATATTAGGATACAAAATTGATAGCCAACAAAGGATAGATTACCGGATGGAGCCACACACACTTGTACCAATTATATGTGTCTCAGAAGTCACCTTTCTGACGAATTTCTCTGGTGATAAGAAAACCTGGACAATGTACATGACCATTGGTAATATCCTGTCGAGAACAAGGAATAACTCTTCAAAATACGCAACTGGCCTTTTAGGGCTTTTGCCCGTCCCCCTGAAGCTGCTTGGTGTAGCAGCAAGAGATGCACGGCAAAGCCAAGTGGACAATGAGATTCTTTATGATTTGATGGAAGTAATCTTTGCCCAAATGGCTGCATGGGGTACTCCAGACTTGAGTTGGAATACCACGGTAAAACGGTCCGATTATGTTTTCTACACCTCTCAACTTGGATTGTGAATCACTTAGAAAACAGCACCTTACATGGAATTCAACAAAATCAGTGCGCTGTCTGCGAGGTTCGACCGGAACGCTTAGGATCTCGTTTGAGACGTTCTACAGTCAAGTAAGATTACAGAAAATACTAATAGCATTTCAACAAATACGCCCATGGTGACTAGGAAGTTGGGAGAGAATTAAGCAATCGTGGCTTAAAATTGTTTCCAAGCATCTTTTGGGGGCTTCGGAACATTCAGCAATCCGACTTGCCTAAACCAGATATTCTCCATGTTGTGTACCTTTGAATATTTGTAACACATCTTATGAAATGGACAATCAGATTTCTAAAAAAGTACAAGGGGTTGCAAATATTCGATGCGATCTTTAGCCATATATCCCGGCTATTCTGGACTGAACAAAGTGTAGAGTCGGATTTCTCAGTAAACTGGAAAAGAGATGTGAAATCTACTTAAAGTTATACTACTGTATTTTGCAGCCTTACTAGGTGTTCCCAGTGCCATGGAATGTCCAATATTCACTTAAGCTCTGACTTGTGTCTGCTCGATTGTTGACTTTACTCTAATGTCCCAATACAAAACTTATACCAATGACAGGATTCAATACCTCGAACAGTACTGTAGGCCCTGCAATGGGGAACACTAGCTCTATAGGTTGTTTACTGTTTATATAGCTAGCTACGGTAGATAGAGAGGTGAGCGATGGGTTTCGTTGTCTTGATATATTGCCCGGCCATGGGCGAGAGCGGAGGCTATATAACCTCTTAAGGCATCATTTAGTTAGCGCAATAGCGGATGATTGTGAATACAACAACAGTGACAAGCGAGAAAGGAAAAGAGCGAGCCTTTGTCGACAAACCTTTGGGCAATTGAGTGCCTGCTTTCATCTATTTATCTACAGACTTCTGATGGAAGTTACTCTACTTAGAACGGTGTTTGATCTCCGAATACCTTTTACCATCCTTCTTCACCAATCGGCTTCCCTAATTCACATCCCGGGACTCCGTTTTCTTTGTTTTTCCTTTTTCCGGAGGAGTAGACCCCAGACGAAATTCTCATTTCTCAGTACCTAAAGGACATTCATGATCACAAAGACATTTTTAAGGAGTACCGAAAAGATAAGTCTACTACGCGGAAAGTGAGAGTGGTTACCGCGAGGATTCGGGGTGAAACCAGTGAAGTACATAATCAACACCGCCTTTTAGGTGCTACTGCAGCCAAAAGACGTCGCATTGCAGATGAACAATGTCGCGATTTAGATGGCATTGTGGCAGATACATGAGCAAATAAACCTTTTCTCATGATGTACAAAGCCCGCTTCCAGACGAATAGCATCCGCCCTTGGTGTCTGGTCCTCCCGGATCTTCTGTGCCTTGTTTGCATTTCATCTCTTGCGTCTGGTGCGCGCGGACGCCCCACCTTCCCTCCACCGCGTTCGACGCACTTATTGCAGCCCTACTTCCTCCTACCACCTTCCCCTTGTATCTGCCCCCATTTGCTCTCATCTACTAGCCTTCCTACTCCTTGCGGTCACTCGCGTCCAATGGCCATCTCTGCTACCCTCCAACCTCTGGTGACCTAGATCTCTCCGATTCCATCCACTTCTCTCCGCTGACATCCTATATCGCTTTTTTCTTAGTCTGCACCCTATTGTCACTTCAATAATTCCCTTAGGTCGCCGGGTTCAACTGGGCTGCCTATTCAATTCAACATATTTAAAACATTCCCTTAAATGCCCACGGATCATGTAGTACTCCTGCGGCTGAGTGGAAGCCAGACACTCAATATGTGCACTACCACCATAAGTGTACAGCTTCAACATGACCGTATATTCATAGGGAACCTTTTATCCTATTTTAAAACCTTCCCTTCAATGCCCGTGAATCATGTATTACTCCCACAGCCGAGCCGAACACTGACACTGAATATGGGAACTTCCAGCTTAAGTCTCTAGCTTCAACATGGCTGGACATTCTTGTGGAACAAGTCAACCTATTAAAAACATTCCCTTAAACATCCACAGATTGGGTAGTACTCCCCCAGCCAAGTTGAAGCCGGACACTGAATATGGGCACCAGCACCTTAAGCGTATGCCTTCAACCTGGGAGTATAGTCATGCAGAACAGTCCGATCAATTTGAAGCATTCCCTTAAATGCCTGTGGATCATGTGGTACTCCGGCGGCCAAGTTAAAGCCTGACACTGAATATCCGAACTGCTACCTTAAGTGGGCAGCTTCAACTCAGCCCAATGAATATTGTACATAATTGAATAGAATAATTTAATATATTTCATTAAAGGTCCTTAGATCAATGCTGTGATTCATGATCCATCGCTTCTCCTGACTAGGAATTACCTACGCCTGTCCAATTACTACACCTATACTGACTATTCCCATGTCTTGATCATTGATCCAGTTGCCGACATGAATATCTCCACTGGGAATGTGAAATCTGCCACCATTGATCAGATTGAGTATGCGAACTAAGGTCAAGCGATGGACAGCTGTGGCCTCACTGAGAAGTTTTCTTATCTTGAAAAGTGCTGGCAACCGAGCCACTATAGGTTCTCCTAAATCTCCATTGTTTGCTTCCCCACCAGTCTGGACCCACACACAATCATTTCCAAAGCGACTGTTGCGGAATACCAGTTGTTCCAGTACAGCGGGCACGGTGGATCAGGAACCTGTCAATTTCCTGAAAGTCGGCTACAGGGATTTCAGGCTGAGTAAATCCGTTTACAGGGAGTACCCCTACTCTGGCGGGGTCCATAGGCAACCGAACGTTATCCACAGCAGTCTGCCTGATAAAATTCAGTATCTCCTCGATCATATTAGAATAATGGATATCAAGGGTTGTGCATAATTCGGTCAGGGTGCTGGTGTTCTTCATACAGCCTTTAAGAACTAGGCTAGGTGTGCTGCCACTTGAAACAGTCAGCATTTCCATCCCCCTATCACTTACCATGATTACACCTGCATCCTTCGAAAGTGTTTCGATTGTCTGCAACCTTATTCCTAGTGCGTGCTGGGGGCGATAGTGCGACAAGATCTGTTGAGCGGCATCATTCTTGTTTGACCTGCGGTACCCATCTTTAATCTGATCCTTTTGTACTAGTTCACCGATCTCGGTTGAATACATCAATATGGATCCAAAACGCGGTACATGGGGGGCAAAGTAAGTCACGTAGTGCATCTTGATACAGTTGATGTGGTTCTCACACTGTATCAAGTCAGCCCACCGATCAGACCATTTAACCCTCTCTTGATCAGCCAGGCAACGGCGATTAGCCACGGTTTTATGGAGGACTTCTTTAGCATGCCGATTTGTCATTAGTTCCCTTAGCTCCTGATTCTGGCAATTTGCTTGAGCGCAGATAGTCTTCGAGGTACGGAACTCCAGAAAAATGTCCTTTGTCCAGTGGCATGTCTGTAGGTAGCTTTCCACATAGGAAAGTGTGTCTGGTGTTTGACTACGATATTGAGCCATGAGAGTGAAGTCCACCAGCTTGCTAATACAGTTCAAAGCCCTCTTGAAATCATAATCGTGAGAACTATCCAGATTTTGCAATGCGGACGCCAATAGGGCTGAAATACAACCGCCAAGATTGTGTATCTCCTTTCCTTACCATTGTGTGATTTCATGATAGGCCTTTTTCGGTACGCTGAATCCTGGCTAAGGAGGAATTTCTTTCCAAGCATTGTTGAACAACTGCTGCCATTTATGCCTTTCAGGAATCCTTCCACCCATTACATCATATGTTCGAATAAGCCAAGGTAGATGTAGGGCAAGAGCGCAGGCTGGTATAGGTCCATGGGGCCTACTCGACTGAGTCTGGTGCATACGTTGGTTCCTATTTTCACGCCCTACCGGTGAAAGTATTCTGCAATGCTGGCCACCTCTTTGGGTCCATGCCTCAAGGGTTTCTCTCTATATAGCATGTCATTGCGGGTCTCATACATGGGCTGCGGATCCCCACTGAGTGCCTCACTCAGAACCTCAGACTTTGGGTATGACTTACTGCCTATTGCTTGCAAGACTGGATGCTCGGTATGATCCGTGATCTAGGCCAACAAAATGGGAAAACAAAGGCATGTTTTGCAGTCTGCACAATCCATTACGATTCCTTCTTGGTCAACATACTGTAATGGTGCCAGGCCAAGATCGAAGACGGCCTGCAGGATATCCACCTTGGTCTGCCGCTGGGCTTCGTTGGCAGAGGCTGATTCGCCTGTGAACTTTGGCTGTACTGGAAGCAATGCCTGATGCAAGATTGCCATCCTGTCAAGGCAGCTTCTTTTCCTCGAAAGCATATTGATAATTGCCATGTATGCCGGCCAGGCTTGCTTATCTCCGGAGAAATTGGTCAGGTGCTTCTGGTTACACAATCCGATAATGGGGACCACTGTGGACCCAGGGGGCACAGCCTTCTACCAAGGAACGGAATGGGTTGTTAGCACTGGAAACACCACTCCATGAATCTGTCAGGATCTGACGCATACAGGCATATCCCACCACCAGTCCGCAGTATCCATCTCCGAATATAATCGCTCCCTACAGGTATCATATTCTCAAATAGGTGCATAAACCATATCTGAGCTATACGCGACCTGACGGATCAGGTAGCGGACATAGTCAATAATATTTCGATAATAGAGAGTTGTTGCATGTCGACCATCATCAAGAGTAGCTTCCGCCCACACCATGTATTCACGAAATGGGTCCAGTATGTCCAGGTGTTGTCGCAAAGTATAGGTGGACCAGAATGATCTGCTATCCGTACCGGCTAAACCTTCCGCAAACTACTCGTAGATCTGCAACTTGGCTACCGTGCACAGGACAAATGAGCTCGCTAAATTATAATCATTTTTTGATGAGAAAGGGCTCCAAGCGTCATCAGTTATGGCCTTGTTGAGCTCTGTATATCCAGCAACCTCGCCAAGTGGTCTTGTAATGACGTTACAGATAGGTAGCTAGAGTGGTCTAGACTCAAGCCAATATAGTATACCCAGAGGTACCCAGATTGAGGATAGCCCAGTATACTTAGGATCCTACTGGTAGGCATGAGTTGGTCCAAGTGTCTACAAAGTGACCTGGTGACATAGGGTTAGACAGGGTAACCTTCGCAGGGCATGTTCGCGTAAAGTGAAAGACATATCGTAAACGTTGCATGGGTCTCTGAGGCAACATAATATGTTGTCGCGCAGAATTCCGAAAGGAATAAAGGCATGAAGGTGTAAGGTTACCCTACCTTGGCAACATGGTTACCATACCATGGGAACCTGGTTACCCTACTGAGGTAGCCCAGTTACCCTACCTTCACCGACGAAGTCATCTGCGGACTTAGGGGAAAGTTACCAACTATAGTGGAGCTCTTAGATGTTCATAGGGCGGTTGGATAACGCAGCAAACGGGCTACTGACTGAGCGGGATTGGTCCAAACCGCCTGTAACTTTCAGGGGATATTCCTAACACCCCCCTGCGGCCCCAGCGTTGGTACAGCACAACACCACTGTATGGCTAGTTAGTGGTGTGCTTCCTAGTAAAGTGAGATCCATAGGAACGCTCCCACAACACCGTATGAGTTGTGGCTGTCCAACCGACCAGAAGCTGGTGGCAGGAGATATAAGGGGTGTGAGGGTGACCGCCTCCTGGGACGCCACCTGAAAAATACCGGGGAGGCTGTAAGGCTTCCAGGATAACCACCCCAACACCAGTCCCTGGCTACCCTGTGAACTGTAGCATTACCATAGGTTATGAGTGGACTCTAGAGGTGTGAGAGGGTCCCCCATGGTTGGCTGTGGATAGCGCCAATGCAGTCAAGCAGCAGGAGATTTCTTATCGTGAGAGCATGCAGTAAGGTTTAGAAGCTTAGTATAGCCAGGTAGATTTGCCGATGGACTGTCTAGCTTGTATAGACGAAACCACCGCAGGGCCAGTGAGTCCCAATGGATATTATCTCCACGGAGGGCATGTTGGTCAGCCACGGACATGCTACCAGTAGGAAAGATCTTTCGCTTATGCAGCAGTAGTTCGAGGGACATCACCAGAAGAACTTTCTATTTGTAGAGATAGTTAATATCTGAGTGGTCCAACTTCCTCCAAGTGTTAGTTCATTTTTAGGCAGGGGAGTTGGACAGCCCTGAGCTGAGCAGGGTGCTCGCGAAGGGTCAGAATAGTTGACGAGTGTCCTCTAGCTTTCCATTATTCTCCTGAACTAAAACGAGAGATACCCTATTCTGATATCCAACGATCCTCGAGAGAACTTATTGAGTGAGGCTTTCAGGCTTAACAATATTAAGTTTTACCGCTTGATTCTACTTTGGATTACTTTCATCTTTATTTTGATCATTACTTCTACTTTGAGTCTTCGGTGTACATCAGCAAACATAATACCTTGCGTTCTCCGCATTCTGTGTGTCTGACGCACCTGATGCTGGAATGCAAATCACGAATCCGGAAGCAACCACCCTACCATACCACTCATCTGACGCAACCTGACACAGCACTGAATCCTCAGGACGCACCAGACGCAGTACATAATCCTCAGGACGCTACCTGACGCACCACTTAATACTCAGGGTTCCACCTGACACCAGACTACATCTTCCTGAGATAAGCGAAGGGTCTTCCCTTCACCTTTTTCTGACCCGCGTCACAATAGATTTCATACTATCAAATGATTAAATTTACTACTATTCTACTATGGTTCTACTAGTATTATACAGGCTAATCCACATAGAAACACCTATAATCATAGGCAGCCTTCTGCCAAGATACCCGTTCAAGTTCAAGCCCTCAGGCTCCCTCTGGCCTCCTGAGACCCCCCCCTAGCTGGGACCCTATAAAATCATCAATAAAGATCGCAGAGAGATGAAAGCTATACCGTTACGTAGCTGGCAGCGAGCCCAACAATCCCCCGCAAACGGAATCAAAGTCCGTCAGGCGGTTGTGGAGTAATCCGCCATCGAGTAAAGTATCGCCAGCTTGATACCTAATACACCCTCCAGAGAAGACAGCGATATTCTGAGTTTTGATGCGACAGAGACATACCTTATATTGTTGACAAGCTGGCATCGAGCCCAACAACCCTTCTGAAACAGAATGAAAATCCGCCCCGCGGTTGTGGAGTAATCCGCCATCAAGTAAAATATTGCCAGCTTGATACCTAATACACCCTCCACAGAAGACAGCGATTTCTTGAGTCTTGATGCGACAGAGATGTACCTTATCCCGTTGGGAAGCTGGGTCAAGCCCAACAATCCCCCGTAAACAGAATCAAAATCCGTCCTGCGGTTGTGGAGTAATCTGCCATAGAGTAAAATATTGCGAGCTTGATACCTAACACCCTCCACAGAAAACAGTGATATCCTGAGCTTCAATGCGACAGAGACGTACATTATACCATTGTGTAGCTGGCATCGAGCGCAACAACGTCCCGCAATCGGATCCAGAATCGGTAAAGCGGCTGTGGAGGGATCTGCCATCGGGTTCTGAGATGGCCAGCCTTGTAACTTGATAAATAATAGTCCAGTAGAGATGAATCTGATACCAGTGTATAGGTGGTGTCGAGTTGAGCAACCTGCCAGTGTCAGACTTAGGATGTATTAGGTAGTTGTGGTGGAGGCTTACAGCTGGTGCCCGGGAGTGTGGATGTTGAGTGTTGTGATCAGTATATCGCATCGCGTTTGAGGCTAAGTGCCGAGATTTCACAATGAACTGTGCTAGACCAGAGATACTCCAGGGTATCACTGGCTTTCAGACGGGAGTGAGCTGGCATTTGCGCTCATTCAAAGATGATGTTCTGAAAATAAATCTCTGAGTTTTCAAGTTTAGCGCAAATTTAAGATTAAGGGTATGATGGCTTGCTCACCAGGCGCAAGCATTAACCAGATTTTCTTTGCCAAGAAATACCCTTTTCTCACCTGGGGCTGGGCCTCAGAGAAGGCTGGCAGGAGACTCAGGAGAAGTGGTAAATTGTGATGTGCGATGGTGTTGAGGTTGGAGTCCGGATGCATGGAGGCAGGGTTGCTTGGTCGCAGGTGTTCGGACGGAACACAGTATTGAGAAGGGTCTCCAGATACACCAGATGCAACCAGATGTGGAGCTAGAGTATAGGAGGCATAGAACGCACAGGACGGAGAGTCCAGACAAAGAGGGTAAGGACGCAACACCCCTGTATCAGACGCAGGATCGCTTTTGGCTGATGCAGTCGCAATCTTAAGGTCAGTCTTCCTATAAAGTGCCCCCGTTACAGGTCTGCCAGCACCAGGAATAGTTTCTTGACCCGAAGGGCACACCCGGACTAGTGTGTGGGAAACGTCTTCTGTGTCTGAATCGTTCCTTATATTATCTATCTGACCACTTGCTGTAGGGAAATCTGGGATCTCAAGTCTGCAGTCAGATTTGTAGTCCGAGTCCGTCAGGTTTTCGAGTTCATCACCAACAAAGTTAGGTGCCATGAAAGCCACGTCCTCAATCCGGCTGAGGGATAGCAGGATAGCATTATTTGAAGGTATTTTTCGTATGCTGTGGCTGGTTCATAACCTTGCCTGCAATAAGGATACTATGTTGTCTTTGAGGTGATAGTGTGTGGTGTTTCTCTTTCAAGTAGTCTGTCGGATGCGTGAGCGGATGGGCTGAGTGGCTGCAGTAGAGGCAGTCTTTCAAAGTGCAAAGTAGCTTTCTTTCAAGGAGTAAAGCGGGAAAATTTGACACTTGTTTAGTTTGATGAGGAATGGATCCAGACATTTTAGCTGCAAACCGTTATTTATGGTTTATCTTGTGAAACATGTGATTTGTTGAGACTATGGGAGGGCCTTGAGTCATGGGTTGCAGCTCCCATGCTGCTCTGTTGCAGCTTAAAACCTTATCTGAAACTTATTGTCATTGTGGGTGTGTCATGTGACTTTTCAAGATATTCAAGTTTGTACAGGGTACAATCCTGCGAACCATACTAAAAGCGTCCTCGTGCTGCCTAGATAAGCTCTCTCTTCCCCTCCTTCCATCTTCTCTCCATAATTCTTTCCCCAATTACAATCACATCCTCGATCGGCCAGCCCATCCTAACAGGACCCAGAAAGCTTAGCACAACCTCTCACTTGTCCACTGTATCACCAGTGTATCCTCAACTCATTTCAGATTATCAATGCGTGTTTCCCTAGCGAATAACATTTTCACAGCGATTACCATCCACAGCACTTCCTTTACAGTCCGCCAGGCCGACTCAATTTCCATTTTTAGATATTCCACAATCCTTCATTCTCAAAAGTACCAGCATCTACTAGCAGCAATCCTCCATCCTCTGAGGGACTATTTAAACTCCCCAAAAAAACAGCCTCTTTCTGATCCATCAACCACCCCCCACCCCAATCACTATTACAATAGCAGCCTCAAAGGTTGGTCTCACTTTCGCAAAATCAGTGTTCTTTAAAAATGACAGCGATCTTGGCTGGTGTAAGCACGTTTGCGGCTTCCCCCACCGACGAACCTATAGTCCAGAGTATTAAGCCTGGAGACATGCCATGAAACATGAGATAGAGCAAGACAGGATCCCAGGGTGGAGGCAGAGTACTGCCGCACAATGGGCGAGCATCAACATCAGCAAAAGTTAATCCTGCGTCTGAGGCGCGGGCGCCGCGTCCGGGCGCATCAGACGTCGTTTTTTCGTCCTCTGCGTCCCCAGCGTCCGGACGCCATTCCCAACGCCAATTGTGCCCTGACGTGACGTCGGACCTTACCCACATCCCGCCGCCACCCCACATCTCCTGCTCTTCTCCCCCCCCTTATCTCACGTCCTGACGTCTCTTTTCCTGCCTCGCATCTCCG
>Ga0307509_10003865_pt1 | contig 22192 bp, 24 predicted proteins | sample 10_EM_MG_FD_202245 | JGI IMG/M metagenome (GOLD analysis project Ga0307509, IMG submission 202245) | Populus trichocarpa ectomycorrhiza microbial communities from riparian zone in the Pacific Northwest, United States - 10_EM | ecosystem: Host-associated > Plants > Roots > Unclassified | place... | reverse complement strand
GTGACGCAAAGTCAGGACGCGACGTCGATCCGACGTTACGTCCTGATTCGCGATTAGCATTCCGACGTCCCGGGCGTCAGACGCACGGGGCGCACAGGACGCAAGGTATTATTTTTGCTGATGTAGTGAGCCCGGCCACCGTGACAACTGATGCGTATGAACATGACCCAGCAAATAACGAATCGATTTCCTCCCGCCCCAGATCCTTGAAGCAATATGGGGAAAGTACTTCAAGGGCAAGAAAATGTTTGGGATTTCCGAACCTGATTTTCTTGGTCACATCAATGGTATCATGGTTTGCTTAACCTGTGCCATACTGTGCCATACTCTGCAAGCATGGCAAACGGGGGTGCATCTTCAAACATGCGACTTCAAGCCAGAGGCCGTAGCAGGTGAGCCTGACTCCGAACCCGGTGTCATCTCGTTCCGGCTCTGATGCTAACATGACGTTGAGCACGGAAGATCTTTTTGGCCACCAGCGCCAGATGTTGGCCTCTTGCCCAGACTGGGTACAGACCATGCTGCTCAAGAACATTCGCGGGACCATCAAAGCCAAGATGCAGCAGGCGCATAGGGTCCGGAAAGATCGCCGTTAAGGGTTTACTGACGATGGGGCGGCAGTTGCTGCAGAGGTACAGAGTCAGATTTCGAGTTGGGCCCCCACACGCGCGACTCCACGAATTGAGAGTCAAACTCTCGCCAACCTGGGAATCCGGGCCCTGGGGGCCCCCCTGGGTAACCAATTCGATTCACAAGAAACTGTCATGTCTTGCGATTTCAGCCAGGCAGCCCGATTCGCCCCCACACGCTCGACTCTACGGATTCCGAGTCAAACTCCCAGCAACCTGGGGATCAGGGCCCTGGCGGCCCCCCAGGGTAACCAATTTGATTCCCAAGAAACGGTCTCGTCTTTCAATTTCAGCCAGACAGCAACGCGACTCCTGAGCTTTCCCCATTCTGATCCACAGACCCCGGACGGCTTACAGGAGGGGGCCATGGAACTAACTTTGGACAATACCGTGACTCCTACTACTTTGCGACAACTCGCGCTCAGCATTGAAGATCTAGAGTTGCAAGAGGAGGCGGCTGTGCATAGCGAGCTGTCGGATCTCGAGCAGGGGCAAGGTGGGAGTTATGATGCGTGCAGTTAGGAGATTGAGAAAGTGTAGCATAGCCGTAATAAATATTTGGATGCGGTCGTCACTCTCACATGTGGGAAGGATACCCGGAGGAGCTTAGTATTAATATGAGGACATCAAGAAAAATCAAGGATTCAGAGTAGAATTAGTGACACGCGATCTGGATAGGGTAAAGCTCATGGTGACAGTGTTAGGAAAAGCCTCTAGGCGTTGGACCAGGATAGCATTAGACTTAGTTCACGATGCGTCAGAGATCAGAGGCCGACGTCTGATAGAGTCACGATTGGATCAGGACCCGGCATGTATAGGGGGTAAGCTCAGGAAGAACAGACCAGACGTCAGGAAGGGAGAGATCAGGATAGTGGGATCCAGACGAGGGAGGCAGGAGCAGAAAGAATAGGGACGGGAGGTGGTAAGATCCACGAAGCCCTGACGTTCGGTGAGAAGGAACCCGCATCTGGGCGTAACAGTCTTAGATCAGACGTCGTAAGGGTGGGAGAGTCGTAGATCAGACATCGTCAGGGCGGGAGAGTCATAGATCAGGCGACATCAGGACGGGAGAGTCCTGGATGAGGCGGGGTCAGGACAGAGTAGCGGAGCACTAGACGCAGTCAGGACGCACAGGACGTCAGGGTCCGAGTCCAGATGGCTTCAGGACGGATGGCGCCTACTGATTCAAAGTCAGGATGCAACGTCGATCCGACGTTGATTCCTGATTCCCGATTAGGGTTCCGCCCGCAGGTGCGTCAGACGCACAGAACGCATGGAACGCAAGGTATTATTTTTGCTGATGAAGTGTATGGATGGATGGACAACTATTTAAGTCACTTCAATTTTGCGCGAAAATATTCAAGTCAGTTGAGTGTGGTTGGCTGAGAGAATAGGAGTATCAGTTCTAGGTCCTGAAGCCTAATGAAACCTCACCGCATGAACAGGTGTATTGCTTCCAGGATCGGGCCCCCAATGAAAGCTTATCGTGTCAACAGGATTAGCGATTTCAGGGGTGGAAGCGAAAATCATTTTCACCGTGCGAATAGAAACATCGCTTACATTGCTGGAAGCGAAATTAATAATCACTGAGCCTACTACATTATCGCTTCCAGGGCTGTAAGCGAGCAAGAATATGATTCATCACATGAACCATACTATCACTTCTCTGTCACGTAGTGAGACCGCACAGGCCACATTATTGCTTTGACACATACATCTGTTTTTGTATTCGTTGCCATACTGCTATTTTCGTTATTGGACTTTTGTTCTTATGTACCTCCGTACCTTGGTTGCCAAGTCGGTTACGGAACCACAGGGGCGGCAACTGTTGCGCCTTGGCCAGTTGTGGTGAATCAATCTTGGCCCCTCTCTTCTGAACCCTTTTACCTTTAACCCTTCACAGCACAAGCGCCACGTTAACCACAGAACAATAGAGGACTGAAAAATTGCTAGAGAAAAGTTTGAATAACCATGTTTAAGTAAAAAGAAGGGGTTAGAAAGTTATAAACTTCATTGGCCTATCCATGGGTTGTCACTGTTCAAAATGTGAATGCGGCACAATCTAGTCTATGTGGATAATACTTCGCAAGTACAAACGGGGTTGCGAGGTACGCTTAGCGAGGAGGTGAAGAAGGGATTGGTAGGAGTTCCGGTTCTTAATTCTTCTAAGCCCGGTGGGCGGTAGCACCTTATTTATAGAAAAGTGCACCTCCATATGCGCAAGAGAAATATAGGGAAAACAATGTAAGGAACATAAGTGCGACCATGCTTGACCCTGAAATCCAGCCAAGTGAATCCAAAATAATATGTGGGAAAACAAAAGGGTGTGAAGCGATTATTAGAAATATCATGACCAAGAATGGTGCATAAGAGATGCATAAACCACCGTAACATCCTGAACACCTTATTGGAAAGCACATGTTAAATCCCAAGATACTATCCTGAAATAAACAATAAAACACCATAATATATATCTTAGCTGTAGTAATGTAAGCGGTGGACAGGTGGAGCTGAAACACAAACTAAGTAAAAGAATACACGGTAGTGTGTTGAATATACATAGGAAATATACAAAGAATTTCCACAGTCACTCGATAATTGTGTTCTATTTTGTGTCCCGCCCTGCCTCATGGAGCACGAATAGCGGTATAACAACGGGCTCCAGGCATCCCCGTTCTGCGAGGGGGGGGGGTATGGGACTCTCCAGCCAAGCCGAAATCTGGAGTTACTTGTACAAAGACAAACTCTGGTATGGTTTTCTATTCCTCTAACTTAAGTTTACGGGGTGCTAGAAGTCTTAATTATCTAGAAGTGTTTGCCAACGGTGTGATACCGTGCCCAGGTTCCCCACAGGTTATCACAGGAAGAAGAAAAAACAACGCCAGAGGCGACCCTATCCTCGGAGGGGGAAAATCCGTGTATGGCGAGCAGCCCGATATCGCATCACAATTCCACTCACTCTGCAGTGACAAACTGGCGCACTATTGAAACCGGACTGGAATACTTCCAGCAGGCAGCCCAACCCCGCCCCAATGAGACAATCCACTAACAGATGACCCGCTACTCCAAGTATAACACTGTACTAATCTCTCAGCCTCTCGCTTTCTGGGTGGGTGGGATTAGATGTCCGGAAGCAACCGCCAACTGCCAACTGAACAGCGCAGAGAACACTGGTGGTGCTTAAAAAAATCTGCAAAATTAGAGTGATACCTAGTAGTAAGGGGTTCTGTAGGCGCTGGGTTGGGTTTTTTTTTTCTGTTTTTATTCTGGTGCCCGGTCCACCATTGCGGGCCCCGCCATGGGTTGCCAGCCTTGGGCACCTAATCTCCCCCCAAGTATTGAAGCGGTGGTCTAAAACCTTAACCTACAGACGGCGCGGGAACAGAGAGGGCATTAGCCACACTTATTCCCTAGACGCTACAAGCCTAATCTAGTGTCCAGCGAGACAGAACAGGGAACGTGCTTTGAGCATTGACTAATCTTTAAAGGCTCTGAAGCCCACAATTCCAGGGATGAATGCCGATCGTAAACCTTAGCCTACAATTTAAGTCCGTGCCATATCATACCTTCTTCCTGGGGAGCCAACCTGCTACTTATTGTAATTCACCGGCACTCTCTCTGGCACTATCACACTAGGGTATACTACTCGGTGAATGGTGTGAGAGGCAGGGTAGCGGTGAACCAAGGCGGGGTAGCGGTGAAGGAAAGCTGGGTAGCGGTGAGAAAAATGAGGCGTAAATTGGTGAGAAATTGACCGAGGAAGTGAGGGGTAAGAGGATAGCGTTATTGGAACGGGATATGATGATGATGGGAAGGCTACGAGGGCGACTAGATCTGGGCTTTTGTACTTAAGGGTTCCGTTCACGCACCAGTGTAGAAGACAACTCAGCGAATAGTTTGTTCCTCTCCTACGTCTTTTGATTCTCTCCTGGGCTGCTTTATGTACGATTGGTAGTTGTTCAGAAAAAGATAAGACTACTAAGGTTCGACAGCTCTGTCCACCAAAATAAGTAATTAGCCGCGAAAGCTGGTTACCAGTGGTCGTGATCGTACTATTATCATAGTGGGCCCACATGCGCCTAGGACCCGGATGCACATAAGCATGGCTATATGCAGCCCCAACCACGTCATTATGCCTCTCCGAGGTCTGCACGAACCAGTAGTAATATCTGCCTTGTCAAAGAGCTGTAGATAAGTAGCTTTGGATTATTTTCTGATAGCGCCGGAGCTGGCACAGCCCGCTTATGCTTCTGCCCGAGCTAGACATACACAACGAGTGATAGCGCATGAAACATTTTTACACCCGACATCTTCGAGCCAGGCTGTTAGACTCTAGACGCCATGCATTCCCGGGTTGTGGGCCTGATTGTAATATTGGATCTGGTTACGATAGTTCTTGGTAAGATTTACATTGTGTGTCATGCGGACGAGCGTAGTGATTGGCTTTGTTTAACGAGGACTCTGTACTGAACTGTATGTGCGCACCTGATGCTTGGGGCTCGTTTTTGTGGCACCAAGGCATGCAATGGAGTAGTAGTAGTAATGCCGCTTCGCATACGGGTACCGTTTAACTTATTGTGAGAGGATACCAATTGATTGGATGAGTTGCTAAAACAGGCATCGGCATGATGATACGAAGTCGGATTGGAATATATTGGGTTGGTTAGAATTGTTGCCTTTTGGTAAGGGATATTGAGCGAAAATCTATTGCGAGATAATTTTAGGATGCTGCGCTCGAGCTCTAGGCTCTCCTTTTTGAAGAGAATGTCCCCCCTGCAGCCCGGGCTTCACTAATTTCTATATATGTACTGGCAGCGGTTATAAAAATTGGATCCCAGTGTACGATCAGAAAAGAAAAAAGGCTTCACAAAACACTAGAACGAGCGGGCGGCTATAGTGAGGTAATACATATGGGAGCAAGTAGGGAGGCGCGAGGCCTCGGGTCGGGCTTTGCTCGTCCTATCGTAGAGTAATAAGCACGCAAAGCACTGATTCTATTTTAAACCACAGAGCATCGCATTAAATACCAAAGAAGTAAGAAACCCCTCCTTTGAAATCTACCAGCAACTCCGAGTCGGGAAGAGACAGACTACCCACCCATTAAAATCCCGAAATCGGGCTCCTAGTAGGATAAATATTAGTTCCCAAGTTTACCTTTCATGAAATACCTAGCTGGCGCAGTGGTTAACACTTCTGTGCACTTAGCGGGAGCCCAGGAGTTCAATCCATGCTGGAAATCAGTTATTATTGAACGATCCATCATGTAGGGCAGGAGAATTAAGGAACTCCTGCCCTATGGGAACTGGGAGATTGAAGAACTTAGCCCTCATCAATAGGGCTGTGGGGTTTAACAATCCTGCTACGAGGTGGTAGAATCCGACTCTAGACCTTAAAGGTTGGCGATCGGCGGGTAGCAGAAGCACATGGGACGAGTTGGCAAAGATAGAAATATGAAAAAGATAAATAAAATAATAATAATAATAATAAAAAAGTAAAAAATAAATAAATAAAGAAAATTACTTTTTTTACCTTGGGAAGACAGCTGTTGCTCCTCTCCCTAATTATTGCCTTGTATGCATAGCTTTTGTCATTAGCAAAGCGAGGTAGTATTAGTAGTTACTGTATGAGAGGAAATATTTGTTTCTATCGCAGTGGGTTGATAACACCTCGGTTGATAGCTCCACCGGGATGGTCTATGCTACTGTGACCTTGCTAGGTCCACAATACAAGTCAGTGCTTGGAATTGAGAATGACGTACTGGGGTTGGAAGAACGGATGTTAACTGCGGTGTTGGTGCCATACCGGTATCCGTATGCAACTGTCCGCACCTCCGGAGGGGTAGTGTTTTCACTATCGGGGGTGAGAACACCGATTGACGGACTCATCTGAGGAACACCACTTACGTCCCTGGCCCAAATCCAGCGATTGGGGACTTTTTACGAGCTCCTCGATGGTTCAACACCTCCCCCCTAATAAACTTGCCTCTGGGGAAAGCTATTGGGGACGGGGTCAGAGTCGAGTTAAGCGGGCTAAAGCTATCGGCGAACTGGAAGTAGTGCGTGATCTGTTAGTAGATTCTCTCTTTCGAGTGGTATTGGCTGCATGCTACGGGCATTTTGCGGTAGTCCGGTTTCGGGAATGCACCGGTTGGTCGCTACAGAGTGAGTGGAATTGCGATGAGATAACGGGCTGCTAGCGATACATGGATTTTACCTCTCCGAGGATAGGCTCGTCTGTGGCGTTGTTCGTAATAACCTGTGGGGAACCTGGGCACGGTATCACACCGTTGGCAAACGCTGCTATATAATTAAGACCTCTAGGACCCCGCAAACTTAAGTTAGAGGAATAGAATATCATACCAGAGTTTGACTTTGTACAAGTAACTCCACATTTCGGCTTCGCTGGGGAGTCGCCTACCCTCCCCGCAGAATGGGAATACCTGGAGCCCGTTGTAATAAAGTAGTAATCTGGCACAAGATCAATCACTGTTAGTGCGCTAAGAGGCACGGCGGCGACACAAAAAAGGAACACAATTATCGAGTGACAATCCATGGATAGGCCAATGAGGTCCATACCTTTCTAAACCCTTCTTGCATCCTCTATTTTTCCGCCATTAACGTGGCGCTTGTGCTATGAAGGGGTAAGGAAAAAAGGGTTCGGAAGCGAGGTGCCATGCTTTACTTTGCCAGCTGGGAGTTGCCGCGCCTGTCGTTCGGTAACCGCCTTGGCAACCAAGGCAACCTTGCTCGATGACTGGATGCTGCATTTCCTCACAGAATTCTGGTTTGAGCCGCTCCGCTGGTATTCACCACGCAAATTGGTCAATTGGGGTTTGTGCTGGTTTGATTATATGGCGGCGATGGTATTGGCTGGTGCCGGAACGCTCTTTGTATGATGTCTTCTAATCGTCCATCCCGGCACTCATCCCCCGCTTGTTATCCCAATTTTATGGAGTCCGCTAGCTAAGACAATATGACAGATCCACATATCGGACGTTTAGTCTATAAACCGACGGCGCGGGCCGATGTTTTGAAAGGCAGGCGGCTTCCTCTCGGCCTGAATGCCCTGTTGAGTGCGGGTACAGACGAGGAAAGGATGAGAATCCAGAAAACCCGCCGGAATGACATTATCCTAGCGAGGCAATTTCTACAACGCAATCTCCCACAGTCAAGGTCTTCCCCTCCCTTTCCTCATCACAACCCATCACTCACCCTTAATAGAACCTAGTATCAGAAGCCGATTTCTCCTACGACTTTTTCATCCGCATCTGCGGCCGCGCATACTGGCGCAGCAAACTACAGCTGGCACTGACTGGAGGACAGTAGTTACAACTATGCCGGCGAGAATCAGGAGCGATACACCATTTTGGAAGAAGCCCTCTCCCCATGAAACGGCCTAGCTTGAATTGGGGATCCGGAATTAGGCAGGAGGCGGCGGATCTCCATCGGGACATAGAAACTCATGGAACGGAAAAACCAACTATGATACCACTTCCGCCGCTTAGCCCTCGCTCCATGGTCCCTAGAGTTCTACCGGAATAGCCCAGACTAGATTGTGCCCTGCGCCCACTACAAGGAAATCACGCCCACGGTGGAAAATTACCTAGAGGATCTATCCATCCGGCGTCCGAGCTCCCTCCTTCAATAGGACACCCCAATGGCCATGGACTCCCTCTCACACACGATCTATTTCTCGTTCAACGCTCCGGCAAATTAATACCCAAACGGTCCCCCTCCCCCTTCAATCTCCTTCCGGCCTGCAAACACACACGCCATAGGCAAGGACATCCTTGGTTTCTACGCATTATACTCACCCGCCTTCCTCCTCGCCCTCAACCTCCCCCTACCATGCCTCATCCTAACACGCGCACTGGGCCATGAACCTCCGGAAAATGAGCAAAGGCACCGGCGGCGGCGCAGGCACCTTCTTCCCGATCTCCGGATTTCACCTGGATGCCACGCGCTTCAACCTCCCTCACCAAAGGGGCATCGCGGATGACGGCGACTAGGACATGCTCACCGAAATCACCGGCTACCAGAGGGGTTGGGTAGGCCGCCTAGGAAACCTTGCGGGCCGGATCCTGGGGCGGAAGTTCAACCCAGAAAGAACCATCACCCGCAGGCTCGAATTCAACTAGCGAGAACCCCGTCCGGAAAACCAACAGCACAGCCTCCGACCAAAGGCCCCCCCCAACAGTGCAGAAAATGGAATACCTACATCCGAACGGGGCATTAAAGGATATTATGAACATAGCTCACAAAGCAATCCCCCTTACCATTCCCTCTGGCGGTTACTAATTTATGCTAGACAAACAAGCACCAAGCATGCCCCACCCGTGGATCTCCCAGATCCTGCACCAGTCTGCCTCTCCACCGGAGCGGTGCGCTTCGCGGGGATCCTTCTGTAGCCGTTCATTCCCGGTAAGATGAAGGAGTTACTGGATGGATGGGGCATGCGCACGGATAAGCGCGATTTTGAGCACCCGGGTGAAAATGGGGATAGGCAGCAGAGGTTGGTAGCTGTAAAGAAGGCAGGGGGCGGGGTGGAGGATGGGGGAACAATTGGGCTCTTGTTTCTGCTGCATAATCAAGGGTTCGATCAGTATAATGTTAGGCAATAGAGTTGGTGTGAGGCTCCGGTTCGAGTGATTGGTTGTGATGGTATGTGAGGGGTTAGTAACTTTACACTGGGAGGTGTAAACAGAGTGTGCGCGAAAAAACATGTCATAATATCATACATGTATCATATAGCTGCTCACGAAGGCAACTCTCCAGGAGAGAAGAAGAGGAAAAAAATATCTTGTATTACCAAACACCATCCACAAAACTCCTCCCATTAAGCAAAAATCAGCTCAATCTAGAATACAGATAAGGCATCAACGCCACTAGAGGAACAAAAATAAAGTCAATAACTGGATAAAATTCCCAAGCTCCCAACTGTCGGGTGACTCCTAATTCTGCGCCTTTTAAGAGCCTTGTGTTGCCCCCCTTATTCCATTCCCATTCCCACCGCCACCACGGCCTCTGCTACCACCCCTCCCGCTCCTCCCGTGCCTTGGACGATTCAGATGTGCAGGTAGGGGAACAGTCACCCAGTCGTCAGCCGGGGACTCAGGCCTTAACCAGATCATGTGGGGAGCCACCATAGACCGGAAGATTTGCGGTCCTGCCACCGCCGCAACAGCCTTGGCCGCCATCAAGCTGCTGGGCCTCCAATGGTTCCTTCTTGTAGGTTCTGCTCTGAATGCTCTGGGACCGATCCTGGATTTCATTAACCTGAACACTGCTCTCTAATGGGTTGCGAAAGTCTGTGTCAGAATAAAGATCTCCTTGTTAGTTTCTCTGAATCTCCTGGAACAACTGGGGGAATTTGGTGATGTACCCTTTGTCAATGTCGATCGCCTTTTGCGAGAACTCCCATTTGTGATATCCGCTGCAAGAGTACCGCGAGACTTTTCGGTTTCTTAGCCTCTAATTTCCAGTTTAGTCGTAGGTTAAGAGAGTTATTGTCAGCGGCTGCTGCAGAACTTGATGTTGTGCAAAGAACGAGCAGATTAAGTTTAAGCAGGCGGGAAAGGGGATATGACGGTGTGTGACGGGTAAACTGCGCGGTTTTTGTAAAAATATCTTTACCGGGATTCGGCTAGGGCCTTTCATATACACCGTTAGCATCCATCTCATGCACCTACCCGAAGCATAACTACCCACGATAGTAGATATCCACGATATTGGAACCATGTTTAACCGCTTGAAAAGGCTTGCCATAGTTGGATTCTCGGAGGAAAAAGGTACGAGGACCCGCGGGAAACTCTTCAGCGAGAGGAATGACAGATTTCTCAAAATTAACCTCCGATATTCACGAAAAACCTCTGTGACAACAGTCTGGGCAGCGTTAGTCAGTTCCAACGTTTAGCCAGGACACATTACATGCCCATAGCCCTTCACCTTAGCAGGCGCAATTCCCGCGCCACTTGTAACCCGTTACCGGCTGGCCCCTCTACTCCTGAGAGTGCGTGAGGTCAAACGACTACTCTGGGTACGCGGCTGCTGGTGGGGATTCTGCCGACCCTTGGGATCCGGTGGAGGATGTGCGGTGGTTTAGGAAACGCACGCAGGTTGTTTTGACGCCGACGGTTTGCTTGCCAGTTTCGAGTTTCTGGATGGCCTTATATAGGGTTTTCAGGCCGGAGAGGTCGGGGTGACAGCCACTATTTCAATTGGTGTAGCGGCTCCGGCGCAGAGGGTTATTGGTGTAGAGAACGAATATGAGCCTAAGATGCGATACCAAGCACTACCCTGTCGGAGCGGTAAGATGACGGTGACGCTTATTAACGAACTTTAGTCCTGGATCCCCAGTTCGCTCCAGTACCCATACTGGCGCCTCCACCCCCGGTGGGGATCTCGCCACAAGCGCATATACTGCTTGCTTTAATTAACCGTGAAATTCAGTTCTGGTATCCTATCAAGATAATGGCCTTCAAAAGAGGTTGGGGAGGACCGATTACGACAGGCGGTGGCGGCGATGGCAGAACTGTGGGTGCACCATTTTCTCCGCTGTCAGGGGAGGGGTCTTTTGTCTGAGGTTGATGTGCTCTTGGCCTTCCGGGGGGGTTCTCACAGGTTCAATTCGACGCTGCGCTTGGCGACTGTTTCTAGGTCTAACTTCGACCCGGGCTGGTGAGGCTTCCAAGGCCATCTACATTGCCCTGCTTGTAGCTGATGAATACCGTGGGTATGCTGCAGTCGCCGTCCTTGGTGAAGCCCCCCTTGGTGAGTGAGGCAGAAGCGGCGTGGCATCCGGGTCAAATTTGAAAGTCTCGAAGAAGGCGCTGGCGCCGCCGCTAGTGCCCTTGCTCATTTTTCGGAGCTGCATGACCCAGTGTGCATGTGTTAGGATGAGGCGTGGCAGGGGGAGGTTGAGGGCGAGGAGGAATACCGGGGAGTAGATTGCAGGGAAACCGAGGATGCCCTTGCCTATCCTGTGTGTGTCTGTAGGCCGGAAGTAGATTGTGGGGGGAGGGGGGCAGGCTGGGTATGTGGTGTCCGTGAAGCATTTTGTTGGCGCATTGAGCCAGAAATAGATCTTGTACAAGAGGGAGTCCGTGGACCATTGGGGTGTCCTAGTGGAGGCGGGAGCTCGGGCTCAGGATGGGTAGATCCTCCAGGAAGGTTTCCGCCGCTGCGATGGCTTCTTCTATGGCGTGCCCCAGGCAGGATCTAGTCTAGGTACGCCTGGGGGGGCTCTAGTGGCGGTAGTGCGGAGGCTGGGGGGCTGAGGGGCTAGAGAAGTAGTGTTTTTCTTTCGCCGGTTCCGTCTGTTCCGTTACTTTCTGCGCCTCGATAGAGATCTGTTGCTGCTTCCTACCCGATCCTAAACCACTACTGAATCTAGGCCGTTCCATGGGTAGAAGGTCTAGTCTGAGAAAGAGTACCACCCCCTACGCCCACCGGCATAGATGTAACCGCTACCTTCCGGCATGTGCGGGGAGGCGATGAGAAGTGGTAGGCGACATTTTGTCTGTTAAACAAGAATTTCATCCGCATTCAATACATACGGTAAACGATGATAGAGACCAACAACGATGCCTGATTACCTCGAAGAAGTTCGGAATCGGGGGGGGGACCCGCAGTCAAAGCGGGAACAGGATCCGGCAATGGTAGTAAGTATTTCGGCATGCAATCGCTAATACTCAGGTGAGACTACCATTCACCACTCAACCGCCCCCCTCCAACCCCACCAAGTTGGGAGGTTCAAGTGGTACCTTTCTAGCCAATGCCACTTTTTTCCTCACATCCTTATTTTCAGTTGCTTTGACGAGTATACCCTATCCTGGACCCCCTCCACGGCAGCCAACTCTCTCTCTCCTTCGACCTCAGCTACCAGCATATCCCGGGGAACATCCAGCACCGGGAGATCACTCGCAAAGGAGAAAAAAGACGCGGGAGTTCGGGCAACTCATTTCAATGGAATGAAAGAGCACGGTAGAGCAACGACCGGAGTGAGCTTCAGAGGGGAATCAAATACAGATGGAGGGTATGGCTGTGAGATGGAAGGTTAGCCAGGGCTCAGAGAGTACCAAGGGGAATAGTAGAGGGGAACGTGCTCACCCCTATGCCGAAAGAATATCCAAGAACTACTTTCTCACCCTCGTGCTTCCTGTCACGGGAAAAAGAGGGAGGAGCAGGCATTGGCCCAGAAGCCGGGATGACATCGAGCGTAGAGGAGCCCATTTCTAGTTTGCGGAGTCTGCGATGTTCAAGTCAGTTGCATTATCCTTCCACATGTCGGAAATGCTCCGCCTGGCGCAGGCCGTGTGAGCCAAAGTGTTCAAGAATGAGATAAAACAGGGGGAAATATAAAGACCGCTGCTATTCACCGGACAAGGAAAAACCACTCGTAGAGGTATTAGCAGGTTATGTTGTTATTATTATATACTGGATTCCTTCTAAGAATCGTGGGGGTTAGGAACTCTGGGGGGAAGTTCCACCAGGGGCTGGTTAGATAAGAGCGATCATGTAGCCATAGTAGAGAAAGTCTATGTGGGGATAAGCTTATGGGTGGCGCACTGCGAAAAGCTGGGGAAGGGAAAAAATCAAATAAAAAAAATATCAGAAAGCAGGAATTTTGCATCCGATATTTCCGGAAAGCCGTTCCACTCAGCTCACGCTTCCCCCGCATACTAAATCTTACCACAACCAAAATTCCCCCACCGACAACACCGACCAGCTAACCAATCAAATTGATCACCATGTGTTCCGGATCCGTGAGAACGGAGGACCGGCAAACGATATCCTGCCGAACGAATCTACCACGAATCAGCGGAGGCGGGAGTCCATCGCACTAGCCTCGGCGATGCACACTCCCGCACAGAGTTGGAGGCTTTGAGGCGGCAGTTCATTGATTATGACAGGTTGTCGTGGCCGAGTATGCGGTCCCCCTGGGTGGACAGGCTTGCGGAGGTTCGGAGTGTGAGCTAATGGGGAGCTGCAGGTTCGAGTACGAGGGAAAGGTTGGAAGCTACGCCAGCTGAGGAGGATGCAAGACTTGAGAATTTGTCTGGAGCGTGAGTTTCCCTATCAATTGAAGCTCGAGGGGAAAGAGCTATACCTAATGTCTTGATGGGGTGTGTATAGGATCAGGACTATACTGGAATGTATCGGGGAAGACCCCGACCGCGAGGGCCTTATAGAGACACCCTCCCGATATGCGAAAGCGATGCTATACTTCAAGAAAGGCTACGAAGAGAATCTTAAGCTAATCGTCAATAAAGCTGTTTTCCAAGAGGACCATGACGAAATGGCTGCTCACCACTCCTCCTCTACCTACCCACCTCCGAGCTAGCCCCTAGCTGTGGCAGTGAAAAACATTGAAATATTCACAATATGCGAACAGCACCTGGCCCCTTTCGCCGGGAAGATGCACATCGGCTACATTCCCCGCGGCAAAGTCCAAGGTGTGGCCAAGTTCGCTGGTATAGCGGAGATGTTTGCCCGAAGCTTACAGCTGCAAGAGCGCCTCATGAAGCAAGTCGCTAACTAGGGAAGGGCTTCTGAGATTGGTATGTGCTTAAGTCAGGCAGGGGGTTGAGATGGAATATAGTGGTGTGGGGTATATTCGCTGATAAGGTGTGCTTGTGGAAGTGAATAGGCGTTGAATAGTGCGAGATCGGGTTTTTTTATTTTCTCTTTTCATCCTGTTTGTTAGAGGTGCTAGTGTAGATGCGCTGTGGGAAGCTGGACTCTTGGTATCACGGGCAGTGCACGGTTTAATCATGTTCACTTTAATTTGGCTGGTTAAGAACATGTGGGCTGTGAGGGGCGATAGTATAAGGATTGTAGGCTATTATAGGGGCGTATATATGAATGGACAGATCCCCCTCCTTTGAACATGGATGACTCATCCATCCGCCACCCCTGGTCCCGCTCCCAAATGTGGTTCAACAACTTGAGTAAGGGCAATCTGCTCTGAGGTATCGTAAAAATCCGAATACAAGCCCGGTGTGCTATATCGCTGCAATTTGCCTCGCGTAGTAAAGCACGGTGTATATTTCTTTTTTTCGCCCCAGCCAAGGGGTGAGTTTGCTGCGACTGTCCTACCGCTATCCCAGAGGGGGGAATTTCAACGACAGAGCACACCGGCATTGTGTTCGAGTTTTTACGGTACTCCATCCTACATCTCTCTAATACAACAGGGTTAGCAAGCATGGAGGGAATAGGTGTTTGGGAAGCCAAAAACAGTCTTGCTTCGTCAATGAGGTTCATAGTTACAAAGCCCCCCCCCCCCAGTCAGCTGACATGTAGAGGCTACGTACAATAACTCTGAGGGTGAGATTGGATACTTAAACCCAGTTTGGTTCAACGCTGCCGAGGAAATAACGGAACAACCAACCAACCGCTCACTTTGTCATACGTGATGTACGCAACGCGAGGAGCAATTCCTGGTTTGTTTGAGAAATCCTGGAGTTTCTGAGGTTTAATTTACTAACTCTGGGTCGCCGTATTCTTCAGCTATTCTTTCCATGCTACTCGCTGGTATTATGTGTGGTTTGGTGGGTTTGATTGGAAGATTAGTGTGCACAGGCTTTATAGCTCAGACGAATGCTCGAGTTCGTGTCACAAACACCAAGTGTACCTCGTCTGAACACTTAGGCAATGGGATTCAGAGTTCCCCAACCTCCAAGGAATACGGTGGCTCCCCAAACACTAAGGGCATCTCCGATGGACACCTGGACACTGGGTTACGTATTTTGCAGTCCTCCAAGGAATATAATTGAGCCCAAAACACGATGGGCGCCTCGGATGGACACCAGGACACTGGGCTACCTAGTTACCAGCGGTCCGAGGAATATGATCGCATATTCAACTCCCAGTGTCCCTGCATTGAATACAGACGCGCCCCGATACTCGCCTCGATGTCCTCTGAACAATTTCATTGCCTTTACGTAAGTATCAGGGAGTTAGTCTGGGACATTGAGTATGTAAAACGCCTTCGCCAGAACAATGATGAGATGCTGGACAGCAACGGTGAACTACCTCATGAGTGTCATTAATTGCCGTGAGTGCGCTTTCCTTCTTAGAATGATTTTAGCAGTAGCTGTGACAACGGAGCTGATATTTCGGTTATTATTTGGTTTAGTATCTTGGATAGGGGGTGCTTGAGCTTCTAAAGTATGCTTCCTGTATGTTTATAGCATTTACGCTGCCGTTACTTGCTATCTTGGATTGGTATTACATTGTGGATATACATTTTCAAGTTCTGTCCTTTCAAGTTTGTGGATCTATTGGCAGAGGCCGACGGTGGTGCATGTATTATTGGACCGTATTTGGTCTACTAGCATAGAGGTAACTAGCAGGTACCTTAAGAATTCGAATGAGTCTCACCTTGGGTTCGGGTTCGTTCTCTTCATCAAGTATACTCTGTACCGAAGCTGCTAACCCAATTGAAATAGTTGCTGTCATGCCGGCATCTCCGGCCTGAAAAACGTATATAAGGACATCCAGAAACTGGAAACTTGAAAGCAAACCGTCGGCGCCGAAACAACTTGCCTGCGTTTCCTAAACAACTGCAGATCTTCTCCCCAAGGGTCCGCCAAATCCTCACCGGCAGCCTTGGGCCTAGCCCCCTCCGTTGTCCTCCTGGAGGAGCTTACCTCTCAGTTAGGAGAAGTCGAGGAGGACCTCGGAGGAATACTAACGAAGTTCAGACTAAATGGATAACCGTGGCCACTGCTGGGAGAGGGATTGAAGAGGAGAGGTGAAGGGGCTATGGGCAAGGAATGTGGCCGGGCTACGCGTTGGAACTGACTACGCTGCTCAAACTGTTGTCGGAGAGGTTTTTGGTGAACACCGGAGGATAATTTTGAGCAATCTGCCATTCCATTCGCAGAAGAGTTTCCCGAGGGTTCTCGTACCTTTTCCCTCGCAGAATTTAACTATGGTAAGCCTTTGGGAGCGGTTAAACATGATTCCGATATCCTGGATATCTACTGTGGTGGGTGGATATTTTTCGGCTGGGTGCATGAGATGGATGCTAACTGTGTGCAGAAAGGGAGGGAGCCGGATCTTGGTGGCGATATTGTTATAAAAGCCGCGCTGTTTACCCGTCGTTGCACACTCACATATGCCATTGCTACTGTGCTTAAACTTAATCAGCTCATTCTTAGCACGACTATCACAAGTTTTACAGAGGTCGTTGACGATAACTATCCTAACCCATGGCTGAATGGGAAATTTCAGGCTAAGAAACTCAAACTGTCGGGGTACTCTCGCCGCGGATAGAATGGATCGGAGTTCGAGCAAAAGGCAACGGACATTGTCCAAGAGTATATCACCAGGTTCAGTTAGCGGTTCATGGCGATTCGGGGAAACCAACGTGGAGATCGCTATTCCGAGACGGATCTTTGTGACTAATGGGAGAGCACGGCGAAGGTTAATGAAATCCAGGATGGCTCCAAGGGTATTCAGGGCAGAAGCCTCAAGAAGGTGCCAATGGAGGCTCAGCAGCCTGACAGTGGCCATGTCAGTGAGAGATTGAGCCAGCTGCCAGTAAATTGTTGCGAAAATCGCAGGACTCGAAGCCGTGGAGCACCAAGGGCCTCACCCGCAAAGTATTTATAAATCCTAGCGATGCGGAGCACATATCACTCAATCGGTGGTTCAACCTGGGTGATCGAGCCGTCTATATTCAGGATTCCGGCAAAGTTCCAATCGCCACCAGAAGGAGTGTCGTCGTCCTGACCCGACAACAAGACAGGCCTCATCGAATGCAATTTTCGACCACACCTTTATGAGGGGCACAAGTCTTAGTGACATGTGATCCCAATTTTCCGAGGAATGGCACTTCCGGTCTCGGGTGTACTGGACCTTGCCGATCGCGAAAAAATCCTCGAACCCAAAGCCATTGAATTAGCCAAGCCTCCTCCTGCCACTTCTACATGGGATAAGCACACCCCCTGCCCCATACCGCCCCAAAACGTGGGCAGCTTTATCACAGCTGCCACAGGGGGCGACGGCTGTGACTCCCAGGGTGCAAACTCGTCCTACGGTGGAGGGAACCGATTGGCTCCAGGCGGAATTTGATCGAACTGTTAGAATCACAGTTTTCCACCGCAGCCACGCAAAACAGTCGTCTACAGGGATACTCATCCTCTGCAGGTGGTGGCGGTGGTGGCAGGACAGCAAATCATCCGATATATGGTGGCTCCCAAGTGAGATTGCAGAGGCTCTAGTTCTCCGCTGGCGACTCTAGAACTGTTCCTCCACCGGCGAATCTCAATACCCCAAGGCGCAGAAGGAGCGGGAGGGGTGGTGGAAGATGCCGCCGTGGCGGTGGGAATGGAAATGGGGCGAGGGGGGCAAAAAGAGGCGCTTATAATGTGCAGAAGCAGGAAGGATAGTTATTCGATAGTTGGGAGCTTGCGCATTTTTGTCCAGTTACTCACTTTACTTGCGTTTGTCTGCTGGCATTGATGCCTTCTCTGTATTCTTGATTGATCGGGTTTTTGCATAATGAGAGGAGTTGGGCGGGTGATATTTTGGGCAATACAAGATCTTTTTTTTCTTCCCCCCCGGAGTGTTGCCTTTGTGAGTAGTGATGATGTGGCTACTGGCACCGTAGCTGTATTGTGATACAAGGATAGCATGTTTTTTTGCGCACACTCTATTTAGACCTCCCAGCGTAGAGTTACAAACCCCCCACATCACATCACAACCAATCACTCGAACCAGAGCCTCACATCAACTCTATTGTCTAACAATATAATGACCGAACCCTCCATTTAGCAGCAGAAACAAGACTCTCCTCTTATTCTCCGCCCCATCCTCCACCCCTTCCCCTTTCTTCTATACAGCTACCCCTCTATGCTATCTATCCCTGCTCACACCCGCGTTCTCAAAACGGCTCTTATCCGCTCTCATGCCCCACCCATCCAGTAGCTCCTGCATCTTACACTGCATGAATGGGTAGATGAGAGCTCCCACGATGCGTAGTGCTTTGGTGAAGAGGTGGACTGGTAATTTTCTGTGCAGGATCTGTACAGGATCTAGGGTAGCCCCGGGTGGGGTGTGCTAGAGGCACTAGTCTAGAATAAATTAGTTACGCTCCGGGGGGATGGTAATGGGGATTCGCTTCATGAGCTACCTTCATAAGATCATTTAATACCCCGTTTGGATGTAGGTATTTCATTTTCTCCCCTGTGAGGGGAGGGGTCCTTTGTTGGAGGCGGTTGTACTCTTGGGCCTCCGAGGCGGGTTCTCACAGGTTCAATTAGCGGTGGGGGTTGACGGGTCTTTCTAGGTCAAACTTCCGCCCCAGGATGCGGCCGGCAATGTTTCCTAGGCGTTCTACACTGCCCCCTCTCGTAGCTGGTGATTATGGTGAGCAGGTCACAGTCGCCCTCATCCGTGATGCTAGTTTGGTGGGGGAGGTAGAAGTGCGCGGCATCTAGGTCAAATTAGGAGATCGCGAAGAAGGGGCCGGTGCCGCCGCCGGTGCCCTTCCTCTTTTTCCGGAGGTTCATAGCCCTGTGTGCGTGTGTTAGGATGAGACGTGGCAGGAGGAGGTTGAGGGCGAGGAGGAAGGGGGGTGAGGAGACTGGGTGAAAGCTGAGGATGTCCTTGCCTATCACGTGTCTTTGCAGGCAAGAAGGAGATTGAGGAGGGGGACAGTTTGGGTATTGTACTGTCCGTGAAGTAATTTGTCCGGGCGTTGAGTCAGAAATAGATCTTGTGTGAGAGGGAGTCATTGGGGTGTCCTATTGGGGGTCAGAGCTCAGGCGCAGGGTGGATAGATCTTCTATGTAGTTTTCCACCGCAGAGGTGATTTCCTTGTAGTGTGCGCAGGGTATAATCTAGTCTGGGCTATTCCGGTAGAACTCTAGGAGCCGTAGAGCGAGGGCCGAGGGACGGAAGTGGCTGGTATTTCCATTCCACAATTTTCTGCGTCCCGATGGAGATCTGCTGCTTCCACTACCGAAGCTAGGCTGTTCCATAAGTAGAAGGCTTCGTCCGGGATGGAATATTATTCCTAATTCTCGACGGCATAGTTGTAACTACTGTCCTCCAGTCCGTGCCAGTGGTATTTTCCTGTGTCAACATGCGCGAGGGAGCAGATGCGAATGAAAAAGTCGTAGGAGAAATTGGCCTCTGCTACCAAGTTCTCTTAAGGGTGGGTGGTGGGTTGTGATGGGGAATGCCAACCGGAAAAGACCTGGACTTTGTCAGAAATTACGTGTTAGAATTGCCTACCGAGGACAATGTCATTCCGGCTGGCTTGCTGGATTCTCATCCCTTGCTCGCCTCCACTTGCACTTAACGGCGCTTTCAGGCCGAGAAGAAGGTGGAAGCTTTTCAAAATATCGACCGCAGCCATCTGTATATAAATGCTCGATATGTGGATATGTCAGCTGGCGGACATAATATCGAGATGACAAGGGGGGAATGAGTACGGGGATCGTCAAATAGAAATCATGATACAAACAGTGTTCCGGCACAAACTAATACCATCTCCCCCACATAATCAACCCATCCTAAAACCCAATTAACCAATGTGAGTTCTAAATACCAGGGGTACGGCGGACGATAAGGACCCAAACCGCCACAGAATTCAGGTATTGACTTTTTGTTTTAGAATAAGCGAAACCCCAACAATAAAAAAATAAAAATAAAAATAATAATAATAATTTGCCCTTCAGTCTCAGAGAAGAACTGTGAGGTTGTTCAATTCTCATATACGATATCGCTAAGGAAGAAAGGAAATATTATACACAGAGGATCGTGTTTCCTATCCTGCTCCGCTCTCGCCTGTCACTTTGAATTCTTTGCCATAATGTACTATTCCTAACCTTAGAGGTTAAATAAATGGTATGAGCGTACCTGGGGGGGGGGCTAAGTGAATGAAAGTTCGTGGGTAGATAGTCTGGTAAGTATCATGTGGAGGGTGGTGAACTCTGGCAGCATGATTTGGTAAGTTTTCAGCACTGTAGGGCTATGGGCAGTGAATCGAGTTTCCAGTAGCCTGGAAATGCGGAACTTTTATTGATATGAACAATTGCGATAGTGAAAAGTGATCAAAGACACAAGACAATGAAATTTTTGCGGTAACGAATGACTTCAACCAGTGTTCTCAGCCGTCCGGGCCCACGTCGGGCCCGGTGGGGGAACTGCCAAGGCCCCGGAACGAGACGGGACGGCAAAATGTAGTCCGTCCTCGTCCTTGAATTCTTAGGTTGGACGTCATTAGCAAGGACGACGAGCCCCACGACCTGAGACAACTGCTGCCAGGGGACCTCAGGTAACTATATAGGACCGCCGGGGACAGTGGGGGACTGCGAGGGATGGCGGAAAACAGTGGAAAACATCGGAAAACGGGGGAAGACGGCGGGAGACAATGGAGGACGACGGAGGATGATAGAGCACAATAGAGGATGACTGAGGACGGTGGGGGACAGCGGGGCACGACACAATGTCGTCCGTCCTCGTCCTGGCCCAAGACGGACGGACTGCCCCGTTGCCAACACGGTGATGAAGTGAGCGGAAGGTGAATGCGTTGATTGACTAATAACAAATGAACAAAGGGAAGAATAGGCTTTCTTATATCCTTGAGGCAAAACCTTTCCTTCACAGCACGCTTCCTGCCCATTTCACATCTTAGATCAGTTCGTTCCACATAGTGATTCAATGTGCATGGGAATATATGCAAATAGTGAGCAGTCCAGAACAATCCACGTTGAAAGGTAAGAACTTGAGCATGTGGAAAGAAAAGTGAGAAATGAGTGATAATACATGATTCCTGAGTGCCTGTGCGGGATTGACAAAAAATAAGGTAAAAATATAAAAGATGAAGCGGAATGCATACCCATCACCTATTCATCAGTCTCCACATTATCACAATCACTCATTTTATCTTGTCTATGAATACTGTGATCAAGAGAGGTGGGGTTTGAAACCTGTTAGAGTAGTACTATTTCTTCTCCAGCTAGCGTTAATGTTTCAACCAGAGAGGTCAACTGAGAGGTCCAATTATACTCCCCTTCAGGTGGCAAACAACGTGGTAGGCTCTAACCGCAGCCAAAAATCTCAGCCTGTAGTGCCGTTCTCAAAACATGATATGCTTTTGCATCCATGAAAAAACTATCCACCATCAGCACAGGTTCCTTCTCATGAGAGATAAGGCCACTGATGTTCTCTATATATGTTCGGCCACTAGGTACTTTCGTTTTCGTTAAGCAAGTGAGAAGATCAATATCACTGCAAGTTGAAGTTGCGCAAAAGGTCTTTACCATTTCACTCCCGCACATTGGGGCAAATTCCAATGCTTTACCCCTCCTACAGATACAATTCTACCTTCTTTCGTTGTGTTGTACTCTTATTCTAGTATTTGAATGCATAGTATCAGTTTGGGTTGTTATAAATCCCAGCATTAGTGGAAGTTTCAGTCCGTATCAGTGTTCCCAACCGTCCCGGGCGGACGGCAGGGCCCTGGCGGACTATAGTCCCGGGCGTCCCGGGCAGGGTGGGTACGGACGGCCGGGCAAAGCGTCCGTCTTTCATAAAGACGGCAGTCCT